>Ga0302319_10016307_pt1 | contig 13702 bp, 8 predicted proteins | sample Bog_T0_2_FD_203319 | JGI IMG/M metagenome (GOLD analysis project Ga0302319, IMG submission 203319) | Peat permafrost microbial communities from Stordalen Mire near Abisko, Sweden - Bog_T0_2 | ecosystem: Environmental > Terrestrial > Soil > Wetlands > Peat | place: Sweden: Abisko, Stordalen Mire...
AAGACTTTCGCTGCTGCTGCTGGGACCGTCCGTCGAAACTGCCGAGGACGTCAGCTTTTTGCAATTGGGCCGGCCCCTTGATATAGCCCGCATACGCCCGGTAGGAACTCCACGGGTAGGAGCGAAGGTGTTCCAGACGCTTGCGGACGAGTTCTTCGTCAGCGGGGTCTTCAATTCCCCGGCGAATCTCCGCCTGCCGCTGCTTTCCGAGATCGAGCGATTCGAGCCGCACCGGATTGAGGTGGATATAGCGGTTTACTTCGGTGATGCAGTCCTCCTCGCCAGCCAGGATCGCGCGATAGCGTCCCTGGAAGAGTGGCCTGGCGCGACGATGCCGCAAATTGAAACGCACCGCGCAGCCGCTGAGCAGCCTCTGCATTGCTTCTTTCAAATTAGGCCGTGGCGTCTGCAATTGCAGGTGGAAATGGTTCTGCATCAGGCAATACGCATGAACGAGCACGGCGTGGCTCTCGGTGAGTCCGAACAGACGCTCGAGAAAATCATTCCGATCCGAGTCGTCGCGAAAAATATCGCGACGCTCGATTCCGCGGCTGATGACGTGATACCAGCCGCCCTCGATCTCAATGCGAATTGGCCTCGACATTCCATGACCGTATGACTCCAGACGCTTTTACGGTGACAAGGTGACAGCCGAGGCTTTGCGAGACGTCCATGGTGCAATGGGGACAACGTGACAGGGTGAGTGGGTGAGCGGGGGGACATGGAGAGAATGGAAAATGGATGATGGAAGATGGGCCGGCGGGATTCTTGGGCTTGGGCGTCCGATACGACGCAGGCCCTGATTGCGATTCCCGTCGCCATCGGTTTGCTGGGGCTCGTTGTGGGGCTCGTGGCTGGCATCATCGTTTGGGTTCGGGAACGGAGCGAGCTCGCGATCTTGCTCGTGCTGGCGGGCTGCATCCAATATCGGAGGTTGCAGTGCGCTTCCGACGCGCTTGGGGAAAAGGATGCATTAGGAAAAGCATTGCCTTTCGGAGAACGACGCGGCAATCTTCGCTAAACGCTGTTCCCATGGCGATTTCTTATTTCCGCAGCCCCCTCGCGCAGTTGAGTTGCGTATTAGCGACGGAGCTGGCTTTTTTTCTTTTGCTCGCTGGAGTTTGCGCGGGACGTGATCCGCACGACTACCCGCCGGAACACTCGTGCCGTCCGTTGCTTGATCTACTGGTCGCCAAGCTTTCGCCGATGACGTCTGAATATGCGGACGGTCAGGAATCCGACACGTATTGCTATGACGATGTCCTGGAGATGCATTTCAATGATCCGGAGCCCAAGGATTTTTTCCTTCCGCGATGGGACGAGCGTGGGAGCCGGGAAAGCCTGGATCCTAGTATAGGGGGGACACTGCCCTATTTCCTTCTGGCGATGCCCCAGGCGTTCAAATCCCACCGATGGAACAGCACGTGGCGGGGAAGAATCCGCGTCCGGACGGCCTGGCATCACCCACGTTTGGACGAAAACTCTCCAAGCTTGAACCCACATACACTCGGTAGCTATGGTAGCTGGTTTGCCTCGAATCATGGGTTGCCGCAGGGGCCGGCCCAGTCACCCGCCCCGAATTACCAGAGCGATGGCCACACTCGGACGCATGGTTACAACGAAGACTACCCGGGCCCAGGCAAGTTTTGGTTACAGAACTCGAATTCGTCACTTGATCGCAAACACGTCATGTTTGGCGATCATTTCTTAAGGACGGTGCCGTGTGAAGGCGGAGCGATCGCTTACACGATGATCCCGGAGCAACCGGGCAGGCTGCTCGAGTTGGCCATTAACGTCTATTACGAGCGCTTTGACGCGAAGGAGGCTCCGCCCGGCGAGAACGTCCGTTATGAAGATACTCCCGAAGAAATCGCCCGGCTCAAAGGAGAAGCCGACGAGTGGATGAAAATGCAAATTGCCAAGCTGTTGGGGTTGCTGGAGGCTCCCACGCCGCCCGGCTATTGGCAGTGGCGGTTCACGCATATGAAGCTGGAGGAGCAATCAAAGGCGGCTCTGGATCAGGCGCAGGTGAAACTGAAGATATCCGCCTTTGTCGTGGACCAACTGCGGCGCCAACACGTGGCGCTGGTGCGGGAATTGGAAGAACAACAGCGAGTCCAGGATTGCCAGAAACGATATTTCGCGGCGGTGAAACGTGGTGATGATCCGGCGTTTTTGAAGATCAGTGAGGAAGACGTCGTCAAGGCCTGCCTCGGGTTGGAGGGCATGAGAAAGCTATCCGTGCAGGCGGGGCAATTACACACGCAGATCGAGAACAAGGAGCACGAACTTTCCACTTTAGTAGACCAAACGCTCGAGACGGCTTTTTCCCCCGTCGCCGCCAGTTTGAAGCAGGAATCGACCAAGGTTGCCAGCCGGCCTGGCGAGACGGAACGGATCGCACGAGCGATGAAGAGGACCGAAAAGTGGAAGGCGGGCGCGGAGATCGAATTGCTGGAAGCCGCGGGTCTTTACTCCAAAGAGGCGGAGGAATTGCATAGGCTCGAGTCGGAGAGCGGCGATTGGCCGCAAAGCTTGAAGAATATCCTGACCGCACGACTGCTGTTATCCACGGCGGCGAATGACGAGAAAATGCTGCGGCAGGGATTGATTGCGCCGGCCTCGCCGACGGACGATCTGCCGGTGACTGCGCTGATCGCGAACAGCCGCGCCCACGCGCTTGATTTGCTGAGTGCGATCGTGAGCAAGGACCCCGGTTCGCTGGGGTTTGAGGAGCTCGAGATTCGTGAGCAGGCGTCAAGGCTGCTGACGCAACTGGAGGAGCGCTGCCTGGAGATGGTGTCGAAAAAACTGGAACAAGAAAAGACCCTGACGATTGAGGGCTTGAAGACTTACTTCAAAAAGCGCGGGATCAACCCGGACGATGTGAAGACGCGACCGGGGTGCGTGGCGGAAGTGGATTGGGCAAGCTACCGCGGGGCGATCTGGGAGAACGGACCACTGACGTCCATAGGAGGGCTGGCCTTCGCCAGAGGAAACGCAAACGAGGCATCGGCCGAACTGGAAGCGCTTGCCAGGCATCAGGTGGCGTTGATGGCCTTGCGGCGGCTTGTCCACCGAGGGTATTGTCTGGAGGAGATTGCGAGGATGCCCGCGGCGCAGATCGCAGTGAAACTAGGCAAGAATCCAGACGGCAATCAGCAGGCTTCGCAGGCGATTACGGGCATCGCGGAGGACGTTGCCGGGACTTTCAACGAACTGCCGGATCTCGGCGCCCTCGCCGCCCGTGACGGCCGTAAATTCTTCCGGGAATTTGACCGGAATTACTATGCGCACGAAAACATGGACGAAAACTGGCTCGAATGGTGCGCGGACCTTTGCAATGTGAAGAACCTGATCGGATTGGGTGTGGGCGGCGCGGTTTTAGGCCGCGGACTGGCGGGAACGCTCAATGCGGCGGCGGATACCGATTTCTTTTTGGAATCCATGACGGCTCACGATATCCTGGCGAAGTGGATTGGGGAAAGCGCGCTGGGACAAATGGTGGCGAAAAATGTGCCCGGGATGGGGTACCTGAGCGCGGCGATTTTGGAAGATGAAGGGATGATGGCGCACCTGAGCGGCGCCCAGCTTTATGCCAGGACGGGGTCACGCATTGGGGCGGAGTTTTTCTTCTTTTCCGGCGGAGACTATGTCCTGACGCAGAATGACTATCACAAGACCGCGGCCGGATTTCGGATGCTCTCCCTGTTAGGCGGCGCCTCCATGATCCGGAACATGATTAAGTATAGCAGTATGAATCCCGCCGAGATCGTGGCCACCGGCGCCAAGCTCAAGGCGGCGCTTGAGGCGGAACAGACAGTGCTGAAGGCGGAGGAGCAGGTGCTGACGGCGGCGCAAGCGCCGTCGGGCGCGGATCGGGCGCCGCCGGATGCGGACAAGATTGCGATTCTCCAGGCGCGCTTCCGGGGACAAATCGAAAATGCGTATACGTATCTTTCGCCGGAGGGGAACGTGATCAAGAGATGGGAAGGCGGCCAGTCGGGTTTGCCTGGTGGGTATGACAGCCCGGCTTCGTTGTTCGTGGATGTCAACAACGCGCTGAAGAATGCCCTGGAAAATCCTGGCGACGCGGCGGATGCAGCGACGGTGGCCGGCGAATTGATCAAATCGGGGGAAGAGATCGTGAGTTCGAATCGAAAGGCGATCGAGGAGGTGACGCGATCGCTGAGCGAGCATGGCCCGGAAGGCGCGCCCACAGCTTCGCCTCCGCCGCGAGAAAGTCCGCCATCGCAAAGCGGGCCCAGGGCCGACGAGCCTGACAGTGAAATTTTTGGGAACACGCCTCCGTCTCCGCCTCCGGATAGTTCCCCGTCGGCGGGTTCGTCGGAAGGCGCCGCAACGGTAAGCAATCCATTGCGTTCGAGCGCCGAAACGCACCGCGGACCGATGCCTCTGGAACGATTTCGCAAGGTAGAGGTTGCCCCTGTTCGTGAGCCGCCGCCGGATCCAGAGACAGCGATGAAGGGGCCGGGCGCAACCCCACTGTACATGGATGGTGATGAATTTTCGCTGGTGATGAAAGGCCCGGTCGGACTCAAAATCCTGGAAGGCGATGCCCTGCGACGGGAGGGCCGAATCAATGACGCTCTGAAGAAGTACAACGAGGCCCGACGCGGCGCGTGTGATCAATCCGCGGTCGATTCCTCAACGGGCAGCGGCGACGCGCAGATAGCGAAAAAACAAACCGCACTGTTGGATGCTCGAATCAAGAACGCGGAAGCGAGGGCGAAGGTGGAGGGTTACCGGAGGTGGCGACAGAGGGAATCTCGCGCGCCGAGTGGGCGGAAAGCATTTCAGCCGGGCGAGGCGCAGCAAATCGTGGATGCACTGGAAAGACTTGATACGGCCACCTACGAAGTCACCCCTTTTAAAACGGGCTTAACGGAGCAAAATTACACGTTCATCGCACACATCCGAAATACGCGAACCAATGAGTATTTCTATCTGAAAACAAATTCCAAAGGCTACTTCAACCCGGTCGAGGAATGCGCGTGCCTGGAAATGATGCGCCTGATTACGCAAAAGGCCGGCGACAAGATTAAGCTTAGCGTCCCGGAAGCCGCCGTCGTGAAGCTGGGCGCGAATAACATATTCGGCGTCGGCAAGGAAATGCCTGCGATCCTGATTCGGGCGGTTTCAGGGGGGGCAATCGGTGATCTCAAACCGACCCGAACGGAAGCGTTCGCGTCGGAGCTGGCATGGATCCGAGTTGGGCGGGCCTTCTTAGGGGATTCGGATGCGCATTTTGGAAACGCCCTTTGGGGCGCGGATGGTTGGGGGCACGCCATCGATATTGCCGGCCGGCTCGACGCGCAGCTCTTAAACTTGGGCGCCCCGCCGGAGATCGGCCAATTTGGGTACGATTCTTCCCGGCATAAATTTCCAAGTACGGCCCGTTATCTCGAGTGCGAGTATTCGCTCCTGTATTTGGGAAAATTTGCGAAGAGCAAGACCTACGAGTCCGCTCGTGCTATGGATCAATTGCTACCGCCCTCCGAGTTGCGGGCCGCGGCAAAGGCAATCCATGAGCTTTGCGGGGAGGAGACAGCGGTGCTCGGAGTGCTGAAGAAATATTGGCCGAACAAATCCGGAGAAACGGATTTTCATGATGCCTATTCCCGGCTCGCGATCTTGAAGGACAGGGGCGCGAATATTCAGAAAGTCACGGAGAAATGCTTCCGCGACAAGCTCTCACCCCTGTTCTATGGAAAAAGCCCCGTCGGGATGCCAGAGGAGCCCAGTGACGGCGTCTATCTGCCGGCAACGGCGCCGCCTCCCGCTCCTTCCGGCGGGCCCCATCATTCCGGCGCGATGAACGGGACCGAGAATTTGGACTTCGAGCGCGTTTTTCGCGGGTTCTTTCGGACGTCCATCAGCCTGCGCCTGGCGGCTTGACGCGTGTTGCCGATGCAAGCCCAGCGCCGCTTCTCGAAACTTGCCCGCGCGTCAAGTTACCTATGCTTGATGTTATTGCTGGTGGCGCTGCTGGGCGGATGCCTGCGAGTAAAGATAGACAGAACCGCGGCCGACGCCGGGATATCCTCGATGCAGATACGGTCGCTGGAGTCGTCGCTCTCGCTCTATAATGCCCTGAACCCCGAAACGCCGATCCGCTCGCTCCGGCAACTTTACGAATCGGGCTTGACGCCGGGTCTGGACAGTTTTGCGCGCCCGGATTCGACGGTCGCGCTCAAGCAGGCGGCAGACATCGACGACGGCGCGGATTACATCCTGGTCAACGGTAGCCCCCGGTCCCCCGAAGATATCGTGATCCAGGAGCGTTACGGGTTCAAGGCGGGCAAAGCCCTCGCGGCGCGGGCGTCGGGAGATTTAACCTGGGTCGATGCTCCGGCGCCACCGCCGGGCCGAATCCGACCGTCCAACGCGATCGAGGCGCCTGTGAGCATTGGTTCCATTTTTCGACCGGACGCGGCGCCGGCGCTCTGGGGGCTCCTTGCTCTGCATCACCTTGTCTTCGGTTTGTGCGTGCACGCGCTTTCGCGGCGCAGCCGGCGGAATCACGCTTACTGGTCGTGGATTCCGGTGCTCAATCTCATTCAATTCTGCCGGGCATCGGGAAAGTCCGGACATGCGGCGTGGTGGTTTCTCGTCCCGGTGGTCAACCTGGTTCTATTTGGACGGCTCTGGAGAATTCACGCCCGGGCGCGTGGGCACAGTTGGTGGCTGGTGATCCTGGCGGAGCTGCCGGTAACCTGTCTTGTGGGACAGGTCTGGCTGACTTTCAAGGGGTCCTCGCTGGCGAAAACACGAGCGGTGACCGTGCGCGGCGCGGCTGGAAAAAACGCCAGATCACCCAAGGGTCCGGCTGCGGCTGCTGGAAACTCCACCGGGTTCTCACTGCAACTTTCCAACGGCAAAACCATTGCGCTCACCGATGGCCTTGATCTTACCGAAAGCCATCTGCCAGGGCTCAAGGCATCATCCGGAAAAACAGTGGCGCGCGTCATCCGCACATCGCGGAATCCCCCAGTCGTCGTCTTGCAGAATCTATCCACCCGGACCTGGGGGGCGGGTTTTACGGGCGGCGCCAAGGGGCAGGTGCAAGCGACACAGAAGGTGCAACTGATAAAGGGGTGCAACTTCGACTTCGGCGGTGTTCGGGGCAAGGTGCAATAGATCCGGCCTCGGAGATCGCATGCTTTTTGCCCGAGCGCAGCCGTGGAGGCGGGGTGTAGAATAATCTTGCTACTTCCCCCCGGAATGGGAATGCCATTTCCGGGAACTCACCCCAACCAGTCAACCAGAAGGCGCAGCAACATGAAACCAAATGAATCGCCAACCAGGAAGGATGAGCCCAAAGGCAGCGTGGCGGGGAATATATTTGCCCTCGCCCTTTTGGGGTGCATTTACTTCGGAGTCAAACTTGCCTATGTTATCCATAAGATATCAGAGACGGATCGAATCGTCGATACCTACCCTTCGATCTATGCGGTCCCCACGTCCATCATGGCGCAGGCATTCAACCTGCCGGACGCGAGGAACCGGAACGCGGCCATCCTGGGAGTTCTCGTCGTGGTGCTTATTGTATCGGGGGTCATGATGAAGAAAGGGGAAAAGAAGTAAATGGGGCAATTTGGAGTTCGGTTTCGAGTGGAACTCCTTGGGGCAAAGACAAGCTCAGGGGAAGCTCCGGGATCTTCTGGTAGTGGGAAGCATGGGAAGAATGGGAAGAATGAGACTAATGTGTTGGCGGATCGCAGGGGGGAGATGGAGGGGCTGACGCGATTGGCCGGGAGATCGAAAATGGAAGATGGAGAATGGAAGATGGAAAATGGAAAATGGAAAATGGCTCGCCCCTTTCCAGGACCTGCCGCCAGCACCTCTCCTGGGAAGCTCGCCCCTTTCCAGGACCTGCCGCCAGCACCTCTCCTGGGAGGCTCGATGGAAAATGGGCTGGCGGGAACCCCGGGGGATGGGGAAGGAATGGAAGATGGAAAATGGAAAATAGACCGAGCGGAGAGAGCGGAAACGAACGGATGCGAAGATCCGACCGCGTTGCGCACTGCGGGATTGGCGATCGGCGGTTGAGGGGGATCCGCGGGTTGTTTGGGATTCCGCTGGCGGGTGCTACGGAATCTTATGGAGGGCGGCCGCGGGCTCGGATGACGGTGCGGAAAGGCTCCGCGGTTTGAACTAATGTGCGAGGTTGGTGTTTGGCCGGGTGGACATGAATGGCGTTCATTTTGGCGACGATTTCGCGTATTGCGGGGGTGAGGCAATATCGTTACGATCACGGGCCTGCCTCCAAATCCATGCGCTTGCTTGAGGACGGTCAAATCATTCGCGAAACCTATGAAGTGGAACGCTTCCTCGGCGAGGGAGCGTTCGCGGAGGTTTACCGGGTGCGCCATCGCTTTCTCGGACGGCAGGCGATGAAGGTGTTCAAACGGGCGGGAATGGGCCTGGACGATATCAATGACATGCTGGGTGAAGCGATCCTGCTCTCGCGGATTGGCCACCCCAATATCGTGCGGGTATTTGACGCCAATGTGATCGAGTCCGGGCAGGGGGCGTGCGGCTATTTTACGATGGAAAATGTGCCTGGCGGAAGCCTGGAGAAGTTCTGGCACTCGCACCGCGGGCACCTCGTGCCGATGGAAACGGCGATCGATTTGACGAAACAGATTTGCCGCGGGCTTGGCCTGGCGCACGGCGAGAATCCGCCAATCGTGCATCGGGACATCAAGCCGCAAAACATCCTGGTCGGTTATGAAGCGGACGGGCTGCGCGCGCGGGTGAGCGACTTCGGCCTGGCGAAGAAGGTGAACCCGCTGACGCTGTTGGCGACGGCCGCGGGCACGCTGGCATTCAAGCCGCCGGAGGTATTTACGCGCAGAAGAAGCGATTCGTGCGCGGGCGATGTGTGGGCGATCGGCACGACGCTCTATCTTTTGCTGACGAACAAACTGCCGTTTCCTTCGTCGGCCGGCGCCACCTGGGAGACGGCAAACTTATTCGAAGGGTCATTTTTGGCGCCGTCGGAGATCAACCCGGACGCGAACGTGGCATTGGATCGGATCGTGCAAAAGGCGCTGGAAAAGCTGCCGGAAGCGCGCTACGCGACGGCGAAGGATCTGCTGGAGGCGCTGGAACAGTGGAAGCCGGGAAGATCGGAATCCGCGAGCGGCGGCAAATTCCCGGCGAGTGACGCCGCGAAGACAGCGGTGGAGGCGCACTCCTCCGCGGACGAGGAGAGCGCGGAATCGCTGGCGGAGAGCGCCTTCAAGATGAGACAGGCTGGGAGGCTGGCGGAAGCGGCGGACTTGATGGAGGAAGCTTTCAATAAGTCGCGAAAATTGCGAACGAGGTATGCGCACCAGGTCAAGCTGTGGCGGTGCGGGATCAGCATGTGAGGCAAATGCGCCATGGCTGCCACTCAAGACGACTCACTTACAGGGGACTCGCAGCGGGGAGGGGCCGTGATTTGCAAGGCGCTGCTGGATGCCGCCACGCCGGAGATGTTTAGCCGCAATGCCTTTCGGCTGACCGGACTGCCAGTGGATGCCAGGACGCGCGAGATCACGAAGCGGGCCGACAAGCTGGAGATCATGGGGGGAGTGGGATGGAGCGTCCAGACCGGGGCGCTGGCGACCGAAACGCCGCCGACGAGAGATCAAATCCGCGAAGCGATTCAACGACTGAAGGATCCCGAACAGCGAATCATTGACGAGTTTTTTTGGTTTTGGCCGCGGGAGTTTGGCCAGAGCGCGCGCGATCCGGCGATCAAGGCGCTGGAAGGCGGCGATGCCGACACCGCGTTCCAGATCTGGACAACGATGGAAACGAACCCAGCGAATGGACATGTGGCGATGCATAACATCGCGGTGCTGCGGCAGCTCATGGCCATGGAGTGGGAGAATGACTATGCGAGGAATGCCGAGCTGACCGAGAGGAGGAGGCGGGAAATCGATGAGTTCTGGCGCGGCGCGTTCCAGCGGTGGAACGCGCTTTTCGGAGACGAGCTCCTCTGGGAAAATGTGAGCGCGCGCATCAAGCAACTGGACGACCCGCGGCTGACGAGCGGCTTTGCGCGGAGAATGCGCGCGACGCTGCCGAGCGCCCTGGCCAAGCTCAATGCCGGGCTGGCCTTGCGCTACGCGGAGAGCGGAAAGATGGAACTGGCGCGGGTGCAAGTGCAATTCATGCGCGAAATCAAGCTGGGACCCGCCGCCATGGAGAGCACGGCGGAGTTGGCGCTCGCTCCGGCGACTGCCCGGCTGAAGCAACAAGTGCAGCAAACACAGGCCCGGGCGGCAAAGACCCCGCGTGACGGTGTGAAGGCGGCGCTCGAGCTGCTGGAACACACGCGCCGCGCGCTCCCGCTGTTTGAACTCTTTTTTGGCAAGGAGAGCGAGTTGCGGAACGAATTGTCAGACGAAGTGGCGTGGGTTTGCAACGGGGCGCAAATCACTTACCACCAAGCCACACACGACCATAAAAGCTGTCTGGAGCTTTTGAAGATGGTGCTTCCCTTGGGAACGGCAAGCGAACTGCGGAGCCGGATCGAGCAGAACATCCAAATCCTCGAGACCCACCTGCGAGGCCAGATGGCCCAGGTTTCTTCGGCCCGGCTGAAATCACTTCTGATGGCGCTGCGCGGGATCGACGAGGGGACGGCCCCTCCGGAGGCGAGACTCGCAAAGATTAAGCAAGAGTTAGTGCCTGCATTGGAAGAGATGATTCGGGACGAAGGGGCCGGAGGCCCCTCCGCGACCACGCTGGCGAACAGCATGGCCATCTCCCTGCGGGGGATTTCCCTGATCGCGCGGCGAGATCATAACGATTTCAAAACCGGCATGGCAGCGCTGACGCTGGCCTTTGAACTTGCTCGCGATCCCGAACTGAAGCATCAATTGACTCAGGATCAGGCGGTCATGGCGCGCCGGGAATCCGAGGTGAAAAGACGCCTGGAGCAGGACAAAGCTCAAACGGCGGAGACGGTGCAAGCGATCCTGAAGACGCGCCGGGGCAGCGCCGGGAAGCCTGTTTCCTCGGCGCGGCTGGAATCACTCCTGATGGTGCTGCGGAGCATCGATGAGGGGACGGCCCCTCCGGAGGCGAGACTGGCAAAGATCAAAAAAGATCTCTTGCCTGCATTGGAAGAGTTGATCCGGGAAGAAGGCGCCGGGGGCCCCTCCGCGAGCGCGCTGGCGAATAGCATCGCCGCCTCCCTGTACAGGATTTCCCTGGACGCGCGGCGAAACCATGGCGATTTCAAAACCGGCATGGCAGCGCTGACGCTGGCCGCGGCACTTGCCAGCGATCCCGAACTGAAACATCAATTGACCCAGGACAAAGCGCTGATGGCGAGCCGGGAATCCGAGGTGAAAACACGCCTGGAGCAGGAAAAAGCGCAAAAGACCGGCCCCGGAAGCGGACAGAAGAAAAACCGCGAAAGCGCTCCCGCTCCGCGGGATGTGATGCGGCACGTCATGTCCACTGGACCGGTCCAAGCGATCCTGAAAGCGCTCCGGGAAAGCGCGGAGAAGCCCAGCCTCCGGCTGAACCGATTCAAGAGCGAAGTAGTTCCGGTGATCTCGAACCTATTCGCCGATACCACAGGAGATTCGGAAATGCTGGTGGCGGTCATGGAGGCCGCCGCGGTCGTTCTGCGGGAAATTTCCATGGCAGCCTGGGAGCCCCACAAGGATATCGAGACGGCTTTGGCGGCCAACGAATTGGCGTCGAAGTACACGCTCGAAGCGGAGATGAGGAAGCGTCTGGGCCTGGAGCGGTCCAATTTTCTGCGGATCGATGCGGAAATAAAGAAACGTCTCGCGGCTGAAAGATCAACGGCTCCGCAAACGAAAGACAAGCCGGCTCCGCAGGTCTGGCCGCCGAGAGTAAAGAAAGTCGTGTGGGAAGAGCGCCCGGTCGAGCGAGGACCCAGCCTGGCGCAACGGACTGAGAGAACGAAAACTGTGATTTATTCTTTCCTGTTGGTGGGGATTTTCGTGTTTTGGGTCCACAACCTTTTGACCAAGTCGAAAGTATCACCATCTGCTTACGAGTACCACCCCATCCCCACGGGCCTGAATTTCACCGATTTTCGTCTTAATCCCACCCCCCAGCCTGTGACTATCACGCTGCCAACCGGCAATGCTCCTCCGACGCCGGACGGTTCGGGCAACAGAGCCAACTCCAGGGGCGCCTTCCAGCCTCGCGCGACCACGATCCCGATGACTCCGTTTGCGGCCTACTCCACGAGTGGTTATCAACCCCGCCTCCCGACGGTTCCGGCGACCCCATTCGGGACCAACTCCACCGGCGCCCTCCTACTCGGCGTTGTCACGACTCCCGCGACCCCATCCCCGGCCAACAACACCGGCGCCCCGGGCGCGCCGGCTTACAGCGATTCGGAGTTGGAGAGGGATAGGCAGGCGATCGATCGCGAAAAGGCGAAGGCTGGCCTGTTGGCAGGGCAGTTAAAGAAGGACAAGCAGGAGCTGGACAACGCCAGGAGAGGGGCGGACCAATTAGAGAAACAGGTCGCGAACTTGTACGAGCAAGTCAATGAGGCGCGCGCGGCACTCGATCAAAAAAACCCCTCCGCGGTGAGCGAGTATAACCGCCTGGCGGATGTCTATACGGCGATGGCTGGAAATCTGCGGGTCCAGAACGAAAATTTCAGGCAAGCGACGACTAGGTATAACACCCGGCTGGGGCAGATCCAAACGGAAGCCCTCACGGTTACCCGGATGCTGGATGACTACAATTCCAAGCTCCGGCGCAATCGGCGTCCCAACCCCTGACTTATGAAGCATCCCGACGAACCTCGAATCCCGGCCGCGGAATGTCCGGACGAAAACCGAGTCAGCGAGAAGATTCCGCGGAATCAGCAAGCTGGGCAGGAGGATCCGGAACCGGCGGATGCCGAAGCGCGTTACATGATTCACGGCAATGTGGTCCGGGCGATGGCCGACATCGCGACCAATGTCTGGAAAGCCAGGACAAGGATGGTCGATGCCGCTTCCGGTGAAGTGCGCGAGGAGATGAGGCGGGTTTACCGGCATATCGAAAACGTCTTCGCGGATTTCGAGGCGATGGACCTGGAGGTGAAAGATCACACGGGCGACGCCTTCGATTACGGCCTGCCATTAAAGGTCGTGACCACTCAGCCGACGCGCGGCATCACTCGTGAAAGCGTGATTGAAACGATCAAACCCACGATCTATTGGAATCGGCAAATCATCCAGATGGGCGAAGTGGTGATTGCGACTCCCGCCTCCGCGGAAACAAAAGTATGAGCAGAACCACCATCGACTTTGGGATTGATCTGGGAACGACTAATAGCGCCGTCGCCGTGCTCAAGGGCGTCGGCGCCGAGATCATCAAGAACAACGCGGACGCCGACATCACGCCGTCCGCGGTGAGCATCGACAAAAAGGGCGCGGTGCTGGTCGGCCAGCGCGCGAAGAACAAGATCTATGACAATCCCGACGACGCCTACATCGAGTTTAAGCGGCGGATGGGGACAGACCATCTGTATCAGTTCAAAAGCAGCGGGCAAAGCCGGAAGCCCGAGGAGTTATCCGCGGAAGTCTTGAAATCCCTGCGCGCCGACGTGCAGCAGCGGCTCGGCGAATTGGTGGAAGCATGCGTGGTCACGGTTCCGGCGGCGTTTGAATTGCACCAGTGCGATGCCACGCGGAAGGCG
>Ga0302319_10016308_pt1 | contig 13701 bp, 14 predicted proteins | sample Bog_T0_2_FD_203319 | JGI IMG/M metagenome (GOLD analysis project Ga0302319, IMG submission 203319) | Peat permafrost microbial communities from Stordalen Mire near Abisko, Sweden - Bog_T0_2 | ecosystem: Environmental > Terrestrial > Soil > Wetlands > Peat | place: Sweden: Abisko, Stordalen Mire...
CGAGTCTCTGATGGCGAGCCGGGCCGCAGTGCGGCAGGAATGGGCTCAACATGGCTCATGCACCGGCCTGAAAGCGCCCGAATACTTCAACACGCTGCGCTTTGCGCGCTCACTGGTGCAGATCCCGGTGCAATTGACGTCGCCGGACGAGGATGCCGTTCCCGAGACGCCGCAACTGGTGGAATCGCAGTTTGTGAGCGCGAATCCAGGCTTCCCGGTCGGCGCATTTCACATTGCCGGGGCGGACATAGAAGTTTGCTTCGACCTTGAGCTGAGACCCCTGGCCTGCCCTGCTACTGGCTCAAAGTGAAGTTAATGGTGATGGTGGTGATCACTTCCACAGGCTCGCCGTTAAGCAGCGTTGGTTTATAACGCCACTGCTTCACCGCGTCGATAGCGGCGTCGACGAACGCGCGGTTCACATCGGAGCTTTGCGAATTCAGGGAAAGGGGCGCGCCCTCCTTGGAGATCACGGTCTGAAGTACGACGGTGCCTTCGAGGCCCTGAGCTTTCATATCCGGCGGGTAAACGGGAGTCACCTTCGTTATCAGGTTAGCGGCCATCACGTTGCCGCCGATTCGCATGGGCTTCGGCGAGCCCGAGTCCTGGCTCACCAGTTGAGCCCGCTGGCCCGGCGCGGCCACAACCAGGTTCTCCGTGAGCCGGCCCAGGTTCAGGCGGGCGTCTACGTGAACATTGCCGCTGCCGGTCACGGTCAGATCGTCGGCATGGAATACGGCAAAGCCACGCGAGCGAACAGCCACTTCGTAGCGGCCGGCGGGCAGACCCGTGAAGGCATACGAACCATCGGCGCGAGCGGTTGTGGTTACGCGGTGGCCATCGGCGTCGATCGCAATCACGGTGGCGCCCGGCACGCGTGCGCCGCTCGGATCTGTGACAAGACCGGAGATCTGGGCATAAAGGCTGAACGCACTCAGCAGGGAAAACACGAAAAGGGACTTCATAGAAATCTATGTTAGCTCAACTGGAGGGCTTATCGCGTGGCGGTGCCCAGGCCTGGATGTCGCGGACCATGCGCTCGCTGTAATTCGCGAGCAGTTCTTCGACGCGCTGCAGGCTTGGCGACTGCAGGATCAGACCGGCGTGATGATCTTTGCCGAGACGCCAGACGATCTCGGGATCGTTGTATTCGGACGTATCGGGATTCTCCTGCCGGGCCAGTGTGACCAGCAGGCCCGCGTAGTCGCCGCGATCCTTAGGTGGCTGCCATGCCGTTTCGGCAGCCTCGACTTTGGCCCACTCTTCCCACATGTTCAGGCCGGTGGCCGCTTCGAGCAGGTCTGAAACATAGGCCCCGCCGACACGCGCCGAGGTTTCGAGGAAGTATATCCGGCCATCCGCGGATGCGCGAATGAACTCGGTGTGGGAGACGCCGCGCTGCATGCCGAACGCCTTCATCACCTTCGCATTGGCGGCCACCAGATCCTGAGCGAGCGGGGATTCCCGATCGAGCACGCGACTCATGAAGACGCCTCCTTCGTGCGAAACTTCCATGGGTGGGCGGCCGTAGCCGCTGGCAATGGCGAAACGAACTTCGCCATCGAAGATGATGCTGTCGACGTGGAAGATGTCGCCGGGCAGGAAGCGCTCGATTAAATATTGCGACTGCAGATCGCCCAGTTCATTCACCACACGCCAGAATTCATCCTGGCTGGCGATCTTTTTGATCCCGATGGAGCCAGCCATGGAACGCGGCTTCAACACCCAGGGCGGAGGCACTCGCTCCATGAATTCGTGCAGCCGGTCGTAGTTCAGAACATGGCGGAAATCGGGTACCGGAATGCCGGAATCGCGGGCTTTCACGCGCATGGCCAGTTTGTCGCGGTAGTAGCGCGCGATGGTTTCGCCTGAACCGGGCACCCGAAGATGTTCACGCAGCATGGCGGCGGTTTCGACATCGAAATCGTCGAGGCCGACAATGCGATCGAAGTTGTGATTGCGCCCGAGATAACTGACGGCGTTCAACAGGTCGCCGCGATCCCAGTGCTTGTCGCGATCCGGCATGTAAAAGATCTCGTCGATGCTTTCGAGCGGCCAGTGGGCCTTCTCTTTCAGGCTGAGCGAGGTGACCAGCAACACGGTCGCGCCCTGCTTCTTAGCTTCGGTGATGAAGCGGTGGCCTTTTTCATAGCTGGCCAGACAAAGGATCGTCATATGCCTCGTTTATTACCCCAGAGCAGAACGTGGAGGCGCGGACTGAAGCGGTATCCATGAATCTTGCAGACTTCGGCCAGCCACGCTCCGCGGGTGTTGAGTGTTTCGGCATCGATGCCTTCCGGCATCAGAACCACCTTTTCCGCGGGCGCGGGGAGGTCTTCGATCAGATCCTGCATCTCGCCGATATCAGCCTCCTGCGCGATCACGAACTTTAGCTGATAATCGCACAATGCCATCAGGCGGCGCAGCGTTTCCGGCTGAATTCGCAGGCGTTCATGCTGAGTGCGAAATGGGCCGTCGGGAGTCGAGTTCGAGAGCTTCGGACTGATGCTCATCAGATCGCAGGCGATGTCGTGATAAACGGTACCGGCGGTTTCGATGGTGATGTGTAAACCGCGCTCGCGGAGCCGGTTTGCGAGGTCGAGGATGCCGGGAGCGATCATCGGTTCACCGCCGGTTAACACGACGTGGCGGGCGGCAGTGAACTCATCGAGACGGGCGACGATTTCGTCGATGCTCAAGTTCACTCCTTCCGGATGCCATGATGTATACGGAGTGTCGCACCAGGAACAGCGCAGATTGCAGCCGCTGGTGCGAATGAATACGGATGGCACTCCAATCAGTGCCCCTTCCCCCTGCACAGAATAAAAGATCTCAGCGATCTTCAATGCCGGCCTCTCGAAAGCCCTTCGCGCGCAGCAGACAGGAATCGCACTGGCCGCAGGGCTTGCCGGATGCGTCGGGATCGTAGCAGCTGTGCGTCATGCCGAAGTGCACGCCGAGTTCGTTGGCGAGGCGGACAATATCGGCCTTTGAAAGCTGAATCAGAGGGGTGTGGATCTTCACTTTTGTACGGCCTTCCACGCCCGTCTTGGTTGCGAGGTTGGCCATGGTTTCGAAGGCGGCGATGAATTCGGGGCGGCAATCGGGGTAGCCGGAGTAATCGAGGGCGTTCACTCCGATGAAGATGTCGTTGGCTTCGAGGACCTCCGCCCATGCCAGGGCAAAGGAAAGGAAGATAGTGTTGCGGGCGGGCACGTAAGTGATGGGAATGCCTTCGCCCATCTGCGATTCGTCGCGGCCTTTCGGTACGTCGATCTCGTCGGTGAGAGCCGAGTGGCCGAAGACGCGCAGGTCGATTTTCGCTACGCGATGCGCTGCCGCGCCCATGTTTTCCGCGATGCGGCTGGCGGCTTCGAGCTCGACGCGGTGCCGCTGGCCGTAATCGAAGGAGAGCGCATAGGTTTCATAGCCGTGCTTACGGGCATAAGCGAGGCACGTAGCGGAATCGAGACCGCCGCTGAGGAGACAAACCGCTTTCATGAAATTTTATGGTAGCGAGTAAACTCTTTACATCGAACCAACAAACCGAAACCGGCTCGCCGCGGGTGTCGCGATCATTATCGCGTTCGTGGCGCTGAACTATCGCGCGTACGACGGTTATTTCCAGGATGACGAGCTCGATAACCTCGCCTGGGCGCCGTCGACGCCGCTGCGCGATTACGCGGCCGCATTCCTCAAGCCTACCTTCGATACCGCAAATTTCCGGCCCGTTGGTCATATCTATTTCACCCTGATGGGGAGGGCCTTCGGCCTCGATTTTCCGCCCTACATGACGCCGATTCTGGCGATCCATCTCATCAATGGAATGCTGCTTTTCCTGTTGCTGCGAAAGCTCGCGATCGATCAGTGGAGTGCGCTGGCCGGGACCGCGTTCTTCACCCTGAGCGCGACGGCTTTCGATGCTTACTGGAAACCGATGTATGTTTTCGACCTGCTCTGCGCGACTTTCTGCCTGGCCAGCATTCTGCTTTTTGCATATCGCCAGTGGATACTCAGCTTCGTCGCTTTCTGGTGCGCGTACAAGGCCAAGGAGCTTGCCGTGATGCTGCCCCTGGTGCTGCTGGTTTATGAATACTGGCTCGGCAAACGGCGATTCGCCATCTTGATCCCGTTCTTTCTCGCTTCGCTTTCCTTTGGCATTCAGGGTCTGATGTTCAATCCGAACAAGGACAACGAGTACACGTTCCGCTTCACGCCCCAGGCGCTTGCCGCCACCATTCCGTATTACACCCAAAGGTTTCTGTTCTTCCCCTACAGCGGCTTGCTTCTGCTGCCCCTCGCGTTGATCCGCGATCGCCGCGTGTGGTTCGGACTCATCGCGACGTTCAGTTTCCTGTTCACTCTGCTCTTCCTTCCCGGCCGGCTTTTCGAAGCCTATTCATACCTGCCGCTTGCCTGCGCCACGATTGCGCTGGCGGCAGCGGCATCGCGCGTGAACCCGCTCTGGCTGGCCGCCGCGATGATTCTCTGGCTACCCTGGAACATCCGCCACCAGCATCGCGAGCTCAAAGAAAAGCTGGCGCTTGACGACGAAGCGGCCGCTTACGTGCAACAGCTCGACGCCTGGGTCGCGAAGCATCCCGCCGTTCGGACCTATATCTACGACGGCATCCCGCGCGGCTATCACCACTGGGGCATAACCGCCGCATGGAACATCGCTCACAACGCCGGTGGCATGCCCGCCATGTGGCACGACTGGGATTCGGTGGCGCCCGCCATGGGCCGCGAAACCGTCGCGCTCGGGTCATGGAAATGGGACGGGAAAAACGGCACGCTCACGGTTCTTATACACTCACCGGAGAAATGAAAATCCCACAGCTGCGCTGGGTTATCGCGGGCATGCTGTTTTTCGCGACGGCGGTCAATTACGCGGATCGTCAGGCTCTGGCCGTAGTTTCCGACCGCATCCGCGCGCAATTCGCCCTGACTGAAATCGATTACTCGCGTGTGCTGGCGGGCTTCTTCCTGGCATATGCGATTATGTACGCGGGCTCGGGTTATATTGTCGATCGCCTGGGAGCGAAGAAGAGCTTCTCGCTGTTCATCGGCGTGTGGTCTCTTGCGTCGATCGCCCATGCGTTCGCAACCGGCGTGTGGTCATTCGGGATTTGCCGTTTCGTGCTCGGCCTGGGCGAACCCGGCAACTGGCCGGCCGCAACCAAAGCCATCTCCGAATGGTTCGCCCCGAGACAAAGAGCCCTCGGCACGGGCATCTTCAATGCGGGATCGTCGGCCGGGTCCGCATTGGCGGGTCCAGTGGTCTCGTGGCTGACGATCTCGTATGGCTGGCAGTTTGCGTTCGTCGCAGTGGGCGGGACGGGCTTTGCCTGGCTCATTTTCTGGTGGCTTCTCTACGATTCGCCGCATAAGAGCACGTTGCTGCGGCATGACGAGTACCTTGCGATCAAAGACGAGATTCCGCCCATCGAGGAAGAAGGCCCGCTCCCCGCGAAGAGAGTCGACTGGAGTCGCGTAGTCCGCACCCGCGAAGCCAAAGCGCTCTTCATTGCCCGTACTTTCACCGACCCCGTAATCTATTTCGTAATCTTCTGGCTGCCCGCCTATCTCGTCAAAGAGCGCGGGTTCGATCAGAAGATGATCGGCAAATACTCCTGGGTGCCGTTTGTGTTCGGTGGCATCGCTTACATGCTGGGCGGATGGCTTTCCGGATGGCTGATGGGCAGAGGATGGATTCTGCCGCACGCCCGCAAGCGCATTATGCTGATCGGCGCTGCATGCTTGCCGGTAGCGACGATCGCGCCGTTTGTACCCAACGCGGGCCTGGCCATTGCGGCCATCTGCTTCATCACTTTCGGACATGGTTTCTGGACCGCTAATCTGCAAACCATGCCCGCCGATCTTTTCCCGGGCCATGAAGTGGGAACAGTCGCGGGGTTCTCGGGAATGGGCGGTGCGATCGGCGGAATGGTTGCGAACCTCGGCACCGGCTATGTGGTTTCGAGATTCTCTTACGCGCCGATATTTCTGATCGCGGGCCTGATGCATCCGATGTGCATGTACGTCATTTTCCGGATGCTTCCGGATTCGCGCTTCCGGTCCGCGACCCTTTCGCCCGCGTGACGATGAGCGCGGCAAGGACTCCGAATATGTCGTCGCGCACATCCAGCCACTCCATGGCGTTGCGATAGATCAGCAATTCGCCTGTCTCGATCATCCACGCAAATATGCAGACCGCTAGCGCCGCTAGGATTCGGTTGCGCCATGTACCCGCCAGCGATATCAGAAGCCAGGCCGTAACGCCGAAGGCCGCCATATGAACGGCCCCGTGCACGTACTGCAAGGTAGTGCCCAGCCAGACCTTCGCGGTGGTGGGCATGAACGAACCTACAATGAGCGCGGGAATCACCACGCTGAGAGCCGCGATGGTTCGTCGTCGGCGGGTCATCGCTCTGCGACCGACGTGCAACGCAGTTTCAGGTAGCCCTGAGTGTCGCCGGCGGCGTCGATGGCTAACGCGTCTTCCACGTAATCGCAGACGCCGAACTCATCGAGCGTGCCTTCGCTGATCGCTACGGATATGAAGTAGCGTCCGGAGGCCAGTTCCGGCATGGTGAAGTGGAAATCGACGCGATCGATATTGCCCGGCGCGATCGATGGCATGGGATAGTTTTCGCGCATCGTGTTCGAGCCAAAGAGCGTTTCGCCTTTGCTGTTGCGAACCAGGAAGCCGACGATGGGAACGGGCAAATCCGCACAAATCCGGAAGGTGACACGAAGAACTACACTTAGGTTCGGAGCCCACAGGCGTACCGGTTCGCCGGAGGGCGTAACCAGCTGAACACTGGCGATCCTGGCGGAGCCGCTGCCATAACGATGTGAGCCCGTTATTTCGGAATCGGGTTCGGTCAGGGGAAGCGCATCGCGTTTGCGCTCACGCTGAACCGTCTCACTCAGGTATTCCGCGATCACAGCGTCCGCGTCGCCGAGCGAACGGATGGCCCCGCGATCAAGCCACAGGCAGCGCTCGCAGAGCGCTTTAACGTCCCCCGATTCATGAGATACGAAGAGAATCGTAGTTCCGCATGCGCGCAGGTCGTGAATGCGCCGCATACAGCGCTGACGGAACGCTATGTCGCCTACGGCCAGCGCTTCATCGACGATCAGGATCTCGGGATCGACATGCGCGACTACTGAGAACGCCAGCCGGAGCACCATGCCGGTCGAATAGGTGCGAATCGGACGATCGATGAAGTCGCCAATTTCGGCGAAGCGTTCGATGGTTTCGAAGCGGGCGCCGGTTTCCTCGCGTGAAAGCCCCAGGATCGAGGCATTCAGAAAGACATTCTCGCGTCCGGTGAATTCAGGCGAGAAGCCGGAGCCGAGTTCGAGCAAGGCGGAAAGCCGTCCGTTCACTTCCACCGAGCCCGAGGTCGGCTGAATGATTCCCGCGACTAAGCGCAGCAGGGTGCTCTTGCCGGAACCATTGGCGCCGATGATGCCGAAAGCTTCGCCCCGGCCAACACTGAAGGTGACGTCGCGCAACGCATGGATCGCGTCACCATTCGCGGTCTGACCTGAACTGAGGGCATGGCGGAAGCGCGCCCACTGCGATCCGCCGCGCGGAAAGTTTCGTGAGACGTTTCGGACTTCGAGGGCGTTCACGGGTTTTGTTTCTGTGCGCGGAGGATGACCCGCTCGAACTCGTAGCCTGACGGGTAGAGGAGGCCGCGATGAAAGCCTGTGTTGGCCACATGCGCGAAGCCGAGCTTGTTCAGCATCTGCGTCAGGCAGGAAAGGTTCGGATGCCACCAGGCCACTTCATCGTCGGCAGGGCTGGAGCCTCCGATATAGATCATGGCGGGTGGTTCCTGCGGACCTTCAGGCAATACCCCGGCGAACACCAGCGTGCCCCGGCAAAGCGGCGCGAGTGCGGCGAGCGCCTTTAGCGGGTACAGAGTGTGTATGAGGACATCGCCGAGGAAGACGAGATCGAAGCCTTCGCGCACGCCGGTGCGCTCCAGAGTGAGATCGTAGACAGTCGAATAGCAGCGCTCGACGCGCGAGTGGAGTCGCTCCCGGCAAAAGCGGAACGGGCCTTCGAGCAGATACCAGTAGAGGTCGCGTTCGGAGTAGCCATGGCTCGCGAACTGGCCCATGGCTTCAATTTTGCGCAGCGAGCTTTCCACGTCCTGGCCGGGGAAGCGGTCCAGATCGCGCAGGGAAGGCAGTTCCACCGATATCACCCGCGCGCCCCGGCGCTCGAATTCGAAGGCGAAGAACCCAGTGGCAGAGCCGACGTCGAGCACAGTCATTCCCGACATATCGGCGGGGAATCCGAATGCTCCGAGTGTTTCGCGATAGTCGTACAGGCCAGGGGTGATGAGGCCGTCTCCCAGATCGAGCGTGTGATACCAGTAATAGCGGTCGGCATCGGACAGGCCTAAGGCGGCGGCGCGTTCTTCGAACTTTTGCTGGGCCGTCATCATTTGTAGGCCGCGCAGACCACGCGTTTCCCGCGCGCGTGCTGTTCGTACGCGCCTTCAGGGGGTGGCAGGATCTCAGCGCGGCTGAAGCCCGCCTGACGGCACATAAAGAGCAGCGCTTTGGGCGAAGGGCAGGTGGCCATGGGCGTAACGCCGGTCTCACGATTGCCTGCTTCGAATTCGCCGGATTCGTCGATCAGCGCGAGAATGCCCTGATACGGCCGCGTCCATTCATGCGAGCCCCATTCGGCGAAGCCTTCCACTTCATCCACAACCTGAGTTTCAATCACGCACATCTCGCCGGTAACCGCGGCCACCTGGCGCAAGCAGAGCATGGGGTCTTCGACGTGATAGAGCACGCCGAGAAACAGCGTGAGCGGCCAGGTGCGGGCTTCATCGTGAGCCAGCGTTTCGACGCGTCCCTGACGATAACGGATGTTGCCGAAGCCCGCGGCTGCCGATGCGAAGCGCGCAGACTGAAGGCTTTCTTCGCGCGCATCCATGCCAGTGACGCGCATGCCTTCTTTCGCCATGGCGAGCGAGTAGAAGCCCTGATGGCAACCGATGTCCAGGCATTCGAGTCCGCGGCGGCGCGTGCCGAAGTGACTGGTAACAGCGGCCTGAGTCATCGCCAGACGCGTATGGTGAATGCCGGCAACCTCTTCAGGAATCGCGGGAGTGGTCTTCAGATCGCAGCTGAATTCGAAACCATAGAACCAGGGGCCGAACTCTTCAATGCCCCGCTCTATTTCCTCCCTGGTCAAGACTTTCTCCAGAGCCAGCCGTCCGGCCAATAGGTGACGTTGCTGCGCAGTTCGCCGCGATTGAATTTCCATGCGGGCTGGCGCATTTCGAACTCCCGATGGGCTGCCGCAAACTGGCGCGCGGCTTCGGTGGGATTGTTGTGAATCCAGTCCGGATTGCCGCCAGGCACGTCCGCAAGGTCATGCATGACGCCGTCTTCGGCGATGATGCACGCGCCTGGCGTAACGAACGGCGCGTAGGCTTCGAGCTCGCGCAGGACATGCGCTTTCGAGTGGTTCGAATCGAGGATCACCATTACCGGCCCTGCGTCACCAACCAGCGCGCGTACCTTAGCCACGATTTCCGGTGCGGCGGAATCGCCTTCGATTAGTGTGATTCGCGGGGCGAGTCGATTCGCCGCGACAGCCTGGCGCACCGAATCCGGAATTTTGATATCGACTCCGATCACGCGACCTTTGCCGATCGCCTCGCAGAGTGTGGCGTGAAACAGCTGCGAGCCGCCCCAGCACACACCAGTTTCGACAATGACCTCGGGCTTGATTTCATAGACGACTTCCTGCAGCCGGACAACGTCTTCAGGCAGTTGCAGCATCGGCTGTCCGGCCCACGAAAAGGTGAAGAAGCTGCCCATAGCCCAGCCGACGCGCAGCCATTCGCGGCTGAGAACCTCATAAGCTTTGCGGCTGAAGAGCGGGACTTCGCGATGGATGCCGTCTTCTTCAAAAGTAAGCGTCCTGTTGGCGTTATCGATTGTCAGGTTCAATTTCACATTATCGCGCGGGCTGTCAGAAAGAGGCTTCCGGCTTTGCCTGCGCGGACCGTCCAGCCAGGAGTTACCAGAGTTGTCGATCCGTAGTCGGTAATCAGCGCGGGGCCTTGCAGGGGTTGTTTGCCGATGGTTTCGCGCGATCCCGCGGGGATGTTGCGCCAGCGTCCCGCGACCCACACGCGGCGGGTGCCGAACGATTGCTTTGCGGCACGCGGGGTCTCGGGCAGTTTCGGACGATCGACCGGGATGGTTGCGCGAACTCTCAGCGTCACAATTTGGGTCGGGCGTTTGGGATCGGAGTAGCCATAAACGCGGTGGTGTTCCTTGTGGAAGTCGCCGCCTTCAGGGATGGTGAGTTCGTAGCTTTGCCCGGCATATCTTATGTCTGCAAATCTCCGGACGTCCACGAAGCGCTGTAGTTTCGAGCCCCGCATGTCTTTACGCGCCAGCTTTTCGAGTTGCCGATAGCGCGGCTCATGGTCCGTGGCTCCGAGGACACCGACGGAGTAATCTCTTACGCGATCGGCCATCAGCATGCCAAGTGCGGAGAGAGCGCCGGCCATGGCGGGAATGATGACGGTGCGGATGCCGAGTTCTTCCGCGATCTCGCAGGCGTGCAGGCCGCCACCTCCTCCGAAGGCGATCAGCGGGAACTCACGAGGGTCTTCGCCGCGTTCAACCGATACGGCGCGAATGGCCCGCTCCATGTTCGAGTTCGCGACGCGGATGATGTCGGCGGCCTCAGCGACGCGGCTCACGGCCCATGCGGCGCGTTCGACATCGATGCGCATTTCGCCGCCTACCAGTTGATCGGCGGCGATGCGGCCGAGAACGACATGGGCATCGGTAACCGTGGCCGCTTCACCCACACCGTAACAGGCAGGCCCCGGCGATGCTCCGGCGCTCTCCGGACCGACGCGCAGGCTGCCGCCGGCGTCGATGCGCGCGATGGATCCTCCACCCGCTCCCACCGTATGAATGTCGAGCATGGGAACGCGCACCGGGAAAGTATCGACGCGGGCTTCGGTGGTTAGGCGTGGGTGCTCACCGGCGAGCGCTACGTCGGTGGAAGTGCCGCCCATATCAAAGGTCAGGGCGCGTTTGAATCCGGCCAGGCGGGCGATCTCAACAGCACCAACGATGCCGCCCGCAGGCCCGGAAAGAATGGTGCGCACGGCATTTGCTCGGGCTTCGTGCGCGGTGAGCAGACCGCCGTTCGACTGCATGATGGCGATGGGATGCGGGCAATTCCGTTCCAGTTCGCCGAGGTAGCGATCCATCAGGGGGCCCACATAAGCGTTGATCACGGTGGTACTGGCGCGTTCGAATTCGCGGAATTCGGGGGAGACATCGCAGGACGCGGTGACATAGCCGAGGCCCCTGAGCGCTTCAAGCAGCGCACGCTCGTGAACGTCGTTTCGATACGAATGGAGGAGACAGATCGCGATCGATTCGGCTCCGGCGAGGCGCTCCCGCAAGTCTCCGATCACAAGCGGCGTCTCCACCGTGCCGTCAAACAGAATGCGCTCATCCACCCCGAAACACATGTCGCGCTCGACGAGGGGCCTGGGAAGCGGAGGCATCAGGTTATAGAGCTCCGGGCGGTTCTGGCGGCCGATGGCGATCAGGTCTTCGAAGCCTCGGGTGGTGACGAACGCCGTCTTCGCGCCTTTGCGCTCGAGCAGTGCGTTGGTGGCGACGGTGGAACCGTGGACCACGTCTGCCTTTCGCGCCGACGCCCGTTTGATGCCCTCCAGAATGACTGTAGCGGGGGCCTTCGGATTCGAGCGGAGCTTGAAGGACTCAAGGATGCCATCGTGACGAAGGACTACGAAATCGGTAAAGGTGCCGCCTGCGTCGATGCCGATGCGTGTCGTCCCTGTAGCCATCGGAAATATAATGGCATTTCAGCTTACATGAACAATCCTCGGGCGCTTCGCCTGTGAAATTACTCTTTATCGGGGACATCTTCGGCCACGCGGGGCGGACGATTGTGGCGGATCATCTGGCCGACATTCGGTCGTCGCAGGGGATCGATGTGGTGATCGCCAACGTTGAGAACTCGGCCGCTGGTTTCGGCGTTACGCCCGGCGTGGCCGATGAACTCTTCCGCTACGGCATCGACGTGATGACCTCCGGCAATCACATTTGGGACAAGAAAGACATTTATGATTACATCGCGCGCCAGCCCCGGCTTTTGCGGCCTGCGAATCTGCCGGCGGGAGTGCCCGGCGGGGGGGTGTACATTCACGAAACGAAGAGCGGGGCGCGCTGTGCCGTGATCAATCTGCAGGGTCGCGTTTACATGGCGAACACGGATTGCCCTTTTCGTAAAGCCGATGAAATTCTGGCCGAGCTTTCCAGGGATGATGATGTCAAAGTTCGTTTTATCGATTTCCATGCCGAGGTAACGAGCGAGAAAGTCGCGATGGGCTGGTACGTGGACGGACGCGTTTCGGCGCTGATCGGCACCCATACCCACATACCGACAGCCGACACGCGCATCCTGCCTGGCGGCACCGCGTATCAGACCGATTGCGGGATGACCGGCCCTTACGATTCGGTGATCGGCGTGGAGAAAGAGCCTATAATACTGAAGTTCCTGAACGCGATGCCGGTGCGCATGGAACCCGCGAAGCGCATGGTGGAACTGCATTCAGTAATTGTGGAAGTGGACGATGCGACCGGCAAAGCGACGGCTGTTCGGCGGCATACTGTGAGGGGGGATTAAATGTCGGCGCGTATTCTTTACGGGGATGCCATTCGCGACCAGATTAAGGCCGAGTGCTTACCGCGCGTGGAGCGGGTTGCCGCGCATGCGAAACGGCCGCCCGGGATTGCCGTGGTGCTGGTCGGGAACGATCCGGCATCGCAGGTTTATGTGCGCAGCAAAACCAGGACGGCGGGCGAACTGGGGATTTACAACGAGACGATAACACCGGCTGTCGACATTTCTACGGAAGATCTTCTGCGGCTGATCAGAAGTCTGAACCGGCGGCCGGAGATCGACGCCATCCTTGTGCAGTTACCTTTGCCCGCGCAGATCGATGCACAGAGCGTGCTGCTGGCGGTTGCGCCGGAGAAGGATGTCGATGGCTTTCATCCCTGCAACGTGGGGATGCTTTCGACGGGGCGGGCGGGCCTGAAGCCGTGCACTCCGGCGGGCGTGATCGAGATGCTGAAGCGTTATGAGATTCCTCTCACCGGGCAGAATGCGGTGGTGGTGGGTCGCAGCGATATTGTCGGGAAGCCGATGGCGATGCTGCTGCTGCACGAGAACGCGACGGTGACGATGTGCCATTCGCGCACGCGCGATCTGGCGGGCGTTTGCCGGACTGCCGACATTCTGGTGGCGGCGATCGGGCGCCCGGCTATGATTACCGCCGATTACATTAAACCTGGCGCGGTGGTTGTGGATGTAGGGGTGAATTCGGTTACGGACCGCGCGCAGGCGGAGAAGATTTTTTCGAGTGAACGTATGGCAACGTTCGATAAGCGCGGCAGTTTACTGGTGGGGGATGTGCATCCGGGGGATATGGCACGGCTGGCTTCGGCGTATACGCCGGTGCCGGGGGGTGTGGGGCCGCTGACGATCGCGATGCTGATGCGGAATACGATTGAGGCGGCGGAGCGGCGGACTGGGGCGGCTTGATACCTGTGGTACGCCTTCCATCCCACCCACATCCGCCAGGGGATAGCTGC
>Ga0302319_10016309_pt1 | contig 13701 bp, 8 predicted proteins | sample Bog_T0_2_FD_203319 | JGI IMG/M metagenome (GOLD analysis project Ga0302319, IMG submission 203319) | Peat permafrost microbial communities from Stordalen Mire near Abisko, Sweden - Bog_T0_2 | ecosystem: Environmental > Terrestrial > Soil > Wetlands > Peat | place: Sweden: Abisko, Stordalen Mire...
CGTGTTAAGAATGGTAAAAAGAACGGCGATCCGGCCCAGGGCGCTCACTTCCGCGACGTGGCTGGCGTTGCCAAAGGTCGTGATAAGCCAGATCGAAATTTGAGACTGCAAACAAAAGAAAATGCCGTTGGGCAGCATTTTGATGGACAGCCGCTTCAATTCCCGCTTGTCCTCGTCATGGGGCGGCTGGGCAAGATCGGCATGATGGGCGGAATATTTCTTGAGCCAAAACAGTTGATACCAGTTGCCCACCACGGCCGTCAGGGCGGCGGTAAAGGCCGTCAAATACGAAAACATCAACCCGCCAATGATCGCCAGCCGGAGGGCGGCGTTGCTCAGGTCAATTTTTTGAAGCCGGCGGAATTGCCCGTGAAGTTGGAGGCTGGTGATCCAAACGGACGAAGCGAGGAGTGGAATGAGGCTGGCAATAATGGTCAGGCAAAGGCCGATGATCAAGAACCAGCTGGCGCCGTTGCGCCAGAGCATCCATCCGGCGATTGGAATCGTTACCCCCAAAGAAGCACAGGCAAACCAACGACGCAAAGTTAACGCTGCGATCAGCAACTGCCCAAACCGAATCCGGTCTTCGCAGACCCGGCCGCCGATGGAGCGCACGCCCATGCTAATTCCCAGGTCCGCCAGTAGATTGGTGGTTGCCTGCATGGAATTGGCAATCGCAAACAGCGCATAATCCTGCTTGGCCAAGGTCCGTACAATGAGCAAGCCCGACAGGGCGGTCAGAAATTGGACCATCCCCTGTACCATGCCGAACTCTATGAGCCGCAATGACCATTGCTTCAGGTGCAACCACCGCACCTTTTGAAATGGCATTGAAAATGTTCGATTCAAATCAGTCAAAATCACGTGTCGCCGAGCCGGATTTTACGCAAACAAAATTCGGAAAAGCACCGCACGTGGAGCTCCGGCAAAAAGAATTGCCAAAATCCTCGGGCGGCCATCTGCGGATCAAACGACTTCTTCACCAGCAGTTATGTGTTTCGAATGAGACAATCGTCTCATTTGCAGCGGTTACCCCGCCACGAACCGGAATTACCCGCTCCCTGCGAAGATACACATCTTCACGGCGGTCAAAATTACGGAGTAAAGCAATGTCTGCAAGGTCTTTGCCCAATCTGGACGCCGGACAAAAGCGCCCCCACCGAGCAATGAGTGAAAACAACCCGCCCGAGCCGCCGGTCCCCAACATACGACCGGCGCAAGGATCGGGAAATCGGAATGGTCGATACAATAAGCACGCGGCTTTGACCGCGGCAAATTGCAGGAGTCCTGCGCTTCTCCTCATTCTTGTTGTTTCCTCCTCGTTTACTGAACCTGCACCATCACGAAGCCTATAGTAGCACTTTGGGGGTTTTGATCAACTGAAAACCAAAGCCGCGAAGAACCGCTGGACCGGCGGTCAATTGGTTCGGTCGCGCCTTACCGAAAGCTCTCAAGGCAGAACCCGGAAGTTCGACGGGGGTGCCAACGGCCCCGCAGCAACCGAACCGATGACGGGCGCATCATCCAGAAAAAGCGACTGAATAATGGCTCCGCTGTTGACGGGAAGTGAATTTCCCAACGTGCCGTCGGCCCACAAAGAAATATTACCGCGGAACAGAAATTGAAAGACGTGAGAATAACCGGGATTCTCGTTGACCGGATACGAAACGGAAACACCATTCGCGGCGGTGATTCCGATCTTGAAATCCCGGGCCATATTAAAATAGGCGGGACTCAATACCGTAAGGTAATGGAAATTCGTGTCGGTCACACTTATGTTGATTGTGCCTATGGGATTGCCGACCAATCCGTTAGCGACGCCATTTTGCGTGCCATTGGCATCGAAGGCCGCTCCCATTGTCCCATCCACAGTATAATACCGCTTAAGATAGCTGACATTCTTCCATCCGGATGCGGGTTTGACCGAGAACGACGACAGGACATTTACCAAATTGGAACCGGCGCCCGCCCAGTTGAAAACGGCATACCCGCGGGTCCCGAGCGTCTCGTTGGCCATCTGGCCAAAACCATAATAATCCCGCTCCCGCATGTTCAATTCCCCGGAGGTATACATGGCTCCCACATAGCCCGGCAAACCCAGCGACGGATTATTGGAATTGACGTCAACGACGAGGTCTATTTGGGCACCTTCGCATTCCGCACCGCAACAAAGGACATTCTGAGTGGTATCAAAAGGCAGCGCCGGAACCTGCTCGGAAGCAATGCCTTCGGCCCCGGCAAAAACCGCGGAAACGACAAAGTAATAGGTCTGACCATTGTTAAGACCGGTGGCAAGAAAATTGGTTCCCGTCGTATTGCCGCTCAGATAATTGTAGGGTCCACCATTCATCTGTGAATAATGGATATTGTAGGAGCTCGCTCGTGGTACGGGTCGCCAGGACAATTGGACGGAACCATTCCCAACTTTACCCGTCACGGCAACCGGGAAATCATACCCTTGATTGGTGAGAACCATGAGTCCGCCGAGGCTGCCAGCGCCAACCTGCTCACGGATGTTCCTGACGTTCACCAGATGCCACCGAAGCGGGCCATGTCCATTTTCATCATTATGCCAAAGGTAGTACTCACCGTTTAACCGGACTAAAGCGGGACAAAAGCCATTGCCGGCGAGGGCTTGGACGGGTTGTTCATACGAGCTGTGCCAGCTACTGGCTTCCCCAAATTCACCGACAAACAATCCGTCGTCGTAATAATGCATGTGCTGGCTGGCCGGTCCCTGCGCGCGAAAGAATTCACCGTGATAACCGTAAACGATGTTGCGATCGACCGCCTGGGCCACGTCGCCACCATAGGTGACTCCGTTAGTGATCTCATAATTCCCGGCGCCATTTAAATTGCCGGCCGGGCTGGCCTCCCACAGCCAGTTCGTCGTTCCCAGCTTGATGCCCCCCAAATGCATTCCATTGTTCAGCGAAGCATCCAATTGGACGAGAATGTTATTTGAGCTGATGGCAATATCCTGATACCCAAACGCACCCCAGCGCGGCACGGGGTCACGATTCCCGGCCGGCGCCGTGGCGATCAATGCGGAAGGCCCCCAGACGGGGTTATTCTTTGCGTCAAAGCCCATCAATGGCGCCTCATAAATATTGGGGCTGCCGGTTACAATCGCATAGACGTTCCCATTCAGGTCAAATGACGTGCAACGGTTAGTGGCGGCATTTAAGGGGATGAGGCCGGTAAAACGGAGTCCGTTGGTGGTCAGTTCACAAACCTCCATGTTTGGAGAATGGTGGGCGGAAAAATTAGTTCCATTAAACACGAGACCATAGGTGCGTCCATTCGTTAGCGTGATGACATCGAGAATACCCGCCGCGCCGCCGTTTATATGATTGGTATCCACGTTGGCCTGCCAATTGTTCACCAGCGTCCATGCTTGCGATAAAGGCTTGGTATAGTCCACTTTGAACTCGAGAAACTGGTTAAATACTCGCGTGGGATCGGTTAAATCGACGGCCGCCGAATAGGAAAACGGCTGGTACATGATTTGTTCCAAATACGCGCACGCCCCGGAAAAATGCAATGCCCGGTGGTTGTCCGCGTCGCTCACCCAAAATGTTCCGTCCGATGCCCAAGTAACAAACCCCTGCGCATATCCGTCCAGATCGAACCAAAACTTGTTGGTCGCCACTGCAGTTCCATTGGTCTGATATCCCCCCGGCAAACCGTAGACCCAGGTAACGGATCCATTAGCGGCAAATAATTTGACTTGCTGGTTCACTCCCCCATCCGCCACCAGGATCTGGTTCGCATTGGTTGGATTCACGGAAATCCCTTCGGGATGACTTAGCCCGGTGGTGATCGTTTGCGCTTTGATGGCCGACGTGGTCGCGGTCACGTTGGTGTAATGGATGATCGCATTGGACGAGCAGACCCAGAGCGAACCATCCGGCGACCAACTGCAGCGGCCGGGGCAGGGCGCGGCAAAACTCGACAACACCGATCCGGATAATTTATGGACGAGGTAAATTTTGTTATCATTCGATACGCATACGGCCAGAAGGTTGCCGCTCTGCTGGACGCTCATGCCGCTGAGTCCCGGCTGCGTGCCAACATAGATTCCGTTGGGTAATACGCCCACCGCCCAACCGGGTCCGTTGGTGATGGCAACACCGTTGGTGAAACTCGCAGGCGTCAACCCCGAACATTTGGTCGCCACGATGCAGCCTGCCGCGGAGTTGTTTACCAGCGGCCCGGTCGTGTTGAATGTCGCGGTGCAGGCGCAATAAATCCAATTGCCATCCGAGCAAACAACATCCCAGTTCCGATCATAAATGTTAACCGGCGTGAGGGTCGGCGTCCCTCCCGCGGAAGTCACTTCATAAAACCAGGCGGCCGCACAAACGGTTGGGGAGGTGGTGTACGCGGCGGTAAAGGGCAGCTTGCCTTCATCATAACCGCGCACAAAAAACATGTTGGTGCCGCTGATCGCCATGTCGTGGAGAAAGTGAAAACCGGCATGAACCGTATTCCCGTACTGCATGGGCGATGAATTTCCAACCGCTCCATCCCAGACGTATTCCGTGTTGTGCTGGAGCAGTTTAATCTGGTATTGGCCGGCAGGCAGGGGATTCGTGTTGTCATCCTTTCCGTCCCACACGGCGGTGTAGGTGCCAGCATTATAATAGCGCACCTTGCTCCAGAGGGTGCGAACAAGGGTGCCATCGGGTTTAAAGACGCCAGCGCTGGTTTTGCATGGCTCATCGAGGGTGAAGGAAAACGTGGTGCTCTGCGTCACCGCCATCCGAAAGGAGCATAGGAAGAAAATCACACCAAAAGCCCATTGAGGCCAGCAGGCTTTTACAAGTCTCATAACAAAAATCAATTATTAAAGATAAAAAAAGCGTTAGCAATTCAGGTGCATCGACATACGGGCTAATTGCCCTCGAACTGCTTTTCTCCTTGAATTAACGTTAACCCGGCTCAATCCGATTAAATCATTACATAAATCGATCGCTGGCACCAACATATAAATCCACATCATGGCCAATAGGTACAGCAGGGGAGATGCCGTAACGACCTGGAAACAAGCGAAGTGGTACCGGTTTCAACAATTCGCCATCCTGGCATTGGTTCCTTGCGCGGCTATTCTCAACACTGGGCGTGAAATTAAGGGTTTAAAGGGGATTGGGATTACTTTGGAGCAATTCTTTTCGCATGCCAGGCAACCTTCAGCAGGGCGGGCTGGCCCATGGTCGTAACCGACCTTCTGTCCAACTAATAGCGGCCGTACCGAAACAAGACATATCGAGGACGGATTTTTGCCTAACCGTCGAGATTTTCGACAGATGGAGTGTCGTCCGGGAGCATGGCTAGTGGGTTGGGCCGGACGAAGCAGCCGGATTTGCCGACTCGTCTTGGCCGGAATGCATTTGTTCCGAGGAGGACGTGGCCGGCGATTTGGGAGCCGACAGATGATGCAAGGCCATCATTGTACTTTGATTTAGGATGGCGGCGACGGGCAGATCTGCTCCGGGAGGATTCTTGGCCACCAGCGTGTCAATATACGGCCGCAAAACGGGGATGGACTGAATGACACCGTTGAGAATGTTGGTTCCAGCGGACGGATACACTTGGGAAGCGGATTCGGCCACGCCGATGTATTGGCTGGGGATCTGGTTGATAATTGCCGAAACAACGGCGGTGATCTGGGTGGGCACGGCGCCGACGCTCGCCTTGGTAATGAGAAAAACCTGGTTGGGCTGCAAGGAAACTGCCGTGGCCGCCGCCAGCGAAGCCATGGTGGGAGAGGTCCGGGCGATTTGAGCCACGGTGCTCGGAACCGTGCACGGATTCATTTCCACGACGGCCAGCAGGACGTTCGTGGTGGCCGATTCCTTGTCGTTGGTATCGGCCTGCGAAACCACGTTCGCTGCGCGGACGGGAATCTCAGGGGGCGGGACGCCGACCAATTCGCCTTGAATTTTGGAAAATTGCAATTCAGCGGGAGCGGGAATCGGCAGACAAAGAGCAAACCCCAGCATGGCAAAGATTGCCGGACTTTTCAGGCAGACTCGCAACGCCGTGTTTTTATGACAGGGATTTTTGACCAACCTCCCGGCAAAGGTCGCAAAAAAATGACCCCATGTCAAACTTGTGGCTTTCTCAATCCAGCTCGATTTCTTCGAGGCTTCGGCCCTTGGTTTCCTTGACCATGAGCCAAACAAACACAAAAGCGATGGCGCTCACCAAACTGAAAATCCCGAACGTGATCGCCGGACCGATTCTGGGACTATCATTCAGCACCGGAAAAGTTTGGGCCACGACATAACAGGACGCCCAGATAACGAAGGTAGCCACGGACATCGCCGGGCCACGGATTCGCATGGGAAAGATTTCGGAACACAGGATCCACGGGATCGGCCCCAACGCCATGGCGAACGCGCCGATAAAAACCAAGATGGCCAGCAACAAACCTGCGCCATGCACCGACTGGTGAAACATCCAACCCACGGCGGCGAGTGCGACGATTTGGATCCCTAAACCGATGAGGAGCAGCGTACGGCGACCCCATTTATCGACAAAGGCAATGGCCACAAAGGTAAAGGCGAAGTTGACCAAGCCGATCACCGCCGAGGCCGCGAACGAACTTTCCACCCCGACTCCGGCCGTGGCGAAGATTTTGGTGGAATAGTACATGATGGCGTTGATACCGCTAAACTGTGAAAAGGCCATGAGCAGGATCGCAATGATCACCGGCCGCCGAAAGCGGCGCTGCGAAAGGAGTTCCAGAAAACTGCCTTTTTCCTGTTGCAAAACCGTTTTCACGGAGGCGATTTCTTCGTTGGCATAATCCCGGCCGCCGATCTTCTCCAGGCTCTCGCGCGCTGCCGATTCCTGCCCGGACTGGATCGACCAGCGCGGGCTTTCTATCACGAAAAACAAAACCACGAGAAACACAATTGCCGGCACCACCTCCGCGCCCAACATCCAACGCCAGCCGAGGGAGGCGTTCCAGGCTGCATCGCCGAAATGTTGGACGAGCGTATTGATAAAGAGGGTCAGGAAAATGCCCGTCACGATTCCCAATTGGAACAGTGAGCCCAGGCGTCCGCGCCACGCAGCGGGGGCGATCTCCGCGATGTAAACGGGGCAGATCATGGAAGACGCGCCAATTCCGAGGCCACTGACAAATCGCATCATTAAAAATTGATCGAAGGACCGAGGCAGCGCCGAAAACACACCGGACAGGGCGTACAGAATCGCACAAACGAACAAAACTTTCCGGCGTCCAAAACGGTCGCTGAAGTACCCCGCAACCATGGCGCCAGGAATGCACCCGAGGATGGCACTGGCCCCGGCCATGCCTTCCTGGACCGAGTCCAGACTGAAATGGATTTTCAGCAGTTGATTCGCCCCGTTGATCACCGCGGTATCGTAGCCAAAGAGGAAACCGCCAAAAAAGGCCACGGCGGCGGCCAGCATTAAAATGGAGTTGCCAAAGACGGATCGGATTTTTTGATTCTCAATGGCGGCGTTCAGGACGGGCATACGTTCCGGTTTGTGTTTATGTTCGGCGCGTTGACGGTTGGTCGCATCAAATTCAATTAACCATCCCCGCCATCACAAAACGGTCCAGCCACGGCGATACTGAACGGGGAATTGAATTATTTGTCTAAACATTTATACTCTTTAATCGTGGTGTCAAAGGATTTTTCCCTAATGGAGTCGGAATTCTTTTTCGCAGTAAAATTGGTGTTCAGCGTTTAGTCGCAACGGGGTATGCCCGGGCGATCCCGGAAATTGCTAAAATAAAAATGCATGGTTAAAATGACTTGAATTCAAGTGAAAACGCTTGATTTCAATGGTTTACCAAGCGGGGCTTGGATCCCATTGCGGCTCCCCAGCCGCGGCACATGCGATCGAATGTTGGGTGCGGCGATGGAATCGGCGAGGTGGCCGCCCGATAATCTTAAACGGAAGCAGGTTTTCATAAATCTTTTCTGGGAATTATGACATGCCTTTCGAAATATGCACGTTAGCCGGAAACACGAAATTCCAAGCGGGGCTTGGATCCCATTGCGGCTCCCCAGCCGCGCCACATGCGATTGAATGTTGGGTGCGGCGATGGAATCGGCGAGGTGGCCGCCCGCCTGCTAGGCCCGATGCGAATGCCTGATAGCCTTAAACGGAAGAGTGGTTTCATTCAGCGAATGCGATCAGCCAACGGCGAGGCGGGTCCCGGCGGTGCGACTTTTGCCCGTAACGATTTTTAGGCTAGAAGTTTCCCGACTATTGAAACAGCCTCATGAACGCTGCGGCCTTGGAATCGTTCGGCACTGAAGTCTGATTCGATAAGGAGTGGGCAACCGCCTTGGGACGACTCAAGCTGAACTTCAGCGGCTCTGCCCGGGATCCTAATGAACCAAAGGCCGTCATCATCCACGGCGGGATGTGCGACCGATAATTGGCTGACCTGAACGCCGGGAATCTTGATTTTAAGCCGCGCGACAATCTGGTCAATCGTCATCATAAAAACAGTCACAGGTAATCACCTGACCACCACAGCGCGGGCAAGGCTCCAAATCACAGCCAATCTGGTGAAGCGCACCGCGCCGAACTCCGCAATCATCGCACATGGGATGCTTAGAGTCATCCGCTCCGCTGCCGTATGGCACGCGGTCAAACTCCCGGCCATTGATGACAAACTGCGACAGATTCCGGGCTGGGTTCTTATCGCCGCTCCATCGTGATTTTTTATCATTCCACGCCATCGTCAGCTCCATAAAACCGTTTAATCCATGCATCTAGCTGCGCCTTATCCGCAACGCGCAACTCAATTTCCCGATCCAAATTCGAATGCAAATCATCCAGCGCAGCCAAATAGGTTGGGTCTGACGTGGCGATGGCAAGGCGCCGACCAACTGATGCAACCGGCAAGACGTGGTACTTGCGAGCCAATTCCGCGGGGATGCAACGCAAGAGTTTCGGGGTAAACTCCACAATCGAAAGGTCAACAAACACCGCGCCAAACTCTGCCGGGCTGTGTTGGTAATCACTCATATCCAGGGAAGCGAGAAAATGGAAGCATCGCCAAGGCGCTCGTAGAGCTGATCAGAGACGCTATCAACGAGAATGTCGTCTTCCGTTTTCATAGTTTGCGCACGCGGCGTGATAATTTCACATCAACTGCCAGTTTATTGATCCGATTGAGCCTAACCCGTGAATTAAAATTGCGCCAGTTGTTCGGGATGAACAAATCCAAATTTCAATACGGATTAATTCTCCCCGATGGATAAAAGCAGATTGGGTGGCGTTTTGAACAAACGTATTTTAGCGGTTGGGCTAGCACGGCGGACTAGGTCGCTCCGCTGGAGCTTGAGAAGGTTTTTTGATGGTTGATTCTACAAATAGGGCGCTCCTACGGAGCTGGGGAGTTGCGGCGGTGGCGATAGATAAAGGCGACGGTCTAGGCCACAACAATTTCATGGTTCGAAAATTGTTGCGCAGACCGTCTCCCCGCCGCAACTTGGCCAATGATTGGCGCGCTGGACTATGGATTTTGTTTTGCGTGGCGTAAAGAGTCGCAGATTGGCCGGCCTTTTGGTCAACCTTAGGACGAAGGTGCGCCGGAACGGAATATGCCGATCCTAAGGTGGATTTCCATGAACCTATCAATGAGCGAATTGATTTTCAACGACGTACGCGATCTCACCCCTCACCCTTAATCCCTCTCCCCGTTGAGGGGCGAGGGAGCCGCAATCGGCAGGCGTCATTATTTCTTCGGCAATCGGCATCGCTACGACGGCGTGCAGAGGACTGCCGGCGCTACCAAGCTTGGTTCATGGGCGGTGAACAGGTCCGGATGGAACAGGGAACTCCCCATGGACCATACGTTTACGCTGCAGCGCATGGTGGTTAGGTCATTTCATTGGGGGCGATCCTTGAGCTTCTTCGCGGGGGCGCCTCCCCATATCTCGAACAGTCCGACCGACTTCGTTAGAACAGAACCGGCAGCTATAATAGCCCCCCGATGGATTGTAACCCCATTGAGGACAATGACGTTTGCGCCAATCCACACATCCTCCTCAAGAAACAATCTTGGCTTCGGTTCCGCTAGACTGACTTGCGATGGGAGTAGCACGATCAGAATAACAGTGATCGTGATCGATGAATCGGCAACCGGAAGCAATGAGGCAGTGCGCCCCTACACTAGAGCCTGTCCCAAAAGTGGCGAGCCAATATTGGCGGGGCTCCGGTGACGTTGGTAAGGAAATATAGTCGGCTGATCTGGCGCCGACCCGGGAAAAAGGGTGTTTATAATGGTTGGTCGGGCGGGCTTTTGCGCGCTGGGCGTTTGGCTGCGGGCGGTGGGGTTTGCAACCGGACTAGATGCAGTTCGCTTCGTTCCAGCAGTTCCCACTGGACCTGATCGCCCGGTTCCAGGCCGATGGCGGCGGCCAAGGCGAGGGGAAAGCTTACGTAAAGCCGGGGCTGTTGACCGCGCGAGCGAATCGCCTGGATTTTCAACGGATAGGTGGTTTCCATTTTCTTTGCATTTTTTGCAGATTGTACTGGTATTTTATAAGCTAGAGTATAGACTAGCTTCATGGCCGCTGCCAACATTATTCCGTTCGAACTGCCACTGCCGGTCATCCTACCCACCATCGAAGGCAATGTCGATTACCGCGACTTTCGCGACCAACTGCTGTGCATCGACCGTCTGCTCATTCAGAGCGGCTTGGAAAGCCAAATGATCCAGACGGATCTCCAACGTTGGCTCGCCCGGCAAAAGCGTGTCAGCGCCAAGGCCCAACAAAACCACCAGCGCCATGCCCGGCGCGCCTTGCGCTGCAATATCGCCCGCATTCTTATCCACGAGGACTACCGCGGCTTTGCCGCCCGGCTGGCCGACAGTCCGCTCTTGCAGTTCTTCTGCGCCGTCAGCGAGGTGGACCGCGTGGTCGTGCCCAGCAAGAGCACCCTCCAACGCTACTTTGTGTGGTGGCCGGAGGCGGAGGTGCGGCCTCTGGTTCACCAGCTCCTGCTCCAGGGCTCCCAGGTCCCGGAACAATTGGGGCTGGCCGAGCCGCTGGATTTGGAAAGCGCCTTTCTCGACTCCACCTGCCTGTGCGCCAACATCCACTACCCCGTGGACTGGGTGCTGCTGCGCGATGCCACCCGCACTTTGATGGGGGCGGTCCGGCTGATCCGCGACCAAGGACTCAAGCACCGCATGGAGGAGCCCGAGACGTTCCTGAGCCGCATCAATAAACTGTGCATTAAAATGACCCATGTCTGGCGGCGCCGGGATCAGGCCGAGAGCCGGCGGCTGCGCAAACAAACCCTCCGCCAAATGGATCGCCTGGTCGGAACCGTCCGCCACCATGCCCAGCGCTACCGGAAGCTCCTCGACGAGCACTGGGCGCGAACGGACTGGACCCGCCCGCAAGCCGAGCAAGTGCTCGGGCGGATGGACCAAGTCCTGGAGCAATTGCCCCAGGCCCGCCAACAAGCCCGCCAGCGCATCTTGCAGGGCCAACCCGTGCCCAATGAAGACAAGCTCCTCAGCCTCTATGAAGCGGACGTCCAGGTGATCGTGCGCAAGAAGGCCGGCGCCGAAGTGGAGTTCGGCAACACGCTCTTCCTGGCCGAGAATCTCCAAGGGGTGATCATCGATTGGGAGTTGTTCCCGGAAAGTGCCCCCGCCGACGCAACCCTGTTGCCGCGCAGTGTGGCGCGCATGCAACAAGCCTACGAGCCGGGTCCCCGAGCACTCGCGGGGGACCGGGGATTTGACAGCGAACTCAATCGCTTCGGCCTCAAAGAAGAAAAGATCTTCAACGCGGTCTGCCCCCGTTCGCCCCGGCTGCTCCGGCAGCGGAACCGTTCGTGGAAGTTCCAGCGTCTGCAACGCCGCCGGGCACAAACCGAAGGGCGCATCGCCATCCTCAAGAACGTTTTTCTCGGCGGACGAATGCGCTGCAAAGGCTTTGCGCACCGTGAGTTGACCGTGACTTGGACGATCCTGGTGCACAACTTGTGGGTCTTGGCGCGACTGCCGCAAGCCGAACCGGCGCAGGCCAAGTTACTCGCGGCCTGAGCGCCCCCCAGCCGACTTCAAAAACTGGAAACCACGGAGGCGGTGTGTCCCGCGGCGGCCCCTTTCTTAGAAAAACTAGCCACGGCGGAGGCTAACAACACTTTCAATTCCTTCGGCCCACGTTCTCCCTTACCAACTCCGCTTTCTTTCCAAAAACCCGCCATTTTGGGACAGGCTCTACACTAATTCCTTGTCGGATATTGAATTCGCATCCCGTGCCGATAAATACGTCATCTGCAAATATAAGACGTGGTCCCGGTTGCCACGTCCCATCGAATTTGAAGTAGGAACCGTGTTCCAAGTTGCATCGGGAGCCGAAAGAAACCTGGTGCGGCCAAGTGACGTGAATGCTGGGAAGAAACGTCCCTGGCCCCGCAGCCCGGCCGCATGCCTTCCAATACAAAGTACGCGGGAAAGCGAGCAAATGATGGGCAATCGCTCTCAGCCGGAAAACTATTCTGGCTACGAGAGATGTCATAGATTCAACGGTTGTTCAAAAAGCTGACGGAAGATTGTTCCGCAAAATCGGCATTAACCCCGACTTCGCTAGCCCTCCTTATTATCATGAATACGCGCTGATCAAGGAAAAAGCAAATCGTCCAGCTTGGTTTATCACACAAATGAGAAAAAAAACGGGAGGCTGACATCGAGCGAAATCCAGACGTAGCATTGGATGCGAAATTCAGCATCCCGGCACACACGACGGGAAACGATGACGCTGATGGCTAGTACTGCCCAAACGATGAAATTGACAATCGCGAATGCAGATGCTTTGTTGCACATGGAGCTAAGTTTTTTTCCAAAACCATCGGTTTGTCGATCTCGCTGCGCCTATCCCGTTGAGCATCATCGCGCAAGCGGTTCGAAATTGACAAAATCAAAATGCATTAGCGACCGGTTCTGGAGCTGGATCGTGCCGGAAGAGCGGGACATTACCGCATGCCGGGCTGCGGCGGAAAGACATTGGAAACATATGCTACGCCTTTCGCAAATCCCAGGAAAGCCATAAGCCGAAAGCTGTACCAAACCCAATCCCAACCCACGGCAAAAGGTAAACGCACAAACCGAAGATTGCCAATATACCATCAATCAACCTGTCCCGCTTGGCTCGGCGTAGCAGCAACCACAGCACCAGCCAGAAAACAGCCGCGGGCCATGCTAAGTCTCGAAGGTCACGCCATCTCCAAGTCCACTCTTGGACATGCTCAGAAACCATCGCGTTCGTGAGCCAAATGCTGCATGCCGCGCCAATCGGATAAAAAAATAAAATGATGCGAGTTACATTCATCCCATAATGCATGCTTTGCTCAAGGTCTAGGTCTTCAGGTGCGGTTCTCATTATAAACGCGCAAGTCGCGTGGTTGTTGTTCAATGATTAGCCGCCGTTGATTTAGTAAACCTTAATACTGTCGTTCAGGTTGTGCAAGCGGTTCTGGCGTTTCGATAAATTGCAGCGGGCGTTGAGTTGGTTGGGCACGGGAGCGGACTAGGCCGCTCCGCTGGAGCTTGAGAAGATTTCGGATGGCGATTCTACAAATAGGGCGCTCCGATGGAGCTGGGGAGGTGCGCCGACGGCGATCGGTACAGGCGACGGTTTAGGGGACAACCGTTTCATGTTTTGAAAAAGCTTTGAACAG
>Ga0302319_10016311_pt1 | contig 13700 bp, 8 predicted proteins | sample Bog_T0_2_FD_203319 | JGI IMG/M metagenome (GOLD analysis project Ga0302319, IMG submission 203319) | Peat permafrost microbial communities from Stordalen Mire near Abisko, Sweden - Bog_T0_2 | ecosystem: Environmental > Terrestrial > Soil > Wetlands > Peat | place: Sweden: Abisko, Stordalen Mire...
TCATCCATCTTGTCTTCTTCCGCAACGTGGACAACCTTGATTTCGTGGGTCATTTCAAACGCCATCCGCAACGAGTATTTCGCCATCTTGCTCCAGTGCGGCATCGGAATGATCACCAACGGCGCCTTAAGATTCGAAACGTCAAGTGGCGTATCCGTCTTGACTTGGTCACGGACGTAATCATAGTGACGGCGCACGAAATACATCACCGCCAGCAGCGACGGAATCATGAAGGCCGTGATCCACGCGCCCTCTTTAAACTTTGCCAGCAACACCACGATTACTGTGACGCCGGTGACTAATGCCCCCAGACCATTGATGAGCATGTTGCCCAAGGTGCCTCCCCCTTTTTGACGCCGCCAATGTGCCACCATACCGGCCTGCGATAGCGTGAACGCCAAAAAGGCTCCTACTGCGTAAAGGGGAATCAGCTTGTCGGTCACCCCGCCAAAAACGGTGAGTAAGATCCCCGTGATAACCGCCAGCACAATAATGCCTTCCGAATAAACTAACCGGCGTCCGCGGTTCGCGAGTGAGATCGGCAGAAAGCCATCATCGGCAATGATCCGGCACACCCGCGGAAAATCCGCGAAAGCCGTGTTAGCCGAAAATACCAACACCAGTAATACGGAGCCGATAGCGACGTAATAGAACCCCCCGCGCCCGGAAACCGCTAATAACAACATGGACAGAACGCTTTGATACCCGGGTGCGTTCGGATCGGTAGCGCTCACTTGATACTGCTGGGCAAGATAAGCGATCCCGCCTAGCATCACAATCAAAGCCGCAATGATGATAGCGAGCGTCCGTTGCGCCGTCTTCACCGTAGGCTCGCGGAACGCCTTCACTCCGTTGCTGACTGCTTCGACGCCCGTCATCGCCGTACATCCACTCGCGAACGCCTTCAAAAGCAGCCAGGCGCCCACTGCTTCGATTGCTTTCGGTGCGGCCGGCGGCGCAATCACCGGCACCGGATGGCCTCCACCCGCCAGAAGCACCTTTGCTACACCAAGGCCAATCATTCCGAACATACAAATCAAAAACAAGTAAGTGGGGAACATAAAGATACCCCCCGCTTCTCGCTGCCCTCGCAAATTCGCAATAGTCAAAAGCAACAGCGCCAACAAACAAAGCGGCAGGGTCTTCGATTGCAGCGATGGCGCTGCCGATACCAGCGCTCCAATTCCCGCCGAAATACCCACCGCCGCCGTCAGAACATAATCGATCATCAACGCTGACGCCGCCAACAACCCCGCCAGTGTTCCCAGGTTTTCACGCGCCACCGTGTAAGATCCGCCGCCACTTGGGTAAGCCGCAATCGTCTGCCGGTATGAGAAAAAAACGATGATCAGCAGCACAAGAATACTTGCGATCAGCGGCAGAATATACGTCGTTCCCACTAGCCCCAGCGGAATCAGCAACGTTAACGCCGCCTCCGGTCCATACGCCGCCGAACTCAACGCGTCGAGCCCAAAAATAGGAATGCCGCCTGCAGTGCCGATCTGTTCTGCGCGTTCCTCCGATGTCGCAATCGGGCGCCCTATTAGAAAATCAGTAATTGTCAACTGTCTGCTCCAAAGATTTCAGTGTCGCATCTGGAAATTAATGGATCTTCCCGCCCACGGCCTTCGTAACTTGCCTCATGAGTCCTTTCGCCGGTCAGCTCAAGCAAGTCTTCCATCGCCTGCGCCGCGCACCGATGTTCACCTTTATCGCCATCCTCACGTTGGCTCTCGGTATCGGTGCCAATACGGCTATTTTTAGCGTTTTGGAAGGCGTACTCCTGAAGCCCCTGCCGTACGCGCACCCCGATCGACTCGTGGGTGTCTGGCTAACGGCGCCCGGCATCAAAATCAAGGACCTTAACATCGCACCATCCGATTATCTCGTTTTTCGCGATGAAAACCGTACTTTCGAAAACTTCGGTATTTATACAGGTGACCGCGTAAGCGTTACTGGTATCGCAGAACCAGAACAGGTCCGCTCACTTCTCGTCACCTCTGGTCTCCTGCCCACCCTCGGTGTTCAACCAATCTTAGGTCGCCGGTTCTCCGCCAACGACGATGTGCCCAGTTCACCCGAAACGGTAATCCTTGCCTACGGTTATTGGCAGCACCGTTTTGGTGGCGACCGCTCCATCATTGGCCGCCGCCTGCAAGTTGATGGCAAGGCCAAAGAAGTCATCGGCATTCTGCCTCGTGATTTTCGCTTTCTCGATATGGAGGTAAATCTCCTCCAGCCCATTCGGATCGAGCGCGACAAAGTGACCCTGGGACAGTTCAATTACGAGGGCGTCGCTCGTCTCAAGCCTGGAGTAACCCTCGCCCAAGCCAGTGCCGACATCAACCGCATGTTGCCCATCGTCAATCGCACCTTTCCCGCGCCGCCTGGTTTCAGCGTTAAACTTTTTGAGCAAGCCCGCATTATGGCCGCACTGCGCCCATTCAAACAAGATTTAACGGGCGATATCGGCGACACCCTCTGGGTCTTGATGGGCACCATCGGCATCGTGCTCCTCATTGCCTGCGCCAACGTCGCGAACCTGCTGCTTGTCCGCGTCGAAGGTCGCCACATGGAACTCGCCATTCGTTCCGCCCTCGGCGCCAGTACTGGCCGTATCGCTTATGAACTGCTTTTTGAAAGCATGACAGTCGCGATTTTGGGCGGCATGGTCGGTCTGGGCTTGGCCTACTCCGCTGTCAAAGCGCTGGTCGCTCTAGCTCCCGTAGGTATCCCGCGTGTAACAGAAATCGGCATTGATGGCGGTGTGCTTCTCTTCGCGCTCGCCATCTCCTTATTTACCGGTCTGCTCTTCGGTTCCGTGCCCGTTCTGAAATACGCCGGACTTCGCTTGAACGCCAGCCTTCGCGACGGTGGCCGTACCATCAGCCAAAGCCGCGAACGCCATCGTTCTCGCAACGTTCTTGTCGTCGTGCAAGTAGCACTCGCCCTCGTGCTTCTGATCAGCTCCGGTCTCATGATCCGCACCTTCCGCGCCCTCACTCTCGTCGATCCCGGCTTTAGCCAACCCGAGAACGTTCAAACCCTTTCCATATCGATTCCCGAAGCGCAAGTAGCCGATGCGGACAAAGTTCTCCGCATGGAGAACGACATTGCTGACAGTCTTCATCAACTTCCCGGCGTCACCTCTGTTAGCATGACTTCAGCTATTCCCATGGGTGGCAACAGCAGCACCGATTTGTTATTTGCCCGCGATCGCACTTACCGGGAAGGTCAGCTTCCGCCTCTTCGCCGCTTCGTGTTCATCTCGCCCAGCTATCATTCCTCCATCGGGACCAAACTAATTGCCGGCCGCGAACTCACTTGGAACGATCTCAATAACAAACTGAACGTAATGATGATTTCAGAAAGCTTCGCGCGCGATTATTGGGGCAGCGCCCAAGCCGCCCTGCACAAAGAACTCCGCGAGGGCATGAACGATCCCTGGCGCGAAGTTGTCGGAGTCGTGGCCGACATCCATTCCGACGGACTCAATGAAAAAGCGCCCGACGCCGCCTACTTTCCCCTGCGCATGAATGTCTTTTGGGGTAATCCGCAGTTCATCGAACGCGATGTCACCTTCGCCATCCGCAGTACGCGCAGCGGCTCTGAAAGCTTCTTGAATGAAGTGCGCCAAGCAATCTGGTCGGTGAATCCGAACCTCCCCTTGGCAGAGGTCAAAACACTCGATCAGCTTTACAAGAAATCCATGGCGCGTACCTCCTTCACGCTCGTGCTGCTTATGATCTCAGCCGGCATGGCTCTCGTCTTAGGAGGCGTCGGCATCTACGGCGTCATCGCCTACTCGGTCGCCCAGCGCACGCGCGAGATTGGCATTCGCATGGCGCTCGGCGCTTCCACCTCCGAAGTCTCAGGGATGTTTGTGCGCGAGGGCATCCTGCTCACCGGCATCGGCGCCGTCTGCGGATTAATCGCCGCCGCCAGCTTTATGCGCCTGTTAGAAACCCTGTTGTTCGGCGTTCATCCGGTAGACGCGCTCACTTACGTAGCCATGTCGCTTCTACTTCTACTCATCGCCTTTGTCGCCAGCTACATACCATCGCGCAAAGCCTCGGCCATCGACCCCGCCATCGCCCTGCGCCTTGACTAGCTTGCGATCCGTCCGCGCATCCGACCGACAAACATCGCCGCTGTTCTCACCGATCTGCGGTGGACAGAGCGGTCCGTCCCGTACGCGCCAATGAGGCCGGAGATGTCAGTAGCCGCTTCATCCCAGAGCGGTTTTGAACCACGATTCCAAGTCACTGAGGATGAGATTTTGCGTATATGCCGAAATCGCGGAAGTTCAGATGTCTGATAATCCCGCCATCGGTCGGCTGCACTAGATACGCTTCCGTATGGCCTAGATCTTCCCCGCAGTCAGTGGTCGGGTAAACCGACATAACCAGGACAAGCGTGCCGATCCTTTCATCCCAACCGTAAGCCTGCACGTTATCTCCTCGCACCTTGCACCAATGCCTGGCCCGAAAATCAGCAAAGGCAGGTTTCACCGAGTCCGTCTCATTCACCTTTTCGTCTACAACGTGGAAAACCCGCGTGTGGAAGCCGCCAATGGCCCCGCCGTTGCTCCATGTAATTGCGAACCAGTGATTTCTTTTTGACCAAACGACGAAAACGCTCGCCCTCAAATCTTTGAGGCTTGTTGACGAAATCACCTTCCGTCCTCGACTCAAAGTGAATTTGCCGCTTTCGGTAACGGCGTAACTCAAACCACCCTCGTGATATGTCTTCGGATGTCGATCATCAGGCACAAAAAGGCAGGAGTGATTCGAGCAGGAGGTGTACCCACAATCGCCGATTGCTGTCGGTGCAGGCAATTGGCATATCCCCGAGACGCAAGCCAAGAGAAAACAAATAATGCCAGATGCCCTGTGGATCATGCCGGAAGAATAGCAACTCCGCAACAAGGTGACAAGGTACACCTCTCTAGTGGGTTGACAAAGGTGGCGCCTCGGCATGCGTCATCAGCATCGTGATCTTTCCGCCTAAATGCTGTTCGCAGAAACGAAACGCCTCCGCGCAACTCCCGCCATAGTTCAGCACCGCGTGAATTTTCATCTCTACGTATAATGGTCTGGATCCATGAAGATTTCCTTCACACTGGCTGCACTTGCGTTTGCCGGCGCAACTCTGCTCGCCGCTCAATCCGGTCCCGGCGAATCCACCTTCGTTCAAAACTGCGCCTTCTGCCACGGCCGCGATGCGGGCGGCGGTGAGGAAGGCCCAGACCTCACTCGCTCCAAACTTGTCGCCGAAGATGTCACTGGCGACAAAATTGGCCCAGTCGTCTTGAACGGCCGTCAGGAGAAAGGCATGCCGCGCTTCAAACTCGCCGATCAGGAAATTAAAGATCTCGCCGCGTTCATTCACGCCCAAAAGAAACTTGCTGAATCGCAAAAGGGCGGTCGCCGCGGCGTAGACGTGGCCGATCTGCAAACCGGCAACGCCGATGCCGGCAAGCAATACTTCAATGCGGCAGGGAAGTGCTCCACTTGCCATTCCGCCACTGGCGACCTTGCCGGCATCGCCTCTCGCCTGGAAGGCCTCAAACTGGAACAGCGCTTACTCTATCCACGTGGTACCGTGGCCGACATCGTCGTCACCCTTCCTACTGGCGAAAAGTTTTCCGGCAAACTCGCCTATCAAGACGAATTTCACGTCGGCATGCGCGACACCAACGGCTGGTATCACTCTTGGCCCGTTAACAAGGTGAAGTTCACGATCGACGATCCCGCCGACGCCCATGCCCAACTCCTCGCCAAATACACCGACGACGATATTCATAACTTAATGGCATATCTCCAAACGCTTCGCTAGAGAAACCAAAATGAACTTACTAAAACTCACCCTTCTCGCAGCGCTGGCGAGCACTTTATTAATCGCTCAGGAATACGATCCCAGTTGGCAGCTCAAGCCACCCACCGATAGTTGGCCCGGCTATCACGGCGATTACTCCGGCCGCCGTCACAGTCCGCTCACCCAGATCACTCCAGAAAACGTGGAGAATCTCGGCCTCGCCTGGAGCTTTCAAACCGGCGAATCAGGTCAACTCAAATGTTCCCCACTCATGGTCAATGGCATTCTGTACATCACCATGCCCGACAACGTTTGGGCCGTTGACGCCCGCACCGGCCATCAACTCTGGCGCTACCGTTATCCCGCCAACAAAGGTTTCCACATCGGCCATCGCGGCGTCTCTATGTACAAGGAATGGCTCTTCTACACCACGCCTGACGCCCATCTCATCTGCCTCAATGCCAAAGACGGTACCGTCCGCTGGAATGTGGCCATCGCCGATTCCACCAAAGGTTACTGGATGACCATGTCGCCCATGGTCATTCGCAATCACGTCATCGTTGGCGTCTCCGGTGATTTCGATAACCTGTCCGGCTTTCTCAAAGCCATCGATCCCGAAACCGGCAAGACCCAGTGGCGTTGGGACAGCACCCCTCCTGCCGGCACGCCTGATTCCACCACCGGCGGTATGACTTGGATGACTGGCACCTACGACCCCGATTTAAATCTCCTTTATTGGGGCACCGGTAACCCCACCCCCGTGCTCACCGGCAAGACACGTCCTGGCGATAACTTATACACCTGCAGTATTGTCGCCGTGAATCCCGACACCGGTAAACTCCAATGGGCTTTCCAAGCCTCGCCCCATGACACCCACGATTGGGACGCCGTCGAAACCAACGTTCTTGTTGACGCAACCTTCCACGGCGAACCCCGCAAGATGCTCTTGCAAGCCTCGCGTAACGGCTATTTCTTCGTCTTAGATCGCACCAACGGCAAGAATCTTCTCACCGTTCCTTTCGGCCCCACCAACTGGGCCACCGGCGTAGATGCCCAAGGTCGTCCCATACCGAATTTAGACAAAGAGCCCAAGCCCGACGGCCGCTTGATCGCCCCCGACGAAGGCGGCTTAACAAACTACCGCGCCCCCAGCTTTGACCCCAAGACTGGCCTGTTCATTGTTGACGCGCACCCAAGCTACGGCGTCTATTTCGCCAAACCCGCCGACGGCACTTTCGGCTGGGCCGGCGCCGATTATGGCGTTTGGGGCAAAGGAATTCTCGAAGCCATCGACTACCAAACTGGCAAGCTGCGTTGGACCCACGAACTTGGTCCCAACGGTGCTGGCGCTGGCGTCCTGACTACCGAATCCGGTCTCATCTTTACGGGCGATGCCGAAGGCAATGTCCTCGCGCTCGATACCACAGACGGCAAAACCCTCTGGCATTCCGGCACCGGCGTTCCCATGCAAAGTTCGCCCATTACCTATGAGCTCGACGGCCAGCAGCACGTGGTCACTAGTAGCGGTGGCGTCCTCTTTTCCTGGACCCTGCCGCGAAAATTTGCCGGCACCCATTAGTCATTTAATTCGCCGCGTCGCCGCAACGCTTTCCCCGTGCCATACACTATGCTCCATGGGGAAAAGCACATCTTTAGCAGTTGCCATCTTCTTATCTCTCGGTGCGAGCACATTCTGCGCCGCCGAAACATTCGATCTCATCAGCCGGCCTCAGCCTCCTGCCGGCACCGATCTCGTCATTCGCATTGATCATCCGAATCCGACTCAACCCACTACCTCCTATCCAACCGTCACCTTCCAACCAGGCGATACCGTCACTATCCATGCTGGCGGCTGCGTTCAATCCGGCGGCCACGGCAACACCTGGCATCGTTACGTAAACCCTTCCGGGGGTGACGCCGATCATCTCTATCACGGCCTCATTACCATCCCCTTCGCCACAGAAAATTTGGCGCGCATCCAAAAATACTGGAACAAGTCTGTCCACATCGCAGATAGCGCCCCCGTCGCCAAACTTCATCTTGAACTAGGCTTCGAAGACGAACAAGGCGCTTATGGCGATAACGGCTATTACAGTCACGACAACGGGCCCGGCGATCAGTGCGCTGGTTCGGACGGTGGTCCTGCCTGGGTCGAACTTGCCATCGTCCATCACGGTGCCGTCACTACCCAAACCACCAACAGTTGGGATCTCGTCCTCGCGCAGTTTGACGACAACGGCATCCCGCTAAATCCCGATTGGCAAGCCCACGTCGCCAACAACCAATTCCCCAATCCAGCCAATTGCCGATGGCCCTGGCAAGGTGGTAGCGCTCCGAGTTGCACCACCGGCGTCACCAATACCGATTTCGATGCAAGCTATGGCTTCAGCGCCTTCAACCCGCTTTCCATGATCCGCTGCGCCAGTTGCAGTCTGTGCCAGTCTTTTTCTGCGAACTACGGGTTTGGCGGCCACGCCAATTGGATTGCAACCACTCAAACGGGCACCGTGTTCTGGGAAGAGAAGTCCGGCAATGATAACGAATACTCTCTGAACCTCGATACTCCGAACGCCGCTGGCGCAGATGCCAGCCGTCCGGACGGTATTCACGTGGAGTTCGCTTATGACGAAACCATAGACGTCTTGAGCGACGACATGAAAATCCCCTGGTGGCAGCAATTCAAAGACGCGGTTGACGGGGGCGACAATCAAGCACACACTTTTCTCGATAACGATTACGTAATCGTCACTGGATTCATGGGCCTCGATTTCGCGCACAACCCCGGACCCGAATCACACCCCGCCTGGGCCATGGCTGTCCACGCGAATACTGATTTCGGCGACGACACCTGGGCTTTCTTTGTCCGCAACTTCGGAAATGAAGGCTATTGCAGTGAGAGCCAACACTATATTGCCTATCCCGACAACCAGTACACATTTCGTCTCCCCTGGCCGGCAGGAGCATCAGGCGGCACTATCAAGAGTCAGTTCATCCGTACCAACGGTGCTGCTAACAATCAACCGCAAATCAGCTTTATCCCTGGCCAAGCTGTTTTGCTAACGTTCTCCGGTATCCCAGATGGTCTGACAGGTCGCGTTCTCATCGGTGGCGAACTGCACCTCAGTTGGTCAGGTTCACCGACGATCACACGCCGCGTGCCCGGTAGAATCCCCATCGCAACACCCTCAGAGCTTGGCGAAGAAGTGATTAACTCCGCTATTGCCAAGATGACGCCCGCGCAACGAGCGGTTTATCAAGCAAATCTGCCGAAGGTCAACCGCCCGGTTATCCCGATCTCGTCTCTGACAGCGCAAGTCGTCGGCCCGTCGGCACCTCGCCCGGCCGGGAATCGCCACGCGGTCGTGCATACAGTTCGAGATGAGGCACTCGTCTCACAACGGAATGCCTATGTAGAAGCAGTCAAAAAAGCGTATGGGGGAACCCTCCCCACTAAATAGCGAAAGCTATTCGCCGGCAGCCATGGGCACGAGTGGATACTCAAGCACTCGTGTCTCTTCTTCCACCCGCGGTTTCTTGCGTACCAACTCCGGCCCCACCTTGCGTCGTGGGCTCGCCGAAATTTCGTTCAGAAACACTAATGACAATGCACTTCCTGCCGAGATATGCATGCCGTATTTCTGCATATCCGACAGCAAGCTACAGCCCGCAAAATCATAACCCGTCAATTGTGTGATGTCGATGGTAAACCGTCGGGAGTTGCCACCCTTGACTACGGATTTCCATAAGTACAGGACGTCGTCAACCACGGCACCTGCAAATCTTCCGGCAATCTCAACGCGGAATTCATCAGCGTTGTCGCGAATTTTTATGCTTACCACGGTGTTATACAGCTCTGCCGAATCGTTGTTACTTACAAGCTCAGAATACAGCAATTCGCGAAAAACCGTGCAGGAATTTTGAAAAAACTTTGCGCCCCTAGGAAAAACCTGCTAACTATTCGTGCCGCAACGCCACAACGGGGTCCAACTTAGCAGCTTTACTAGCGGGCCAGATACCAAAAAATAAGCCCACCGCCACCGAAACCACGATCCCCGAAATTGCCGACCAAGCCGGCACCGCCGTCGGCAACGAAGTGAAAATCATCTTCGCCGCCAATGAAATCAGGTATCCCAGCACCAACCCCATCAGCCCACCTAGTCCCGTTAGCACCGAGGCCTCAAGTAAAAATTGCACAATGATGTCCGACCGCCGCGCTCCAATCGCTTTTCGTATCCCAATCTCCCTGGTGCGCTCTGTCACAGAAACTAGCATGATATTCATCACACCAATCCCGCCCACTAACAGTCCTATCGAACTAAGCACGATCATCACTAAGAACGTGACCGCCGTGATTTGCCGGAACTGCGCCACCATTTGGTCAGCCGTAGATACCGCAAAATCTTCCGGCTTGTTCACGGGAACATGCCGCTCAATCCGTAGAATCGTGCGAATCTGGTCCAGCGCCGGCGACAGCATCTTGTCCGCGGCCGTCACCGTAATCGCCATATCTTTCGCGTTGGGGTAAATCTTTTCCATCGCAAAAAAGGGGATCATTACCCGGTTGTCCCCACTGTCAAAAAAACTAGCTGTCGGCCGCCGTAGCGTCCCTACTACCTGCACCTGCTCCCCGTCTACGTTGATGAATTTCCCGAGCGGGTCTTCCTCGCCGAACAGCGATTTCACCACGTCCGCGCCAATCACCGCGACCTCGGCACGATGGTGGTTTTCAAACTCCGTGAAGAAGCGGCCTCGTTCTATGTCCACTTGGCCGCTCTCGGCAAAGGTTTCTTCCACCCCCCGGACATCCGTCTGATAAACCGCGTTCCCCTTGTATTTCGTCACAATCGCCATGCGATTACTAGGCCAAAGCATCGCCGAGACGTAGGCGCAAGCCTCGCACTTCTCCCGCAAAGCCACCACGTTCTGGTAGATGAACATTTTGCGGTTGCGTTCCTCCGGCGTCAGATCCGTCGTTTGGAAAGCCGGTTCCCGCAGAACAAAAATGGAGTCGGGCCCGAAGCTCTTGAGAATGCCTGTCACCGCGCCGTCAAAGCCCGTCAAGATCGCACCCACGCCAATGATTGTGCCGGTGCCCATAATCACGCCCAGCATGGTCAGAAAGCTGCGTAGCTTGTGCGCGCGTATCGTATCGAAAGCTAACAACGTGTTGTTCTTAAAAGCAACAAAGAAATTCATGGCTAATCGGATTGCAACGCCACAATAGGATTCAACTTCGCCGCCTGCCGTGCCGGGTATATGCCAAAAAACAGCCCCACAGCCGTCGATAAGCCCACTCCCAACGCCACGGAAGACAGCGGCATTTCCATCGGCAAAGGAGTCGCATAACTCACCACAATCGTCACAATAAACGCAATGAGCACACCGATCAAACCACCCGCCATCGACAGCACCGCCGATTCCACCAGAAACTGATTCAAAATATCCCGCCGCCGCGCGCCCAGTGATTTGCGAATGCCAATCTCGCGCGTCCGCTCCGTCACTACCGCCAACATGATGTTCATAATCACGATGCCACCCACAATCAGAAACACCGAGACCACGCCAAAAGCCATCCCCGTAATGGCGCCAGTCAAACTCTGCCACGCGTTCGTCAGCGTATCGGAGCTAAACACGGTGAAGGTGTCGTCGTCACGCGGTGTCAGGTGACGGTATGCCCTCAGCAGCATCCGCACTTCATCCTGCGCCTCCTGCAAATGCGCCGCATCCACCGCTTTGGCAAACAAAGCCACGTGCGTGTTCAAATTCAAACCGTAGGTTTTGAAATAGGAATAAATCGGAATCGCTACGAACTTATCTTGCGATTGCCCGAAAACGCTTCCCTTCGCCTTCGCCACGCCAATCACTTCATATTGAACGCCGTCCACCAAAAGCTTTTTGCCAATCGGATCACCGCCCGCAAAGAACCGTTGGTTCACGTCTTCGCCAATGAACGCCACGGGCATATGCCGTTGCACTTCCGTTTCAGAAGGCGTACGCCCGCGCGCCACTTCCGTATTATTGATCGCCGGAATTGCCGCCGTAATTCCGTTCAAGTCCACCGATTGCATGGTGGCGCCGTTGTAACCAATCGTCACCTGTCGGTCGCTTTCCATGCCAATCGCTCCCACCAAGTGCGCATGGTCGCGAATAAATTCGTATTCGTCGGGATGCACCTGTGGGTTGCGCCGGTCCATCTCCAAGAATTTCTTCGGATCCCAATTGCCAATAAAGGCGATGCGCACCACCTTAAAACCATCCGACCCCATATCGGAAAATTTGTTGGCGATGTACAGATTCATTCCATTCACGAACGCCAAGACGACAATGAGCGTGGTAGTGGCCAAGATGATTCCCAGCAGTGTGAGAAAGCTCCGCAGCTTGCTCTTGCTCAATGAATCAAAAGCGATCCGCGCCGACTCCCAAAACGACGCCGCTGGCCGGTAAAACCGTTTGCCGATATTCTCATACCCCGTGCCCGCCAGGCTCTCCGTCAACCGCACAGACGAAGCAGTCCGCACGCGCGCGGGTACTAGGGGTTCTGCAGGAGCGGGGAGACGTTTCACTGGATGCTATTCGGAGTATAGGGCAACCGCCAAAATTCTTCTATTGCCCTAGAACCTAAGGGGTGCCATGGCTCCCTTTCGCTCCTCTATTCGTAACGCAAAGCCACCACCGGATCCAGTTTCGCCGCCTTACTCGCCGGCCAGATCCCAAAAAACAACCCCACCGCCACCGAAACCACAATCCCCGAAATCGCCGCCCACGCCGGCACTTCTGTTGGCAAAGAGGTGAATACCATCTTCGCCGCTAAAGAAATCAGCCAGCCAAAAATCAGCCCCATGAGCCCGCCCAAGCCGGTCAGCACCGCCGCCTCTAATAAGAACTGCACCACAATATCCGAACGCCGCGCCCCAATCGCTTTCCTCACCCCAATTTCACGCGTCCGCTCCGTCACCGAGACCAGCATGATATTCATCACGCCAATCCCGCCCACCAATAGCCCAATGGAGCTCAGCACAATCATCACCAGGAATGTCATCGCCGTAATTTGCCGGAATTGCTCCACCATCTGGTCCGCGGTCGAGATCGAAAAATCTTCAGGCTTGTTCGCCGGCACCCGCCGTTCCGTCCGCAAAATTGTTCGGATCTGATCCAGCGCATCCGGCAGCATTTTGTCCACCGCCGTCACCGTGATGTCTATGTGTTTAGCCGTCGGATACATTTTCTGCATCGCCTCAAACGGCAGAATCACCCGGTTATCCGAGCTGTCAAAGAAACTGGCCGATGGCCGCAACAACGTGCCAATCACTTGCACTTGCTGCCCATCCACATTGATAAACTTGCCAATCGGATTCTCTAATCCAAAAAGCGCCTTCACCACATCTGCGCCAATCACCGTCACCGGATCGTGATGATGATCCTCAAACTCGCTAAAGAAGCGGCCTTTGTCCATGTCCACTTGTCCGGATTGAGAGAACGATTCCTCCACCCCGTACAAGTTCGTTTGGTAAACCGCATTCCCCTTATATTTGGAAATCACTGGAAAATGATTCGGCTCTAACATCGCCGATAAATGCGCACACGCAAGACATTTATCCCGCAGCGCCATTACGTTCTGATACGTGAACTGTTTTCGCGCCCGTTGTTCCGGTGTCAAATCCGATGTCTGAAACGCCGGCTCCCGCGAAACGTAAATCGAATTCGGTCCAAAACTTTTCATCACGTTCGTCACCGCACCATCAAACCCGGTGAGGATCGCGCCCACGCCAATAATGGTGCCGGTGCCAATCACCACGCCCAGCATGGTTAGCATACTGCGCAGCTTATGCGTGCGAATTGTATCGAACGCCAGCGTCATGTTGTTTTTGAATGCGAAAAAAAAA
>Ga0302319_10016312_pt1 | contig 13700 bp, 11 predicted proteins | sample Bog_T0_2_FD_203319 | JGI IMG/M metagenome (GOLD analysis project Ga0302319, IMG submission 203319) | Peat permafrost microbial communities from Stordalen Mire near Abisko, Sweden - Bog_T0_2 | ecosystem: Environmental > Terrestrial > Soil > Wetlands > Peat | place: Sweden: Abisko, Stordalen Mire...
AGATAGGCTTGCGCAGGGCGGTCGGAGCCACGGGTAAATCGGTATCGTCCCAATTGGTTAATGAAGCCATGATATTGGCGACATTGTCCTTAATAGTAGGATCGTTTTTCGCTATACAGTTCCCGTTATTAAATTTATTCGATTTACCCGCAAATGTTTATATAGCAGCGATATTTTTATCAATAATATTTATTTATTTGCTCGTACTGGTTTGTTCACTGTACCCGGGAAAACAGGCGGCTGCTATTTATCCGGCTGTGGCTTTGCACGAGGAATAGACACTAACGCCTCACCCTGCCCTCTCCAAAGGAGAGGGTTCAAAAAGAGCGAAGCTAAAGCCCTCTCCTTTGGAGAGGATTTAGGTGAGGCGAAATGGCTGGTATTCATTTGTTCACTATATCCTGGCAAACAGGCAGCGGCAATTTACCCGGCGGTTGCTTTGCACGAGGAATAATTATCTGAACCGTTGATTAAGTTGATTTGCATTATTGAGCTAATTTTTTGTTGAAATCAGTGAAATCAATAAAAACAGTTTAATCAGCGGTTAAGATTTTGTATATTCAATATATGATACTGATTATTGATGATGACATTGCCGTACGGACTTCATTACTTCTTTTATTAAAAGATAAGGGGTATGAAGCATCTGATTGCGCTGAACCCACGGCGGCAATAAAAATTATCAAAAAAAATGTGCCCGAACTGATCATTCTCGATCTTAATTTTTCAAACAGTACATCGGGTAAAGAAGGTATGGAACTGCTGAATAAAATTAAACAGTTCGATGCCGGTGTACCCGTTATATTAATAACCGGGTGGGCCAGCATTGAACTGGCAGTGCAGGGAATGAAAGCAGGCGCTAACGATTTTATAAATAAACCCTGGAATAATGACCATTTGCTGCAATCCGTTAAAACTTTGCTCGACCTTAAGGACAAAAAAACAGAGCACCGGACGCGAAAACAATTAGATAAGGATTATAACTTTCAGCATATTATTGGGGAAGACCCCAAAATGCTGAACATTTTAGAAACCATCGGACGGGTGGCCGGCACGGATGCACCTGTTTTGATTATGGGCGAAAGCGGGACGGGAAAGGAGCTCATAGCCGAAGCCATACACCAAAATAGTCTGCGGCGGAATAAACCGTTTATAAAAGTGAACCTTGGTGGTATTTCCACCTCTTTATTTGAAAGTGAAATGTTCGGACATGTTCGCGGCGCTTTTACAGATGCGCGTTTTGACAGAGTTGGACGTTTTGAAATGGCGAACAAGGGCACTATTTTCTTAGACGAAATCGGCGACCTGGATGCCGGCAACCAGGTTAAGCTTTTACGTGTTTTGCAGGATAGGACTTATGAAGTGCTTGGCAATAGCCGTACCAAAACGGTGGATGTACGGGTGGTATGCGCCACTAACAAAAACCTGAACGAAATGGTAAACAGGACCACATTTAGGGAAGACCTATTATACCGTATTAATTTGATAACAGTTTATTTACCGGCCCTGCGCGACCGCCCCAAGGATATTCCACTGCTGGTAAATTTTTTTATCACCAATCTAAAAGAAATTTATAACCGCCCATCGTTATCTGTGGCAAACAGCGCCATGAAGTGGCTGCAGCAATTGCCTTTGCCCGGAAATATAAGGCAATTAAAAAACCTGGTGGAAAGGACCATACTGATAAGTAAAAATGATGAATTGGGAATTGATGATTTTCGTTCACAGATGGAGATAACACCGGTTAAAAACGAAAAAATGCAGTTGCCCGGGCCCGGCACTTTAACATTGGAAGAGGTAGAAGTGGAAATGATAAAAAGAGCGATGGAATATCATAAAAATAAGATATCAAAGGCAGCCACCTCGCTCGGCCTTACACGCAGCGCGCTATATCGCCGGCTGGATAAATACCAAATTCCTTACGATGAAACTGAGGACTAAGTATGTTTTATTTGTAGTTGTAGTTAACCTGGTTGCACTTGTGCTATCTTATTTTATTTTCGTCGAAAACAAAATATATTTTATTGTTTCAGAAGTATTTATCATTATTTCAATTGTAATAGCCTGGCAATTATACAACCAGCTGATACAACCGTTAAAAACGCTAATGCAGGGAGTGGAGGCCATCAAAGACCGGGATTTTAATGTAAAGTTTTTATCAACCGGTAAGCACGAAATAGACCAGCTGATTGATGTTTATAACCAGATGATGGATAAACTAAGAACCGAGCGCACCAGGCAGGAGCAGCAGCACTTTTTTTTGGAAAAGTTGATATTTACTTCGCCAACAGGTATAATCATCCTGGACTATGATGATAATATTAAACAAATTAACCCAAAAGGTTTGCAAATAACCCAAATGGACGAAGGAATGTTAGTCGGTAATAAAATTGGCAATCTTGACCATCCCTTGTTTAACCAAATTACCCGCTTACAATCTGGTGAAACTGTTCTTTTTAAGCTCGGAGGAATAAATACATACAAGTTACAAAAATCGCATTTTATCGACCGCGGTTTCCCCCGCCATTTTATTATGATAGAAGATTTGACAGCGGAAATATTGACCGCTGAAAAAAATGCATATGGCAAAGTAATACGGATGATGGCGCATGAGGTTAATAATACCATAGGACCTGTAAATTCCATTATTCAATCCGCTTTAAAAACAGACAAATTGTGGGAAAGTCATCGTTTTAATACCCTTAAAGACGCTTTACAAGTAGCAACGGACCGTAACCAAAACCTTAATCGGTTTATGCGCAACTTTGCCGATTTGGTAAAGCTGCCCGCCGTCAATAAAAGACCGGTTGATTTGCATCAGCTAATCAACGCGGTGGCGAGATTATTGGAGATAAAGGCCGGTGAGAAGAAAGTGGAATTTGAGTTTCATTTTAGCGTGGGTCCTTTCCAGATAATGGCTGATGAACAGCAATTGGAACAGGTATTGATAAACATTGTAAAAAACGCAATAGAAGCGATAGAAGGGGAAGGGAAGGTGCGGTTTATAACATTGCCTGATAAAAAAGGCCTTGTGATAGCTGATACAGGTTCTGGCATACCTACAGAACAATCCGCCAGTCTTTTTTCTCCGTTCTTCAGCACCAAAAAACATGGCCAGGGAATAGGATTAACACTGGTAAGAGAGATATTGGTAAATCATGGGTTCGAATTTTCGTTGAAGACGATGGCCGAAAACCAAACGGAGTTTACGATTTTGTTTAACTAAAATATCAGGAGGCTAGCTACCTTTAGTTTCAACATGAGAAATTACGCTATGAATTTTCTCGTCAAGTTCTAAACAGGCCTGGTCAAGCTTTAAAAGGCATTCTTCGTCAATTTCGTCCATCGTTTTAATCACGTTTATTAAGCCCATAATTGACGCAAGCGGCTTCCTTAATTCGTGCGACTGGATAAATGCGATATTCTCTAATGCCAGATCTTTTTTAGTGTTGCTTTTTATCATTAACCTGTTACTGCGCCTGATAATGTAGTATTGTAAACATAAAATAACAAGGAAAACTGCCAGGAGCAGACTGCCTATCAAGATAACAACGATCTGTCTGTTTTTTACTTTTGCCGACTGGTCAAGAAGCGCTAACTCTTTATCTTTTTTAGCAGATTCATATTTTATCTGTAATTCACTTATTTGTTTTTCGTTGATTTGAACCTGCAAAGAATCATACATTTTTTGATGACGCCGGTTTATGGCAAGCGCCCTTTCATATTTTTTAGAAAAATAATAACAATCAAATAAAACTTTATATATCTCCATTTCGCGATAGGGCTCTTTAAGGGCACGCGTTATTGTTAACGCTTTATACAGGTAATCAAGACCTTTTAGCGTGTCATTTTTATGATAATAAGCTTTGCCAAGCCACGAGTAGCTATAGGTAAGTGACCGTTGCTGGTTATAATTTAACGCATTGTCAACGCCTTTTTCACCATAATAAATCGCCTTATCATAGTCTTTATTATCAAGGTAATATTGAGCGATATTGTCGTAAAACCTGGTATATAAGGATCCGTATTTTTTGTTTGATTCGGCAATTTTCAACGCCTCAAATTCCAGGTTTAAAGAGCTGTCGTTCAGAGGTCCCTGTTTTAAAAGCTGGTAAGTATGCACCAGCATAGCCTTTAACCCTAACGATGTGATAATATTTGTGGTATCTTTAATTGCTTCCGACCAGTATAATTCCTTTTCCGCTTCTTCAAAAGCTAACTTATAGTTGGCATTCTCTTTATGCAGATTGGCGATAAGCCCGTAAATTACGGGGTATGCTTTTTTTACGTTCCATTTTTCCGCATCTGCCAAACAATGAACGGCAACTTCCATGGATTTTTCGTGTTTGCTGGAAAGCCAAAAATATTCAGCATTAAAAAACTCCCCATAAACCAATGCCTCTTTGTTACCACTTAAATTTGCGATTTTTAATAAATGCCGGGCCACCGGGAGCAGCGAATCAATATTTGAACCTTGATACATAGTCCCGTACCCAATAAACATTTCAACTTCATGATGGTGGCTCAAATTTACGTTAGTTATAGGGACTGCTTTTTTTTTGCACGAGGGAATCAGCGTACAAAGAAGAATACCCAGAAGAACCTGCGACAAAAAACCTTTCATAATGAAATAGTTAAGGTATCACATAATATTGAGTTTATCAATAAACTTCATCGAAATAAATTATTGTATGTTAAAGTACCCGTGGCTATAAAAAACCGGACACAATTTTCAAATAATATCAACTAAAGTTTTCCACATTATTTAATTATTAATTGATACAAGAGCTTCCGGAACTGCTAAATAGTTAACTATATTTATTTGATTTTTAAACCTAAAATTATTTAAATTATGGAAATTAAACCAATTACAAAGTATCTGGCTGAACTTGTCGGTACATTTTGCCTGGTATTGTTTGGTTGTGGGGCGGCGGTTATAGCAGGCGCCAACTCAACCGACATCCCGCCTTCCGGGATTGGGCTATTAGGTATTTCACTTGCATTCGGTATTAGCGTGGTTGTAATGGCTTATGCAATCGGTCCAATTTCAGGCTGTCACATTAATCCAGCTATTTCTATTTCGATGCTTGCCGCAGGTAAATTATCATTTAAAGATACTGTTGGCTATGTTATATCCCAGTGCATTGGAGCTATAGCGGCATCCGGCTTACTGTACCTGATCGCTTCCGGGAGATCGAGTTTTGCTATGGGCGAATACGCGCTTGGGGCAAACGGCTGGGGGGCAGACTATCTCGGGAAATATTCAACACAATCAGCCTTTATTGCGGAGGCTGTATTTACGTTTCTTTTTCTCGTGGTAATCTATGGCACAACTTCCAAACGGGCAAATCCTGCGATGGCAGGCCTTGCCATTGGTTTATCGCTTACGTTAATCCATCTTGTTGTAATACCGATAACCGGTACGTCCGTTAATCCTGCCAGAAGCCTCGGGCCGGCAATATTTGCCGGTGGCAAAGCTTTAGGCCAACTTTGGCTGTTTATTGTGGCACCAATCCTTGGCGGATTAGTCGCAGCAGTATTCTGGAAGACGTGTTTGGAAGAAAAGTAGTAGGTTATTGGCCTGTCCTCACTTATAGGAATATTTTTCATCTCCTGGTTGCAACACGTTATTTCTGTGACCAGGAGATTAATTTGAAATTATTTGCTTAATTTCCATTAATCCAAAAATTTATATACTTTCATTGACTGATAAGAAATTAAAAATAAATCTTATGAAAATTTTATACTTTATCTTTTTTGCTGTTATCTGCAAGAGCGCCTTTGCACAAACCGATCCTGTTGGGCTTTTTGATTTTCATGGCGATATTGGCCACCCCAAAAATGCCGGATCAGCTACCTATGATAAAGTAACACACACCTATTATATTAAAGGATCGGGCTACAACATTTGGTTTAACCGCGATGAATTTCAATTTGTTTATAAAAAGATAAAAGGTGATTTTACGGCGACAGCAGTTTTTGAATTTGTTGGCGAAAAAGGTAATGACCACCGTAAAATTGGCTGGATGATAAGGGAATCCACAGACGAAAAATCTATCGAGTTAAATACAGTAGAACACGGCGATGGTTTAACTGTAATGCAATGGCGGGCCCTTACCGGGGAAAATATGAAAGATCCGGAAGGGGAGATATTTTATCCTGAAAAGAAATTTGAAGTATTACAGTTACAACGAATAGGCAAAAGGCTGATAATGCGGGTAGGCCATGCCGGTGAACCGCTTAAAACAGTGGGTGCCCATGAAATGCCGAACATGCCCGAGGAAGCCCTTTTAGGATTATTTATATGTTCGCATGATCCAGCGGTAATTGAAGAAGCAAGGGTATGGGATGTTCATATTGAACAACCGGGGATGTAGGATTTCGGATTTCGGATGTTTGATTTCGGATTTATATGATTTAAAGGATTATTCAGATGGATACTTGACTATCATCAAAATCAATAAAGTCGTATAAATCCCGGTTCAGACAATTCTAAAAGTTATCATAATAGGTTACTGAACCGGGTGTAGAAAGTTTTACATCCTTTATCTCCCCGGCGCCTTCAAATTCAAACCGTATCCCTTCGATTTCACCTATCGTATATTTTTGTTGTGTGTTTAATATCATTTTATTGTTGAGATAAACGCTGAAATGATGTTTTTCAACAACGAGTTTGAGGTTTTGAAATTGACTGAAATCACACCCAAAAGCGCTCATATCATGATTTTTGCCGCTGATCCAGTTATCCCCGGTCAGCAAGTTGAGTGCGGAAATACAGCCCTTATCTGCGAGGGGTATGATAATGGCCATTCCTTTGCCCAAAATTATCGCCTTTACCTGCCGGCAAACGGATGCTTCAATCGCGGAGGAGTTTCTTACCGTAGCTTCAAATGAAAAATTAGCGGCATCAATGCCTTTAAATCCCCGTACATTGGCGTATTTTACCCATGTACCGTTAAAAACCGGGGAACCGGTTTTTTGACGGAACAGGCTTTCTGTTATGCCCATAAAGCCCTTGTGTTTTATATCCTTTTCGGAAAGGTAAATGGGCACCGGCCATTTTTCAATAATCCCTTTCCACCCCTTTGTTTTTATGTTAACAATACATTCTTTTACAATTTTATTATCAACAATCAGTTTTGCAATAAAATAACCGGGGTTATAGTATATTGAAGTATGTTGTTTTCCATTTCCCGCTACCCTTTCCCGCCGGGTTGTGTCCCATGATTGCTGAATATAAACGCTGTCTGATTTAAATGCAGATGCGTCATAATTAAAGATAACAGAATTTGGCAGGCTGTCGGAAACTTTAACAGCTTCAAATTTTATTTTTGAAGGGTCGACTGATTTTGCGTTATGGGTGTGGTATATATAAACAAACATGGAAATAACCAGTAGACCGCCAACAGTTGCCAACACCCTTTTTGGCGAAAAATAGGATATATTGAGTTTTTTATGATCAATAATTGGCCCCGGCGCTTTCTCTCCAGGGATTATCGCCACCCCGCCTGCCGAAGATGTTATACTTTCATTTTCCAGGTTTTTCTGCTTAAAATCCCGCCAGCTATCATAACCAGAAAAGCAAGCCAATGCATTAAGCGTAGCCGTTGTTGGAAAATTTTCATAGCGTACCCTGCCCCAAATTCTTTTAAGGGTTGATACACTGAGCTGCACATGCGTTTTTTCAAAAATCTTTTCACTTAGCTGTTCAAAATCACTATTGCCCCAGGCGCTGCTTTCGCCCCAGTTAAGCGATTGTTCAATTAACATGCGGCACTTAATAAGCAGTTGTTTTTCTTTTTCCATTTGGGTTAAAAATAGCTACAGGCAATTGATTTGTTAAATAAGAAAAACGTTACACAAAGATTGAACAAAATTGAAACGGATTTGAATATCGAATTTATAATGATTTAAAGAGCTTTGGTTTAAAATTAAAAATCTAAAAACAAAATGAGCAACTTTTTATTCAGGGCAATCATCTTTTTATGCCTGTTTTCTGTGTCCATTTGCCAGGCACAACTGTTAAAAAAAATTGATTTGGAAAAACTACTGAACGACAACCAGCTTGTTGTTCATGGAAAGCAAAACATAACTGCTGTTAAAGATGGCAACTACAAGGGGATTTCAACAACGGGTATTGTCTGGTTAAAAAATTTGCACTTTTCAACCGGCAGTATTGACGTAGATTTGAGAGGGAGAGACGTCTTTCAGAAAAGTTTTTTAGGCATCGCTTTTCATGGCATAGATACTGTTACATACGATGCTGTTTATTTTCGCCCATTCAATTTTCAGTCAGGTGACACCCTTAGAAGAAAGCATCAGGTTCAATATATCAGCGAACCAGATTATCCCTGGTACCGACTGCGAAAAGAGCATCCCTTGATATATGAGAATGGCATCATATCTCCGCCGGTAGCAAGCAGCTGGTTTCATGCACATATTGTAATTGATGAATGTGAAATAAGGGTATACGTAAACCAATCCCGGGCCCCTTCTCTCAAAGTAAAAAAATTGAATACCCGGACTGACGGATTAGTCGGTCTCTGGACCGATAGTTTAGCTTTACCCGGAGATTTTGCGAACCTTGTTATCAGTCCGGCAAAATGAATTTAATAATTAAAAAGATGAAAAAATTGATTTTACTACTATTAATCCTGGCCTTTACGGGAGTATATGGGCAGCAAACAATGACTATACACAACTATTCGGTAATTAAAGCTTCAGAATGGGTAATTCCACGGTCAGATACCCTTGATTACGCATTTGATCAATACCTTGGCGCAAAAGCCCTTATGATGAAACGAAAAATTGACAATTACAAATCGGCAAGTGTTGCTTATCCAAAAAACTTAAAGTTTAAAGACGGTATTATTGAAATGGATGCCGCCTGGCCGGGTAAACAAAATGGTTTTGTTGGATTGGCTTTCAGGATAAAAGATGAACACCATTATGAAACTGTGTACTTCCGCCCTGAGAGCTCGGGCACCATTAATGCCGTGCAGTACATGCCTGAGAAGAAATTTGACTTTAACTGGTGGGATTATGAAGCCGATAAATACCAGGCAAAAACAACCCTGCCGCTTCACGATTGGTTTCATGTAAAGGTTAATGTGAAGGGAAGTAAACTAACTGTATATGTTAATCATAGCGCAACACCGGTGTTTATTTATAACCTGTTAGACAATAGCCTGAAAAGTGGCTCCGTTGGTTTTTGGTTAGGGAATAGCGCGATTGGGGCTTACAAAAATTTAGTGGTTGAACAGTTCAAATAAATATTGATCCAAAAAATACAGAAAATCAGAAAGGTTTTTGTTTTTAAAAGAATGTGATTAGCTTTAGTCCATTAAACCAATTAAAGCTAATTATTGCATGAAGGCATTAACCCCGTTGTTACTATTGTTTACCCTTTTCATTAACTTTTCCTGTAAAAAACACCCATCAACTGCAGATCATAGCGGATGGAGTACTTATGCCGGATCAAAAGATGGAGACAGGTATTCATCGGATGATCAGATTTCATTAAAAAATGTGAACCAGCTTAAGGTTGCCTGGACTTTTAGTTCGAAAGATAAGGACGCTGCAAACCGGAGCCAGAACCAGTGCAATCCTATTGTAGTGAATGGGACACTTTATGGCACCAGCCCCAAATTAAAGTTATTTGCACTGGACGCAACTACCGGAGAACAAAAATGGCTGTTCGATCCGGCAAGCCTCGATACGTCAAAAAAGGATGATCCAATGGCTTATTATAAGATATGCCGGGGTGTGGTTTATTGGGAAGATGAAAACGGGGGCAATAAGCGAATCTTTTATAGCGCAGGTGCAAAGACTTATGCAATCGACGCAGATAATGGAGAACCATTAAAGGACTTTGGTAAAGGCGGTTATTTAGACCTTACCGAAAATTTAGGACGAAAAACCAATTCCTTTGTTTCCGGAACAACACCCGGCATAATTTATAAAAACCTGTTAATTATTGGTGACCGTGTTTCCGAGTCGGAAGATGCCGCCCCGGGCCATATTCGGGCGTATAACGTGCTTACCGGCAAGCTAAGGTGGATATTTCACACCATTCCCCAACCTGGTGAAAAAGGATATGAAACCTGGCCCGATACTGGTGCATGGCAACGATTAGGCGCCGCAAATGACTGGGGCGGCATGTCATTAGATGAAAAACGCGGGATTGTTTATCTCCCGACAGGTTCTGTAGGCGGTGATTTTTACGGCGGCAACCGCAAAGGACCAGGCTTATTTGCCAACTGCCTGATCGCTTTGGATGCTGCTACCGGTAAATATATATGGCATTACCAGGTAATTCACCATGATTTGTGGGACCGCGACTTGCCTGCAAACCCTAACCTGGTAACTATTAAAAACAACGGGAAAACAATTGATGCTGTAGCGCAAATAACTAAACATGGATTTATTTTTATGTTTGACCGTACCAATGGGCAGCCAATATTTCCGATTGAAGAAAAGCCGGTGCCAACTAATGCTTTACCCGGTGAACAGCCCTGGCCAACCCAGCCTATACCATCACTGCCGCAACCTTTTGCCCGCCAGCATTTTGGGCCGGAAGATGTAACCGATATTTCACCGGAAACACACAAAGATATGCTGGAAAAGTACAACAAGGTAAAATACAACGCCATGTTTACACCGCCAAGCAAAGATGGCGACTGGGTTTTCCCCGGTTTTGACGGGGGAGGCGAATGGGGAGGCGCAGCCGTAGATAAAGAATCAAACATTATGTATATCAGCAATAGTGAAATGCCATGGGCGCAGGTAATGATCGATGTGCCCAAAAATGCTGACGACCATACGCTAAGGGGCATAGGCCACGCTATCTATAATAAATACTGTATAGCCTGTCATGGGCCTGACCTGCAAGGACATGGCACGGCATATCCCTCATTGGTAAATATCGAAAAAAAATATAATGAATTGCAGGTAAGCCAGATTGTTGCGAATGGGCGCAATATGATGCCCTCGTTTAAACAAATTACGGATGATGATAAAACAGCCTTGATGGCATTTTTGTTAAAATTGCCTGAAAAGCCGTCTGATGCTAAAATAATTTCAAAGGAGCCAGCGGAAACTAATAAAACTACGGTTAATTCAATTCCGTATACGATGAACGGTTATAACCGTTTTACAGATAAAAACGGTTATCCTGGCATTAAACCGCCCTGGGGCACGCTTGATGCAGTTGATCTTACCTCGGGCAAACTTTTATGGAAAGTGCCCCTAGGCGAATTTCCGGAGCTTACAAAAAAAGGTATCCCCATTACGGGGACTGAATTATACGGCGGGCCGCTGGTGACAAAAGGCGGACTGGTATTTGTTGCAGCTACAAAAGATGAAAAGATAAGGGCATTTGACAAAAAAACCGGCAAACAGGTATGGGAAGCAAAACTGCCCGCCGCGGGTTATGCCACACCGGCAACTTACGCAATTGATGGGAAGCAGTATGTGGTAATTGCCTGTGGCGGGGGTAAAATTGGTAGTAAATCAGGAGATACCTATGTTTGTTTTGCACTACCCTAAAAAAGGAGGTGAAAGGCGAAAGTTAAAAGGCGAAAAGTTTTGATTTGCGGGAACAAGGACCAGTGATTAGTTAAAAGATAAAAACTATTACTGCAAAGATTTTCAAAACCTTTTACCCTTCGCCTTTCAACCGAAAAAATATTTAACCTATTGCTGCAAAGATTTTCAAAAATCCTTTTACCTTTTACCTTTCACCTCCACAACATGGATAAAGGACGTTTAGAAGCTTTTAGCGATGGCGTTATTGCTATAATAATCACCATTATGGTTTTGGAATTGAGGGTGCCAAACGGTCCCCATCAAACCGATATTGCGTCTTTATTAAAACTCTATCCCGTTTTCCTGAGCTATATCCTTAGCTTTATTTATGTGGGGATATACTGGAACAATCATCACCATACCATGCAGGCTGCTGAATCAGTAAACGGCACCATCCTCTGGGCTAATATGCATTTGCTTTTCTGGCTGTCCTTAGTCCCTTTTGTTACAGGGTGGATGGGGGAAAATGATTTTGCCAGGTGGCCTGTAACCTGTTATGGATTTGTACTTATTATGAATGCCATCGCTTACGGGCTTTTGATTTTAGCGCTGGTCAGGCATCATGGCAAAGATTCCCTGCTTGGAAGCGCGATAGGGAAGGACTGGAAGGGAAATATATCCATATTGATTTACGCCATCGCCATTGCTGTTTCATGGCTTAATTCCACGATAAGTTTTATTCTTTATATACTGGTAGCGTGCATATGGTTTATTCCCGATAGAAGAATTGAACGGAAATTGGTTAACGAAGAGCCTCCATGTAAAAATGAAGTTAAGAGCTGATCAGGTTAAAATTCTTTGTCTATATTAATATTTTAACTTGATCAGCTTCTTCAGATACTTACCAGGATCGATTTATATAACCGGTTTAACAGTACTTAAACGCTCATCCGGAATCTTAATTGCTGTTTTTATTGCCCTTTATAACTAAAACCTCAACGTTATTCCGGCAGTTGTCTCAATTATGCTGACAGGTTGATTTGTTACAAAACGGCCAACGGTTCCTGTATTATTATTATTTTCAATTTTTATCAATGGGCAATCGATATAATTTGCCTTGATGCCAATATCCCAGTTGTCGGCAAAGCTCCAGCGCAAGCCTACACTTCCCCCATAGGCAAACCCCAGGGCCGATGAACTAAGCTGTTCAAATGTATTTGGAACAGCAGTAGAATAATTGAAAGCAACTGTAAGCGATGGTGTTGAAAGACTTTTTAACGCACCGGCGTCAACCCGTAAATCAAGCTGAAATTTCTTGTAAAGAAAAGAATACTGAGGGCCGCCCATTAAAGTAATGTTATCAAGGCGGTTAACTGAAGTGGCTGTGGTTACATCTTTAACAAAAGATGCATTGTAGCCATTTGCAAGATTTTGTACATCGTTAGCATTTAGTTCTCCCTGGTCATGATAAATAAAACTCAGTCCAAAGCTAAGACTTTTATGAATAACAAAAGCTCCGTCTAAACCAAAATTCATACCTTTTTTTGCAAAACCGGCTTTGTTATTGCTATAATTGGAAGATGCAAAGTTACCCACAGGGATTCCTACCCCACCTAAAAGGGTCAAATAAGAGTGTACAGTGGTGTCTTCTGCTACGTTGTTAAAATAAACATTTGCTTTTGGGAAACCAGCGTTATAATGGCCGTAGCCGGTTGATGTAAAAGCCCGTAAAGGATTTGGTGCCCCTCCTCCTGAAAAACTTAAAAAATTCTGAACATTTGTGTCCGTTTGTGCATTAGCGCTGAAAGTAATTAGTGTTATAATAACTGAAGATAAAATAGTAAGGGTTTTTTTCATGTTGTAGTACAAATGTTTTTGTGCTTATTAATATTTGGATTTTTATAAATAGCCGTATGTTATATGCTCCGGTTATGCAAACGTATAAAGGATTGTATTAGTATCCATATTAATTCTTAAAAAATGTTAATTTTTACTAATAATATATAAATTTCGGGTGGATAATTCTGCTCCGGCTATTTTATGGACCACTATTTTTTAGAATTAAGATTATTCAACTATATTTCGTTTAGAAATAAATTTAGTGATAAATGACAACCTGTATGTTTAAACATTATTTATTGCAAATTAAGCTTATTTCCTTTCAATTCAGTCTT
>Ga0302319_10016313_pt1 | contig 13700 bp, 7 predicted proteins | sample Bog_T0_2_FD_203319 | JGI IMG/M metagenome (GOLD analysis project Ga0302319, IMG submission 203319) | Peat permafrost microbial communities from Stordalen Mire near Abisko, Sweden - Bog_T0_2 | ecosystem: Environmental > Terrestrial > Soil > Wetlands > Peat | place: Sweden: Abisko, Stordalen Mire...
TTTTTCATAACCATCCTTCGCTAGGGTTGGGCGGACCGAACTAAGGACACGCCGCGTCTTATCGGAAGAACGGATTTGAGCCGCAGTTCATCGAGGGACAGAAACGTGCCATTGCCTCCGGCAATGTTGCCGTAACTGCCCGGACCACACCTTTTTGCCTCACAACATTGGCAAACTGGATGGCTCGGATCCGTTCAGATTTAGTTGCGATGGAGGTTTGCGACGGTTAGAAAAGTTGCCGCCCTGCCCGGAGATACACCTATCCGACAATCGATACAGTTCAGGCAGACAGCTTAACTTCAGACTGAATACCGGATACAGCATCTCCCGTCGTCGGGAAAAATCGAATCAAATTGGACAGGAATAAACAGGCTGTTCCACTTACGCAACCTTCGCGGGAACGAGTGTCAGGATCGACAGCGACAACAGGCACACAGCAGGCGGGGGGTCCGCATCGGAATGGTAAGAGTGTGCTCCATGCAACAAAAATATCAGATATCACCGCTCTGTCAAGCACTTTTCACCTGAGTCGTCGATTTTCCGCGAGACACGCTTCGCCGAGATGTCCAACTCTCAGCGCGCATCGAACCGACTATTCAGATGTTCTCAAGAAATCGAGCAGTCTTTTTCGCACATAGCTGATATGCTCGCGCATTGCGATCTGCGCCTTTTCACGGTTTCCCTGTTCAAGCGCATGCAGAACCGCCGCATGGGTCTTGGGTGCAGAGTTCGACGAGAGATCGAACGTGTGACACCGAAGTAGCCACAGCTGGTTCTGGATATTCCCAAGGACGCGGCAGAGTTCCTGATTGTCCGTCGCCTTTGCGATGGCACTATGAAATCGCGTGTCTTCATCAATATGGTGGATCTTATCGTGCAATCTAAGATACTTTTTCGTGTGCTCTACACTGGCCTTCAACTCTTCGATGAGCTGTGGAGTTATCTTCGCCACGGACACAGCATAGACTTCAAGCGCCTCGCGCAGATTGTAGAGATCTTCCACTTCCTTGATGGAGAACCGCCGAAGATAGGCGCCGCGCCGCGGCTCGATACGAATTAGGCCTTCATTCTGCAGGCCATTGAGTGCCTCGCGAATAGGCGACTTGCTGATGCCTAATTGTTGCGACAGGGACTCCTCGGTCAACCGAACGTCGGGACCAAGAGTGCCATCCAAAATGTTCTTCTTGATGCTCTCGTAAGCAAGCGCGGTTAGATTCTGTGGAGCGGATAGTTTCTGCATCGCCTCTGTCGTGGTAATTCGCCCTAAGGTTCACACCGACAGAAACCCCTGCGGCGCGTAACGCAGATTCTACTACGGCATATCTCGATGACGAACTATATCCGCTAAATTCCCAGCGCCTGCGCGAGAACATCGGTGTACTTATTGCCAGTTCCCGTGTTGAAGAGTACGACGCGATCGGACCGGGTGAGAAACCCGGTGCCGATCAGATGATCGTAAGCCGCGGTCGCCGCCGCGCCCTCGGGCGACATCAGAATACCTTCCTGCGATGCCCAGTCCTTGAGCGAAGCAAAGATCTGCTCATCGGTCAGCGCGACAACGGTGCCCTCTGATTCGCGCACCGCATCCAGGATGATGTAGTCGCCATAGGGCTTCGGTACGCGCAGACCGGACGCGAACGTAGCAGCGTTCTGCCACATCTGGCTTACCGCTTCGCCCTTGTCGTAAGCCCGCGCAACCGGGGCGCATCCGGCCGCCTGCACGGCGATCATCTTGGGTCGCTTCCCCGTAACCCAGCCGAGGTCCTCAAGTTCCTGAAACGCCTTCCACATGCCGATCAATCCAACACCACCGCCCGTGGGATAAAACACGGCGTCGGGATACTCCCATCCCAGTTGCTCGACAAGTTCGTACCCCATGGTCTTCTTGCCTTCTACTCGGAACGGCTCCTTGAGGGTCGAAAGATCAAACCAGCCCTCTTTTTCCTTCCGCTCTCCAACGATGCGAGCGCAATCGGAGATCAAACCATCCACCAGAGTCATATGGGCGCCGTAAGCGATGCACTCCACCTGGTTCGCAAGCGGCACATCCTTCGGCATGAAGATGTGCGCCTCTATTCCAGCTGCGGCGGCATAGGCAGCGACCGCTCCTCCCGCATTGCCCGCGGACGGGACCGCAACCCTCTTGATCCCGTAGTGGCGCGCCATCGTGATCGCCATTGCCAGGCCGCGCGCCTTGAAGGTGCCAGTCGGATTGGCACCCTCTTCCTTCAGAAAGACATTCTTGTAGCGGCGGCTTGGCAGAATTGGCGTCCAGCCTTCTCCAAGCGTGACGGGTTCAATCGACGGTAGCACGGAGCGGTAGCGCCACATGCCCGACCATGAGCGGTCCTCCTTTGCTGTCCCGATCGCATCGCGTTGGGTAACGCCCTTCGCTGGCGTCAAATCGTACCGGACGTAAAGTGTTCCAGCGCATTTGGTGCAAACTGTTTGGGGAGTGGAAGGATCGTGATGAGTGTTGCAACGGGAGCATTCAAGAAAAGTAATATGTGGCATCGAGTAATATCTTATATACCATCGCTTCGGTTTGCACGTTTCTCAGTATTGCGCCCACCCTCGAGTGATAAGACGACTGCTTTCATTCCGAGATATTTGATGGCAGAACTACTCTTTCAAAAACAACCATCATGCTCGACTATCTTGCCTAGAAAGTAACTATGTCTCCTGATCCTCCGGCTCCGGCCCGCTCGCATGCTCTTAGAATCTGTGCTCTCGCTGGTCTGGCGGTTTACGCGACTGGGATGTTCGCCACCGCACACGATCCGCTAGGCCCCAGCCTGCGGCTAGCGGGACTCGGACTGCTGGCCTTCGTGGCATTCAAGCGGAGTACGATCACGACCTGGACCTTCTTCGCGATAATCGCCGGTACGGAGCTTGGCGTGGATGCTCCAGGTGCCGCGGTCCATCTCCATGTTCTGGCTGAGATATTCCTGCGTCTGGTCCGGGTGATTGTCGCCCCGCTGATCCTCGGCACGCTCGCGACCGGGATTGCCGGCCATGGACGACTGCGCAGCCTCGGCCGCATCGCATGGAAGACGTTCCTGTATTTTGAAATCGTCACTACGCTCGCCCTCGCGATTGGTGCTGTAGCGATTCACATCTCGCGCGCAGGCGAAGGTATCGCCTTGCCGGCAACTAATTCCGCGAACGACAGCATAGCGACCGTCGTCACGCACCCAGGCGTCGAAAGTTTCCTTCTCAACATTTTCCCCGAGAATATCGCTTTGGCCGTCTCGCAGAACCAGATCCTACAGGTTGCGGTCTTCGCAATTCTCTTCGGCATTTCGCTGGCGCTGCTCCGCGACGAGAAAAGGGCTCCAATGCTGGCGCTGCTCACCTCCTTGACAGACGTTATGTTTCAGTTCACCAAACTGATCATGTACTTCGCACCAATTGCGGCCGGCGCGGCAATGAGCTATACCGTCGGCAGCATGGGCCTGAGCACCCTGCTGCCATTGGGCAAATTGGTGGCCACGTTTTACGGGGCTGCGGTTGCGTTCGTTCTACTCGTGCTGCTTCCTGTCGTCTTGCTCGCCGGTATCCCACTCTCTGCCTTTCTAAAGGCGATCAGCGAACCAGCCGCGATCGCCTTCGCAACTAGCACCTCTGAAGCTGCGCTGCCGCTTGCGATGGAGCGAATGGAAAAATTCGGAGTCCCCCGATGGATCGTCTCCTTCGTGATCCCTTCCGGCTACAGCTTCAATATGGATGGGGCGAGCCTCTACCTGTCCATCGCGGCAATCTTCGCGGCGCAAGCATCTGGCATTCATCTGACTCTGGGTGAAGAAGTAGCGATGCTCTTGACCCTCATGGTGACCAGCAAAGGTATCGCCGGCGTACCCAGGGCCGTACTCGCAATTCTCTTGGCCACCGCCGCTTCGTTCCACCTGTCAACGGCTGCTGTGATGATGATTCTCGGAGTTGATGCGTTGATCGATATGGGGCGAACCGGCCTGAATGTTGCTGGGAACTGCCTGGCATCTGCGGTCGTTGGCCAGTGGGAGAACCGCAGGCCAACAGTCTAGGGACGCCCGCCAATACCCAATCCGAAGGGTAGGGACGACTAGTTCTTCATGTGCTCCTCGGTGCACAAACAAGGCGGATTGCGATCGGGAAAACTATCGAGGCCGAGTGACAAGAAGCGTTAAGGAACTCCGATCTCCGGCATAGTGCGGCAAGCGCAGAAGTTGACACTGAAAGGCGCCAGTAATTGTTCGAGTGGGGCTACTCAATTTCCTGAGAAGTATCTGGCGAATAAATCCTCCCGAACGTGCAACACGGAGAATTGGAGGGGTAAGAAGACGGAAAGTTTTGCCATACGCATAACTCGCGGACACATCCGCGGGAGAAAAGTCCTTGACCCGGCTGTAATATCTGGTATCTTTATTTCCATGAGGCACACTTCCGTCATTCCGATGCAGGTTCCTGACCTGTTGTGTGCTGCGAAGGTTCTAGTCTGCCTTCATCCGGATGCTCCCTGCTCCGGTTGTTGTTGTTACCTGTAACAACCTAACTCCACCTCTATCGAATTAGTGCCGACGAATGCTTTTTTGCGGGCGTTTTTCACGCCTCTGGATAAGTGCATCGTTGCCGCACCTTCTACCACAAACAGCTCGGCTTCCCGGGCCCAGCAGTACATTAAAAAGGTGATGCGATGAAACGAATTCATCCGCGGCGGCTGGCTTTCACTATTTCCATAGCTCTCCTGTTGCAACTCATACCCGGCAATGCGTCGCCGGCCTTTGGCCAGGCTACCAGCAGCGGTACTGTCGTCGGCACGGTAACCGACCACACGGGTGCCGTCATTGCGAATGCGGCCGTTGTTGCGACCGACACCACCACAAAGCAGAAGCGGTCAACCGTTACCAACAAGACCGGCCAGTACGTTCTCGTCGACATTCCACCGGGCACCTACGATGTAACCGCATCCTTCGCAGGTTTTTCGACCGACGAGATCTCCGCGCTCACAGTGAGCGTAGGGACGCAGACGACGGCAAGCTTCAAGCTGGTCGTGGGCGCACAAACCACCACCGTCCAGGTCACAGCTTCTAACGCCGATCTCCAGACCTTGAACGCCAGCACCGGCACCACGGTCGACCCCGCGCTCACCGAGTCGATGCCAAACGTCAATCGCGAGGTCGCCTCCTTTGTTACGCTGCAGGCCGGTGTAAGCCCTGGTGGCAACGTCGCTGGCACCACCACCGACCAGGCCAGCTTCTCGCTCGACGGCGGCAACAACACCTTCGATATGGATGGCACTTCGAGCACTTACACTACGGCATTCGCCCCAGTGCAAGGTGCAATGCCCATGCCGCAGGACAGCATGGAGGAGTTCAAGGTCTCCACCACGGGCCAGACCGCCGACTTCAACAACTCTTCCGGTTTTCAGGTGCAGGCTATCACCCGCCGCGGCCACGACAAGTGGACCGGAACCGCCTACGACTACTACCTCGACAGCACCATCAACGCCAATAGCTGGCAGAACAATTTCCCCAACGAAACTTTCACCACTTCCACCCCAGGAGTGGGCGCGATCGGAACAACCATCTACACCGCCAAGCCCAGCTACCATTACAGCCGCTTTGGCGTAGCGGCCGGTGGACCAATCCTGCCCAAATTGGCTGGGGGCAAAACCTACCTCTTCGCCATGTACGAGGGCTTCCGCTACCCTCAGGCCGCCACCTACGAGCGCACCATCCCCTCCTACGCTTACCTGAATCAGGGGCTTACCTTTGCCGGGAATCTTACTGATAAGAGCAATCCCGCTTTGGGCTGCACCTATAACGGCGCCACAGCAAATACCTCCACCTGCTCCAGCTCGCAGCTGCAGGCTGCCGATCCGCGCCACATCGGCCTCGATCCAACCCTCGCCAACTACTACAGCACCGAGCTGCCCTTGGCCCCGGCCAGCGGCACTGGTTCGGTCGGAGCCAACGGCACGCAATACGCCGGCACCTTCGACAGCAACTGCGTCGGGCTTTCGGCTTCCTACTGCGACGGCACCAACATCATTGGCTACAGAAGCACCGTCCACACTCCGGAGAATACCGACTTCTTCGTCGCGCGTGCCGACCACGACTTCAGCGCCAAGTGGCACGTCATGGCCAGCTATCGCTATTTCAACTTCAGGAGCATCACCAACAATCAGGTGGACATCGGCGGCGTGCTGTCCGGCGACAAAATCGGCGTTGCAACTGCCGTCGCGCCCCGCCCGCAGGAGCCTTGGTACCTGGTCACTGGTGTCACCACCAATATCAGCCCAACCCTCACCAACGAATTCCACTACAGCTTCCTGCGCAACTACTGGAACTGGAAGGACGCCAATGCGCCCGCCCAGGTCGCAGGCGCCGGCGGCGCCATCGAGCCCATGGGCGAGAACACCACCACCGTTCTCTCCCCTTACAACGTCAACTCGCAGAGCATCCGTACTCGCAATTGGGACAGTAAGGACAACTTCTTCAGCGACAATGTGACGAAGCTCAAGGGAAATCACCTCATCCAGATCGGCGGCCAGTTCCAGCACAACTTTTATTTCTTCTCGCGTACCGACAACGGCTCCGCAGTCAACTTCACCCCTACCTACCAGATTGGCGATACCAGCGGCGGCGGCAATATCGCCTATACCGGCCTGCTCGCAAACGGCATCAGTGCAGCCGGCGTCTCCGCCTCCGCTCGCGTTCTGGACACCTACTACGGCATGGTCACCGACACCCAGGTGGCCAATACCTATAGCAATACCGCAAGCGGCCTCACACTAAACCCGCCACTGACCCCCGTCACCGGTCATGCAAGCAATCCCTTCTACAACATCTACGTCACCGATACATGGCACGCCAGGCCGACATTGAGCTTCAATCTCGGCCTCAGCTACGCCGTCGAGATGCCCCCGCAAGACCGCAACGGCAACGAGTCTATGCTCGTCGACGCCTCCGGGAACCCCCTCAGCACCACCGACTTTCTCGCGCAACGCAAAGCCGCCGCCCTCCAGGGCCAGATCTACAATCCCGAGATCGGCTGGGCCGAGATCCACAACGTAAATGGCAATCGTAAGTATCCCTACAACCCCTACTACGGCGGAGTCAGCCCGCGCGTTTCAGCCGTGTGGGCTCCTAAGTTCGATAACGAAAACCTCGACAGGCTCTTCGGCCATGGCGGCACCGCAATCCGCATCGGCTACAGTCGCATCTATGGCCGTGTCAACGGCGACGCAGAAATCCTTCCTCTGCTGGCTGCTCCCGGCCTCATCGTCGGAACCCAGTGCAAATATGCGCAGACAACCGGAGGAGGCGGCAGCGCCTGCAACCAGTCCAACTTTACGGACAGCACAGCGTTTCGCTTCGGCAACACCAGCCAGGGCGAAGACGGTCTCTCCCCCGTTCTGGCCAGCGCGGCTGTAACCAACACCCTCCCGCAGCCCTATCACCCAGGCTTCGATGGCCCCGGCATTGCGAGTTCGTCAGGGGTCGACGTGTCCTTGCGCCCCAACGACGTGGATACCTTCAACTTCTCCATCCAGCGCCAGATCAATCGCAGAATGCTGGTGGAAGTCGGCTACATCGGCCGCCTCGTCCACCACGAGTTCAACCAGGTCAACCCCAACTCCGTCCCCTACATGCTCAGCCTCAACGGCCAGTCGTTCGAAGCCGCCTACGTCGCAATCGAAACTGCCTTCGGTTGCACCACCTCGGCCAGCCTCTGCTCCACGAGCACTACTCCCACTAACATTGCCGCGCAGCCGTTCTTTGAGAGCGCACTGGGTGGTCCTAACTCGCCCTTCTGCTCCAAGTATGCAAGCTGCACGGCTGCGCTGCTGGCCAATGCAACGTATGTTTCCGACTTCCGCCAGCAGAAGGTTTTCAGCCTGTGGCAGGGTCTGGACAACAATACGAATGGCGCCGCGGCGTCGGCGAAGACTCCGCAATTCAACTTCGCCCGCAGCATGATGGGAACTCCTACCTCCAACGCCACCTTCGGCTCCGCCGGCCAGGTGGTAAGCGGCATGAACCAGGACGTGCCCAACGGCTACAGCAATTACAACGGCGGCTACGTCTCCTTCAAGGCCAGCGGCTGGCGCGGCCTCACCTTGCAGGAGAACTTCACCTACAGCAAAGCCCTGGGCCTGCAGCCGAACCAACAGTCCGGCAGTGGCGTAATCGACGTCGACAATTACAATCCCGGCGAGCAATATGGCCGGCAGGGATTCGACCAGAGAATCGTCTTCAATACCATCATCGTCTATCAGACTCCCTGGTATAGCGGGCAGCACGGCATCATCGGTCGTCTCGCGGGTGGTTGGACTTTCTCTCCAGTCGTCACCGCTGCTACCGGCGCACCCCTGGGCTGCACCACCAACAACAGCGGCCAGAGCTTCGGCGGTGGCGACGGATCCAACGAGTCCGACCCTGAGAGTTGCATCTTCACCAGCGGCTACAACCAGGGCCAGCAGACCCATCGCGGTATCCTCGGCGGCATCGATACGAGCACCGGCACCAGCATCAGCGTCGGCACAGCTCCTCACGCCGGCGGCACCTCAGCCGCGGTCAACATGTTCACCAACCCGGTGGCCGTCTGGCAAAGCGTCCGTCCACTCATCCTCGGCCTCGATAACCGCTCCGGCGGCGCCGGAGTCATCAGCGGCCTTCCCAATCTCAATCTGGATCTCAGTGTCAAGAAGAAGCTCGTGGCCTACGAGAAATACAGCCTCGAGTTCAGCGGCGTGCTCACAAACGTCTTGAATCACCTCGACTTCGCCAACCCCAGCCTCAGCCTGCAGTCCTCTACCTCCTGGGGTGTCATCAAGACTCAGGGCAATACTCCACGTCAGATCCAGATGGGCGTTCGTGCCTATTTCTAACCTGACGCTGCCTCAACATATCTTGGAATGACTGGCGATCCGACGATCCTTTGAATGGCATCTATTTTGAACGCCCCGAAGGCCTGCATTGTGGAACTCTTGAAAGCATTAACGGCTGTGCACAGGAGTAGTTTTGTGAAGAAGTTTAGCGTTCTCGTACGCCTCGGCTTCGTCCTATCAACACAGCTCTGCATACAGACGAAGCACATCACTACACCGGCAGAGCAAGTTTGGATTTGAACCGGGCACAGACCGCAAGCTAACGGACTGGAAGGAACTGACAGCGTACTACCAGAAGGTTGCCTCGCAGTCGGACCGGATGCGCTACGAGGAGTTGGGCAAGACGATGGGCGTCCCTTCGTCTTGCTCACCGTCTAGTCGTCGGAGAACCTCGCCCATCTTGCCGAATACAAGCAGATCGTCACCAAGCTGTCGGACCCGCGGACGATCTCTCCGGAAGAAGCAAAAGCCCTGATTTCCAAGGGCAAGGCGGTCATGATCATCACCTTCAACATCCAGTCTGAACGTACTGAAGAACATCAGTCCGCTGTTGATCCCTTCGCAGAACCCCGGACGGCGAGCAACTGATTGTGGACTGGTACAAGAAGACGCTGGGCACATCTGCCGAAGGCTCGAATCCACCGGTGCTGTGTGCAGAATATGTCGGACATGACGAGAACCGCGACTGGGTGGGCCTGACCTAACTCGAAACCTTCCATGCTGCGCATGGTGATCAACGAGTGGTATCCGCAGATGCTGTATGACCTTCACAAGTTTTGAGACTCTTAGTTCACCTCACGGGCCTCTTCGCGCGCGGATTCAATACGACGAAGCTCCGGCTATTATTCACATAGATTGCCCTGAAGAGCACCAGCGGCAGCAGTCCGTCACCGACGGACTTAGGGGCAGCGTCGGTTTCCAGGTTGACGGGCAGATTCGAGAAGGCATGCGATGCCACTGTAAGGTCAACCCGTCCAAAACGTGCAGGCGCCGCTCCAGTGTAGGAGGTCGCGATTCCGTCTTCCTCTGCCATACAGCGGAGGCGTTGGGACACTGGACCCATGAGCACGAGCGTGTTTGTTCCCGAGTCGAGGAGTAGCCGCAGATGCGCGCGTCCCTGGAGGTCCGCGTCTGCAGCGAGGATCATCCGGTTCTCGTGCGCTTCGATGGGCACCGGATCGCCGTCAATTTCGTTCTGGACTTCGTTCCCCTCTTCGAAGCGGACGGATTGTGCCCGGTAGTCCAGCAGATAATTGAAGTGCGAGAGGAAGTCCTGACCGACAACTCCCGCGATCCTGCTGTCGATCCGATGCAGGCTGGTGAGGTCTACCTGGAAGACGCGGAGGTGGTCCAGCTGTGCGCCACCGACCGCGAGTCTTGATAGCCAGTTTGTGGCCACGGTCTGGGTGCCGACAATCGTGGTCAGGTTTCCAGACTGCAGCGTGGGAAGAGCGAGTTTTTTGGCGAGCGCGGTATCGACGAGGGTGGTATCCGCTCCGGTGTCGAGAACAAAATAGAAAGGTCCCTCGTCGTTGATCGTGACCGGGATGACGACCAAAGCGTCGCCGAGGAGTTTGAACCGGACCGCAGGCGCGGCATGAAGTGACGGGGCGGACGCTGCGTCCAAGATCAAGACTAGAGCGAGGTAGATCGCAGTTCGGGTTAGAGTGCGGTTGTTCATCGAGTTCTCCCCCTCTTTTGGGAGAACCTGGGGCGAATCCAAGTTGATTGCAGTCTAGGAGGCCGTGGAGCGGGAGGCTGTGATTGGCATCACAGCGCAGTGAAAGGACCGGCACACTGCAAGATAAGGCAGTGAAAATGCCCCTATGTTGCCGCGATGCCTCCAGACTCACTCGTGCCGAGTTTGCGGCTGGAGAAGAACTCATCGTCGAATGCAGCAATCAAGCTCTCTCCGGGAAGCCAAGAGCGCTAAGCATCTCTGACGCTTAGGTCTCGCTACTATTTTGCGGCGAGCGCATAGCTTGTACTCCGGCCGCCTTCCGGGTTGCGAACCAAAATGCCACGCGCCACAAGAAACAGGATGTCCCGTAGAGCCGTATCCGTGGAAGACTTGGCGAGCTTAGCGTATTTCGATGTTGTAAGTTTGCCCTCGAAGCCATCGAGCAAACGATTCAGCACCAGGTGCTGCCGTTCATTGATTGCGATACCAGCGACACCTTCCCAGAAACGTGCCTTCGCGAGGACGGCACTCAAGGTTGTCTGTGCGCCGTCGATGGCACCCCCTAGGCAGTTGAGGAACCATTCCAGCCAGGGCGTGATATCCAGTGTTCTCTTCTGAGTAGCTTCAAGAATGTCGTAGTAGGATTTCCTCTCCTTCTGGATTTGGGCGGACATGCTGTAAAAGCGCTGAGAGCTGTTTTCAGATCTCGCCAGCACCATGTCTGTAATCGCACGCGCAATCCGGCCGTTTCCGTCCTCAAACGGGTGGATGGTTACAAACCAAAGATGGGCCTTCCCCGCTTTTAGGACAGGATCGGTGCCGGCATCCGCGTTGAACCAGTTCAAGAATGCCCGCATTTCGCCATCTAGTCTGGTTGCGGAAGGCGCCTCATAGTGAACGCGTTCCCTGCCGATAGGGCCGGATACAACCTGCATCGGGCCGTTGCTATCGTCACGCCACGCCCCGGCTTTGATTTTGTTCATGCCGCTGTGGCCCGTGGGGAACAGTGACGCCTGCCAGGAAAACAGCCTTTCGGCAGTCAGAGGTTCCTTGTAGCGCCCCGTTGCGTCGAGCATCATTTCGACGACGCCTTCAACGTTACGGTCTGCGGGCTTGAGGGCTCCGATATCCATGCCGAGGCGGCGAGCAATGGAGGATCTGACTTGTTCGGGATCTAGATGCTCTCCCTCAATTTCGCTGCTCTTGATCACATCGGACGTGAGGGTTTCGAGGACCGCCTCCTGGCGGAGCTTGAATCCGAGGGCTTCCATATGGCCGATCAGTCGGCCCTGTCGGTGGCGGATAGCAGCGAGCGGTTCGGCCAACCGCTCAGGGCTCCAATGAAGTTGGGGCCAATCTTTACGCTCGTGGATATACATTCACCGCACCTCCTGCGGTGAATATAGCCTATATTCACCGCAGAAGGCAATGTATTCTCCGCATATCATGCGGCGAATGTGCCGTCTAATCACCGCCGAGCCCTAAGCCTAACCCACAGCCACTAGAGGAATTACTTGAAAAATAACTACGTAGGTAACTGCATATAAAGTAGTTCAATCGCGGCCCGACATGACTAAGCCTCCTCTATATAACCGGCTCCGCGATTCAGTAAAACCATGGGACAACATCAAACCCCCGTGGCGAAGTGAGTGATCGGTTGCCCGAGACACCTCGCTCAGACACAATGGGTCGAACGGCGAGACGGGAATCGGCACGCACCGGGACCCTCGTGTCGCTCGCGCAAAACCAGCAACAGAGGCGGCAATGGTTCGGCAGCCTCGGTCAACCCTAGAAGTCCGATGATCCGCCGGGCAATGGCGACTGCCTGGCGCCGGCGAGTTGCCCCAAGATGCGCACAGATACGGCTGTACTGTACTTCCAGCACTGCCGCATAGTGGATCAGACTCTCCTGATTTCGTGGCAATCTGGGCTCTCTGCCCAGGAGGCGGATGTTAACGAACATCCAGAGAACTTGCTGGAACACGGTCACGCATTACCTCCTATTCAGATGGGACAGGTGTGATTGGTTGGGATTGATTGCGCCGAAATGAAAGTTTTCTTCGGTGCGTTCTGGGCGGCGGTTTGCCGACGAACATGGCCAAGATGCCAGAAACCAGGTTGGACCGGGCACTCGAAGAGACACAACGTGTCCCGGTCGTGCTGTCTTGCCAATACCTCCTCGGCCCATTCCCGGCTGGGCCAGGAACGTTTGGGGAAGCCTCCGCTCATCCGGCAGGTAGGGCAAGGAGGTGTCAGAGGTGACCAGCGTTGACTGATCAGTGCGAAGATCGCTTGTCGCGAGAGTCCATGGGAGGCGCTCGGTTTGCCCGCTTGAACCTGCAGACAAAGCGGTGATTCGAGCGTTGCCGCCGCTGCGCGCAGCGAAGCTGACTCCGTAATCAGCTTCCACCCTCTAGCTCTCGCGAGTGTCCGTTGGTCTTCTGGAAGCGCCATATATTGAGCTTGGAGAGTTGCTGCCCACAGCCTGTAACTGGTCGATGAAGTAGCGGCCGGGATTCCGATGCTGGTCAAATACAAGGCCAACCTCCGGGCTAGTCGTTTGCCTCTTACGCTTGACATGGATTGCCTTTCATTTTGTGAAGACGTTGGGGAGACTCGTTTTCGGGGCGCAAGTACTTGCAAGAGGCAGCCAGAGCCTGCCCTATACTTTCGGCTTTTATTCGCCTATAGTGCGCAATAGGAGATGCAAATGAGACTTTTAGAAATGCTGAGCATTCTTGGTTCCGTCGCTCAACCACCGTCCCGGCCAGAATGCATGTATCCCGAACAGTGGGATGATCCTGCCGCGATCTTCGTAGACGGCGTGCCGCGCTACCCAGGCAGCTACGCTGCGAGCCTTTTATTTCAAACGCAAAAGTCGACGGGAGGGATTCGTGCGTTCTTGGATTGTTTCTAGTCGTGCGGCAGGGCCAATATCGGTGATCCAAGCTGCTTTGTCCGGATACAGTCCCGCCCGACTGAAATGATTTGTGGGCTAAGGCGCTTAATTTAAGTTGGGACGCACGAAGCCGTCCAAACTCGGCCACTGCCCCTCCGCCGCAAACCCAGCTTGAGCGAGAGCCCGATGGTTCCAACCGCTCGGAGGCCTCCTGACCGTTTGCTCGTGAGACCTGGGCCGAGAGCGTG
>Ga0302319_10016315_pt1 | contig 13699 bp, 12 predicted proteins | sample Bog_T0_2_FD_203319 | JGI IMG/M metagenome (GOLD analysis project Ga0302319, IMG submission 203319) | Peat permafrost microbial communities from Stordalen Mire near Abisko, Sweden - Bog_T0_2 | ecosystem: Environmental > Terrestrial > Soil > Wetlands > Peat | place: Sweden: Abisko, Stordalen Mire...
GTTTGTGCAGGCCAACGTCAAGGACTTCGGCTACGGCGACCTGCGCGACATACTCAAAGGCCTGGACGTGATCGAAGCGAAGTATCCCGTCGACAAGGACCGCGAGGGCCTGACCGGATGGAGCTATGGCGGCTTTATGACCATGTTCGCGGTCACGCAGACGCACCGCTTCCGCGCCGCGGTTGCCGGCGCGGGCATCTCCGACTGGCAGAGCTACTACGGCGAGAACTCCATCGACCAGTGGATGATTCCGTTCTTCGGCAAGAGCGTGTACGACGATCCCGCCGTGTATGCCAAGTCATCGGCGATTACGTACATCAAGAACGTGACCACGCCCACGCTGGTGATTGTGGGCGACCGCGACGGCGAGTGCCCCGCGCCGCAGAGCTTTGAGTTCTGGCACGCGCTGCGCGAGGAGGGCGTGAAGACGCAGTTGGTGATCTATCCCAACGAAGGCCATGGCTTCCGCAACCCGGAGCACCTTCGCGACCGGACGGAGCGCGAGGTGAAGTGGTTTGCGGAATATATGCCGGAGAAGAAGTGAGAAGCAGGGAAGGGCAGGGAGTAGCAGGGAAAGACCCGTAGCAGGAAGACGACGGAGCGAAGAGAATGAGTAGCGTCGAATCCTTGAGAGATCTGTTTGTTTGGCAGAGGTCCATTGAGCTGACAGTCGCACTCTATCGGATAACGCAGAATTTTCCCGCCGAAGAGCGCTTCGGACTCACCGCTCAACTTCGCCGCGCGGGCGTGTCTATCGCCAGCAATATAGCGGAAGGACACAGCCGTCTAACTACCGGAGAGTACAAGCACTTCCTCGGCATGGCGCGCGGCTCGAACTCTGAGATTGAGACTCAACTGGTGATTGCAACCAAGCTTGGATTCGGTGACCGTTCTCACATCGAGGAGGCCGAGAGGCTCTCGCTTGAAGTGGATAAGATGTTGGTCTCTCTGATCCACAAACTCTAGCCTCTCCCTGCACTTCCCTGCCTTTCCCTGTCCCTGCTTTCCCCTGCTGTTCCCTGCTTTCCTGTAAACTGAAGTCTCGGAGTTTATGCGGTTGGCGGTGAGACCGTTCAGCTTGAGTTCCGGTTGAGCGGGGAGGTTCCAGTGCGGTTGTTTTACCTGAATTCAGTACGCCGGTTTGTCGGTCTTGCGGTTCTCTTGTTCTTTTCGGTCCCTCTCGGGCTGTCGATCACGGGCTGCCACCATGCAGCTGCCGTGGAGTATTGCAACGCCGGCGACTCCGGTCCGGTGGTGGGCCAGGTAGCCAGCATCACGCTCTCGCCCTCGCTGGCCACCATCGGCGAGAGCCTGAACTACGGCCAGATCGGCAGCAGCCTCTCGGCCAGCGCGCTGGACTGCAAGGGCAACTCCGTCTCCGTGTCGCACGTTGTCTACGCGACCAGCAACATGCAGCTGGTGGACATCAACCCCAGCTCGGGTCAAACCTGCGGCGGCAGTTGGAACCGCAACAGCGGCGGCGGCATCGCCGACTACACCACCTGCACGCCGATCACGCCCACCGCGGCCTGCCTGGCCGCGCCCAACACCCCAAGCTGCTACCTCGCCTACGTCACCGCGACCAGCAGCGGCGCTGTCTCCAACGCGATTCCGATCTTCGTGCATCCAGTGGTCACGGCTGTGGTTCTTGGCGGGGCTTCGTCCAGTTGCACCCTCGCCTCGGGCACTGACCCCGGAACCGACTGCTGCCCCAACAACACCACAGGCGCGCCTATTACCGCGCCGATCTACACCGGCGGCTCCTGCATATCGCAGGGCGGAGTACAACAGCTGGTGGCGCGCGTCTACGCGGGCGGTGCAACGGCTGCGGCAAACAACATTACCTGCCAGGTTGGCCATGTGAGCTTCTCCGCGCAGACCAGCGGCAACATCGTCGCCATCGACCAGAACGGCGTAGCCACTGCGAACCAGCCGGGGTCCACGCTTATCTCCACACTGGTGTCGAACTCCTCTTCGGCAATCAGCTCAGGCTTCTTCTCTACCTGCCCTCCGGCCTCCATCACGCTCTCCCTCCCAGGCCAGCCGGCCGGCACCAGCAGCATCAACGTCTCGCTCAACAACGTGCAGCCGCTCACCGCCGTAGTCAAGGACACCAAGGGCGTCACCATTACCGGCGTGCAGTTGGAGTTCAACTCCACCACTCCGCAGACCATCCCTGCATCGGTGGGATCGGTCACGCCGTCCTACCCCGGCACAGCGACCATCACCGCGGTCTGCAACCCGGGGACCTGCAATCCGTCGCCCTTCAGCCAGATTGGCCTCTACGGCAACGGCAAACCCATCACCTCGAACGGCATCAGCATCACCTCCTCGGGCACTAGCGGCACGGTCATCTACATGGGCAGCACCTCATCGCAGTACCTAATGCCCATGGACTTCACGACCAACCAGGCCAGCGCCCTGATCAAGCTGCCCTATGTGCCCAACTCCATGGTCATCTCCCAGGACGGGAGCACGCTCTACCTGGGCAGCAGCCAGGCGCTGATGACCGTGACCACCCTGAACAACACGCAGGGCAACCCCAACACGACCGTCGTAGGGAATGTGCTCTCGGTCTCACCGGACGGCACCCTGCTGGTGATCACAGACCCGATTCGCCAGACCATCTCGCTGTACGGCACGAGCAGCAGTGGGGTTGTCACCACCTATGGCGGCGTAGCCACCAGCGCTGCGTGGTCGCCGGACTCGTCCACCGTGTACATCACCACGCAGAGCGGCAATGTGCTGCTCACCCACAACAGCTTTACCAACTGGCAGGCCACAACCACGACGGAGAACTACACGGCGTCCGCGGTGACTGTGCCGAGTATTGGAGCCTACTTCGGGGGGCCCAGCTTTACGGATGGGCGGAGCTACTGCTCCTCCAGTACCGTGGCCGCTACGGGTACGCCGCCCACCGTGACCAACGTATTTGCACCGCTGGCGGACGAGAACGCGGCGGTGAACGACGTGCTGGCCTCCACCACGGACGGCCTGCATATGCTGGGTGCCACAGCCTCCACCACTCCAGCGACGCTGAACGATCTGGACCTCACGCTGCCGGTCACGTCCAGCACGTCTACAGCCTGCCCGACCGCGGTGGCTCCGGGCTACTTCTCCAGCACCACGAACAAGCTGCTGCTCAGCCAGATTGTGGCGTCCAGCATTACGGGCGTGGTTCCGGCCAGCAACTCCAAGCTGGCATTCGTTACTTATGCGGGCTCCAGCGGCAAGCTGCCGCTCTACGTGCCGCCGGCCACGGGCGCGGGAACGCTGAGCTACATCACGCTGGGCAATGGCGCGACCACCGCCTCTGCGCCGGATGTGGGCGTGTTCTCTACCGACAACCTCACCTTCTATGTGGGCACAGCGGCGGCCAACGGCAACTCGGCTGACAACGATCTGCACATCTTCAGCATTACCGGAACCACCGCGGCCGAGAGCGGGGTACTGAAGCCCAACCTGCCGCCGTTCACCGGCACAGGCGTGGCTCCTGTCAACCTGCTGGCGCAGAAGCCCAAGCACCTGACCTCGTAGTTGCCCGCGTCATTTCGTACTGGGGGACTTGAGAAATCCGTTGGTCATGGAAGCTTCGACCTGTGACATGGTCTCGCCAAGCGTACGTTCAGGCTGGGTCACGATCAGCTTCTGTTGCTGCGGCGAGTTGCCAAGCGCTTTCATGTTGTAGGTGGTGACGAAGAGATCGTTAGCGGCCCATTTTTGGGCCGCTGCGAGTTGTGAGATCGGCGTGAGCCAGTCGTAGCTCACATCGGCGTTGCAGTTGTAGGCCAGCACAAAGCCGAAGCCGCCGGTAGTGAAATGTAAGACCGTCCCCTGCGCCGGGAGCCAGCCGCCCTTTTCCGCAGTGAACGAGACCGGATTGCCACCGTTGTTTTGCGCCCAGTCCAGACCGTAGTAGCCATGCGAACCCTTCCCGTCCGGACCAAGCTGGCTTTGTGCGCCTATGACGGCCTCCGTAAGGCTCTGGACCTCATTCGTGCCCAGCAAAGCGGTAGCGGAACCGTCACTAAACATGGCTCCAAGACCTGCCACTCGGCGACAAAGTTCGGCCGGTTGACCATGACCGCCCCAAAGGTGGGATTGGCGGGATCGCCGTAGATGGTGAGAGATGTGCTGCGGAAGCCGAGGGCTGCCCACTTGTTGACTTGGGCAAGGTGCTGAGCGGTATCGCTGCCAAACAAGGTTACGGTGTTCTGCGGGGTAAGCTGTGACATTACGCGGTGGTCCTCTTTTCCGGTGGAATGGACGTAAGGAGGCGCAGGTGCGCAAACCCCCCATATCTACAGTGAGTCGCCATCATCTGCGTGCCGAGAAGAGGTGTCAGAAGATTGCTGTCAGCGCTTCGCGGTCAGCTTTCGTTCCAACATGTCGCGTCCAACTGCATCGAGTACGCCATTGAGGAAGCTAAGGCTCTCGGGGGCGGCGTAGCGCTTGGCTAACTCCAGTGTTTCGTTGATGATAACGGCGACCGGAGTCCTTGGGAAACCCACCATCTCGGCGACGGCGGCGCGCAGCAGGCTGCGGTCGACGACCGCCATGCGCTCAATGCGCCAGTTGGAGGAGTGCTTCTGGATGAGGGCGTCAATCTGGTCGGACTGGGTCGCGGCGATGCGGTGCAAGTCGCCCGCAAAGCCTTTGGTTTCAGAATCTACATCGTCGCGGGACTCCCAGAACAGGGACTCCACTTCCGCCGAGGTCTGCTTGCCGAGGTCGCCCTGGAAGAGCATCTGCATGGCGAATTCGCGGCTCTTGCGGCGGGTTCCCACTAGGAGTTTGCTCCCGCGAGCAGGCTAACCTGCGTCTTGAGGTGGTCTTCGAGTGTATTTTTGTGTGTTTCCGTCAACTTTTGTTGCACGGAAGCCATCTCGATGGCGGCGATGGCGGCCTCAAAGCCTTTGTTGCCGGCCTTGAGCCCGGCGCGGTCCAGGGCCTGCTCCAGGGTCTCGCAGGTCAGTACGCCGAAGGCGTGGGGCACGCCGGTCTCCTGCTGGCTCTGGCCGATGCCGCGCGCGACCTCTGTGTAGATGGCCTCATAGTGGGCGGTCTCGCCGCGCAGCAGCACGCCGAGGGTGATGATGGCAGCAAAGTCTTTCGTCTCAGCGAGGCGGCGGGCGGCGGAGGGAATCTCCCACGCGCCTGGGACGCGGACGATCTGGATATCGGCGCGGGCGCAGCCGCTGCGGGTGAGCGCGTCCAGCGCGCCCTGGAGGAGGCGGTCCGTGATGACGGCGTTCCAGCGGGCGACGACGATAGCGAAGCGACGGCCGGCGGCGGAGAGGTCGCCTTCAAGCGCGATGGGTTTGCCGTGCAGGGGGTTCTCCGACTCCCAGAAGCCGAGGGTCAGGCCCGGTGCCAGCTCGAAGGTGAAGAGGCGGGAATGCCAGTGGGTGAGTTCGGGCGGGGAGAGCTTCGCGCCATGCTGCTCGCTCCACTTGTTCACCACGGCGAAGACAGCGTCGAGCTGGGTGACCTCAATCAGCAGCGCAGGGACGGCCGGGGCGCGGCCGGTGACGAACTCCAGGTTGCCGAGCGGAGCGAGAAACGCGGCGCCTTGGCCCTGCGAATCATTCCAGCCCTTGCCCGGCTCAAAGCCGAGCGCGGCGAAGAGTCCGCCGAGCTGGGCGAAGGTCTCTGCGGAGGCGACGGGCGCGATGGCGGTGATTCCCTTGACCATAGCTTGATTGTAGTCGGTCGGAATGGGGATGCAGGGAGCGGACAACTACGGGAGCGGAAAAGGGGGTTGAGGATGCGTGCCCGAATGTGGCACGCCGGCGGCGGGCTTCAACTCCTGGGCAGCTGCATCTGCTCTGCGGCGATCTCCACGTTCTCATACTTGATGTCCAGCCGCAGCAGATTGAAGACGCTCATATAGACGTTGGCCGTCCACACCAGAGCGAACCACCCCACCAGATACCCGCGCCAGCCCGCATACAGCAGCGAGAAGCGAAACAGCAGCAGCGCCAGCGCCGCGACGTAGTGCGAAAAGCAGTACTCGCAGGTGAAGAGATAAAAGAACTTCCGCTGCGGCAGCGACTTGCAGCTCTGGCTCATGCGCTGGCAGAACTCGCGCGGCTCGCGGAAGACCTCTTCATGCGTGACCGTCCATGCAACACACGCCACCGGCAACGCCAGCAGCAGCAACATGGCGAACTGGTGTTGCAGGGGAACGGTCAACTCGGCAGGAGAAGCGGCGAAGATCGTCATCCCTGCTTGGATGCGGTTTAGCATGGCAACAATGACCCGGTACCCGCCAGACCAGGACTCGCTGAACCTTACCCAGTTGCGCGGAGCGCTGACCGGAACCCGCTTCGCCGCGCATCTGCAGCACTTCGCCTCGGTCGGTTCGACCAACACGCTGCTGCTGGAAGCCGCCGTGAACGGCGCTGCCGAAGGCTCCGTGTACGTGGCCGACGAGCAGACCGCGGGCCGCGGCCGCAGCGACCACGCGTGGCACTCTGCCGCGGGGGAAGGCCTGTATCTGAGCGCTCTTGCCAAGCCCTCGCTGCGGCTGCGCGACGCGCTGTTGCTCTCGCTCGCGACCGGCCTGGCGGCGTGGCAGGCGGTGAACGAGGTAGCCGGGCTGGACGTGGATCTGCGCTGGCCCAACGACCTGCTGCTCGATGGCAAAAAGCTGGGCGGAATCCTGGTCGAGACCGCGGTGGAGCCGGGCGATGATCCGCAACTGCGCTACGCCGTCATCGGGATCGGCATCAACGTGCACCAGCGCGCGTTTCCGCCGGAGCTGGCCGCGCTGGCTACGTCCTTGGATCTGGAGAACGACAGCCTGACGACGTATCGCACGCCGCTGGCGATTGCCCTTCTGCGCGCGCTGGACATGGAGTTAACGAGCATGGAGCTGACGAGCATGGAGCTGACGCATCTTGAATCTGGGCCCGCACACGCCGGTTCCCTTCTGGGCCGCTTCGCCGAGCACTCCAGCTGGGTCAGCGGCAAACGTGTCCATGTGCCTGAGCAGCAAGGCTATACTGGGACGACCGCGGGCCTCGACAGCCGCGGCTTCTTGCTGGTGGATGCCGACGACGGCACGCGGCGCACGGTGCTCTCCGGCGGCGTCCGCGAGTTGCTCTGACGCAGGCCACAGGAACGATGGGTCGACGAGGCAGGGAGGCGCAATGCTACTGGCACTCGATGTTGGCAACTCCAACACCGTACTTGGGCTGTTCCAGCCCGCAACGGACTCCGAACCCGCACGCATGGTCGCGGACTGGCGCATCACCACGCCCTACAACCAGACCGCAGACGAACTTGGCGTGCTGTTCAACACACTCTTCTCCATGCGCGGGCTGGTGCCCAAGATCGTGGATGGCGTGGCCGTGTCCTCGGTGGTGCCGCCGCTGGACTCCACGCTGCGCCGGGTCTGCGAGAGCTACTTCCAGGTGAAGCCGCTGTTCATTGAGCCCGGCGTGAAGACCGGCCTGCCCATCCACACCGACAACCCCAGCGAGGTGGGCGCGGACCGCGTGGTGAACTGCGTGGCGGCGTTTGACCTGTTGGGCGGCCCGGCCATCGTGATCGACATGGGCACAGCAACCACCTTTGACGTGGTCTCCGCCAAGGGCGAGTTCCTGGGTGGGGCCATCGCTCCGGGCCTGGGCATCTCCGCCGACGCGCTGTTCGCCCGGGCCGCGCGGCTGACCCGCGTGGAGATCAAGAAGCCCTCCAAGATCATCGGCACCAGCACCACAGACAACCTGCAGATCGGGCTGTACTACGGGGCCATCGGCATGGTCGATGGCATCCTGGAACGCATGATTGCGGAGCTGGGCCCCACCACACGCACCGTCGCCACCGGCGGCCTGGCCAAGCTGATCGCCGCCGACAGCAAGTACATTGACCGCGTGGATGAGATGCTCACCCTCAACGGTCTCCGTCTGGTCTATGACCGCAACCACGACCGCCATAAGAGAAGGTAGAAGTGCAGGTGTGAACTACTTCGAATACTTCTCCGAGATCGAGGAGCGCTTCAGCCGCCGCCGCGGCTCCATCCTTCTGCTCAGCACGCTGGACTGGGCGCTGATCGAGACTTGGCGCGAGGCCGGCATCCCGCTCCAGGCGGTGCTGCGCGGCATTGACGAGGCCTTCGACAAGTACGATGCCCGCGCGGTGCGCTCGCGCAGCCGCAAGGTCAACGGGCTGGCGTGGTGCGCGCAGGCTGTGATGCAGGCTGCCGAAGCCAGCGTGGAAGCGGCCACCGGTGCAGTGGCCGCGACTCGCCCGGTCAGTGAGAGCGGCTTCGAGCCCCAGCGCGTCGCGGCTTATCTGGAGCGCAACGCCAACCTCCTGGGTGCAGATATTTTGGGTGGCCCATCCATGGCGCCGTCTTTTCGCGACATGGGTGGGGTGCAGGATGTCCCCACTGTGGGTGCCCCATCCTCGAGGGACGGTCTCATCATCCGGCAAGATGGGGTGCGGGATGTTCTAACCACCACTGCGCAGCGCCTCCGCGAACTGGCGACAGCCATGCGCACGAACCAGCATCTGCCGCTCGACGAGCTGGACCGCACGCTCACCGTGCTGGAAGAGCGCCTATTTGCCGCTCTGCAGGCCGCTGCGAGTGAAGATGAGCTTGTCGCCCTGCGCGCGCAGGCTGACCGCGAGCTAGCGCCCTACCGCGCCAGGATGTCCGCCGTGCAGCTGCGCCAGGTGCAGGCGCAGTTCCTGCACAAGCGCCTGCTGGAGCTGCACGCACTGCCGCGCCTGAGCCTCTTCTACATGGGGCATGACGATTGAGCGCTCCAGAATTCACGACGCCGCTCTGTCCGCACTTTGGAACGTGCGGTGGCTGCCAGTTGCAGGACATCATCTATCCTGCGCAGCTACACCTCAAGCGCTCGCGGCTGGAAGAGGTGCTGCGCAACGCAGACCTGAACGCGCTGCCGGAGATCGAGGTCCACTCCGCCGAACCGTGGGCCTATCGTAACCGCATACGGTTACGCCTCACGCACCAGGACGGCGAACGCCGCGTCGGCTACAACCAAACAGGCAGCACCGAGTTCCTGCCCATCACCACCTGTCCCATCGCCGCGCCGATACTGTGGACCGCCGCGGAAGCTCTGCTCGCAGCCGCCACGCAAAACCGCGACGCCGCGGCCTGGTTTGACGCCTCCACGCAGGTCGAGCTGTTCTGCAACCACGACCTCTCGCGTGTGCAGCTTACGCTGCTCTGCGTGAAGAAGCCCGCGCTCGCTGCGCTCAGCTTCGCGCGCGCCATGGCCGAGCTGGATTTGCCGCAGCTCGCAGGAGCCGGAGCGGTCCTCATCGACGCACCCACCGGCCGCCCGCTGCGCACGCTCGCCGAACACGGCCCCACCGGCCTCTCCTACCGCGTCGGCGACGAGACCTACTGGATCACGCGCGGCAGCTTCTTCCAGGTCAACCGCCGTCTTCTGGAGACGCTCGTGCTGCTCATCTGCGACGGGCGCGGCGGCGAGCTGGCCTGGGACCTCTTCGCCGGCGTCGGCCTCTTCTCCCGCGTGCTCGTGCGCAGGTTCGCGCAGATCACCGCCGTTGAATCCAATCCCATCGCCGCGCACGATCTGCGCACCGCGCTCGCCCAACTCGGCCCGCAGCACAAGGCGGTTGCGGCCGACACGCTCGACTTCCTGCGCTCCGCCGTGCTGCAGCGCGACCGGCCTGAGCTGATCGTGCTGGACCCGCCCCGCGCGGGCGCAGGACGTGAAGCCTGCACGCTGCTGCTGCGCCTGTCGCCGCGCCAGATCGTCTATGTCTCCTGCGATCCAGCCACGCTGGCTCGCGATCTGCGTGTCCTTCAGCCCGACTACCGCATCGCCCACCTGCACCTCGTTGACCTCTTCCCGCAGACCTCGCACATCGAAACCATCGCAGTCCTTGAACAATTCCGCTAGACACTCTACTCTCAACTCCTTACTCTCTACTCACTGCCCTTCAAGGTAGCGCTTCTCATGCCGGCTGTCGGTGCTGCCACATTCTGGATGAACTCGCCTCCGGCGGTCGAGCCTCTGCGCCTGCGCACAGTGCCGCTGCTGGCGGCGGCACTGTGCTTCGCCGCCGGCGACGTGATGGCCCGCCACTGGCAGCCGACGCTCTTGCTGGTAGCGGCAAACCTCCTGCTGCTGACGCTCACCTTCCTCAGCCTTCGCTGGACGCCGCGTGTGGCCGCCGTTCCCGCGCTGGCGCTGTGGACTGCCGCCGGGTGCTGGTGCGCGCAGATGCAGCCGCCCATTCCCACACAGGGGCAGCTACAGCAGTTTGCCGACGGCCTGAGCCGCAACGTCCACGGCCGCGTGGTGCGGGTCCGCAGCCTGCCACAGTTGCAGGCAGCCATTCAGCCGGACGCGGAGTCCCCGCAGAACTCGCTGCGTCCGTGGACGCTGGAGCCTGGCGCGTGGGAGCCGGACACAACCATCCCGCGCCAGTCCGTGGACCTGGACGTCGATGCCGTGGAGGACATGACGCCGGACGTGGATTGGATGCAGCCGGTTCACGGCGGCGTGCGCATCACCCTCAGCGGGCCGCCCGTCGCGCTTGGCTGCGGTGATCTGCTGGAGGTGCCGCTGCGCCTGCGCACACCCGATGTCTATCGCGATCCGGGTGCGTGGTCCTACGCCGATGAGTTGCTGAATGAAGGCATCGGCGTGCTGGCCTCGGCGCACAGCGACCGTGTGCGGAGGCTCGATACCACCGGTCCGAACTCTCAGGGGCGGGGCTGGCGCTGCCGCATCTTCGCCGCGCAGAGCTGGGCCGCGGCCCGCCTACAGAGCTTCACCGGAGCCCGCGCCAACAGTATGCTTCCCGCATGGCTGCGGCTGGGCCGCGACGACGCGGCCATGCTGAACGCCACGCTCTTCGGCGACCGCAGCGGTCTCTCCTCGTCGCTGCGCGAAGGATTTGAGCGCACCGGCACCTTCCATCTGTTCGTCGTCTCCGGCCTGCATGTGGCGCTGCTCGCGGCCACGCTCTTCTGGCTGCTGCGGCGCACGCATATGCCGCAGGCGGTCGCGGTGCTGCTCACGCTCGCGGTCACCACCGGCTACGCTCTGCTCACCGGCTTCGGCCTGCCGGCGCAGCGGGCGCTGGTGATGACCGCCGTCTACCTGCTGGCGCGCTGGCTGGACCGGGACGCCCATGCCCTGAACGCGCTGGGCGCTGCTGCCCTGACGGTGCTGGCGCTGTCACCGCGGGCGCTCTATGAGACCAGCTTCCAGATGACCTTCCTCATCATCCTGGCGATTGCCGGTCTGGCCGCGCCGCTCAGCGAACGCTGGCAGCGGCCGCGCCGCCGCGCGCTCGACCAGCTCTATCTCCAGCGTCTGGACCAGCACCTGCCTCCACGCCTGGCGCAGTTCCGCGTGCGCGTCAGCATGGCGGAGGAGATCTGCGCGGACCTGCTCGGCGAACGCCTGCGGCGTTTGCCCACATGGCTATTGCGCGCGCTGCTGGGTGCGCTGGACCTCGTCCTCTTCGGGCTGTGTGCTGAGCTGTGCATGGCCCTGCCGATGGCGCTGTACTTCCACCGCGCCACGCTGATGGCAATGCCGCTCAACTTCCTTGAGATTCCCCTGCTGGGCGTATTGCTGTGCTGCGCGGTGGCGATGTTCTGCGCCTCGCTGCTGCGTCCGTGGCTGACGGCATGGCTGGCTGCGCTGCCCACGGCGGCGACCGCGGCGCTGCTGCATCTGATGCGCTTGCTCATCGACCGCATGCAGCGCGCGCCGCTCGCGGAACTTCGCATCCCCGCGCCGACGCCAGCCGCCATCGCCTGCGCCTGCGCCGCCATCGTCTGTGCCTGCTTCGCGCTGCGCGCTCGGCGACGCCGTTGGCTCGCCGTCGGCCTGGTTGCGCTCGTGGTAGTGCCACTGGCGATCTTCATCCCCGCGCCGCCACTGGTACATTGCGGCGTGCTGGAGGTCACCGCGCTCGACGTCGGCCAGGGCGACGGCCTGCTGGTCGTCTCGCCTAATGGCCACACGCTGCTGGTCGATGCGGGTGGCCCGGTCGGCCGCGCCTCTGCCGTCACGCCCGGCTGGGACATCGGCGAGGAGGTCGTCGCGCCCTACCTGTGGTCGCGCCGCATCCGCCGCCTGGACGCCGTGCTGCTGACCCATGCGCACTCTGACCACATGGGCGGCATGCCGGCCGTGCTGCGAGACCTGCATCCGCGCGAGTTGTGGCTCAGCATCGAGCCCGGCAACTCGCCTGGGCTGCAGGCGCTGCTGGCCCAGGCCCGCGCGTTGCAGATTCCTGTCCGCCACTTCCAGGCCGGGGATACCTTTCCGTGGAACGGCATGCAGGCAACGGTGCTGTCGCCGGAGGTGGGCTACAGCAACCCCGGAGCACCCGTGAATGACGACTCGCTGGTGCTACGTCTGGACTTCCAGCGCGCCGGAGTTCTGCTCGAAGGCGACGCCGAAGCTGCCAGCGAGTTCACCATGCTGGCCAGGCACCGCATCGCGCCCGCCACGCTGCTGAAGGTGGGCCACCACGGCAGCAAGACCTCCACCAACCCTGGCTTCCTCTCCGCCGTCGCCCCGCTGGAGGCGGTCATCAGCGTGGGCCGCCACAACACCTTCGGGCATCCGCGCGCGGAGGTGCTTGCCCGCCTGGAGGCCGCGCACATCCGCACCTTCCGCACCGACCGCGCCGGTGCGCAGACCTTCCTGCTCGCGCCGGATGGAAGCATCTCCACAGCCTCGGCTTCGTCGCAGTGGTAAAAATCTAGTAGCTCTTGAGCGGCGGAGACCGCGACGCCCGCCACGAGCAGAGATATACCACGGAGCCCGGATGCCACTGCCGGAAGACCCATTGCCCGCTAAGACCAACCCGGCCGATGCGCCCGCAAAGTCCAGCCCGGCCTCCGACCCGGAAGAGGCACGGCTCATCCGCCGCATGCAGATGATGATGAACCTGGTGATGCAGACCATTGCGCAGGACAGCTCCCTCTCGATCGACGAAGCCTCCCAGCTGATCGCCGACGCCCGCACCGCCGCGCTCAGCATGTTTCCCGGCAAGGAGCTCGCCTATGACCTCATCTGGCGTCCGCGCTTCCAGCGGCTGATGCGCGAACGCTTCCGCATCATGTAGATGCACGCAACAATGCCGCCCCGAAAGGCGGCATCGCTGTCTTCTCTACGCTCTGCCTTTAGAACTCCAGCCGTGCCGAGATCTGGCCTGCGCGCGCATTGTTGGACTGCGAACTCGGCTGCCCGAAGGTCCCGCTGCCCACGGACACTCCAATGCCACTGAACAACACATAGTTGGTGACGTTGTACAGGTCCGCCTGCAGGCTCAGCTTGGAACTCTCCGTAAGGTGCAGATTGAAGGTACGCCGCAGGCTGATGTCCAGGTCAAAGTTGCCCGGCCCGGTGAGGCCCTGATAGGCCTGCGTGCGTGGCGCGTTGCCAAACGTGTAGGCAGGCGCCAGCGCCGTGTTCAGGCAGGTGGTCTGCCCGGTGGGCGCTACCGGCGAGATGAACGGCCCGCTGGCCGCGGTCGTGGTGCTGCACACGCTGGGCACAATGTAGCTCACCGGTGTGCCATAGGTGTTGCCGTGGCCCCAGCGCCCATTCTGGCGTGCGCTGCCGCTGAACCCGGGGTTCAGCATGGGCTCCACGGTGGACACCGCCGGGTTGGTCTGCCCCGCCGACGCCGTAACCGCCAGCGGCGAGCCCGAGTACAT
>Ga0302319_10016317_pt1 | contig 13698 bp, 11 predicted proteins | sample Bog_T0_2_FD_203319 | JGI IMG/M metagenome (GOLD analysis project Ga0302319, IMG submission 203319) | Peat permafrost microbial communities from Stordalen Mire near Abisko, Sweden - Bog_T0_2 | ecosystem: Environmental > Terrestrial > Soil > Wetlands > Peat | place: Sweden: Abisko, Stordalen Mire...
ATCAACATAAAAGTGTAACCGATGTGTCCGGTTCATTTGTAACCGATGTTCCCGTTCATACCAAAACCTCCTTATCTTAGCGCCATTCGGGTCAGGCTACAAATCTTGACAGAACGGCTCCTCACCGCACTCGCCCCCGCAGAAAAGCCTGGCAAGGCATCTCGATAAACCGATAGCACCCCAGTGAAAGCAAAATCAGCGTGCTGAAAAACACCAGCAGCGCGCATGGCGAATAGAAAAACGCATTCCCGCCTGTAAAATGGAGCGCCGCCACCATGAACACCATTTGCAACGGAAAATGCAGCAGGTAGGAGGAGTAGCTCAGATGCCCGATATACGCCACGCGCTTCCCGAGCGTGCCGCGACACGTCTCCCACAGCGCGAGGGTAAGTATGGTCAGCGGAAACAGCACCAGATCGAAGGAATAGGTCGAGGCATTATACAGGATGAGGCCGGGTACATCATTCCCTTGGATATTCGCACCCCAGTGCAAAAGGCAGTGTCGGTATGCCCTATAGGGAAAATCATACCCGAAACTGAGCGGGATCACGATCCACATCACGCCGGTAAAAACCACCAGCCTCTGCACCGCAGCGTGCGAAAGCTGCCGCCGGCAGATACGGACAAACAGATGAAACACCGCCCCGCCGATGAAAAACGAAAACATCCCCGTGCCCACTTCGACTATGGCAACCGTCTTCATAAGGATAAAGCCCGCCCCGCTGAAAAGCGCCGCATGCCACCAGCTCCGCAGTCCAAGCCTGCACACCACGAAAAACAGGGCGTAGAGAATCACTTCGACCGAAACCGACCATATCGGCCCGTTAAACGAGTTTCCGCGCTCGAGTCCCCAGTTCGACGCGAAGAACAGTTGCAGCACAAAGTGGTGGGCATCGTTCCAGGGATACACAAAATAGCGGCCGTAATGCCGGATCATGAATTGCTGTCCCGCCGCCACGAGGCACAGCGTCAAAAAATGCAGCGGATACAGCCGCGAAAAACGCAGCCACGCAAATCTCCCCGCTGAAATCCCACCCTTCTCGATCCGCCCGGAATACAGCCAGTAGAAAATGAAACCCGACAGGCAAAAGAATAAATTCACCGCCGTCCCGCCATACAGGTAAAGGGGGCTGAACAAGCCATGGAGGGGATAACGTTCCGGATCGAAAACCCGTTTTGTCCCATCGTAAAAAAAATGCTGCCAGTGCCAGAAAACCACGCTCAACGCTGCAACCCCTCTCAATATATCCAGCGAATGAAAGTAATCCGGCAGAGCCATCGCCTCGCCGCCGGGAGATGTTGCCGAAGCCGTGGAATGTCCGGTTTGTGCCTGTGGATCGGTCGGTGAATGTGAATCCATCAAACTGGATTATGGAAGCCGGTATTGCATTGGCATGCATGTTGGCAACATTAACTGCAGTTGGGCAACAAAAAGCGCGTTGTAGCGTGCGCCGTCCCCAGCGCAGGGAGTTGCGCGTGGCTGCACCCAAAACCACCCATCGACCAGATCAGCCATCGCGAACGGAAGCCCGGGGCGCAGCTAAGTGGCGGTCTAAAAAGACCCAAATGGCTCGCCGAACGATGGGAGTGCGAGCCTCCCGGCGAGCGAGTCTCAAAACCAAGCTTCGCGAAGCAGAAACCTTCAAGCACTTTTTAGACGCCTTCTTAGCGAAACCCCGGGATATTCCACCCAAACAAACCATAAACCCCCGAAGCGGAGTGACGGAAGACGCTCGCAGGCAATAAATCCAAACATCCACCCCACCCACCCCGGACGATTCAGAGATAGAACGACCGCACCTTAAAACACACTGGAGGTATGAATAGGTTCCAGCGCAAAACGGTCCAACTATTAACCACAAAAATACTATGAAACACTATCTAGCCATACTGTTCTCAGCTTTGTTTTTCGTGATGGGCTTTCTCCCTGCGACTGCAAAAGCTGATTTTAGCGATCGTCCCCATGTTTACTGGGTTCCCCGGCATTTTGCCCTGGTCCATCATCACTGGATCTGGGTTCCCGGCCACCCTGAAGTGAGGTAACTGTCATTCCACAATACTGACGCGATCGCCGAGCTTCACGAGGCTGTAAAAAAGCTCGGCGTTTCGCGGCGGCAGGCGGATGCATCCGTGCGACGCCGGCACTCCCGGCACGTATCCGCTGTGCAGGCCCGCCTGGCCGCAGTTCAGCCGCATGAAATCCGGCATAGGCGCCTTGTAGAGCGTCGATTTCCACGCGGTGTATTTTTGCGTCACCACAAACTCCCCTTTGCGCGTTTCAAAGCCGGGACGGCCCGTTGATATCGGCGTCTCCAGCAAAACCTGCTGGTTCATCATCAGCCACGCTTTTTGCGCATAGAGCGAGATGATGATGTGGCGCCCCTCGCCATCCATCGTCGGGTCATGCCCGAGGAGGAGCTGCATGATCGTGAGATTTTTCAGCTCCGCAGCGAAATCGAGCGGATACATGTGCAAGCCTTTCGTGCATGTTTCCGTATTCGCGCCATGCCGCAGGAGCAGGCGCACCGCCTCGGGCTGCTCGCTCAGCACGGCGAGCATGAGCGGGGTGACCCGGGAATCCTTCGTCAGCTCACGCGCGACGAACGAATTTTCATAAAGCCCCGGCAGCCATGCGGCGACGGGCTGCGCTACGGCCGCATTGGGATTGGCGCCCCAGTCGAGCAGTCGCTCAAGCAACCGGGCGTCGCGTAGCGCAAGCGCAAGGGCCAGCGCCGTCGAAGGCGCGCAATCCCGCGCCTGCGGATCACCCTCCTCGTTGAGCAGCAATTCCGTAAAGCTGTATTCACGCGGCGGCACAAGCGCATCGGAAGACGGCTCCGATTCTAAAAAAACAGATTGCTGCGCATCTTCGCCAGCCGGCCCTGCGGCACGAAGCGGAGACATCCGCGTCTCGTTGCAGGCGCAGAGCGTGATGGCATCGCACTTCTCCTCGCCATCGCCTGGCGCATCCTGTGCCCTTGCGCAATGAAAGCTGAGCGACCATGCCCCCCATAGCAGAATGATTCCAATTCCCCGCGCCATGGTGAAATCCTACCCGAATCCTCCAAAAATTGGAAGACCCCATCAATGCCATTAATGCGGTCTTTCTAAGAGAGAAATTACAAATATATAAAAAACACTTGACATCATTGGCGGATTATACTATGTTAAATGAATGGGAAGAGGTATGCCTCGATCCCTTCGAGCGTTGCCGCCGCGCTCCCGTCGCTGCCGGACCTCTCCCGGAGTCGAGTTTGCGCCCATGGCGGTGAAGCCAGCTAAAAAACAAGCATTTTGCCGAACAAAGCCAATTTTACTCTGTAAAGCCCAAAAAAACAAAGCCAATATACCGCCTAACAAAGCCAAAAATTCGACTCATGGAGAAGCCGAGGGGCTTGGGCGGCAATCTGTGTCAATCCGTGGACGAATCTCTGAGTCTTAGCTCTCCTTTGCGTGAATGCCAAAAAATTAAACCAATTCAAGGTAAATCAAGGTAAATCAAGCCAAAATGGACTTAAAAAATGAAATAATCCTAGCAACCAGACGCAGCGAGACCTCAAGGAAGTAGCGGCAAACGTCACAAGCTACCGGCCTATACCGGGTTAAACCGGCCTAAAAGTCTCAGCAGTGTTAAGATTAATCATCGAATTTCTGAAAAACTGGAAACTTTAAAACACGCAAAACCATGGACGAATCCAAGCCGCCTGAAAGCGATGCCTTCTTTGCCTTCGAACTTCGTCATTCTTTCGTCATTCGTCATTCGAGCTTCGTCATTTCGCCCCCAAAGGGTGAATCTATCCGGCATAATCCGGGTAAATCCGGCATAAAAGCCTCATCACTCACTGATTTTTTGAACAAAACCACCAAATCCCTGTCCATACATTGTAAGATAACATGATTCCATTTTCGATTTTCCTCATCGTCGTCGCGATGGTGCTGGGCATCTGGGCTCAGTCCCGCGTCTCGTCTGCGTTTAACCAGTATTCAAAAGTCCGCTCCACCTCCAATCTCACCGGCGCCGAGGTCGCGCGTCATATCCTCGACTCCGCCCAGATCCACGATGTGGAAGTCGTCCAGATCGACGGCATGCTCGGCGACCACTACGATCCCACCACCAAGCGGCTCTGCCTTTCGACCGCAGTTTACAATACACCATCCGTCGCCGCCGCCGGCATTGCCGCCCACGAAACCGGCCACGCGATCCAGCACGCAAAGGCGTACGCCCCTCTGAAATTACGCATGATGGTCGTCCCCGCGACTCAACTCGTTTCTCAGGCGCTGCCATACATCATCTTCGGCGGATTTTTCCTTCACCTCCTGCCCGGGCTTCTCGCGGTGCAACTCGGCGCCTTGTGCTACGGGGTGATGACGTTTTTCCAGTTGATCACACTCCCCGTGGAGTTCGACGCCACGCGTCGCGCCAAGATCATCTTGCAGCACATGAGCATCATCCAGCCCGGTGCCGAAGCCGCAGGCGTGAATAAAGTGCTGAATGCCGCCGCCCTTACCTACGTGGCCGCATTCCTCGGTTCGCTGGGGAATCTCCTCTGGATGTTGGGACTGTCACGCCGTAATTGATTTTTCCAGAAGTAACAATGGCCTCAACCACAGCCTCCACCGGAATATTTACCGATCTTCATTCCAATCCGCCCGCGAAGTTGGTAGGAGCTTCAGGGAAATCCATGGAAGAGGAACGCCCCCTCACCGAAGACGCCGAGCTCGTAGCACGCACACAAGCGGGCGATCCGGATGCATTTAGCGACCTGGTCAAAAAATACAGCCCCCGCCTTTACAGCCTCGTGTACAACATGACCTCGAACCACGAGGACACCAACGACCTCCTGCAGGACATCTTTGCGAAGGCCTACCGCTCCATCCAGGGTTTCCGGGGGAAATCCAGCTTCTACACATGGATGCACTCCATCGCGGTGAACATGTCGATCAACTTCCTGAAAAAGCGCGGCCGCCGCTATTCCCTGAGCCTGGACGACGTGGATGCCAACATCCAGAACGACAAGGAATTCATCGACGTGACCACAGGCACAAACCCGGTCCGCGAGGCCGATCTGGGGGAATTACAACAAAGATTGAACGAAGCCATGATGAAGCTGTCTTATGAGCATAGGATTGTTGTGACCATGTTCGATATTCAAGGGATGCCACACGCAGAAATCAGTAAAATTTTGGGAGTATCAGAGGGAACCGTGCGTTCAAGGCTGTTTTACGCACACAGGCAATTGCAGAATTATCTTGAAGAATTCCGTTCAAAATGAGGGACTAAATTATGCTCAACGAATCAGACATTCAAAAACTGCTGCGTTTGAAGCGCTACGAGCAACCGGCGCCGGAATATTTTGACAAATTCCTGCACGACTTTCACCGTCGGCAGCGCGCCGAACTGCTCCGCCAGCCCGCATGGAAAATCGTCCTGGAGCGCGTGGAGACATTTTTCAGCGAGCACAGCATGGGACGTTACGCCTATGCCACAGCCACGGCAGCCGTCCTCTTTTTTGCCGGCATCACTTCGATGGGTATCCTCAACAGCACCCCCGCCGCGAATGTTGCAGTCAATACTTCCGTTGCCCCTCACATGGCAGTCACGACTATTCCGGCGAGTGAGCAGTTGCAGGCAAGCGCCCAGCATCCGCGTTACGTAATCGACACACGGCCAGCAAGTTATGAGCGTTCGTTTAGTTTTTAAAGACGACCGCCTGAAGACGAACTTATCAAAAATTCTCGTAGCGAGTCTTTTGGGTGTGGGGGTGTCTCTCGGCTGCGTGCATGCTGCCGATCAGGCGACCGGCACTTCGATCGACCAAACCGTCCAGGAAGTTTTCAAGAGCGCGAAGGACGCGGTCGTCAAAATCGAGGCCGTCGATGAGAGCGGGCAGTTCGGTCATTTGTGCGGCACCGGCTTTTTCGTCGATCCCAATGGGACGATCTACACTTCCTACTCGGTCGGCGGCCAGTCGAGCGATATCGTCGTTTCCTACGGCGAGAAAAAATATCCCGCCACCCGCCTGATCGGCGATCCCCGCAGCGGCATAGCAATTTTAAAGATCGAGGCGCAAACGCCTTTCATCCCGGTGAGCAAAACGGGCGATGTGACTGTCGCCACGCCGGTGATGGCCATCGGCTACCCTTCGGATCTGGCCCTCACCCCGAGCTTCGGAATCGTGGGTGGCATGGATTGGAATTACATGCGGCACCCTCTCGTGGTCACCCACATTCGGGCCAACGTATCGGTCCAGCCCGGCGAGGGCGGCGCTCCGATGCTCAATCTCAAGGGCGAGGCCGTCGGTATCGTGATCGCCAGTATCAATTACGGTTCCGGCTGCTATGCCCTGCCAATCGAGGCTGCGGAAAAAGTGCGCATGGATTACGTGCGCTTCGGCGAGATCCGTCCCGGCTGGGTGGGCATCCACATCAATTTCGATGACCCTGCCGCAAACAGCACGGATGCCCCGGTCGTGAAAGTCAGCGATCTGCTCGAGGACACGCCCGCCGCGAAATGCGGCCTCAAAAAAGGGGATATCCTGCTGCAAATCGGCGACAAAAAAATCGCAGCGCCTCAGGACGTGCTGAACGCCTCGTTTTTCCTCACCGCTGGCGAGGAGGTGCCGGTGACCGTGATGCGCGACAATAAAAAACTGACGTTTCCGATCCAGCCGATGCTTCGCCCCGATGTCCCTCGCGAACTCCCGTACCTCAATTTCACTACCCTGCCACTGAAAATGCAGCCTTGAGCTGCATGCGTTCAGGTTCCTGCTGGTGATTCAAGCATCGCGAGGAATTCAGCTTCGCCGATCACTTTTACTTTTAGTTCTTTCGCTTTCTCCAACTTGCTTCCGGCCTCTTCGCCTGCGAGCAGCCAGTGCGTTTTCTTGCTCAGCGATCCGCTCACCTTGCCGCCGTTCTGCCGGATCAGCTCAGCGATCTCCTCGCGTGGCTGCGACAACGTGCCGGTGATCACCCACGTGGTGCCGGAGATCGCCGTGGCTGCTTTCTTTTCCACATGCACATCCTTTTCACCGAAATTCAGGCCGCTCGCCCGCAACTGCCCGATCACCTCGCGATTCTTTTCGTCCTGAAAATACGCGTGGATGCTGTTTCCCACAATATTGCCGATATCCGGAATGCGCTCGAGGTCATCGACTGTTGCGGCCATCAACTTGTCGAGCGTGTGGAAATGTTCCGCCAGCGACCGCGAGGCGGTCGTGCCCACGTGCAGGATGCCCAATCCGAAAAGCAATCTCCACAAAGGCCGAGATTTGCTCGTCTCGATCCCGGCAAGCAGGTTCGCGATGCTTTTCTTGCCCGTCCTCGGAAGCGTCTCCAGCTTCGCCTCGTCGAGAAGGTAAATGTCGTTCAACGCTTTCACCAGGTTCTGTTCCACGAGCAATTCCGCCATGGCCTCGCCCAGTCCTTCGATGTCCATCGCCCCCCGGTGCGCAAAATGCGTCATGCGCCGCTTGATCTGCGCCGGGCACGACGAATTGATGCACCGCACAGCGACCTGTTCCGCATCACGCATGACCTTGTGCCCGCACGCGGGACATTCATCGGGCATCTTGAATTCCTTTTCCGACCCCGTGCGCAATTCCTTCTTCACCTCGACGACCGCCGGGATCACCTCACCCGCCTTCTCGATCACCACCGTGTCCCTGATGCGGATATCCTTGCGCGCGATCTCCTCCTCGTTGTGGAGCGTCGCGCGCGCCACCATGCTACCGCTCACCAGCACCGGCTCCAGCGCGGCCACCGGGGTCAGTACACCGGTGCGCCCCACCTGGATGAGAATATCCGTCAGTCGCGTCTCCGCACGTTCAGGCTGGTATTTATAAGCCATCGCCCACCGCGGCGATTTCGATGTAAAACCGAGCCTCTCCCGCTGCGCGAACGATTCCACCTTCACCACCGCCCCATCCGTCTCGTAAACAAAATCATGCCGCACCGTGCCAAGGCTTCGGATGGCCTCGAGAATCTCCTCCACCGACTTCGCTTTCCAATTTTTTTCGCTGATCTGCAATCCACATTTCTCCAGCAGCAACAGCGCCTCGGAATGCGTCGCGACATCCGCCCCCTCTATCGCGCCAAAACTGTGAAAGATCAGCCCCAGCGGACGTTTGCTCACCAGCCGCGGATCGAGTTGCTTGAGCGAGCCGGCGGCGGAATTGCGGGGATTCGCAAACTGCGGCAATCCCGCTTCCTGCCGCTCCTCGTTCATTTTGCGGAACCCCTCCTTCGTCATGTAAACCTCGCCGCGTACCTCGAGCAACGAAGGGTGCCCCGCTTTCAATTTGCGCGGGACATTTTTAATGGTGAGCACATTTTGCGTCACATCGTCACCCACGGTGCCGTCGCCCCGCGTCGCCGCGTATTGGAGCGCTCCGTTTTCGTAAAGCAGCGAAACCGCCACGCCATCGATCTTTGGCTCGATGATCACCGGGATATCCTCGCCCGGCAGAAGCTTTTGCACCCGCTGGTAAAACTCCCCCACCTCCTCCTCGGAATACGTGTTGTCGAGGCTCTGCATCGGCGTGCGATGCGTGATCTGGCTGAACGCATCCAGCGGCTTTCCTCCCACTTTTCGCGTCGGGGAATCCTCCGTCTGCAATTCCGGATGCTGCTCCTCTAGGTCCGACAATTCCTTGTATAGCTTGTCATACTCCTGGTCCGAAATTGTGGGCGCCGCCTCCTCGTGATAACGCCGGTTATGCTCCTCAATCTCGTGCCTCAGGGCGGCAACCCGCTCGGCGGCGGCTTTGGGTTCTTTGTTCGACATAAATAAAAACGGATCGTTTGGTGCGCGAGCCGGAAGCCTGTCATGCGCCGCCTCGAAAATAAAGCCGTAAGCATCACTTCCCTTCCACGTTTTCCATTTTCAGGGTATGATGATTGGTATGCAACAGCAACTGGTGCTGGGAGTCGAGGGTGGCGGGACAAAAACGGAATGGGTCCTGGTCTCCCTGCCTGAAAACAAAATCGTCCGGCAAGGTTCGCTCCCCGCGGCCAATTTCAAGCTCATCACGCGGCAAACACTGGAGCGCTTTTTCGACGTGCTGCCGGATGATGTCTCGCGCGTGGGGATCTTCCTGGCGGGCTGCGCCTCGGACCGCGACCGCGAGGAACTCCTGAAAATCGTAAAAGCCTGGTATTTCGCGGCAAAAGTCGCTGTGGGAAGCGACCGCGACTCGGGGTTCGCGACGGCATTTGAGGATGGCGACGGCATCGCGGTCATCAGCGGCACCGGATCGGCGGTCACGGGCCGCAAGGCCGGCAGGATCGAAAATGCGGGCGGCTGGGGACAGCTTCTCGGCGACAAGGGCGGGGGATACAACATCGCTGTCCACGGCCTGCGCCTCACCCTTTCCTGCTACGATCTGAAACGCCAGGTCACCCCGCTCGGCGAAAAAATCCTGCGCGCACTTTCGCTCAACCGCCTCGAGGATCTCGTGAACTGGGCCGTCGCAGCCGACAAAATGTCCGTCGCCAAGCTCGCCCCGGCGATTTTCGCCGCCGCCGCGGAAGGGGATGCCGAGATGCTCGCCGTGATCCGGTCCGGGGCGTACACGCTGGCCGATTACACCGCCGCTGTGGCCGGGCGGCTCGATCTTTCCACCCCGGATGTTAAACTGCTGGGTGGCTTGTTTTTGACCTACCAGCCATACGTCTCTTTTTTCAAAAACCGCCTCCGCGAGATCCTGCCGGGGTCCCGCGTGTCCGTATGCCGGGAATCCGGCGCGCTCGGCGCGGCGTGGCTCGCGGCAAAAGGAGATTCCAGCACGCCGGTGGTCATCCAAGCCGCTGAGGCGCGCGAGGAAGACATCGCCGGGCTCGCAACAGCCTCCACGGAACAGCAAAACCCGCTCTCCGCCCGTCTCGACCAGCTCAGCCTGCCGGAGATGATCGATCTTTTCGTCACCGAGGAGGTGCATGTCGCCGCCGCAATCACCGCCTGCCGCGACGATCTCTGCCGTGCCGTGGAAACCGTCGGCGACGCGCTTAAAAACGGAGGCCGCCTTTTCTACGTGGGCGCGGGTACCAGCGGGCGGCTCGGCGTACTCGATGCCAGCGAAATACCGCCCACGTTCGGCGCATCGCCGGAAATCGTCCAGGGCATCATCGCTGGGGGAGTGAGGGCGCTCTACTCGGCAGTGGAAGGCGCGGAGGACCAGCAGGAACAGGGGGCCTGCGCCATGCTTGAGCGCGGCGTAAAACCCGGTGACGTCGTATGCGGCATCACCGCGAGCGGCCGCACCCCATTCGTGCTCGGCGCGCTGCGCGAGGCAAAAAAAACCGGCGCAAAAACCATCCTCCTCACGTGCAATCCTCAGCGGCAGCGCGCGGACGAAACATGGGACGTCGAAATCGACCTCCCCACCGGCGCGGAAATCGTCACCGGCTCCACGCGCCTAAAGGCCGGCACCGCCACCAAACTCGCGCTGAATATCATTTCCACATGCGCCATGGTGCGCCTCGGGAAAATCAAGGGCAACATGATGGTCGATCTCCATGCTTCAAACACCAAGCTGCGCGACCGTGCAATCCGCCTAGTCAGCCAGTCTCGCGGCATTTCCTACGCCGCCGCAAAAGCCGAGCTCGAGAAGAAAAACTGGATCGTTCGCGATTGCATTCCCGGCAAATCCTGAGGTGCGGAAATTTGATGCACGGCTTGTACAGGCTGACTAAAAAACGCCACTTTATATCGAGGATTTTCCTTAGGTGCCATTCGCGGGAAAATTATTTTTCCCTCTATAAAACCGTTTTTTTTCAGCGCCATCACCCATGTGGCATACCCTCTGCTAAAGGGCATGATGTTCGTAATAAGGGACGAACGGGGGAAAATAAATCCAAAGGGAGCAGCTCGGTTGGAAAGGGAACGTTGAAGGATCCGGGGGGAGTCGTTTAACAAGGGCCAACCGAGCTGCATTTTTCTTTTTGGGAATCGCAGCAGGGAACGGGAAAACCAAGCGGAAACCAATCCGGAATCAGTTCCCCGCCACCCCCTGCAACAGCCACGCAAAATGACTCGGTTGCTCCGGCAGCATCTTCTTTAGCGGCTTGTTTTCGATATCGATATGCGCGCCGATATGCAGCACTTCGTATACTGCGACGATGTCCTGTGAGCGCATGCGGATGCAGCCGTAGCTGGCCGGTTTTCCGAGCAGCTTTTCCTCGGGCGTGCCGTGGATGTAGATGCAGCGGTCAAAAGCGTTCTTGTTCTGGTCCTCGAGCCCGCGCAGCCAGATTACGCGGGTCACTATCGGATCACGGCCCGGCGCATTGGGCGTCACGATTTCACCGGTCGAGTTGCGGTTTTTGATCACGGTGCCTAGTGGTAGATTGTCGCCGATTTTGTAGCAGACCCAGAGCGTTCCGAGCGGTGTTTTATAGCTGCCCTGATCATCGCCCACGCCGTACTTGGAGGTGGAGATCGGATATTTCGCGATCACCTTGCCGTCATTGATGATTGCGAGTTTCTGGTCGGGCACGCTCACGACCACCTGCGACCCGAAGTCCGCCGCGCGTGCCGGGGCCAGCAGACCGCACATGATTGCCAAAACAAAAAAAGCGATTTTTTTACTCATTTCCAAGGTGATTTCATTAACACCCCTCCGTGCTGTTGCAAGTGGAAAGATAAGGTAAAAAAGTGGCATTTTTCGCTGCGCCGATCAACCGATCCTCTCGAGTTCCGCCTCGACTGCTGCGACCAAAGGGCGCGACCCGTCGCCCCCGAGCGCCGCATCCACTACCTCGAGCCTGCGGATAAGGTCGATGACTTCCTTCCTCTCCCTGGGTCCGCCCGCCGCGCGGCAAAAATGCGTGCGGCAGCCAAATGGCCGGTACTCATAAATCATGCACCGCCCGGATTTCGCATCGAGCATCGGGCATGCGCCGTCATCGCGCACAGGCAGAGCCTTGCGCCCCGTCGAGCGCACCCCGTGTGCCGCCACCAGCGCCTCGCCGCGTGTCAGGTAAGGCACGAGCCCCGTGATCTTGAACTGGCAGCACTCCGTGCGAAGCGTGCAATTTCTCTCCGCCGGCCTCAGCGCCAGGTCCCTGTAAATCGCCCGCACTTCCTCCAGCGCCTGCTTCTCTGCATTGTTATTCCGCCGTGGTTTCATCAGTTTTCGAGCTTCGTCATTCTTTCGTCATTATCCCTAGGCGCCTGACGGCAGAGTGACCGTAAACGTCGCCCCTTTCCCCACCGTGCTTTCGCACTCCACCGTGCCACCCATCGCCTCGACGATTTTCTTCACAATGGAAAGCCCAAGCCCGGTGGAGGATTCCCCGCCGGTAGGCGTCGCGCTGAGTTTTACAAATTTGCTGAAGAGCCGCTTCTTGTCCTGGTCGCTGAACCCCTGGCCTTGGTCCCTGACTGTAAAGTGGCACGTGTTGCCATTGTTTTCCAGGCGCACGAACACATGCTTCTCATACGGCGAATACTTGATCGCGTTCGAGAGCAGGTTGTCCATCACTTGCAGGGTCGCCTCCGCATCCGCCACGGCCATCACCGGCTCGGAGGGTTCGAGGAATTCAAGCTGGATCCTCTTCCTTGCGAGCGCCGAGCGGTAATTCCGGATCACGCGCTGGGTGAGTCGGGAAAGATCGCAAACCTGCAGGGTCAATTGAAACTTGCCTTCCTGGATGGCATCCATCGCCAGCAGGTTTCCCACCGATTCCTGCATCCTCACCGCGGCATGGATGATTTCCTCGGCGTCCTCGCGGATTTGATCGGGGACGGGTGCATCCGTATCACCGATCAACTCGGCAAGGCCCTTCACATTATGAATGCGGTTTTTAAGGTCGTGGGCCGCAATGCCGAGGAACTCATCCTTTTCCTGGTTCAACTGGACCAGTTGCTCGTTTGCGCGCGAGAGGTCGGTATGCGCATCCTCGAGGCGTTTAAAGGCGCGTGCCCGGCCGTTTTCAAAAATCAAGCCGAGCAGCGACATGAACAGCGTCAACCCCATGAAGCCCACCGCCGTGATCAAGGAATGCAACTCGGGCGGATACGACGGAGACAGCTTGATGCCCAACAGTTCCAGTACGCAAAAATAGCTCGTCGCAAAGAAGCAAATCACGCACCAGATGAGCGCCGATCGCTTGTCCGCGAGCAGCAGCGCGCACAGCGGTACCGCAGTCAGCCATGCGATGGCATGGCCATGCACCCCTTGCTCGATATTTCCCAGGCCGAAGAATCCAAGCGTCAAAATGAGTGACTGGATGTTGCCCGCAACCCGGAGCCAGCCTGTGAACCGCAGAAAAAATGGCACCAGCACCGCGGCACTGCTGCACATCACGATGATATGCGCCCCGGCATAATGGCCGATTACAAAATAAAACGCCGCGTAGCTGAATCCAAATGCGCCACCCAGGAACCCGAAGGCCACTATCAGGCGCGCTTTCCGGTTCGATTCCGGGTTCTGAACAAGGGACAGAGGAATGAAATAGTTGGGTGCTTTTCGAAACCAGTTGAAAAAAGAGGCCATGGCAACGTGCGTTAAAAGTTAGCAGCATCACGTGCGTTGCCAACTACCATCCATTTCACAACAATAGCATCAATGTGTATATAAGGGAAATCCCGGCCTCGATGCAATCTTCAGCAACCTGACCGAGTAAGAGGGCGTCTAAAAAGTCCAAGTGGCGCGTGTGCTGATCGATGCAAACTACCGAAAATTAGGAGTGCAAGCT
>Ga0302319_10016319_pt1 | contig 13697 bp, 18 predicted proteins | sample Bog_T0_2_FD_203319 | JGI IMG/M metagenome (GOLD analysis project Ga0302319, IMG submission 203319) | Peat permafrost microbial communities from Stordalen Mire near Abisko, Sweden - Bog_T0_2 | ecosystem: Environmental > Terrestrial > Soil > Wetlands > Peat | place: Sweden: Abisko, Stordalen Mire...
CCGAACTTTTGCGCGAGCGCCTCCACCGCGACCCCTTCGCAATACAATTTCTTGCCAGCGTAACGAAAATCATGCATCGCACCAGTCTATGGTTTATGAGGGAAAACTCAAGGATCAGAAAGTAATCCGCCATCCGGCCGGCGCATCTTGAGGCAATCCCCCCGTTTGAGGGTAAGGCGGCGGTGCCCCGCCGTCGCGATCGGGCAGGGCGGGATCTTTTGCGCTTGCGGATGGTATTAATATCTCGCCATGCCCCGGCGGCGCGGCCCTACCTTGGGGCGGCTGCGTCAGGACGCTACCCAATTCGGCCGGTGCCCCGGCCGCCCCGGCGCTCGGGTGACCAAAGAAAAGGCCCGCCGGAAAAATCCGGCGGGCCGGGCAAAGAAAACGGCTGCTTACTGGCCGCTCAAAATCGCCTCGCGTTGGTTGAAATAGTCCGCCGGGGAAATTTCATTGGCCGTGTACTTGGCGTCCAGCGCCTGCAGCCGCGCGGCCTGATCCGCACTGATCGGGGGTGCGGGCACACTGATCTGCTGGCCCGGCGCGGCCGCGCTGGAAGTTGCCGGCGCTGCCTCCACGGCGGGCGTGGCAGAAGCTTGTTGTTTGGCCGCCGTCGCCATGGCCGCTTCCTTGGCTTCGCGGGCAGCTTTGGCATCTGCCGCCGCTTTCGCCTGGCGAGCCGCATCATCATCTGCCGTCGTTACCACCGTGATGGCAGCCGGAGCTAAGTCGGCAGCCGGGGGCGTGGCGGGAGGATTGGAGCCGGCAGGGCTGCTGGCCAACTGCTGGAGCAAAAGGGCGCGCGCGGCCGCTTGCTCCGGATTATCGCCTCCGCTCGGCGTCGAAACCGACGCGGCAGGGGCCGACGCCTCCACGGGCGGAGCGACGGGGGGCGGAGCGGCGGGAGGCGTGGCCGGGGGCGCCTGCGTCACGGGCGGCGCGGAAGTGTCGTTCGTTTGGGGTGCCGGGGCCTGCTGAAGTTCCTGCAACAACACAGCGCGCGCCGCCGCCTGTGCCGCATTGTCCTCAGCCTGAATGGTCAGCGTTCCGGCACAAAAAAGGCTCGCGCAGAGTGCGCAAACTAACTTGGGGAATTGCGTCATATTTACTTTTTTTACGCCAAATGTTCGCGGGATGCAACTGCTTTTACCGCTGATGCGGCCGATAATTTTCGCCAGACCAAGGGAAACGGGCTGGCCAACAGGGACAGGAGGATGATCCGCCAGACCTCGCCGCGGGATACCTTGATGCGCTGCTGCAGCTGCGTGACGGACGCCGCCCGCAACTTTTTGATGGTCCGTAACCCGATCAAAACTGGCCACGCGCAGGCCAGGCGAACGCGAAATTGCCCGTACGGCAGCGTGTTGGTGTAGCGCCAGCCGGCCGCCAGGTGCGCCTGCGCCTTGTCAAGATATTCGTGGTAAACGACCCGGAATTGATTTTCCTTGATGGGTGAAAGTAGAACACCCGGGAAAAGCCCGGCCTCCTCCAGGCGCTGCAGTGGCAGGTAACAGCGGCCGTTTTTCAGATCCACGGGCAGGTCGCGCAAGATATTGACCAATTGCAGGCCTTTGCCAAAACGGATGCCGTCGGCAATGAGCTGCCGGTCATCCAGCCGCGCGGCGGGAAACACCCGGGCCCGGCAGATTTTTGTCCAAAACTCCCCTACACAGCCGGCCACGCGATAGGTGTAATCATCCAGTTCCGGGCCGGTTTCCAACGCGATGATTCTGGCGGTGGGAGCCGTGGACGCACCTGTCTGCGCTCCGCCAAACCGCATTAAATCCAGCACTTGACCGCCGGTGATGGTGCCCAGCACCTCGCGCATCAACCGCTGGTCCGCCAGCGGAAATTTTTGGAGCAGGGCCAGATTGTTCTCGGCGTTTTCCAGCAATTGGGCCTCGGCCGGCGACGATTGCTGACCGATCAAACCGCGAAAATCCAGCGGCGTCTGGTTCTGGCCGAGCAATCTCTCGCGGTAGGCCTGCAATGCGGCCAGCCGGTCCGGCGCGGGCAGGAGATCCGTGTCGGCAATGGTGTCCGCCGTGCGCGCCAGCAGGTAGGTGAGGCCGATCTGGGCTCGCACCGGAACCGGCAGGACCCGCAAGGTCAGGTAAAACGAACGGGAAACCTGCTTCAGCAGCGGGTCGAACGATTCGCTTGGAGGGGCTTCGGACATCGGTCCACTATCGCGAATTGACGCGCACAAATCCAGCTTCGTCCGCCGGTCAAATCTACGGATCAAGTTTCCCGCCCCTTACCAATGAACAGGCACCGTCAGCTTTTTGCCAAACCGGTTGGTGTAATGAAGCTGCTTCTGCCGCACTCCATATTCATGGACCAGTTTGGTGATCTTGACATCGTAACAGCAGTATTCGGCAATCTCCACGAGCTTGCCTTCCTTGAACCATTGGATCGCCTGGAGCCCCTCCGCGGTTTTCTCCACCCCGAACGTCGCCGTGGCAATGGAGTCAAGCGACAACCGGTGGTTCAGGGTCTTCTGCAATTCCACGAGCATGTCGAGGGTGGGCAATTGGGCGAGGTCAAAGGAGGTGTAGCCGTGCAGCACCTCGTAATCGAAACGCAGATTGTTAAACCCCACCACGAGGTCGGCGCGCTGCAACTCCCGGAGCAGGTCGTCCACTTGCGGTTCGCCATAGATTTTGTATTCCCCGTTGGCGCTGCTATAGGTCACGCCCACACTCATGCCCATCTTGGAGATGTTGCCCCAGCCGCCCACCTCATCGGCGGACTGCTTGGTTTCCAGATCAAAGTAAACGATGTTTTTGGCCACGGTTTTTAAATTTGAGACAGCATCGCAATAATTCACCGGATTGGAAAAATAAATTTGCGCCGGTTGGAGATTTCCCGTGTTGCCTGGCGGGGCGCGGGAAGTTTCAGCTTTATAATTGTTTGCATTTTGTCTAACAATCAAGCATGGCTTTGACACCTTCCACCATGTTGCCTCTCGGCACGACGGCGCCGGAGTTTCGCCTGCCGGACACCGATGGAAAACCCGTTTCGTTGGCCGACTTCCGCGGCCACGCGGCACTCCTGGTTGTTTTCATGTGCAATCATTGCCCGTATGTCATCCATATCCGCGGGGGCCTCGCCCAGTTGGCGCGTGACTACCTGCCCCGCGGCCTGGGAATGGTCGGCATCAGTGCCAATGACGCGGTCAATTATCCGGCCGACAGTCCCGCCCGGATGAAGGATGAAGCCAAAGCCGCCGGCTACACTTTTCCTTATCTTTACGACGAATCTCAGGCGGTCGCCAAAAGTTATCGCGCCGCCTGCACGCCGGATTTTTTCCTGTTTAACCGGGATCACAAGCTGGTTTACCGCGGCCAGTTCGACGCCAGCCGCCCGGGCAACGGACTGCCCGTCACGGGCATTGATCTGCGCACGGCTCTCGACGCCGTGATGGCCGGCCGGCCCGCTCCCGAAAAGCAGGTCCCCGGCATCGGTTGCAATATCAAATGGAAATCCGGTAATTCGCCGGATTATTTCTGAGTAGCGGCCTGAATCGTCATTCCGTCTCGAGCGGCAGGTACATGGATTGCAGGCCGATCTTTCCCGGTCCGGTGAAACGGTTCCAGAAGATCTGGCCGGCGCCGGCAAAAAAACCTTGCGAAAGCCGTTGAAAAATCGTGTCCATGGTGACTGACCGATCCTTGTAAATCCAGCCGCCGGGTTCAATGTCAATCTGTTCCCCGGGCTTGAGTTCCACTTCAAAGACGTTGCCGTAACCATGCAGCCAGAGAATCCCCTCGTTGCCGCCGGCTGTGAAGGTATCAATGAAAAAGCCCGTGCCGCCCAGCAGCATGTTGGCCACGCCCTTCACTCGGCTGAAAGTGAAGTCCACGCTGTCCGTGGCGGCCAGAAATTGATGCTCGCGCACATCCAGCGACTGGCCCGGACTCAGGTGCTTGGCAAAGACATGCCCCGCGCCGTCGCGGCTGAAGGCGATGCGCCCCGGCCCCCGCGCCGACGTCATGAACACCGGCATGCCGGCCAGCACACGCTTCAAGCCCCCGCGCAGCGACTTGAGTTCGATTTGCACCGACGGATCCTTCCAGAGCAAAATGTGATGCTCGAAATAAATCGGGGTGGCGGATAATTCGAGATGCAGGACGGGCACCAGCTCGCCCTCGATGTGATAAGTGACGCCGCCGAACTTCTCCTCGGTGGCCGAAGTGGTCAGTAATTTTGGAACTGGCATATTTGATTAATCTCCTGCGGCATTACATGCCAATCCCGGGACCGGCGCAACTCGAAAGCGGCTGCGCTGATGACCCAATGCACAAATCTTCAGGCAACCCCGAATGGACGCGAATAAACGCGAATTGCGAATTAGAATCAAGGCCCGGGCTCAAGCGTTTTACCCGCTCCAATGCCTTGAGTCGCGTTGATTGGCGTCCATGCGCGGTTGACCATAGGCCAAACATGGTTGATTGCATTTTCCGGGGACCGGAGTTAAGGTCGCTTTGAACCCAACCGGCCAGGCCGTGACTCTCTCCGCCGGTAAAAGCACCTGCTTATGAATCAGTTGACCAACTTGAAGCCAATACGAAGTCTTTCAGTCAGACTATTTGCTTTGGTGGACACCCAAATACTTCAAAGGATTTCACCCGCGGGTTTGTCAGACTTTTTAGAAGCCGTCACTGTGGCGCCCCCCAAAAGAGCCAGCCGCCCGGTTTCGAAACCTTAAACGTGATGGCATGAACACTTTCGCTTTTCCCACCCTTGATGACGGAAGTGTCTTCCCGTCCGGCGCCCTGGCGGGTCGGAAAATAAGTCAAAGGACCGCACGGCCTCGTTTGTCTGATTCTCTAAACGACCCCCGCATGGCTGACACAGACTATGATTTGGTGTTGCAAAGCCAGAAAGGCGATCCCGGGGCATTTGAAATTTTAATCCAACAGCACCAGCGCCTGATTCACTCCCTTACCTTCCGCATGACCGGTTCGACGGCGGACGCCGAGGATTTGGCCCAGGAAACCTTTCTCCGCGCTTACGCCCAACTCGCGACGTTTCGCGGTCAGGCGAAATTTTCCACCTGGCTCTATCGCATCGCGCTGAATATCTGCCTGAACTGGCGTCAAAGTGAGGCGCGGCGCTTCCGGCTGCAAGCGGCCTGCGCCGAAGAACTCGCCACGCTGCAGAACCAGCCCGAATCGCAGCCATCCGGCGATTCAGCGAACCGACAGGTGCAATCCGCCTTGCTGAAATTATCACCCAAACAACGCGCGGCCATTGTGCTCACGGTTTACGACGGCCTGAATCACGCCGAAGCGGCCAGCCTTCTCGGCTGCCCGGAGGCGACCGTGTCGTGGCGGATTTTTGCCGCCCGCCGCAAATTGAAACGCTGGCTTTCCCAAAACGGAGTTGTGTCATGAACGATTTTGAACTCCAATCGAGATTGAAGGGGGTTCCGGTTCCGGAACGTCCCGAGGAATATTGGCAGGATTTTCCCACTCGTGTAGCCGGGCAGCTCCGGCGCCCGGCCACGCTGGAGGCATCAGGTGAAGCCGCGCCCGTTTCGCGCTTCGCGTGGCAATTGGCGGCCGGCGCGGCCTGCCTTTGCGTTTGCGGGGCCCTTTTAAACCAGCCTCTGCGCGCCGCATCCACTGCCATGTTGAAGAAGGAAATCGCCTTGCGGCACGAACTCAACATGTTTCCCAAACACTTGCGGATCCTGATGGCCGACGAGCACGGAATGCATTATCTCGTCGCCGACAAAAATTGATCAACCGCCAAAGTTATGATTTCCAATCCTGACCGTCCCGGTGCGACCGGAGCCAAGACAGAGTTGTCCGCGCCAAAAATCCTGGAGCAGTTGGTTCACCGGGCCGAGCGCGCCGGCGCCAGTGATATCCATTTGCAGATGCGCGGGAAAATCGCCGAGGTCGCCTTCCGGCTGGACGGCGTGATCACGCCCGGACGCGAGTTGCCGGCGGAAATCGCCGACCGGGTTTTTGGGCGGATCAAATTCCTCGCGCGGCTGAAAACTTATCAGGAAACCCTGCCGCAGGACGGTCGGATTGCCCACGAGGAACTGCAGTGCCAGAATGATCTCCGCGTCGCCACTTACCCGACAGTGACGGGCGAAAAGATTGTTTTGCGGCTGTTTAATCCCGAGACCGCGAAAACGCTGAACGAATTAGGCCTCGTGGCAGCGGCCCAGGCCGAATTGGAAGGTTTCCTCCGGCAAACGACCGGGCTCCTGCTGCTCACCGGGCCGGCCGGCAGCGGCAAAACCACGACCATTTACGCCTGCCTCCGGCGTTTGGCCGAGTTGGGCGGTCGCCACATCATTACGGTGGAGGATCCGGTGGAGCAAATCGTGCCGGGCACGATGCAAACCGAGGTGAACGAGGCCATCGGCCTCGATTTTGCCCGCGCTGCGCGACACTTGCTGCGACAGGATCCGCAGGTCTTGATTCTGGGAGAGATTCGTGATGAGGCTACCGCGCAATTGGCCATCCGCGCCGGATTGACCGGCCACCTCGTGATTTCCACTTTGCATGCCGGTTCCTGTCGCGGCGTCTTTGAACGACTGGTGACCATGTGCGCCGATCATTCCGCCATCGCCAGCGCTGTCGAGTTGGTTTTGAACCAGCGCCTCATCCGCAAAGTCTGCGCCGCGTGCGAGGGCGCCGGCTGCGAAACCTGCCTGCAAACCGGCTATGGTGGTCGCGTGCCGCTCATCGAATGGCTGCGCCTGGATGAAACCCTGCGCGAAGCCGTACGCCGGCGCGATCTTTCCGCCCTCGCGCCCCGGCAACCGCTCGAAATGTCGGCCCGTTCACTGGTGCAACAGGGCGTCACTAACGAATCCGAATTTAAACGCATATTCGGCCTATGAAATACGACGAATTCAGCTTTTTCAACCAGCAGTTGGCGGCCATGTTGCGCGACGGCATCCCGCTCGAAGGCGCACTGCAACGGCTCTGTGCCGAAATGCGCCGCGGAGCTTTACGCGATGAGTTGCAGCGACTCGAAGCCGACCTGGCCAAAGGTACTCCCATTGCCGAGGCGCTCAAATCCCGGCAACTGCCTGAGCTGTATAAGCGCATGGTGATGGTCGGCGTCAAGAGCGGCGACCTGCCCGGCGCCCTGACCATGCTCGCGGATTATCTCCGCCAGCAGGGCAATTTGTGGACCCGAATGAAAGGCCTGATGGTCTATCCCTTGATTCTGCTGTCATCTGCTTTTATCTTGTCTTGCTTCCTGGCTTGGCTTCTCAGCCGGTTCGTCTGGAACAGCCTGGCGGAGCTTGCCGGCCGATCCAGCCCGGCCATTTTACCCGCCGGCTTATGGCTGGCGCCGGTCTTTCTCGGAGTAGGAGTGACGATTCTTTTGATTGCCGTTGCTGTTTCTCCCGCGCGTAATAAATTGCGCTGGCGGTTTCCGGCTTTTCGGGAGGCCAGTCTGGCGCGGGTTGCCTCCGGCCTTGGGTTGATGTTGAAAAATGGCGTTGCCCTCGACGATGCCCTGGCCCTGGTTGAGCAATTGGAAAAGGGAACCTGCGCCGAAAAGGAAATCTCTGGCTGGCGACAGCGCCTGGCTTCCGGTCGTGGCAAGTTTTCTGAAATCGCTCCCCCGGGCCGCGCCTTTCCGCCGCTGTTCATCTGGACCGTTGCCCAGTCCGGGGAGGATTTGACCAGCGGCTTCCAACACGCGGCCGGACTTTTTCAAGACCGCGCTATTTATCGCTCGGAACTGCTGCTTTATTCCTTGATCCCTTGCTCCATTCTGGCGATCGGGGCCATGTTAATCGCCCAATACGAGCCGGTTTTTGCGCTCCTGCTGGCATTTATTCGTGATCTTGGTGGTGACATGGGATGATAAACCGAAACTGACAAGCATGAATTCAGCAATTCCAACGCTTTTGGGATTTATTGGTCCCGATGCCCAAACACCGGTTGTGATGGAGTTGGGCCAGTTGGGTATCGGGGTGTTTGTTTACTCCCTCTGGCTCTGCGGAATTTTCGCATTAATTTTTCTGATCCATTTCCTGTTCACCCTGCCGATGCGCCGGGCGGAGCGGGCGCGGCTCTTCCTGGATTTGTTGGAGGGCGCCTTAGATCGCGGGCAATCCGTTGAGGCAATGATCCTGTCCCTCGCCCAAAGTCGTGACCGAACAGTGGGTGTTCACTTTCATTTTCTGGCCGCCCATGTTGAAAGCGGATTGCGTTTCACCGAGGCGTTGAAAATCAATCCTCGCTTTCTCCCTCCGCAAATCTCCGCGATGCTCGCCGCTGGCAATAGGCTTGGCGACCTTAAAAAAATACTACCAGCCTGCCGGGAGATTTTGCGTGACCGCCCGAAGTCCGTGCGTAGCGCCATGAATTATTTGATCCTCGTTTTGTTGGTTTTTTCGCCTGTGTTCATGTTGATACTGTTCATGACCAACGCATTTGTGGTCCCGAAATTTCGGGACGTCGCCGCTGGCATGGGCATCAGACTGTGGCCGGAATCACTTTGGGTATTTGGCAACACGAGCAGCCTTCTGGCCTTGGAAACCGTGGTTTCTCTACTGATCATGTTGGCCCTTTTGTTTTATATTGGCGGGCCGCATTTCAATCGGTGGTTTAAATTCCGTGGGTTTCCCTTCGTGGACTGGATTGCCTGGCGCCTGCCTTGGAAAAGAAAGCGCCTGCTGTGCACTTTCTCCGCCGTGCTTTCAGTTCTGCTGGATAGCGGGGTTCCGGAGGCCGAAGCCGTCAGCCTTGCCGGTGCCTGCACTACCAATGAGATCTGTCGGCGTCGGGTCGCCCGGGTAGTCGCCGCGCTCGAAGCCGGCGCAAAATTGGATGCCGCCGTGCGCGGATTCGATGACAGCGGGGAATTTCAGTGGCGGTTGGCTAATGCCGCTCATGCCCGGGGAGGCTTTTTAAACGCCTTGCGGGGCTGGCACGAGGCGCTCGAGGCGAAGGCCTTTCAACAGGAAGAGGCGACGGCACACCTCATCACTAGTGGCGTTGTGATTTTTAATGGTGCCCTCGTGGCGCTCATCGCTACCGCCATGTTCGGTATTTTGGTCGCCGTCCTGAATGGCATGCTGAGAATCACATGAAAACGCAAATTCTTCGGGAGCCGCATAAACGACAATCCGCGCATCGCGGATTCCTGCAGGTTGATCTCGTGGCCGCGTTGGCCATCTTCGGAATCGGCATTGCACCTTTGGCGTATTCGTTTGCGCGCGAGCGTCAGGTTCTCAAGATTGAATATTTACGGAGTGTCGCCGATGAAATTGTGGACGGCGAAATGGAAATTCTTGCTGCCGGCGCCGGCCGCGATTTTCCCGACGGTTCGCAAAGTTACCCGGTGAATTCCCGCGCCGCGGGCGCGCTGCCGCCCGGGCACTTTGAACTCACCAAAACCGGTAACCACCTGCGTCTAGAATGGCTGCCCGATGAACGACGGGGCCTCGGGCCGGTTATCCGCGAAACCACGCTGCCATGAAATTCAAAACGCATCCCGTGCGCGTCCGCCTGGCGGGTATTACTTTGATTGAGTGCCTGGTCTACGTCGCGGTGTTTGGCGTTTTGCTGGGCCTCGGCACCGCCGCCCTTTTCCTTTGCTGGGACCAAACCAAGGCCGTGGCCTACGCAACGAACGATATCGAATCCGCCCTGCGGGCCGGTGAACATTGGCGGGCCGACGTCCGCGCGGCAACCGGAACAATTTCCATTGAGACCACGGCCTCGGGTCAAGTCGTGACCATTCCGGAAGGCGGAAAAGAAATCAGTTACCGCCTGGCTGCCGGCGAACTCTGGCGGCAAACGTCTCCCCAAAACGTTTCGCAATTGCTGTTGTCCAAAGTGAATAGCTCGCAGATGCAGTCCGACCCGCGCGGCCTGGTTGCCGCCTGGCGCTGGGAACTCCAGCTGAACGAGCGCCGCCGTGAAACCCGCTTGCCGCTGGTATTCACCTTTGAAGCGGTCCCCAAAACCAACCCATGAAAATCTCACGCCAAGCGAGTTCGCCTTCACGCTCCAAATCACCTGAAGCGGGCATGGCGGTGCTCATTTTTATTTCCTTGCTGGCCATCATGGTGATCCTTGTCATGGCCGGACTGCGCTGTGTGTTTCATCTCCACCGCGAGGTTAAATTTCTGGAGCAACAGCAAATCAAACGCCTCAACTCGGCCACGCCCCCAACCTCCACCACAAATGCAATAATGAATTCGACCGTGCCATGAACCCCGACGCCCTGCTCAAATTAAAAATGCTTAAAGGCTCAATGCGGTGCTTTATCTTTGGCTTGCTGGGCTTCATCCCCATCATTGGTCTGCCGTTTGCACTTGCTTCCCTTTGGATTTCCGGTCGGGTGCGCCGGCTGGAAAAGCTATTTTGGAACCCCGCCAGGCCTTACCGGATTGCCGGGTCCACTTGTGCCGCGATGAGCGTAATTCTGTGGAGCATCCCGGTTATTATTATTCTGGGCTCGGTTTTTTGGCAGCTTTGGGTGGTCGCCTAAGGTTTTCGCTAACCGCTCTGAGCACCGAACTCCAGTCTCCAGCGACGGGTTGCCGAAAAATCGTCATACTCGGATACCACGGACTATCATGACGATCCATCAACCAACGCCAATCCGGGGCATAAGGCAACAGTAACCAGACCGGATGACCCAGGGCTCCGGCCAAATGTGCCACGGAGGTATCGACGGCGATCACCAGGTCAAGCTGGCGGACCAGGCAAGCGGTATCGGCGTAATCACCGATCAAGTCCGTCAGGTCCGTGACCAAGTCATCGATCTGCGGAGGCTTGCCAGCCCCGGACGCTGGCTTGGGTTGCAAGCTATGGAAAACGGCTTCCTGATTCGCCAGCCAGGGTCGCAGCACCTCAAGGGCAATGGATCGTCTGGCATCGTTTTGGTGTTCCGGATTACCTGACCATACAAATCCAACCCGTAACGATCGACCATCCGGCGATGGCCCGAAGGCCGGCAATCGCGGGCCGTCGGACCTGGCCTGAAGATAGGGCACCTGACTGGGAATGGTCTCCTGAGTGGTCCCAAACCAGCGCGGCAGACTGAGTAATGCGCATTGAAAATCCGCTGGCGGCAACCGGTCGCCCTTGGCAATGACTCGTTCCACGCCGGGCAGGGTTCCGAGCAGGGCAACCAGGGCGCGCGGGCATTCGAGGATCACCCGGGCACCCCGCTGCGCAAGCAGCGGCACGTAGCGGGCGAATTGGATCGTGTCCCCTGCGCCTTGCTCGGCATAGATCAGCAGCCGTTTGCCCGCAAGATTTTCTCCCTGCCACGCAGGCATATCAAACGATCGCGCGGGATGATCTTTGCGTTGCCACCTCCACTCATATTCATCCCAGCCCGAAAGAAAGTCGCCCTTGAGCAATAACGTAAAGGCCAGATCCCAGTGCGACTCCACCAGCCCGGGCGTAATCTGCAAGGCGCGGCGGAAAGCGTCCTCCGACTCCGCCAGCCTGCCCGCCTCACGCCAGGCGTTACCCAGCGTGTGCCAGAGCGTAGCGGAACCGGGATTGCCTTGAAGTGTTTGTTGGAGCAGTTGGATTGCCTCGTCCGTCATTTCACCCGCGCGCAACGCATTGGCCAGATTGATCTTAAAATCAATCTGCCCGGGATCAAGCGCCACGGCCCGGCGGTGGGCTTCCACAGCCTTCTGACGTTGGCCGAGCAGCCGCCGGGCCACTCCGAGATTATTCCACGCCGACGCATGGTCTGGCTGCAGGCGCACGACCTGTTCATAACAGGCGCTGGCTTCCGCCAGTTGTTTCAGCTCATGTAGGGCAACGCCCAGGTTGTAATGTGCGTCGGAAAAGTCCGGCTGCTCCCGCACCGCCTGATAAAAGCAGCGGGCCGCCTCGAGCTTTTGTCCGCGCGTCAGGCAGTCATTGCCTTTAAGAAACCAGGTCCTGGCTTCCGGCTTTACCGTACGTGTGGGTGTGGAGGGTGTTGGCACTCGATTGGCTGGTTCTGCGGGGTAAAACCCCATTGATCGTCCCGGGCCGGTTCTTCCGGCGTCTTCGGGGGTCGATCCCGGAAGGATCGCCAAACTTCAGGCCTTCGGGAGTTTCTCTTCCACGATTTCGCACAGGGCATGGAAAAGCACTTTTTGCGCCTCTTGAATCCGCGCCGTCGCGGTGCCGGGCACAATCAAATCAATCGTGGCGATGCCCCGGGTGAATCCGCCGTCACGGCCGAGGAAGGCGATACTGTCGACGCCTTTGAGCCGGGCTTCCTCCAGGGCGCGCAACACATTCCGGGATTTGCCGCTGGTCGTAATCGCGATCAGCACATCCCCCTTTTCCGCCAGTCCCTGCACCTGGCGCGCAAAGATTTCATCGGCATGATAGTCGTTGCAGACTGCGGTCATGAGTTCGCCGTTGGCCGTGAGTGAAATGGCGGGATACGGGCGGCGATCCTCGCGAAAGCGGCACAGGAATTCGGTGGCCAGGTGCGTGGCGTCCGACGCGCTGCCGCCATTGCCGCACACGAGGAGTTTCCTCCCCGCCACCAGCCGATCCAGCACGAGCTGTGCGGCCCGCTGCAACGGCGCCTCCAGCGCGGATAAACTCCGAAGCGTGGCAATGGATTCCTCAATGGCGCGTTGCAAATGACTCATGCCCGCAATTAACCATATTTGTACCCTTCGGGAAACTCTGAAATGCGCGCCTGACACCGCCCCCCCATCCGGATAGACGGTAGGGTGGCGCTGCCGCGCCGCCGGGCTATCGCTTTGCATTGGCACCATCCGCAAAAAGAAAACCTGCGCTCCTGCCGGGTCCCGGCGGCGGGGGCACCGCCGCCCTCCCCTCAAATGGGGCCTAGGGTGCGCCCGCCGTCTTAAGGCCTAAATTGGCGCCTTGAATTTTTCCGGCTTCCGAATATTTTCTGATCCATGCCAATCTACGAGTTTCATTGTGCGGAATGCGAGCGCGACAGCGAAATCCTGCTGCGATCCTCCAACTGGACCGGGGCCACGTGCCCGCATTGCGGCTCAGCCAAATTGGACAAGAAATTTTCCACCTTCGCCGCGGCGGGCGGCGAAAAGCCATCCGCCGGTGCAAAATCTGGCGGGGGAGGCCACGGCTGTGGCGGCGCGTGCAGTTGCCATTAGAGCGAGCGGGGAACAATTGCCCGCCCTCACCCTGCCCTTTCCATGAACCTGCCGTGGGTAGTGACATCGCGCTGCGATGTCCGGCAGCGCCGCCCTTCCAACGTGCTGATTGCCAGTGCGGCGTCGCACCATCCTGCCGGAAGATCAAACATCCCTGGACGGCGCAGCGCGCCGTCCGTATCAGGTTCAGGGGTCCAATGCGCGAACCTTGCCTCGGGGAATTCTCTCCCCCGTGGAGAGGGTTTCACTATATCCCGGTTCTGAATTCATGTGCGCCCATCGACCACTCCCGCTGGTATACATCTAGGCGCCAGGAGCGTTTCTCCTTCTCCTAGGGGAGAAGGCCGGTTGCGAGGCCGACATTCGGCTGAGGGCGGGCGATCCTTCAAGCTCCTCCATTTTGCCGACCGCAAATAGCACGCCAGTTAACGCGGGTCAAATTCTCCACCGCCCAATCGGGTGCGCAGGTCTTTAGCTCGTCCAGCTTGGCTCCGCCTGTGGCGACCGCCAGGGTCTTTGCCCCGATGAATTTGCCACAGCGCACGTCAAAGGGTGTGTCGCCCACCACAATGATTTCCTGCGGTTG
>Ga0302319_10016320_pt1 | contig 13697 bp, 11 predicted proteins | sample Bog_T0_2_FD_203319 | JGI IMG/M metagenome (GOLD analysis project Ga0302319, IMG submission 203319) | Peat permafrost microbial communities from Stordalen Mire near Abisko, Sweden - Bog_T0_2 | ecosystem: Environmental > Terrestrial > Soil > Wetlands > Peat | place: Sweden: Abisko, Stordalen Mire...
TTACGAGGGCAGTCTCTACTCTATGCTCGTCTTGCTGTCGAAGGAGCATTCCGACCCACAAGCGATGCCGGCCGCGGTCACACCCGATGTGGTGGTGAATTTGAAAAAGAGCGCGTTCCCACGCTTAGTGGATGTACTTTTTCCGAGATTCGTGATCCACGGTAACGGCAATGTGAAGAGCATACCCTCCAATATGGGGGCCGATCTGGCTTTTGACCGCAACAAGGCCGACTTCCAAGGAATGATCGTGCCACGGCTGGAGGCATCCCGGGTTTATCTAAGCAGCGTGCGTCACGATGTCTGGATGGAAGTTGGCGAAGAGGGTACGGAAGCCTCAGCAGTGACCGCGTCTGTTCATTACACGGTTGGATGCAGCGCGGAAGAGCCCCCAATGCCCGCGGAATTCCACGCGGACCATCCATTCCTGTACTTCATCGTCAATGACTCCAGTCGCAGTATTTTGTTCGCGGGATGGATCGGGAATCCAGCGGAGCTGGAAAAATAGCTACAAGATAGCGACTCCAACGAAATCCCACCCCGCAAAAAAACCTCGGCACCAGAGTCTATCCCGGCGCAAATCCTGCTCTCTCAGGATAAGCAATGCCCATCGTCTGGTTCCAGAGCCATCCCGCATTCCTCGTCTTTGCTGCCGCTTGGATTGCCGCCCTCGCCCTCCGGCAGGCCCTCAAACCCGTCGCCGCAACCCCGCGCCTTTGCATCGCCAGGTGGCTCCTCGTCCTCGCGACCCTCTCCGCGGCCTCTCTCCTCCTCGCCGCCATCCCGCCAGGCCCGCCTGCCCTTCTCGCTTACCTCCTGACCTCCGCCCTTCTCCTCACCATCGACCTCGCCGTCTCAGCCCGCGCGCAAAACTGCGCCACCCGCCTCCTCGGGCAGCAGGCCCACGAATCCCTTCTCCTCACCCAGCAGAAGCTCCACCTCCACATCGAGCAGACACCCATGGGCGTCATCGAGCTCGATATCGATGGCCGCATCGTCGAGTGGAACTCCGCTGCAGAGCGCATCTTCGGCTTCCCCCGCGAGGAAGTTATAGGCAAGGATTTCCGGCCACTCATCGTCCCTGAAACCGTTCGCAACGGCATCGACGAAATGTGGGCAACTCTTCTCAACGGCGTTTCGGAATCCGCCCGCATGCACGAGAACATGACCCGCGACGGCCGCGTCATCGTCTGCGAGTGGAATCACTCCCCCATCCGCGACTCCGCCGGCCGCATCATCGGCGTCTCATCCCTTTGCGAGGACATCACGGAGAAGCAGCGCGCCGCTCGGGAAATCGAGAACCTCGCCGCCTTCCCGCGCTACAATCCCAACCCCGTGATGCAATTCTCGGAGCAAGGCGACCTCGTTTACTTCAACGAGTCCGCCGAGGAAATGGCCCGCTCCCTCGGCAAGCAAAAGGTCTCCGAGATTCTCCCTCCCGATGTCGCCGCCGCCGTCCGCGAGTGCCTCGAGAGCGGCGGCATCCAGGTCAAGCGCGACACGAAACTCAACTCCCGCAACATCTCATGGGCTTTCTTTCCCATACCCGCCGTCCGTTGCGTCCATTGCTACGCCTCGGACGTCACGGACCGCCTCAACCTCGAGCAGCAGCTCCGCCAATCTCAAAAAATGCAATCCGTCGGCCAGCTTGCCGCCGGCGTCGCGCACGACTTTAATAACGTCCTCACGATCATCCAGGGCCATTCGGAGTTGCTTGCCATCGGCGAAACCCTCAGCCAGTCCGGCATCGATTCCCTCGATCAGGTCCGCATGGCCGCGGAGCGCGCCGCCAAGCTCACCCAGCAACTCCTCACCTTCGGTCGCAAGCAATTCATGCAGATGGAATTGATGGATATCAACGAGATCATCCAGCGCGTGACACAAATGCTTCGCCGCGTCTTGGGCGAGAACGTCAGCCTCCGCAGCAACCTCGCCCAGCGCCTCCCGCCCATCGAGGCGGATGCCACCATGATGGAGCAGGTCATCATGAACCTCTCGGTCAATGCCCGCGACGCAATGCCCGGCGGCGGCTCCCTCACCATCGGCACCGTCCCCGTCACGGTCTCCCGCGCTTACGTGGACCGCAACCCGGAAGCCCGCGAAGGCACTTTCGTCTGCCTTTCCGTCAGCGACAACGGCACCGGCATCGAGCCGGACAAAGTCAGCAAGCTCTTCGAGCCCTTCTTCACCACCAAGGAGGTCGGCAAGGGCACCGGCCTCGGCCTCGCCACGGTCTATGGCATCGTCAAGCAGCACCAGGGCTGGATCGAGGTCGAGAGCGAGCTGGGCAAGGGCACGGTCTTCAAGGTCTATCTTCCCGCCTCCTCAAAAGCCATCCAGGCCAGCGCCGTCAAGGCTGCGCCCCGCCACGTACGCGGCGGCAATGAAACCGTCCTCCTCGTCGAGGACGAGGCCGGCGTCCTCACCCTCGTCCGCGGTGTCCTCAAATCCTACGGGTACGAGGTCCTCGAGGCCCGCTCCGGCGTCGAGGCTCTCCGCCTTTGGGCCCAGCACGATACCCGCATCGACCTCCTTCTTACAGACATCGTCATGCCAGAGGGCATGTCCGGCCTCGATCTCGCCAAGAAACTCCGCACGGAAAAGCGCGACCTCAAGGTCCTCTACTCCAGCGGCTACTCCATCGAGGTCGCCGGCCAGGACTTCGGCCTCACGGACGGCATGGCCTTCCTGAAAAAACCCTACCAGCCCGCCGCCCTCGCCTCAAAAGTCCGCGAGTGCCTCGACCTCCCGGCGTAACCCGCCGCGCGGCTTGGGCTCACGCCGTCGCTGGCGTCCTCGCTTCCTCTCCCCACATCGCGTCGGTCCTCAGCCACACGATCACAAACCCCACCAGCACCAGCGCCGCCGCCGGTCTCAGCCCATTGAATGATGCGCTCCGCCATTCCGGGAAAAAACTGCTCTTGAGCTGCGCCGCGATCATCAGCCCCATCGTCAAACCCGCCAGCGCCCGCCCCATCCGCCCCGATCCCTCCCCGCACGCCGCCACCAGCCCCAGGCTCACCGCCGGCGCCAGCAGCGCGTACGTGTACGATTCCGTCGCCGGCCCCAGCAGGATCATCCAGCACGAGCATAACAACAGGATTCCCGCCAGCCGCCGCCCCGCCGCCCAATGCGAGCTTCGGATCGAGAACACCGCGATCCCCGCCCCCGTCAGCGCCTGCAGCCCCATATACGCCCCCTCGCTCATCGGGATATGCCCGATTCTTACGATCAAATACCACAGGTCCAGCGGCGCATGCGTCATCGAGAATACACGCCTGTCATCCGCCCCGCGCGTCGCGATCCAGTCATGGTATTGCGTCACCACGTAATGCGGATTTTGCAGGCACAGGCTCAGCAGCCAGAATCCCCCCAGCCCCGCCGCCAGCCTCCACGCCACCTTTCTCGGCTGGTAAACGCAAAGCACCAGTCCCAGCGCCAGCGGATATATCTTCAGGTAGCTCCCCAGGCAGATCGCGATGACGCAAAGCGTCCACCTCCTCCGCATCGCCATCGCCACCGCGATCAAAAGCAACCCGATCAATGCCGAATTCGACTGCGCCACATCCAGGCTCGCCAGCGACAATGGCAGCAACAGCAGCAGCGCCAGCCCCCGCGCCCAATCCGCTCTTATTCGGAACACGCTCTCCCGCATTGCCGCATACGTCCCGCCCACCAGCAGCCCCACGTTCGTCAGCAGCCACGCAATCTCCCCGATCCTCGCCGGAAAAAATGAGTAAATCGCGAAATAAGCCGCCCACAGCGGCCCATACACGAACCCCATCCCATTGTGCGCCGTGTAAATCGGCGTCCCATCGCGCCAGTGCGTCCCCGCCATGACGTAGGTGCTATACGTCGTGACCCTGTGGCTCAGGTGCATCATCCTTACCGCAAGCACCACCGACACCGCTGCCCATGCAACGAAAGCAGCCTTCGTGTAGGGACCCAGGCCGCTCCGCCGGTCTGGGTCACGCATCGAGGAGATCATCTCCTCGCTCATGAAATATTGTTAAAAGACACGGGCTTTTTTACCCCGTCCCGCAGGCGCCTACTTCTGCGGTTGCCCCGCCTTCGGGGTGATATTCGACATCCCGATGAACGTCGCCCCCTCCTCCATGATCAACCGCGAAGTATTCAGATCCCCGTTCAGCCTCGCCGACGCCCGCAGGTGGCAGCGCTGCGACACGGTCGCATTCCCTTTCACGGACCCGGAGATCGTGACCTCGTCCGCCGTGATGTTCCCCTCCACGGTCGCATGTTCCCCCACATTCAGCGCGCTCCCGCTGATGTGTCCTCCCTTGATTGTCCCGTCAAAGCTCAGCTCCCCCTTGAAGGTTAGCGATCCGGTGATTTCAACGTCCTGTGACAAGACGCTTTTCGTCAGTTGCGACCGGCCCGTGGGGGCCGCCGTTGGTATCGGTTTGGTATCCATTCGTAGATTCGGTTTGCAGCGGCTATACCGGATGCGCAATCGCCTCGCAGCAATAATCTGCTTTTTATTGACCGCTCCCATTCATTTTCTGTGGAAAAGCTCCACTTTCACCCGATCCCCGCCATGATAATGGCCCCTCCTTTCACATGCCCCCTCCTAGAATCCTCATCGTTGACGATCACGAGATGGTCCGCGAGGGCGTCCGCGCCCTCATCGCCTCCGAGCCCTCATGGCAGGTCTGCGGTGAGGCCGCCACCGGACGCGAGGCCATCGCCATCGCCCTCCAGACCAGCCCAGGCATCATCATCATGGACCTCCTCATCCCGGACCTCAACGGCCTCGACGCCGCCCGCCAGCTCAGGAAACTCCTCCCCTCCGCCGCCATCCTCATCCTCAGCGCTCATGAGGACCCGGACATCATCCATTCCGCCTTCGACGCCGGCATTCGCGCTTACCTCTTGAAAAGCCAGACCCGCGCCCACCTCCTCCCCGCCATATCCGCCCTCGCCGCCGGCCAATCCTACCTCACTCCAGAGGTGTCCGCCGCCCTTCTCACGCGCCTCCGCCAAAAACCCGGCGACCCCGATTCCCCCGTTCCCGCCGACCGCGCCCTCACACCCCGCGAGCGCGAGACGGTCCAGCTCCTCGCGGAGGGCCGCAGCAATAAGGAAATCGCCTCTGCCCTCTTCATCAGCATCAAGACGGTCGAGACACACCGCGCCGCCATCATGCGCAAGCTCAACGTCCAGAGCCTTAGCGAGCTCGTCCGCTACGCCATCCGCGCCAGGATCATCGAGCCCTGATTCCTCCGCGCCATGGTCCCCGTGCCCCCGCGCGCAGTCACTCACCCGTTACGCAATCTTAACCCTGCCATGTGGGACGCCATTCCCCGCCGCTGCTATCAATCTCCCCGTTATGGCTCAATTAAAGCGTACATTCGTCTGCGAGGGTTGCGGGCAGACCCGCACATTCCACCGCCCGGAATTCAGGCATCAAGGCCACGCCGTCCTTACGCTATGCACCGCCGGCCTCTGGTCAATCAGTTGGATATCCGCCGCCGTCGGCCACGCATTGCTGCCCTGGACTTGCAGCGCCTGCCGCCACAAGCAGCGGGCGCCCAAAGCCCTCCCTCAATGGTGATCCCACCCCGTTCCTCGATCTCCTCCCCGCTAGAGCGAGCGCCGCCTCCGGCCCGCAACTCCTCCGCGCCCCCTGCCATCTCCTTCCCGCCGTGTGACAAACGTGTGAATTCTCCCCCTCAACCTGTAGCTTTTTGTTCTCCTGGGGTTCCCGATTGGCGCTTTTTTTGCCTTTCACCCCCTCCCGATCCACTCCCGAATCCCCCTCCTCCTGATAATTTGCATGGGCGCCGAGCCCCTTCGGCCCTCTCGTAACGGGGTCATTTTCATCGAAAAGGCCCATGCCGGCGAAATTTTGCCCTTGGCATTTTGGCAAGCATCCTGCTAACTGGCGCCGCGTGTCGTAACAGGCACACAAATCCCATACCTAAAACCAACCAAGGAAACATTAATGCCCAAGAAACATTATCTCACCATTGCGGCGGCGGCCATGCTCGGTCTGTCCTCCATTTCCACTGCCCTCGCGGGCACGGAGACGGCGGCTCCCGGTAAGGAAAGCAAGCCCGTTGCCACACCCTGCCCTGTCACCTACATCACCGGCGACTTCGGTGTGACCTTCACCTCGGAGTACATCTCGCGTGGTATCGTCGAGGAGAAACAGACAGAGGGCGTCATCGCTCAGCCGTACCTCGATCTATACTTCAAGCTCTACTCGGGCAACGGCTTCATCAACGCCGTCTCCGCTCAGTTGAGCTTCTGGTCGGATATCGGCGAGAATCACAAAACCGCCGGCACCGGGACCACTCTTCCCGACTGGTACGAGTTTGACTGGGATCCGGGTATCTCCGTCACATTCGCTCAGAAATTCACCCTGCTCGTTCAGTACTTCGAGTTCGATAGCCCCTCCGGCGCGTTCAACACCGCCCGCAGCATCGACGCGAACCTGACATTTGACGACAGCAGCTACCTCGGCGCCTTCTCCCTGCACCCGCATGCCACCGTGCTGTGGGAGCTCGGCAGCTCGCCCGGCGGCTACGCTGGTCTCAAGGGCCACGGCTGGTACTATGAGCTCGGGATCGCTCCCAGCTATACCTTCCTGCCCAAGAGCACCTACCCCATCACCGTTGCCCTGCCCGTCACATTGGGCTTGGGTGACCAGAGCGGGTTCTACTACAGCAATACCTTCGGGTATCTCTCCGCTGGTCCTTCGGTTTCCGTGCCGCTCGCATTCATCCCGTCCGGATACGGTTCCTGGACCCTGACTGCCGCGTACACCTACTATTACGAGGGCAACACCGTTCGCGCCGCGAACGCGCCGCCCGTCGGTAATGGTGACGACAGCCGCCACGTCTTCTCTGGCGCCATCGGCTGCACGTTCTAGTTCAATTCGGATTCACGGTTGGTTCCTCCGGCCCTTCGCCGGAGGAGCCACCGGGTCCGCCCTCGCTTCTTTTCTCTCGTTTCGTTCCAATAACCTCAACTTTCTGCCTTTCCTCGGTGCCGTATTTGAACTGTTCAAGAAATTGCCTCGCTCTATGAAAAACTTCCTGCGTTCTTCCGGTGCCCTCGCCCTCGCTGCTCTCGTTTGCGGCTCTTCCATTTCTCCCTCCGCCTTCGCCGACGATTCTTCCGGCAAGGTCAAGGTCGGCGTGCTTCACTCCCTCAGCGGCACGATGGCCATCAGCGAAACCTCGCTCCGCGACATCCTCCTTTTTGCCTTCGACGAAATTAACAAAAAAGGCGGCGTCCTCGGCAAACAGATCGACCCGGACGTGGTCGATGGCGCCTCAGACTGGCCCACCTTCGCCGAGAAAGCCAAGCAACTCCTCGAGCAGGATAAATGCGCCGCCGTCTTCGGTTGCTGGACCTCCGTCAGCCGCAAGACCGTCCTCCCCGTCTTCGAGAAGGACAACGGCCTCCTCTTCTACCCCGTTCAGTACGAGGGCGAGGAAATGTCTCCCAACATCTTCTACACCGCGGAGGCCGTAAACCAGCAGGCCATCCCAGCCGTCGATTACCTCCTCGCCCAGGGCAAGAAGAAGTTCTACCTCATCGGCACCGACTACGTTTACCCACAGACCACCAACCTCATCCTCCTCGAGTACCTCGAGTCAAAGGGCGTCTCCCTCGATAACATCGGCGGCGGCTTCCGCAAGGATGACAGCGGCACGGTGATCTCCGCCGGCAAATACGTCCCCTTCGGTTACACTGACTTCCAGCAGATCGTCGCCGACATCAAGCAATTCGCCGCCGGCGGCGATGCCTGCGTCATCAACACCATCAATGGCGACTCCAACGTCCCATTCTTCAAGGAGATGGCCTCCTCTAGTCTCGATCCCTCGGACTGCCCGGTCGTCTCCTTCAGCCTTGCCGAGGACGAGTTGCGCAGCCTCCCTACCAAGGACCTCGTCGGTGAGCTCGGGTGCTGGACCTACTTCATGTCCCTCAAGACCCCTGCCAACCAGAAATTCCTCAAGAACTGGAACGCATGGCTCGCCACCGAGAGCTATCCCGGCGTCAAGAAAGAGAAGCGCGTGGTCGATAGCCCCATGGTCCTCTCCTACGACGGCGTTTACCTCTGGAAGGAGGCCGTCGAGAAGGCCGGCAGCTTCGATGTGGACAAAGTCCGCGCCGTCCTTGAGTCCGGCGACATCAGCTTCGATGGCCCCGGCGGCACCATCACCATCACCAAGAATCATCACGCCACCAAGAATGTTTACATCGGTGAAACCAAAGCCGACGGCCAATTCAAGATCATCAAGAAATTCAACCAGGTCCCCGGCAATCCATGGCTCAAGGGCACCTTCCTTAAGACCTCCGGCACCACTGCTTCCATTAACTGATAACCGTCCCGTGCAAGCATGAACACACTCTCCTAGTTGGTTAGTTTGGAGGGGCGGAGCTGTCTCCGCCCCTTCAGCTTTTTTAACGCGGTCATCCCCCCTCCCGCCTTTGAACCGGAAATTCCATCTCCACATTGAGCCTTCAGTTCAGCGCAGCCGCCGGCATAACCCAGGCCTCCTCGAGACCTGCTTCCCGTTCCTCCCTCCTGGTCCGGACTCCCTCCCTTGGCATTCGTCTCCTCATTAGCCTCATCCTCGTATTTTCAAATCGCGCCGCCGTCGCCGCGGATTCACCCGCCACCCGCCAGCTCCTCTGCAAGGCCATCATGGCCCAGGGTGACGATCAACTCAAACTCGTCACCCAGCTCGCCGATACAAATTCCGACCTCGTCCGCAGGGTCCTTATCGCATGGCCGCGTGACGAGGTCTTCCTCATCGATCAGCCCGACGGCTCAAAAGTCGCCGTCCTGATGGAAGATGCGCAGGATGCCGATGGCAAGAGCAACGCTATCCGCATCGATACAGGCGATTACCTCAAGGACGCCACCGGCAACCCGCAGAAATTCTTCCCGGACGACCTCACCTCCGTTGACACGGATATGCGGCTCAAGACGGTTATCAAGAACACGTTGGAGCTCATGACCCTCGCCGATCCCGATCCCGAGAACCGCCGCTCAGCCGTCATGAAGCTCGGCATGCTTCAGAAACTAGCCTACGTTCCAGTCCTTCAGGCCCGCATCCAGAAGGAGACCGATGCCCGCGTCAAGTCCGCCCTCGCCCAGGCCATCGATATCATCCAGCTCAAGAGCCCGGATTCCACCACGCAGATCGCCGCCATTCGCGACCTCGGCGCCCTCGATTCCATCGCCGGTCTCGACGACATCAAGGCCGTCATCGATGATCCTCATTCAACCCCCGACGCAGTCACCGTGGCCCGGAAATCCCTCGGCCAGATCAACACCTACCTCTCATGGGTCGATTTCTATGGCACCCTCTTCCGCGGCCTCAGCCTCGGCTCCATTCTCCTCGTCGTCGCCCTCGGTCTTGCCATCACCTTCGGCCTCATGGGCGTCATCAATATGGCCCATGGCGAGCTCATCGCCGTCGGCGCATACACCTGCTACGTAGTGGAAAATGTTTTCGGCTCCGGCCTCTCGCTTTCCCCGTTCGGCCTCTCCTTTCATATACCCGGCCTCAATCTCTCCGGCTGGCAATTCCAGACCTACTTCCTCTTCGCCATCCCCGCCGCCTTCATGGCCGCCGCCCTCGCTGGCATCGTCCTCGAGCGCTTCGTCATTCGTTTCCTTTACCGTCGCCCCCTCGAGTCACTTCTCGCCACATGGGGCGTCTCCCTCATCCTCCAGCAGAGTTTTCGCATCTTCTTTGGCGCCAATAACGTCTCCGTGAACTCCCCCTCCTGGCTTAGCGGTAACTTCACAGTCTCGGACGTCATCCTCGGCTACAATCGGATATTCGTCATCGGCTTCGCCATCGTCATCGTCTTTCTGACATGGCTCCTTCTCTCACGCACTCCGCTCGGCCTCCTCATCCGCGCCGTCATGCAAAATCGCAACATGGCCGCCTGCATGGGCGTCCGCACCGAGCGCGTCAATATGCTCACCTTCGCCTTCGGCAGCGGCCTCGCCGGCCTCGCCGGCGCCTTCCTCTCGCAGATCGGCAATGTCGGCCCCAACCTTGGCCAGAATTATATTGTCGATGCCTTCATGACCGTCGTGGTCGGCGGCGTCGGCAATCTCTTCGGCACTGTCTATTCCGCTCTCGGCATCGGCGCCTTTGATGAGATTCTCCAGCAGGTTTTCGGTTCCCCGGTCGTCGGCAAGATCACCGTCCTCGTCTGCATCATCCTCTTCCTTCAATGGCGCCCCTCCGGCCTCTTCGCGACCAGGGGCCGCGGCCTCGATACCTGATCCCTATGCAAAAGACATTCGCAAAATGGGAAGCCCTTGCGATCGTGGTGATTGCCGCCGTCGGCTTGGTCGTCATTCCCTGCCTTAACGCATTCCTCCCGCACTCCAGTCCCTTCTACATCTCGGACTTCGCCATCAACCTCTGGGGCCGCTATTGCTGCTACGCCACCCTCGCCATGTCGGTGGACCTCCTCTGGGGCTACACCGGTCTCCTCAGTCTTGGCCAGTGTCTCTACTTCTCGCTCGGCGGCTACATGATGGGCATGTACCTCATGCGGATGATCGGCAGCCTCGGCCAGTACCATAAGTCCATCCCGGACTTCCTGGTATTCCTCGGCTGGACCAAACTCCCCGCCTTCTGGGTCCCCTTTGCCAGCTTCCCCTTCGCTCTCGCCATGGTCATTCTTCTCCCCGCCACGCTTGGTCTCGTTTTCGGCTTCCTCGCCTTTCGCTCCCGCATCCGCGGCGTTTACTTCTCCATCCTCACGCAGGCCCTCACCTACGCCGCCTGCCTTCTCTTTTTCCGCAATAACATCCTCATGGGCGGCAATAATGGATTCACGGATTTCAAATTCATGCTCGGCTTCGACACCCGCTCATACTCCACCCAGCGCGGCCTTTACATTGCCAGTGTCCTCTTCCTTCTCATTGTCTATCTCGGTTTCAAATGGCTCACCGCCACGAAACTTGGCAAAGTCCAGCGCGCCATTCGCGATAGCGAGAACCGCGTCCTCTTCTCCGGCTATGCCGCTGCCAACTTCAAGCTTTTCATCTTTGTCCTCGCCTGTGTTACCGCCGCCCTCGCCGGCGCTCTCTACGTCCCGCAGGTCGGCATCATCAACCCCGCCGAGATGTCCACCGAGAAATCTCTCGAGGCAGTCGTATGGGTTGCCGTAGGCGGGCGCGGCACGCTTGTTGGCCCCGTGGTCGGCGCCATTTTCGTCAATGCTCTCAAGAGTTGGGCCACACGCGCCTTTCCGGACTCATGGCTCTTCATCCTCGGCGGCATGTTCCTCCTCGTGGTCCTCTTCCTCCCGCGCGGCCTCGTCGGCCTCGTCGAGCATGCCGTCCGCCTTCTCAAGCGCGCCCCGGAGCAGCCACCCGCTCCTTCGGACCCCGCTCCCTCCGCCGCCTCGCCTCCTCCTCCGGCCGCCGTCACCCGCCTCCCTGCCGAATGACCCACCGCAAGCACTTCATATTGGCGGCCGAGGGCGTCTCGAAAACCTTCGACGGCTTCAAGGCCATCTCGGACCTCAACTTTTACATGGACGAGGGCGAGCTCCGCACGGTCATCGGTCCCAATGGCGCGGGCAAGACCACCTTCCTCGATCTCATCACCGGCCGCGCCAAGCCCGATACCGGCGCCATCAAGTTCGGCCCCCTCGGCATCGACCTCATCCACATGAACGAGTACGAGATATATCGCCTCGGCATCGGTCGCAAATTCCAGACCCCCACCGTTTACACAGACCACTCGGTCTTCGAGAACCTCCTCCTCTCCCTCGAGGGCAGCCGCGGCGTTTTCGCCACTCTGTTCTCCCGCGTCACCCCCGCCCAGCGCGACCGCATCCAGGACATCCTCAAGATCATCGGCCTCTCCGCTAAGGAGCAATCAAAGGCCGGTTCCCTTGCCCACGGCCAGAAGCAATGGCTCGAGATAGGCATGCTCCTCGCCCAGAACGCGAAGCTTCTTCTCGTGGACGAGCCCGCCGCCGGCATGACCGATGAGGAAACCGCAAAGACCGGCGAGCTTCTCCTCAGCCTCGCCGGCAAGCACAGCATCATCGTCATCGAGCATGACATGGTCTTCGTCCGCCAGATCGCCACCAAGGTCACCGTCCTCCATCAGGGCACCGTCCTCTGCGAGGGCACGGTGGACGAAGTCCAGGGCAACGAGCGCGTCATCGAGGTCTACCTCGGTCGCAAGCATCAGCGCAATTAGGCCATGCTCACTCTCTCAAACATCGACGTAGCCATCGGCGGCTCCCGCATCCTTCGCGGCCTCTCTCTCCAGATTCCCGCCAATAGCCTCGTCTGCCTCATGGGCCGCAACGGCGTCGGCAAATCCACCACCCTCAAGACGATCGTCGGCCTCCTGAAACCCAGCGCCGGCTCCATCACCTTCCTCGGCGCTGATCTCCTTCAGCTCAAGCCCGAGGCTCGCGCCCACGCCGGCCTCGCCTACGTCCCTCAGGGCCGCGACATCTTCCCACACCTCACGGTCGAGGAGAATCTCCGTATCGGCATCGTCGCCGCCGGGAAAAAAGTCAACGGCCAGATGTCCCGCGCCTTCGACCTCTTTCCCGTCCTCAAGGAGATGCTTGGCCGCAAGGGTGGCGTCCTCAGCGGCGGCCAGCAGCAGCAGTTGGCCATCGCCCGCGCCATCCTCACAGACCCCAAGCTTCTCATCCTCGACGAGCCCACCGAGGGCATCCAGCCCTCCATCATCGACCAGATCGGCGACTCTCTCCTCAAGATCAAAAAGGAGACCGGCATCAGCATCCTCCTCGTCGAGCAATACCTCGATTTCGCCCAGGAACTCGCCGACATTTTCTACATCATGGACCGTGGCGCCATAGTAGCCCACGGCCCCATCGCCGAGCTGACCGGCGACGTAGTCAAGCAGCACCTCATGGTCTGAGCCCCCCTCAATCCCACCGACCTCCAAGGCCGGCCCCGCCGTAATCGCTCTAGGATTTCCGCCATGCTGTAAATCCTGTTCATCCTTGTCACCCCTCCCACTCCAGCCCCCATGCTTGTGCATTCCCCTCATATCCGCTCTCATCCACCCTCCGCCCTTGACCCATGCGCACCCTTATCGTCCGCCTCGATCATCTCGGCGATGTCATCCTCACCACCCCCCTCGTCCGCGCCGCCGTTAAGGCCGGCCATCAGGTCCACTTCCTCGTCCGCGAGGCCTGCGCCCCTCCCCTCGCAGGAAACCCCTCAGTCACCATCCATATCCTTGAGCGCATCGCCCCCCGCTTCCCGGGTGCTTGGCGCCCCCTCGCCGCATGGATGCGCTCCCAGTCCTTCGACCTGATCCTCCTCCCCTACGCGAAGCCCCCCCAGATCCTCCTCGCCTCCGCCCTTAGTGGCGCGAAACGTCGCATCGCCATGTGGGCCGGCCTTCTCGGCAGGCTCACCCTCCATCAATGCCTCCGCTCCGGCATCCAATCCGGCGGCCGCCATTTCTCGGATATCCTCCTCGACTGCGCCCGCGCCGCCGGCTTCCCCACGGATGGCCTCAAGCCCGATTTCTTCCTCTCCCCCGCCGACCTCGCCTCCGCTCGCGCCTCGCTCAGCGCTCGCTTCCCCGGCATGCAAATAGTCGGCATACACCCCGGCTGCTCCGGGGACACCTGCAACCTCCCATCCGCGCTCTACGGCCAGCTCGCCTCCCACCTCCACGCTCAAC
>Ga0302319_10016322_pt1 | contig 13696 bp, 15 predicted proteins | sample Bog_T0_2_FD_203319 | JGI IMG/M metagenome (GOLD analysis project Ga0302319, IMG submission 203319) | Peat permafrost microbial communities from Stordalen Mire near Abisko, Sweden - Bog_T0_2 | ecosystem: Environmental > Terrestrial > Soil > Wetlands > Peat | place: Sweden: Abisko, Stordalen Mire...
GAATGAAGGTATTCCAGAGCATCGCAGATCGAAATCGCGATCCGGATCGCCCGTTCTGTGGCGAGTCTGCCCTCGGTATCAAGGACGCTCCGAAGCGTCCACCCCTCCACCCACTCCATAGCCACATAAGCCGGACAGGATTCCAAAATCCGAACCACCCCCGGATGATCAAATTCCCGTTCCGGAACCCTCGCATCCCCTTCAGAATGAGGCACTTTCAGCGCTACGGTCTTGCCTGTACGCCGATCCGTTGCCCGAAAAACCGACGCCATGCCACCCCGCGCCACAAGTCCTTCGATTTGATAGTGTTCGACCTGCATCTGTCCCTACACTAATCGGCAACCCCTAAGAAAACCGTTAGATCTTTGTTGAAAATTGATTGACCACCACCGATTTGTGGGTTATCCTGGTTGAGCTGGAGGACAATTGACTGATGACAACCAACATTCGAGGTTCAAAACGCCTCACTGGTGCGGGCTCGCTGAGTTACCGTATGCCGTGTGTCGTCAGGTCCCTGGCGCACCTGGATATAGCTCATTGGACAGAGCATCGACCTTTTAAGTCGAATGTAGCGGGTTCAAATCCCGCTATCCAACCACTCGTGTGACAACCTGAGAGACCCTGGGAGTCTTCTCCTGCCTTCAGTTCCGGGCAGCGGCTTGCCCACCTGCGCCTCGGTCGAAACTGCTAAGCGGTAAGGAAAGGCTTAGCTTTAGCGGAAGCCCGTGCGGCTTGCTGTGGAGAGCTCTTCAGGGGAACTCTGCCCTGCAACCAACAAAACAAGCAACTTAAAAGGAGGTAACACCTATGTTCACCCGTATTATTGTCGGTGACAACGAGCGTGTCTTGCTCGCTCGAAACAAGCGTTTCTCTCGCATCCTCGGCCCTGGCGAATACCGTATTTTTACCCTCGGCCTGGGGATCGAACAGGAGCGTTTCAACACCCGCGACCTCGTCTTCACGAGCGACTGGGCGAACTTCATCGTGAAGGAGCGTCCCGAAATCGCGGGCGAGTACTTCACGGTGATTGAAACGTCGGACTCGCAGGTAGCCGTGATCGCGGTCGAGCGCAAGCTGGTCCGCGTGATCGCGCCCGGCAAGCGCGTGCTGTTCTGGAAGGGCGTTCTCGAAGTGACGTTCGAATTGATCGACGTCCGCGAGGCGCCCGAGGTCCCCGTGCGCCTGCTCGCTCCTCTGGCTCGTCTGGGGCGCGAATCGCAGGCTGTCTTCGCGCTGGTAGACGAAGGCAAGCGCGGTCTGGTTTACATCGACGGTCGTCTGGTTCGTGAACTGGGGGCGGGTACCTACGCCTTCTGGAACGCGATCGCCGCGCCCCGTATCGATGTGGTCGAAACGCGCCGCCAGACGGTCGAAGTGCCCGGTCAGGAAATTCTGACGAAGGACAAGGTGACCATCCGCGTCAACATCTCGGCGGTCTTTGAGGTGACCAACGCGGCGGTCGCCCGTTCCGGCGCGAAGGACGTCAGCGAACTGCTGTACCGCACGCTGCAGATTGCGGTGCGCCAGACGCTGGGTAAGCGCGCGCTCGAAGAGATTCTCGCGGAAAAGGTGGACATCGACGAAGCGGTGTCGACCGAAGTGCGCCGCGAAATGGAAACGTTCGGGGTGACCGTCGGTTCGATCGCCATTAAGGACATCATCCTTCCCGGCGATATCCGCGAGATCCTGAATCAGGTGGTGACGGCGGAGAAGCAGGCGCAGGCCAACCTGATCCGCCGCCGCGAAGAGACCGCGGCAACGCGCTCACTGCTCAACACGGCGAAGCTGATGGAGGATAACCCTCTGCTGGTTCGTCTGAAGGAGCTCGAGACGCTGGAGAAGATTGCCGACAAGGTGGATAAGATCACCGTGGTCGGCGGTCTGAACTCGCTGCTGGAGCGTACGGTGACGATTGCTTCTTAGATGCAGGCACGTTAATGCAAACCTACGGCCCCGCCGACTGACGCGAGCAGTTTGGCGGGGTCGTAGCCGACGCCATCTTTGAAGACGGTCCGCACCTTGCGGATGTCGCTCACTCACGTGGCCGGATTGCCATCGATCACCACCAAATCCGCCTGTCTGCCGACAGCCACGGTACCCACCCGATCCTGTTCCCCCAAAAACCAGATAACTGGTTCGCGCCTCGGGCTACAATGCGTCCAGCAAACGCTGCTCCAGCGGCGGACGCCCGCCATCGAAGGCCTCAAAGACCGCCAGTGTCGAAGTGATCGCCACGTTGTGCTTCACCAGATCGGAAATCATATCCTTGACCGGTGCACTATCCAGATCGAGTTGCGCGATCTCATTTCGAGTCACCCCCTGCGGCGGGCAAACGTTGAGTTGCTTGCCTGGATGAACCTCGGTATCCACCAGGAGACCATGCTCCAGGTTATCGATACCCATCTCCGCCGCTTCGCGAAACCCTATGGAGCAAAGATGCCCGGTGACCTTGACGCCATGCCACCAGGCCCGGAATCACGGTGGCGCCGGTGAGATCGATAACCTGAGCGCCGGCCGGAGCGTTCACGGCAGAACCCATCGCGGCAATGCGGCCGTGATCGAGCACCAGGGTCTGATCCTCAACAGGGGCGGCGCCGGTGCCATCGATCACGCGAACATGCCGCAACGCGACGACCGGCGCGTCGATGCGGACAAACGGCTTGATCCCCGGAGTGAACTGGTTCTGGGCCATCAGGGCGACAACGAAACACGCCAGAAGCCGCTTCAAGGCTTCGGCACCTGAACCGTGATGTTGCGGAATTTCAAGCCGCCGGTGTGATCGCCCTGAATGTAGAACACACCCGGTTCGCCTTCGTTGGCGTCGATCGCCCCGCCGGTGATTCCTTCAATCGTTTTCTGGTCGATGGTCAGAACGCCGTTGCGAGATATCGTTACCACGCGCCCAACGAGCGTGACATCGAAGGCATCCCATTCGCCCGGATGGCGTTTGCCCATGGGATTCGGAGCCAGCCTGCCATAGATGGAACCCATTCCGCGCTCCGGCGGTTCGGTACCCTCGGGCTCATTCTCAAGCTGGACTTCATACCTGCCGCGGAGGTAAAAACCGCTGTTGGCAAGGTCCGGGCAGTTCACTTCGAAATGCAGTTTGAAGTCCTGAAACTTCCGGGTGGTTTTCAGGTTGGCACCGTGAGCTTCGTTGACGAGAAGTCCGTCTTTCACCATCCAGTGGCTGTTCTTCGGATCGCCGATCGGCTCCCAGCCATCAAGGCTTTTTCCGTTGAACAACGCTTCGGGCTTCGCCCACTGTTTGACCGGGTGGGCCGGAAGGTCGGGAGCGCGCACGCCGGTAATCGGCAGACTTCGATCTCCGCGCTTCTGTATACCCGTCAGTTTGTCGCCTGCGGCATCGAGTTCCCATGTCGTATCCGCGGATGGTTTCAGCGTCATGTGGGAGCCTTCAATCTTAAATTCTTTCAGAGGCACTACATGCCCCCCGGTCGGCTGGAAAAATACCTCCATACCCTGAGCGCCCTGGGAGACACCGAGCCAGTTGGCGCCGACGCCGCCCGGCGAGGTCACATTGAAATCCCATCGGCCGAGAAATGGCCCTGGAGACTGAGGCCACGCGGGAATAAAGACTACGACAACAAGCAGGAGTAAACGGAACTTGCGCATCTAAAAAGTCTATTACAGAGCGCCCCGAAATGTGTGGAAAACACCCAACAGCAGCTGGACTGTAAACTTTAACACTACGTTTGGAAGCGCGTGATGTAAAAGTCGAAAGACGAATGTATACTGCCAGGGTATGCGCCCCAAATGCCCCAAATTTTATTTCAGTTTCGGGACACGAAGAGGCGGCATCCGTCACTAGATATTCCGGGGGAAGCAGATGAGAATTTCCAGCAGATTCGGCTCAGCATTACTCGCGATGACCGCGGCGGTTTTTCCGGCCGCGGCTCAAACAACAGCAGCGAACGTCTATGTCCAGACTAATCTGGTCGGTAATACGAAAGGGCTTGCGCCGGTAGTGGATCCGAATCTTGTCGATCCCTGGGGCGTCTCGATCAGCGCATCCAGCCCGTTCTGGATTTCCAACCATTTGTCGGCGACCTCGACTCTCTACAACGGCTCCGGCGTGGCCAATTCCACAATTGTCAAGATTCCGGCAGGCGCTGCATCGGCCGCGGGAGCTATCGGACGGCCGACAGGCCAGGTACAGAACAACCTGTCAACGTCGGTAACGCCGGTGGCCGGTACTACATACACGTTCAAGACCGCCAACAACTCGGGCGACCCCGCGTTTAATCAATTACTGGGCGTAAACAACTCCGGCACAATCGTTGGCTACTTCGGCGACGGCACCGTGCAGCCTAACATGGGCTATACCTTAACTGTGCCGGCGACTTTCACGAACGAGAATTACCCTAATTCCGCGCAGACTCAGGTAATTGGTATCAACAATTCGGGTACCGGGGCCCCGCCGATAACGGTAGGATTCTGGGTTGACGCCAATGGCAATAACTTCGGGTTCACGAATGTAGGCGGAACGTTTACGTCGGTGATGAGCCCGAATACCCCGTCGAGCGGGACTACAACAAATCAGCTACTCGGCGTGAACGACAGTGGCATTGCGGTCGGCTTTTATGTCGACGGAAACGACACCGCTCACGGGTATCAATACAACATCGCTACTAAGACTTTTACCCCGGTGAGTCTCCCGGCGTCGTTCAACGCCGGGGCTACCACGGCGGCGGACATTAACAATTCCGGGACGATTGCCGGGTTTTTCGTGGATACAGCCGGGAACCAGCATGGTTTCTTTGGAAGCGGTACGACCTTTACTCAGCTGGACAATCCTAATGGCTCCAATACGGCGGCGTTTGGCCTGAATAATCTGGGTGAGGTTGTGGGAACCTACTCCGACGCCAACGATGAAACACAGGGCTTCATTTACTTCATCGCCACAAAGTCGTGGCAGACGATCAGCGTTCCCGCGGCGTCGGCCAACGCAGCCTTCGGGGTAACGGGCACGACCATCAACGGCATCAACGACGTGGGGACGCTGGTGGGCTTCTATTCCGACGGAAATAACGTCAACGGCTTCTATGCTACAACTTCCCTGCCCACCCCGTTCCTTCTGCCCTCGCCGAACGGCAAGACAGCTTCCTTCATTTTCGATACCGACGATGGAACCATCAGCGCCTGGAACGGTAGTGTAGTTGCCAGCACAGCGGTGATTACTGCGGATAACTCAGCCGCTAAGGCAGTCTACAAGGGCCTGGCAATCGGATCCAGCGTGGCCGGCCCGACAATTTATGCGGCCAACTTCTACTCGGGTAAGATCGAGGCCTACAACGGTCTATGGCAGCCAGTAACTCTGACCGGCAGTTTCACCGACCCCAGCGTTCCCACGGGGTTTGCGCCGTTCAACATCTGGAACCTGGGCGGCAAGCTTTATGTGACCTATGCGATGCAGAACGCCGCTAAGTTCCTGGATGTAGCTGGCGCAGGTAACGGGTACGTTGCGGTATTCGATCTGAATGGCAATCTGATCACTCATCTGGTTTCCGGCGGAGTTCTGAATTCACCCTGGGGCGTGGCCATCGCACCCACAAACTGGGGCGCATTTGGCGGCGCCCTACTGGTGGGCAACTTCGGCGACGGCAAGATCAACGCCTTCAACGCTACGACCGGCGCGCCGCTTGGTACTCTTATGTCCCCAGCCGGCTCCCCTATCGTGAACGCCGGACTCTGGGCGCTGATCTTCGGCAACGGTAAGAGCGGTGGCGACACCAACACCCTTTATTTCACTGCGGGTGTACCCAATGGCACGACCGCACCTCGAGGTCTGCTGGGCGCAATCGCACCACCCCTCGCCATTACTGCCATATACAACGCGGCAAGCGAGCTTACTGGCAACATCGCACCTGGCGAACTCGTCCTGATCGAGGGACAGAGTGTCGGGCCTTCGCCCTCGGTAACAAACGCAATCCCGGCCACGGGCAGCATGCCGACTTCGGTCAATGCATCGACACCCGTAAACACGACCTCAGTTACCTTCAACGGTACGCCCGCGCCGATCATCTACTCGGGTTCGGGCGGCACCGCGGTTCAGGTTCCCTACGAGATTGCGGGTTCCACGTCGGCCAACGTCGTAATGAATGTCGGCAGCCAGACGGCGCAATTCACGGCGCCGGTCGCGCCTACAGCTCCGGGTCTGTTTACGGTGGACCTGAGCGGTAAAAACTCACTGGTTGCGATGAACTCGGACGGGACTCTGAATTCGGCGTCCAACCCAGCCGCACGGGGATCTAAGATCACTTTGTTCGCGACCGGCGAGGGCGTAACAAACCCGGCCGATATGGACGGAGTCGTGGAAACCGGCAGTGGTGATGTACCCGTAACTTCCATGGGCGTGACTATTGGCGGACTTGGCGTGGTTATGCCGACAGCGGCTTCTCTCCCGAAGGATGTCTCGGGAGTTCTGCAGCTTACGGTCACGGTTCCGGCCAATCTGTTTTCGACGGGTCAGATGCCGGTGGTGCTGGTAGCGGGTGGAGTGCTCGCAACTCAGCCAACCTTCATTTACGTTAAGTAGAAGTGCAAACACCCGGCAGGGAGCATGAGGTCTCCCTGCCGGGTTTCAACTCACGCTCATTGTCCCTGTTTCCGAGTTACCCTGCCCGTTGCCGGTCACTCCACCAATCGGATTAGTCGGATCGGCTGCCAGCGTCAACGTGTAGTCGCCCGGCTTGTAACTAAAGCTCACTGACTGGGTGTCCTCACTCGATTCGCCGGACCCAGGCTCGCAAAGAACTTCGCGCTTTCTTCCATCACTTTACCCTCCGGCGACGTGAACCGGTGGCCCGCGAAAACCCCCTGCTGAAAAGAATCGTCATAGGCCACCGCGGCTCAAGTTGTTTGCAGCATGGACAGTCCGGCGAGTGCGTCTCCGGCCGCACTTTGTACCGCGTCCGCCGTGGAACCATTCGCATTCCCCTCTGAAGACTCTTTGATTTCGCTGGTTTCCGCGACCACGATGCGCATAGTTACTCTGGTCATGTCATCGACCAGCTGAACCGTCCCCAGAATCAGGTACGCGGCGCCTTCCACGCTGCCGGCCGGAAGGTTGCTGGTGTCGTCGGGCACCTGAGGTAAGGGGGTAGCCGAAGCGCTCAAGCGAACAGCGAGATGGAACAGGCCCTCTCCCGTCGTTACCTTGACCCCGTCGTCGTCTACCGCTACGTCATGCTCCTGAAACGCCTTTGTCAGCGCGTCCGCAATATCGTCTTCGCTGAGCTGCGCAGAGCTATCGCCGTCTGCCATAATTCCCCTCCTTTGATTAGCCTCGGGAATAGTTTATCCGTTTGGCACCGCCATTGCAGTCTTAAGATTCTCTGGAGGCATGAAATGCACATCGTCGCAGGAACATTTGCATCAAAAGCGGAAGCGCGCACGGTATTGAACGATCTGGAACAACTGGGGATTGCACCGGTCAATACGAGGCTGATCGAGGGCTATGACCCCAAAGGGTTTGCGCGCGAACACCGCCCTACCCTCGCGGCCGCTTTGCGGGGAGCAATAGCGGGGGCTTTGGCCGGAATGTTTATCTTCGGAGTGCTGCTCCTGATAGCGCGTGTGGACTTTTTCGCGTTGCGTTATCTGGCGCTCTACCTGTGTGGAATCGCGATGTGCACCGCAGCCGGCGCAGGCATTCTGGCGTGCTGGAACCTGGGTGTGTCTCACGATGAAGCTGGGCTTTTTGAAGAGGCAATGGATAAAGGCACCGTAATTGCGGCGGTGGAAGTATCCGATCCGATGGAGGAAAAAGTCATCCATGCGCTTGAGGATCATGGGGCACGTAACGTCCGTTCGGGGCTTTGGCAGCCGCGGGGGTGGAAGCATGCTTATCCCACATACGACCTGCCTGCTTAGTCTGTTTCTGGCGGCTGCATCGACGATGAGCGCGGCGAACGACTCGGTGCGCAAGCAGCTGAAATCGTCCGAAGAGTTTCAGGGCTATAGTTGCGCACCGGGCTTCGCCTGGTTCTTCAATGATGGCAGGCTGGCCAACTGCACGGTTTCGCGTGAGACTGCGTTCGGCGAGATCACGATTCCCGCCGGATCGGAAATCTTTCTTGCCCCCGACGGCCGTCCCCGATCTGTTTTCCTCGCCCATGATGCGCGGGTAAACGGCTATCTGTGCCGGGGCGGCAAGCGCGCCTGGTCGACGGCTTTGTATCCGAGTGGCAAACTGAAGACGTGCTGGCTTGCGGAGGATACCGTGGTGGACGGTGTTCCGTGTATGCGGGCAGGATTTGTTGCCGATGTTTTCGGGGGCGGCGCAGCGACTGATTTTCAGGAAGACGGGCGACTTCGGGCGTGTAAGCTTGCACGCGATTTCAAGCTGGGAGATCGGGTTTTCCGGCGCGGCGATCACATTCGGCTGGATGCGGCCGGGAAATTGATCAGCTCGAAGTAAGGGCTCGATATAGAGCGGCTTTCCACCGTGTGTTGTCGATGGACCAGCAGATGCGCGACTTCTTTCCTGCCGCGAGTATGGGCTTCCAGGTTTCGCGATTTCGCTCGTCGCCGGCGACATTAAGACGATCCACTACCGTCATGCCACGCGTGAGTTCGCTCGCCACTTCTACATCGATAAAATGCTCGCTCGCCGAACTGCAGAGGGATGGGTCGAGTGCGATGGCCATCGCGATGGGATCGGGCAGCGAGATTCCGATGTCACCCGTCTGGAGACGGTAAGCTTCCATCGCCGTCGAATTGCATTCGATTGCGAACCGCGCGAGCGGATTGGCGAACCCGAGAACATGATCGATATCGGCCGTATTCAGAGCGGCCTCGCCGCGACAGAGATGCCATCCCACCAGATCGACCGGCATGGCTGAACGCAGCACCATGCGGGCCGCTTCGGGGTCGACCCAGATGTTGTATTCGGCTGCGGGCGTGACGTTGCCTTCGCAGCAGGGGTTGCCTCCCATCACCACGCAACGGCCCACTGTGGCGGCTATTTCCGGGCGTTTGGCGAGCGCCAGCGCGATGTTGGTGAGCGGACCGAGAGTGACCAGCGTCAGGCCAGGATTCTCTTCGATGCAGGCAACGATGGCGTCGGCGCCGTAGGTTGATTCGGGTTCACGGGCGGGTTGAGGATAGTTGTGATCGCCCAGACCATCGCGACCGTGAAACCACTCGGCGTGCATGTATTCGCGCCAGAGCGGCTTTGTCGCACCGGGGAAAACGGGAACGTCCGAGCCGCAGAGTTGCGCCACGTAGAGGGCATTGCGCGTTGCCTGTGCCACCTGGACATTACCGGCCACAGTGGTGATGGCGGCTACGCGAACATCGGGCGCGCGCAGGGCCATGATCAGGGCGACCGCGTCATCGGAAGCGGTGTCGGTATCGATCAGGAAGGTTCGCGGCATGGATCTCAGAAAAGGGAGAGTTGTTCGGTAGGAGGCAGACGGAAATGGGTTTTGAGTTCGCTTGCCTCAGGGTAGCGCGCCCAGTGTTCGCAGATCCAGACTAGTTCGCGAGCACAGGTTTCTTTGTCGGCTCCTGTGTCGAAGAGTTGGCGGAGGAGTTCGTAGGCCTCGGCGAAACGTCTTGAGGCCGCCAGGTCTCGCGCGTATTTTAAGGTCTGGGGCGTAGTGTGGATCTGGACAGGTTCAGTGGTGATGAGAACCGATGAGCGTTCCCGGGGTATCAGAGTGGGCACCAGGGGATCGGGGGGCAGTTGGGGGGCGTCGAAGACGATCAGGCAGCGCCTGGTGGCGAGGAGCGCCCGGATTCGCCCGCAGTTTTCTTCCAGCGGACCGTCGAGCACCATGCCGAGTTGAGATCCGAGTTCGCCGGCGATTTGCGCGAGCGTCCTGCCGTGTGCGGGGATTTGGAAGATGGCGTCAAAGTCGTGAGTGGCTTCGCGGGCGAAGCGTTCGGCGAGCGCCGCAGTGGTCGACATAACGCCTGTCCGGTCTGCCAGTCCGGCGTATAAGGTTTCCAGATCGGCCGAGTAGGTTGTGAGCGGTTGAGTGCCGTGTTCGAGCCCCCAAAGCCAGCGCTTAAGCCGGCGAAGGGCGTCGAGCGGGGAAGCGGTTGCGTCGAAGAATTTCAGTTTGCGGCGAAGGAGCGGAGGGAAGGCGCAGTCTTCGAGAAGCAGCAGGGCGACTCGAGTGTTGGATGCCTCGGCGTGGTTGAAGAGGAGCGGCTCCCAAATTTCCCGCGCCCAACGCGGGAGGTTGGAAGAGCGCGACAGGATGAGGACGAGGATGTCGGCGGTGAGTCCTTTTTCGGCGGCTGTGAGCAGATCTCGGCGGGGTTCGAGGGCAGCCTCGGAGGTGAAGCAGACCGCATCGCACCCGGCTTCAATGAACGCGGCGAGTTGGTGAGCGAAGGGGCTGTCGGCAGGGGCGTGGGCGGGGAAAACGGTAAGCAATTGAAAATTATGGAGGGCTCGACGAGTTGACTATAACATCCTGAGGAGTGACTTCAGATCGGAAGCCTTCCTGCCGCCCCAGTTCCATTCCGCGCCGGATCTCGGGAGCGAAAACCTCATGATCCATGATGTCGTTCAAAATCGGCATTTGTTGCGCCTCCTTCGGTCTATCGGCCACGCTAAGCGATACTAAAGAAGGGAATGCGATCAGCGAGACGCAGATGCGCGAATTTGTCGGTGCCGCCACCCTCAAGCGACATAAGCTTCTTCGCGAAGGCGTCGTAGGGCCACTTTCGCCCGTGGTATTCGCATTTTGGACGACTTCGGATTTTGACCAGCCTGCGAGGCAGTTCGCGCGTGAACTCGGTCTTTGGTATATGGATCAAATCACGCTTGCCGAATATATCTCGCAGCTTGGACCTGACGCGGTTATGGCTCTTGCGGACAAAGGAAAGTAGATTTCGGCTCATGCGATGGGTACTATGGACGAAAATGCCGGGCGAAAAGCCGTCGTAACGGCGCCAGCGTTCGGATAATGCCCTCTGTGGTATGCTGATTTCAGTTCACCAGATTGTGATTCGGCGTTCCCGTGCCCGGTAATTTGACACGGAGTTCATCGGTTCGTTATTCTGGTGGAGTTTGGCTGTAGCTTAATCTGCTTCTGGCTACCATCTCCGGCGTCGGAGATCCGGCCGGGGCGAGGTCCCGAGGTTCTCGGGCGAACCGGTCTGATTTTTATTCCGTGCTTCGTCGATGGACATGGACCTGTCAAAGCCTCTTATTGGTGGCGCGATGTATCGGCCGCCGAGCAAACAGACGCAGTAAATTTTGGGTGTCAGATGGTTTGTGTGTGTGCATTCCCACAATCGCCTGACGCAGCACGACTGAAAAGGGATTTTAATTAGTGCCTACATTTAATCAATTGGTGCGCAAAGGGCGTAAAGCGCCCGCATGGAAAACCGCCAGTCCGGCGCTGCAGAGTTGCCCGCAGAAGCGTGGCGTCTGCACTCGCGTGTACACCTCGACTCCGAAGAAGCCGAATTCCGCGCTCCGGAAAGTCGCCCGCGTTCGCCTCACCAACGGCATCGAAGTCACCACCTATATTCCGGGTGTCGGCCATAACCTGCAGGAGCACTCTATCGTGCTGATCCGCGGAGGCCGTGTGAAGGATCTTCCCGGCGTTCGTTATCACGTGGTGCGCGGCGCGCTCGATACCGCCGGCGTCGCCAACCGTAAGCAGAGCCGTTCCAAATACGGCGCCAAGCGGCCTAAGGCTGCCACGAAGTAGGGGATCGAATCTATGCCAAGACGCAGAGGCGCGGAAAATCGTGAAGTAGCGGCGGACCCGGTTTACGGTTCCACGCTCGTTGAGAAGTTCGTTTGTTCCATGATGTGGGACGGGAAAAAGTCGACTGCCCAGAAGATCTTCTATTCCTCGATGAAGAAGCTCGAGGAGCGCGGCGGCGGCGAAGAAGCGATCAAGTTGTTCAAGAAGGCCGTCGAAAACGCCAAGCCGCTGCTCGAAGTGAAGACACGGCGCGTGGGCGGCGCCAACTATCAGGTGCCGATCGAAGTGCCGCAGAATCGCCGGACCAGTCTGGCGATCCGGTGGATTCTGGGCAATGCGCGGGGCCGCGCGGAAAAAGGCATGTCGGACAAGCTCGCCAATGAGCTCAACGAAGCAGCCAACCTTCGCGGCGGAGCGATCAAGAAGCGCGACGATGTGCATCGCATGGCGGAAGCCAATAAAGCGTTTGCGCATTATCGCTGGTAATAAAAGGTCTTATCAGGTTTACGGGTTTACAGGTTTTAAATTCAATGCCACGCAACGTACCTCTGGAGAGGATGAGAAATATCGGCATCGCTGCTCATATCGATGCCGGTAAAACGACGACCACGGAACGCATCCTGTATTACACGGGACGCTCGCACAAGATCGGCGAAGTGCATGAAGGCACCGCGACGATGGACTGGATGGCTCAGGAACAGGAGCGCGGCATTACCATCACGTCCGCCGCGACCACCTGCTACTGGCGCGACATGCAGATCAACATTATCGATACGCCTGGCCACGTCGATTTCACTGCTGAGGTAGAACGTTCGCTGCGCGTACTCGATGGCGCCGTTGCCGTGTTCGACGCCGTTGCCGGCGTGCAGCCGCAGTCGGAAACCGTGTGGCGCCAGGGCGACAAATACCGCGTCCCCCGCATCTGCTTTATCAATAAAATGGACCGCATCGGCGCGGATTTCTATCGCTCCGTCGAAACCATCGTCGATCGCCTAAAAGCCAGACCCGTGGCGATTCAGATTCCGGTCGGCGCTGAAGATCAGTTCAAAGGCATTATCGATCTGGTCGAAATGAACGCCGTTCTCTGGCGCGATGAAACGCTGGGCGCGAAGTTCGACATTGTCGAAATCCCCGCCGACCTGCTTGAAAAGGCGAAAGTCTATCGCGAGCAGATGATCGAAGCCGTTTCCGAGTTCGACGATGCGCTGTTTGAGAAGTTCATCAACGGCGAGCCGCTGAGCAATGCCGAGATCAAAGCCGGCATCCGCAAGGCGACCATCGCACTGAAGATTTTCCCGGTTATCTGCGGATCGGCCTTCAAGAACAAGGGCGTTCAGACCATGCTCGATGCGGTGGTGGATTATCTGCCCTCGCCGCTCGATATTCCTCCGATCAACGGAACCGATATCGACGACAAGACAAAGGTTCTGCACCGCAACGCTTCGGACGAAGAGCCGTTCTCGGCCCTGATTTTCAAGATCATGACCGATCCGTTCTCGGGTCAGCTGGCGTTCTTCCGCGTTTACTCGGGGAAGATGTCGGCGGGGGAATCGATCTATAACGTAGCCAAAGGCCGCAAAGAGCGCGTCGGCCGTCTGATGCGCATGCACGCCAATAAGCGCGAAGACATCAACGACATTTACGCCGGCGACATCTGCGCGGCGGTTGGGCTCAAAACGATCACGACGGGCGATACGATCTGTGATGAAGACCATCCGATCATCCTCGAAAAGATCGATTTCCCGACGCCCGTGATCCAGCTCGCCGTCGAGCCGAAGACCAAAGCCGATCAGGAAAAGATGGGCATGGCAATCGCAAAGCTCGCTCAGGAAGATCCGACGTTCCGTGTCGCGACCGATCCGGAAACCGGCCAGACCATTCTGTCCGGCATGGGTGAGCTGCATCTCGAAATCATCGTCGACCGCATGATGCGCGAGTTCAACGTGGAAGCGAACGTGGGTAAGCCGCAGGTGGCTTATCGCGAGACCATCCGCGGG
>Ga0302319_10016325_pt1 | contig 13694 bp, 9 predicted proteins | sample Bog_T0_2_FD_203319 | JGI IMG/M metagenome (GOLD analysis project Ga0302319, IMG submission 203319) | Peat permafrost microbial communities from Stordalen Mire near Abisko, Sweden - Bog_T0_2 | ecosystem: Environmental > Terrestrial > Soil > Wetlands > Peat | place: Sweden: Abisko, Stordalen Mire...
TTGAGCGATTTCGAGGGTGCGGTCTTTTGATCCCGAATCCACAACGATGATTTCGTCGGCCCAGCGCACGCTCTCCAGCGTGCGCGGCAGGTTGGCCTCCTCGTTCATGGCGATCATGGCTACCGATAAGGTCTTACGCATCGCAAGAAGAATAAACCGGCGGGGTGGGGGGTGGATTGCCGAGTGGTGCTGAACGGCCTTACTTCAGTGCCACAAGGGTAGATTGGGGAACTGCGGTCCGAAGCCATGCTAATACCTGGGAGCGGCCGTAGTGGTCGATTAGGCGCGCTGCGAACCAGCCGGCGGCACAATGGGCGGCATCGGATTCGGATTCCGTGGCAGCGCGGGTGAGGGCGGAATCGACCTGATCGAGCTTGAGTGAGGGCGGTGGAGCGGTTGGCTTGGCGTCTCCATTCCAGACTTCCACGAGGCCTTCGCGAAGCCACAGGGGCGCTTTGGGCGAGGCCTGGCTTTCCACCAGAGCATGCAGGAATTCGTGGCGGAGAGTGGGAACGAGAATCTTGCGGGCTGCAAGCGTGGGGAGCGGCTGCGTCGCGATCCAGTTGCCCTCAGTGAAGGCGGCAACCCAGCCGGGAGCGAGCGTGGCATCGCGAAAAGCTGATGTGGAGCGGTAGGCGCGAACGGTGATGGGAGCCCCCGGTTGCAGGCCGGAGCGCGACTCGGCCTGGGCGATCGCCTGGCTGAGCGGAGGCAGGTATTCGGAGTTAGTGGAATCGAGTGTTTGAAGCTGAAAGCCCTGGGCGAGGAGGGTTTGCCACGCTCGCCCCGTCGTCTCGTCCGCTGCTTCAGCCCCCGGAAAATACTGCGCAAGAATCGCCGTCGCATCGCGCCCTTGCGCGGACATAACTGCGGCTCCAGCCTGGCACAATCCCACCCCATGCCCGGATCCCCGCCCGTGAAAAGCAAACTGATCGCCCTGGCGCGAAATCTCAAACCATGTGCTCAATATCTTTCCCCAGCCAAGCGAGCGGCCGACGGCCACGCGAAAGTCTTCCGCGGAAATAGGGGATGAATCAACCAGAAGGGTGACTGCGCGGCCCGATTCGCCACGGCGCGAAACACTGAGGGCATTCCATCCGGGGCGGGCAAGGCCAGCGGCGGCCAGGGCGGCTGTGAGGTCAGCTTTGGACAGGTTGGTGGACCACTCGCGTGCCCCGTTCGCGGTGCAGTAGGGGTCGATGCGGGAGATGAGCCAGGGCATAGGCCCGGAGCCGGAACTGGAGTCGCGCGATTTGGCGGGCCACACCTCTTGCGGGGAAGCGGTTCGGCCTCCGCAGTTCTGGTGGAACCAGGCCTGGGCGCGCCGGCCGTGGAACCACAGGGTTTCTCCCGATGTGGAAAGTGTGGCCGCGTGGGCGGCCGGATTGGTTTGGAAAGCATGGCTGGGCCAGTGAAGCAGTTGGCAGTGCGTGGAGTCGCACAGGTCATAATCGGCGTGGCCGTGGGGCTGGTGGAGGGCGAAGGAGCGAACGACAATGGCCAGCGCCTTCAGCGACTCCGGCGAGTCGGCTGGGTCGCCTTCACTCGCAACCACGCGCTCGACGTAGGATTCCACGGGGAGAGTTACGGTAAGCAAGAGTTCGCCATTGTGTGCGGTGATACGAATGGGATTGCGGAGGGCGAGTGATTCGCCATGGGCGGCCAGGGTGAGGGACCCGGAGAGCCAGACGGAGCCGGCTAAACGTTTGGATGGGAGAACGAGTTCGTTGCCGGAGGCGCGGATCTGGATGGGGTGAGCGAGTGTGGACGCGGGACAGGTTTCGCATAGGCGGAAGGTTGCGGCTGGATTCGCGGCGATGGACACCTGTTTGTCGTGCCACAAGGTCCAGAGTCCGATTCTGAGGGTTGATGGGGGGTGCGGCTTTGCATCGGCTGGCAGGGATTGGGTGGGAGAAGCGGCTGAGGCTGCGACGCCGAGCGTGGCAATCAAAAGGGCACGGGCGGCGAAATTGGGACGGGCGCTCATGGCTTCGTCTGCCTGAGCGGGGAGTTGGCTAGCAATTCGGCGGCTACACGGGCGGCGTCCGCGCCGTGGCCTGAGGGGAGATATACTGCGACGACAGCGCGGGGAGAGTTGGACGGAGCTAGCCCGGCGAACCAGCCGTGAGAGGGTGTTCCGGGACCGAGATTGGCGGTGCCGGTTTTACCGGCTATTGGCACTCCGCCCAGGGACGCTGCGCCGGCGATGCCGAAACTGGCTGAACCAGCCAGGCCGGCCTGAACTGCCTGCGCGGCTGCGGAACTCGGATGGACGGCGAGTTGGATTGCGAGCCAGCGATAGGCTTCCGCCAGCTCAAGCGGTGTTACCAGAATGCCGTCTATGCCCAGCAGGGTGAGGCGGTTCTGGTCTGGGGTTTCAGGATCGCGGAAAGAAGCGGTTGCTTCAGTGGTTGTCAGTCCAGACTGGCTAAGCAGGCCGGTGGGAGCAAGCAGGGTGCGGAGTTCGCCGGGGGCCAGGGTTGCTGCGACGGTGGCAAAATAGGTATTGCAGGACCATGCGAGGGCCTGGCGGCCGTCCATCGGGTCTGCCGGCGGATGGGAGCAGTTGAGAGAGCGGCCGGCGATGGTGAGTTTGCGCGTGCAGGCAATGCGGCGCGATGGGTCCCAGCGGTTTGCTGCGACCAGGCCGTAAAGTACGAGCGGCTTGAGCGTGGAGCCGGGAGCGGCCAGCGTGCGTGCGGCCTGGGAAAGGCGGCTGGCGGCAAGGAGTCGGCCGGTGGAGACGTCGAGGACCACGATGCGTGCTTGAGGGGCCACCTTCAACCCGGCGGAGACGGCGGCGGTCCAGGAGGGAACGGATTGCGGCAAACAGGGACAGGCCCCCGCCAGAAGCGACGCAACAACCACCATGAGTTTGAGGGCTCGCACACCACGAGTATCCATCATGATGCCGGGATTATGCTTGCAGAACGGAAGGAGTTGCCATGCGATGAGGGTACTGGTGTTTGGAGCGACGGGGATGGTGGGGCAGGGAGTGCTGCTGGAGTGCACGCGAGATCCTCACGTGCAAACGGTGGTGACGCTGGGTCGGACAGCTACGGGAGTGCAGGACGCCAAGCTGAAAGAAATTGTCCATAAGGATTTGGCCAGCTACACGGAGATTGAAGGGGAGCTGGCTGGGTTCGATGCTTGCTTCTTCTGCCTGGGGGTGTCTTCGAGCGGGATGAATGAGACGGCATACGAGCGGATTACGTATGGGTTCACGCTGGCGGCGGCGGAGACTTTGAGCCGGCTCAACCCGGGGATGACGTTCGTGTATGTGTCGGGACAGGGAACAGACAGCTCCGAGAAAGGGCGGGTGATGTGGGCGCGGGTGAAGGGGCGCACGGAAAATGCACTGCTGCGCCTGCCGCTTCAGGCATATATGTTCCGGCCGGGTTTTATTCAGGCCATGGATGGGATTCAGTCGCGGACGCCGCTCTACCGAAAGCTGTACGTGGTGATTCGGCCGGTGCTGCCAGTGCTGCGATGGGCGTTTCCGAGATTGATTTTGACCACGAGGCAGATTGGACGAGCGATGCTGGCCGTGGCGCAACGAGCATATGAGAAGCGGGTTTTGGAGATCGAGGATATTCGAGCTTTGGCTGGCGGCTGATATGGGTGTGGACGCGCGGAAATCTGAAGACCTTTACCGTTTGATGAAAAACAGTTACGGTTCAAACTGACCCACAGGTGGGAACGTTACCGGAATTCACGTGCAAACTTCGGCGAAAAGGACGTATGATTGGCGGTCGGAACAATACAGAACTTCAACTCAGGGGAAATGCTATGAGGCGGGTTTCTATTTTCGCAGTCTGGGCCACAGCTTTCAGTTTTTGTCTGACCGGTTTGAGCGGGTGCGGGGGAAGCTCGAGCTCGCAGACCACAACCACTCCGCCCGCCTCCATTACGAGTTTTGTCGCGAGTCCGGCGACCATCACGGATGGGCAAAGCGCGACCCTGACGGGCGCCTTCTCGGGCGGAACGGGCGTAATCACTCCCGGAAATCTTGCCGCAGTGAGTGGGACGGCGGTCCCGGTTATCCCCACTACGACTACCACCTATACGCTCACCGTGACGCCTGCCAGCGGAGCAGCGGTGACTGCGACGGCCACCATCACCGTGAATCCCGCGCCCACGATTACGAGCTTTGTGGCGAGCCCGACGACTATCTCGTCGGGAGGAAGCGCGATGCTTACCGGCGTGTTTGCGAACGGAACCGGCGTGATCACTCCGGGTAATCTGGCCGCCACCACCGGAGTGGGGGTGTCCGTCAGCCCCACCGCGACCACAACCTACACACTCACCGTGACTCCTGCAAGCGGAACAGCGATTACCGCAACGGCTACAGTTACTGTTACAGCTACGCCTCCCCCGACAACCACGGTATCGGTTAACGAATCCACCCTCGGCCCGGCCATCAGCGACCAGCTTATCGGAATGAATATGGCCATGTGGGCCGACCCGACCACCCCCGCAATTCAGACCGCATTCGCAGCGGCTGGCGTCAAGGCGGTACGCTGGCCGGGCGGATCGAATTCCGACCTTTATAACTGGGAAGACAACACCGAATGCCAGGGCGGCTACTCCGATCCGAACTCCAGCTTCACCACCTACGTCAACAATTTCGTCAAGCCATCGGGCGTCGATCTGGCGCTAACGGCAGACTACGGCACGGGCAAAAATTGCGCCGGCTATGGCGACCCCACCGAGGCTGCATCGTGGGCGGCCGAAGCGCTGACCCTCGGCGTCACGGTGAGCCACTTTACTGTGGGCAACGAGGAATACGGGCACTGGGAGTATGACGGTCACGCGGTGAAGAACGACCCCACAACTTACGCCGCCGCGGTAGCGGGATCGAGCGGCTACTACGCGCTCATCAAGGCAGCCTCCCCGAGTACGCTGGTGGGCGTCGATGTCGATGCCGGAGAGTCTTCCTACAACGATGTCACCGGTGGCTGGGATCCGATCGTGCTCGCGAACGCGACGTACGATTTTGTCGAATACCACTATTATCCGCAGAACCCGGGGGGCGAAAGCGATACCTACCTGGTGAATACGGCGGCGCAGGATTTCACCACGAACATCAACACACTGAAGGCTGAGCTTCAAACCGCGGGCAAGCCGGACACGCCCATTTACGTCGGCGAAATGGGCTCGGTCTCCTCCAACCCAGGCAAGCAGAGCTTGTCGATTACTCAGGGCTTGTATGCCGGTCAGCTACTGGGCGAAATGATGAACGACGGAATCACGCGCGGGACCTGGTGGATTTCGTTCGACAATTGTAACGGCAACGCCGGAAATGACAGCGCATCGCTGTATGGATGGCAGGATTTCGGCGGCTATAACATCTTCTCCGATGGTCCTTCCGATACCGGCTGTGCGGGCGCTGGTCCCATCGGCACCATGTCCCCAACGGCGGTAGCCTATCAACTCTTCAGCAAAGTCGCTGTCACGGGCCAAAATGTGCTTACTCCAACGGTGACTGGCGATACAACCGACGTCCGTGCGTATGCGGCAACCAGCACCGGCGGGACAGCGCTGGTATTGTTCAATCTGAATGAGACCACCAGCGAGCCGGTAGCGATTACGCTTTCGGGGCTAAGCACCGCGTCCAGCGTGACTGTGATGAGCTACGACAAAGCTACCTATGACCTGTCCGGCTCGCCAACCGGATTCTTTCCGGACCCAGCCGGAACGAGTACCTGGGCAGCGCCAACCACCACGAGTCTGGGATCACAGGCGCTGCCATTGAAGATTACGCTGACGCCATGGAGCATGAATGTGGTCATGATTCAATAAGCGAGGCGGAGTTCATCCGGGGGATTGGCGACGAAGACTTGCCCCGCATTTAACAGGTTGCGGAAAAGTTCATTGCTTTGAAAGTGCACGACTTCAGTCGTGCCTCAAGGACAATAGGATCAACGTGGGCTTCAGCCCCCGAGGGATGTCTTCCGCTAATTTCGTCCGAAATCCCGAGTCCTCCGCAGCCTCTTAAATCCCTCAGCGAGGCAAAAGCTGAAATTCCTGAATGGCGATCTTGGGGCCGACTTGATAGCTCTCTTCGTCGGGAAGGAAAACTACGGTGACCTCGTCGAACTTGCGAATCTTCGCCGCCAGCGGGACGGGGAAGCGCAGTGTCTCGCTGGCAGGGGAAGTGCTGACGGCGAATGGGCCGGGCAGGTTGGATGTGACCGGTTGCTGGCCAAGGTAGAGCTGATTGTTGGGCTGAGCTGAATCGGAGAGCAAGACCGCGATATTGACCTGGCCGGGGCGGTGGTCGCGGTTCAGGATGCCAACCTGAATTTCGCGGCAACGGGCTAGAGGGATGGGAGAGCCGAGGGTCTGATGGGCTTCCATGACTAACGGAACGAAGTTGTTGGATTGAATGTCGATGGCCAGCGGGGAGCCGTGGGCCATGTGCGCCTCAGGGCCCGGACGCTTGCCGGGGGGCTGGAAATACCAATAGGCGCCGTCGAAGCGAATGACGAGGGGTTTTGAGGTTCCTGGGGCCAGCAGCGAAGTTTGCGGCGGGAGCGGCGGGACGATCTGTTTCTTCTCCGGGACGGGCGAGAGGATGATGCTCTCATAGCCGCCGATTCCGTTTGCGGAGGATTGGGCTTTCTGTTGGAAGTGGTCGCTGGAGGAGTTTCCATTGCCGGCGGCGAGAGCTGCGTTCATTTCGTCGACGCGGTTGCGATGAGACACGCCGTCGAGCAGAGACCAAAAGGTGATAAGCACCGCTGGAATGGCTGCAATCGCAAGGCGCATTGCGGCTCGCTTGTATTCGTGATTGCTAACGAACCGATGAACTCCCGGGTAAGTTCGCTTCCAGGCAAAGAGAGACGCGCTGAGTGCGAGCAGAGCGGCGCCCGTGAGATTGGATCGGTCAAACAGCGCGCAGGCTGCCGCGCAGAGGCAGATCGCGATAAAAAAACCATCGAGTTCTTGCGGAACGCGAATGAGCGTATCGCCGAAGAGTTCGCCCTGCCCCTCATCAAGCGCGGAGGAATGCGGTTGAGCCGGCGCAAAGACGAACCAGGTTGCCTTGCGCAGGCCGATGGCCAGGAGGATTGCTCCAATAGCGGCAACCAGGGCCGTGGCAGCGGAAATCTGCTCCCAGAAGAGCATCATGGAGGGTACCCATATCCACCCCGAGGCGCAAGCGAGGGCAAACAGCGGGAATGGAATGGGAGGGTGCTCGCGGTAGAGGCTCGAAGGACTCTTCCAATAAGCATAGGCGCCAATCACGCCACCGATTGCGCCAACGGCAACGTAGAAAGTGGCCCGAGTGAGAAGAGCAGAGAGAGTGGGTGTGTGCGAGTCGGGCAGCTGGCAAAGCAGGCGGCCGGCAATCATTGCATTCACCAGCCCTGCGGCAACCATGAAACCGAAGAAGCGCTTGGCGGTATAGGGATCTGCCGGCTCGAGTGGAGTGTCGTCGGATGAAGTTGAGTTTTCAATCGGCGGCGAATCATCTGGTAGGAGATGGAAGATGTGTTTGGATTGGGGAATCGCATTCCAAAGCGCGCACACCAGCGCAATGAAGTATGGAAGGCGTATTGCATCGGCGAGAATTCTCACGTCCATGATCTGGCCCAGGGGTGTGGCTGAAATCTTTGCATCTGCGAAAAGGGAATACCAATACAAGTTGCCCCAGACGAAGGTGAGCCCGTAGGCCGGCAGGAAGATGAGCGACGCCAATAGAAATGCGCGGCGAAGTTTTTTGATTTGAAAAACTTCTCTGTTGCTCAAGTGGGCAAGGAAGAAGGCGAGTATCCCAATCCAGAGAAAGATCGAATTCAGGACCAGCCAACCGGCGACCGCCGGGATCGCCCAGACAGGTCCAAAATATGGCCAGATTCTGTCAAGGAACGGAGCGCTCTCAACTCCGTCGGTGAACACTTTCCATGCCGGCGCCAGCATGGACCACAACACTGCGAAGACCAGCATCGGGGCGCGCGCGCGAAGGCTCTGCGACCACGACACAGCGCACGCAGCCAGCGCCTGCCGCCAGTACCATCCATCGGAGCGGCCAGAGCGAAAGCCCTCAAGCAGGTCGCCCGCAAGCGCTTCGTCGCTCTGCTCAGGACGCCCATGCTCCACCATCCAGGTGGCTAGCGGCGGTGGTTCCCTCCGTCTCATGCGCGCTCTCCTTTCGGCTGCGGCAGGGTTTGCCAAAGCTTCGTGAGCACGCGGCGCGTCTCGTGTACCTGGCGCAGTCCTTCTTTCGTGATTCGAAAGAAGCGCTTGGCCTTGCCGCCGCGTTCGGGCGTGGGGTCGCCCAGAATCGACGAGACAAGACCCTTCGCTTCCAGGCGCTCCAATGCGGCATACACGCTGCCCACAGAAACGTCGCGCCCGCGGTGGATCTCCAATTCGCGTGAGATGGGTACGCCATAAGCCTGGTCGCCGAGATGGACCACGGCGAGCAGAATCATGAGTTCGAACTCTCCCAGATACCTTCGGTCGGTCATTAATTCAATAATAGTGAAGAAATTCAAACCTGGGAAGAATTATTTCGCGCGCCAGCCTAAGCTACTGGCCCGCAGCCCTTTTCACCTTCCCAGGTTTGGGGGCAGCAGCGGTATCGGCCAGCGCCTCATCGATCACGTTGTAAAGCTGCAACTGGGGGTCGCGGACCTCAATAAACTGCGCGCCCTTGCTGCCGGCGGTAACCACAAACACGGCGGGTGTCCCCTTGATGCCCGTTCGCAGCCCCAGAGCTATGTCGGCTTCCACCTGCGCGGCCAGCTTGCCTTGTGGATCGATGGCGAACGGAAGAACCAACCCGTGGCTCTGCGCGAACTTGCCGGTAAATTGGACCAGCGAGCTGGGGTTATAGATGGAGGCCTGATTCAGGAAGACCTGGTCGCGGTATTCATCGCCAATGGCCTTGCTCTTCAGGTCAAACCAGCGCGCGTCGATGGCGGCGTAGCGGCTCCAATTGTGCCCCGGAATGAGAAAGTCGTGGCGTATCCAGGGGATCTTGTACTTGGCGGCGGCACTTTTCAGCAGAGGGTTATTGAAGGCGCACGCCGGGCACTGCTGGTCTTCAAACTCCACAATGGCCACCCGCGCCCCCGCCGGCGGATGCAGCGCGGAAGAATCCAGAATCTGCGTTCCCTGCGATGGAGGGCCGAATTGGGCCCGGCCGGTTGCGGCCGTTGTAAGCACCAGCGCGGCAAGCGCCAGCAAGCACGCGATGCGCGAAATCCGGGCAGGGTTGGCGTCGGCGGGGCGATTAGGCATGGCTGTTGGACGATTCACTATCGGTAATTGTACCGGGCGAAAGCGGCAAAAATCGAGAGGCCGGCAAGCCCCCGCCGCTACTTGCCGCGTGCCTTGGTATCGTCCATCGCCTGGTCGATCAGCTCGTAGAGCTTCGACCGGTCCACGACCTCAACAAACGGAGCGCCCCTGGAATTGCTGGCGGTCACCACCCAGATGGTCGGTGTGTGCTCAATCCCGATGCGCTGCCCCAGCGCGTAGTCCGCCTTCACCTGCGTGGCCAGCGTGCCTTGCGGGTCCATGGCAAAGGGTAGTGCGATCTTGTGGCTGTCGGCAAACTTTTGCGTAAATTCCCGCAGCACCTCGGGACTGACGATCGAGGGCTGGTTGGCGAACACCTGGTCGCGGTATTCGTCGCCCAGCGCCTTGCTTTTGGTGTCGAACCAGCGCGCGTTCACGGCCGCATTAAAGCTCCAGTTGTGGAACGGGAGCGGGAAGTCATGGCGTATCCAGGGGATCTTGTAGTTGGTCGCGGCCTCCTTCAGCAGCGGGTTGGCGCGGGCGCAATCGGGGCACTCCAGGTCTTCGAACTCAACAATGGCCACGCGCGCTCCGGCCGGCGGGTGCAGTGCGGAGGGGTCGCGAACCTGGGTCCCTGGCGACGGCGGGGCAAACTGGGCGCGGGCAGCCCCGGCTGTGGCCAGCAGCAGAAGTGCGGCGGCAACGGCCGGCAGAAGCCCGGCAAATTTGAGGCCACCGGGGACAGGACGGGCAAGGCGAACACTGCGATGCATGGCGATTGGACAGCTCCCTTTGGTTTTTTAGACTGCTCCCTATGTCTCATTGTAACGGTAGGGGGGCAGTAAAGTTGCGCCGTTATTGCCGGTCCCGCCGCCGTGCGGCCATCCATTGCCGCCATTTGTAGTCGCCCACCAGCAGAGCGGCCACCACGATCACAGCAAGGATGGCGAGGAGAATCTTCATTGCACTTTCAGCATCGCACGAGAGACCAGTGAATGAGGGAAGAAGTGAATCAGCCGAAATGCGGCCGTCCCGCTGCCAGCTTCAGCTCGATCCTCATCAACGCAGCACGGATGTCGCCGTTCGCTTCCTTGACGATGCGGGCGAAGTTTGGCGGCGCTGCAGTGGGCGCTTCGGCTTTCCAGACACGCTCTAGTAGGTCGGCTGCGGCTGAAGAGTTCCCGTACGTTGAAAACTTGAGATGCAGGCACCTCGACCGGAAGCCCGCATCCAGCTTGGCAGTCGGTGTGGCAGTGAAAACCCAGATGACATTGTCAAGTGATTCAAGTCCGTCGATCTTCGAGCGCAGGTCCATCTGCTGGTTCTTTCTGAGCAGGTCCGCCTGGTCAACAAGGACAAGGTGCATTCGGAAGCCGGCCTTAGGCTTCCATTGGCAGTTGGCCCAAACCCTGGCCAGGTTCTCACGCGTACAATCGGGTGCCGGGAGGATATGAACCTGCGCCTGGATCTCGTTCGCGAATGCCTGCGCCATCGCCGTCTTTCCGGAGCCAGTCTCACCCTCGAAGAGGAGCGCCCGGCCACAAGGGTTGGCCGCTATTTTCTGTAGTACGCGCTTCGGTTCCGCGAGCCCGATGAAGTCCGCAATCTTCAGCGGACGGTACTTCTCGCAGAGATATAAAGGTTGGGCACTCACAGCGCTCTCCTTTGCACTTGTCGTTTGTTCGTGATTGTACCCCTTGATGAAGGGTAGCATCGAGTCCGCCCGGGTTTGAGAAACCGAATTCACGGCCCAGGCCGCACCCCGGCGGTTACCTGGTGATTCCGCGAAGCGAGACCCAAATTGGAACCCGATCAGGGAATCCCATTAAGCAACAATCTGAAAAACTGCGCGCTTAATAGCCCCACGAAAGGCAAAGAGCACGTGCGACAATACCTTGTCACCGAATCACTCAATTGATCACTGATTTGTTTGTGCCCTCCCCAGCCGAGGAGACAATCGGACACTTGCAGTCGATGGAAACCGGACCCGAGGACTAATGCCGACAACCGAACACACCATAAACGATGCGATAGCCGGTGTACTCAGAGAGACTCGCCGCAGTTGGTGCGACACGAAGATCGTCCGCTCAGAGAACACCGGGATGCTCAAGGGCAGCCATGAGCGCCCAGATATTCTTGTCCTCGAACCAAATGTGTCACCTGTTGCCGTTGAGACCGAGGTCCTGCCGGCGGTTACGGTTGAGCCGGAAGCAACCTCACGTCTCGGAAAGCAGATCGCAAAGACTGGAATGACAATACTCTCGGCTGTCGCCGTCCGTTTGCCGCTACGGTTGCGCGATAAGTTCGGGAAAGAGCTGACCGCCGATTTACGGACCGCTCGTGACATCGAAATGGCGCTGTACACGGGAAGCTCCCAGGACGATGCAACCCGCTGGCCGACGTCTGGATGGATCAGTGGGACGATAGCCGACCTTTCAATTCTTACTCAGTCTGCGACGATACCCCCAGACGTGATTGAAATGGCTGCGGATGAATTGGTCGCTGGGGTGAGTGAAGCTGCGGCAATGCTCGATGAAATGTCGATAACGCACCCTGGAGCCATGCAGAAGATTTGTGCCGAACTGCGCCAAGCAGACGGAGAGCAAACACGCCGCATGGCGACCACAATTCTCGCGAACGCATTCATGTTCCAAGAGAGCTTAGCTGGCGGGCTCGGTGGACTTTCAGATGTCAAGTCCATCGAGGAAATGAAAACCAATTTCGGCTTTGCGAAATCCACCATTCTATCGGAATGGCAGAAGATTCTCAAAGTGAATTACTGGCCAATCTTCGATATTGCCAGGAGACTGTTAGAGGTGGTTCCGGCAACCAACAGCAAGACCCTGATCGAGAGACTCGCGTCGACAGCGGAGGAGCTGCTCCAGAATCGGCTTATGCGCTCCCATGACTTAATGGGAGCCGTGTTCCAGAAACTCATCGCCGACCGCAAGTTTCTAGCGGCCTACTATACAACCCCGTCCTCAGCGTCGCTCCTGATTGGCCTCGCGATCAACGCGACAAAGCCGCTCGCCGGCCAGGAATGGTCTGACCCCGACCGTTTAAGGAAGTTGAGGATAGCGGACTTTGCCTGCGGCACGGGCACGCTGGTCTCGACCGCTTACCAGCGGATCGGGCAGATGCATGAACTAGCCGGAGGAGACTCGGAAGCCTTGCACTCCGACTTGATGGGTGACACCCTTATTGGCTGCGACGTGCTCCCCGCTGCAGCACACCTGACCGCCTCGATGCTTTCGGGATCGCATCCAACCGTTAAATACAAGAAAAGCTCGATCATGACAGTGGCTTACGGACGCCAGCAAAACGGCGTTGTTGCGCTCGGGTCAATAGATCTCCTAGACCCACAAAAGCACATCGAGGTCATAGCCATCACGGCCAAATCTGCGGGGGGCGAGGGGGAATCCGAAGAACAAACGTGGGCCGCTTTTCCCCATGATTCTTTTGATCTGGTCGTCATGAATCCACCTTTCACCAGGTCAACGGGGCAAGAAGGCAAGAAGAAGGGTGTCCCCAACCCAATGTTCGCCGCGTTCAAGGCTACAAAAGACGACCAACGTTTGATGGCGGCGGCGACAAAGAAACTCACCGCGGGAACCTGCTACCACGGCAACGCTGGAGAAGCCTCAATATTCCTCGTTCTTGCCGACCGCAAGCTGAAAGAGGGTGGCATACTCGCAATCGTGATGCCTCTCAGCCTCCTCTCAGGCGAAGCATGGACTCGCTCACGCGCCATGCTGGCGAAGAAATATGCCGACATCGTTGTCCTCTCTATTGCAGGCGAGGACAATGATGAGATGTCGTTCTCAGCCGACACCGGCATGGGCGAATGCTTACTAGTCGCCCGCAAAGCTCAGATAGGCAGCCTGGTTGGCAAAGAAATCAAACCGGCAAGTGATCGAGCGACGTTTGTCGTTCTCAAAAAGCGACCTGAATCCCAGCTACTTGGCGCCACTGCGGCCCGGCAAATCTCTCTCCTGATCGAGAACGGAAACCTGCGACGGATCGAAGATGGACCAGTTGGAGGCACCCCAGTCTACTTCGGGGATGAGGTTATCGGCCAAGCTCTCAATGCTCCCGTGACACTTTCCGGTGCTTGGAACCCGACTCGCGTTTCAGACCTCACGTTGGCCCAAGCTGCTTACCAACTCGGAGTGAAGGGAAGACTCTGGCTGCCTTCAATGAATGAGAACGTCGCGCAATCACTGCAAATGACGACAGTAGAAAAGATCGCCAAATTAGGCCCATATCATGCGGACATTGATGGGCTGACACAGACAGAATCAATTCGAGGGCCCTTCGCGCGCGTCGCTTTGACAGCAAACCATGTACCTACTTACCCCATACTCTGGAAACATAGTGCAGATCGTGAGAGGACAATTTCCTTCGAAGCGGACTTTGATGGCATACCAAGAAGGGGCACGGAC
>Ga0302319_10016326_pt1 | contig 13694 bp, 8 predicted proteins | sample Bog_T0_2_FD_203319 | JGI IMG/M metagenome (GOLD analysis project Ga0302319, IMG submission 203319) | Peat permafrost microbial communities from Stordalen Mire near Abisko, Sweden - Bog_T0_2 | ecosystem: Environmental > Terrestrial > Soil > Wetlands > Peat | place: Sweden: Abisko, Stordalen Mire...
CGCTTCCCCCCGGATTCCCCGGCCCGAACCAGTTTTCGGCGAAATACAGATTCACCGTATACTTCCCGTTCTGCGCCACGGGCAGCGAATACGTCAGGTTCCCGAATCGCTCGCTTCGAAACAGCTCCGGATCCCCGTTCTGAACGTTCGAATTCGGCCGCGCGATAATCTGCCCGCCGCGCGCGTAATGGTCCGGATCCCACGTCTTCCCCTCGTTATCGGTGAGCCCGTGGTCCCGCGCCGCTATTCGATACGGCCGCATCTTTCCCGGAACGCCCGGCAGGATCTCAATCGCATTCAGGAATGTAACGTTGGTATTCGGCAGGAACTCCAGGTGAACCATCCCGTCCGCCGCCGGCGAAACGTCCTTGAATACTTTGATGTCCGCCGTGCTCGCTCCGGCGTCCGCAATCACATCGAAGTAGCTCACGAGCGTCTTCCCGTTCAAGCGGATTTCGAAAAGGCGCGTGGTCTCTCCGCCGCCGGCGGGGTTGTTGTCGCCAAACATGGTCTCCGCGAAATAGAGCCGCAGCTCATATATGCCTGGCTTCACGGGAATGTCGTAACGGAAAGTGCCCTCGCGCCGATTCCGGTAAATCTGCTGGTCCCGCGTGCCCAGCACAATCAGCCCCCGGGGAGCCCGATCCGGGGCGCCGCCGGTGAAAAACCGGTCGCTCTGCCAGGTTCGCTCGAACGCATCCGTATAGCTTCCGTTCTCCACCCCGCAGAGAATTCGAATCTCATCGCCGGATCGCGCGACCGGCACAATCTCACGTGCCGAAACCAGGGGTTCCAGCCTGCTCCTGCTCAGCAGCACCACGCCCCCCGCCGCTGTGCATAGAGCCAGCACGGGCAAAACCACCCATTTCCAGACAAATCCGAAAGGGACCCTGGTCGCCGGCACTACAGGGGCCGGTTCAGCGGGCGCCAACGCCATCTCCCGAGGCTCCTGGGCGGCAAGCATCGTCATAACCGGGGCCATTATGGGTGCTTCCGCCAGCCTTCGATCTTCCGGGTTCACGAAAATGAACTTCGGCGTGTACTGCCCCGAGGGAATTTCAATATGCAGCTCATGCTGAGCCCCCTCGTTCTGGTAATACTCCCGCAGGCGCTTCCTCAGCCGGTGCGCCTCCACCCGTACAATCGAATCTCTTTTTTGATCGAATTCCGGCCGCCGCCCCAGCGCCTCTACGGCAATGTTGTATTCTTTGATCTCTTCCGCGGCGCCGTCGAAGTATTTGTCGCAAACATATTTCAGTAAATGTGCAAGATTTGGCGCACGACTGAAAATTCCGGAGGCCAGAAGTACATCGACTTCCAACTTCTCTTTTTCAAAGGCTTCTGCGGTCTGCATGGTCCACCGAACTTACGGAGGGGTTCGAAAGGGAGTATATATGCTGCGGGCGTCCGGTGCAAGCGCCCTCGCTAATCTGTTAACCTGAACCGGCCAGTCGTTAACCGAAACACAGTTATCGCCCTAAGGCCGATTGTTTTCAGAGACTTCGATTAGGCCCGGGCCGCAACATCGGGGAGGCCCTTGTGCCCGCAAAACCAAAATCGGGATTTGGCCGCCTTCTGGAATTGGAATCGATCGGCGGCAGTAGCATCGGGCGATCCATCGCGGCCCGAGCCGGTTACGGATGCGCGGAAAATCGCGTAACACCCCGTTAACCACAATGAAAACAAACAAACTAACCCGTTAACAGCCGCGGCAAAAATTCAATTAACCGCTTTATCCTTTCGCCCGGCCTAGTACTTTTATAGTATCTCTCAAGCTGGTGTTGCGACAATTTCGCATTACACCTGCCCAGTGTTGCAGGGTGATTTATGGGATTCAGGAAGAGTGAACGAATGATTAAAACCAGAGGAACCCGGTTGTTCGCGCTGGCGCTATTCGCCACAGCAGGGACGGCAACGCTGTCCGCCCAGTCGATTTATGCGACTCTTACCGGAGTGGTTTCCGATCCATCTCAGGCGGTTGTTGCCGGAGCTTCCGTCAAACTTCGCGATCAGCAGTCCGGCTCGCAGCGCGACACGGTCACCAATAACGAGGGCTATTACACGTTCGCTTCCATTCCTGTGGGCACTTACGAGCTTAATGTCGAAGCCAAAGGCTTCGAAAGGGCGAAGGAAACGAACATCGAGATGGGTGGGGGCGAGAAGCGGAATGTTAACGTCACCCTGAAGGTGGGGTCCACGGCCGATACGGTCGAAGTGACCGCCTCCGCCGATGCGGCGGTGCCGGTCGATTCCGGCGAAAAATCCACCACCCTTTCTTCTAAAGAACTGCAGAACTTCGTGCAGACAGGCAGCAACGCCGCCGAGTTCATCAAGATCATGCCGGGCTTCGGCATCCAGAACGGTACCTCGAACGCCGCCAACTACACCGGCGGGACCATCGGCATCAACGCCAATGGCGATGCCGGGAGCCAGAGCCCCCTGAACAACGCCTATTCATATAACGGTCTGCCCTCCAACTCGCTCGATATCACGGCGGACGGAGCCCATGTCTCCGACCCCGGCTGCAACTGCGACACACCGGTCAACCCCAACTCGGACATGATTCAGGAGTTTAAGGTCCTCACCTCGAACTTCAGCGCGGAGAACCAAAAGGGTCCCGCGGTTATGAGCTCGGTCGCGAAATCGGGTGGCAAGGATTTCCACGGTTCGGCGTTCTTTTACGCTCGCGACGCGGCCCTGAATGCGAACGACTGGCTGTTCAATCAAACGGGCACGCCTCGCCCGGGCAACAAGTACTTTTACCCTGGCGGCACCATCGGCGGCCCGGTGCTGATCCCGGGAACCAAATTCAATAAGAACCGGGACAAGCTGTTCTTCTTCACGGGCTTCGAATACTTCTACCAGGTGCTCGACACGGGCCTCCTGCGCGCCACCGTTCCCACCTCGAACGAACTCGGCGGTAACTTCTCGCCATCGTCGGTTGCGGCAGAAGGTAACATTAATGCATCAGGAGGTGCGCCGGGCCAGATCAACAACACCAATCCGATCGGCACCTTCCCCGGCGGCATCATTCCGCAGTCGATGATCGATCCCAACATGCAGGCTCTGATGAAGCTGTATCCGGCCGCCAACGCGAACCCTAATGCCACCGGCGGATATAACTACGTTCAGTCCGAAATCTTCAATCAGAACAATACGCAGTGGATGACGCGCGTCGATTACAACATCAGCGACAGCACGAAACTGTTCGTGCGCTACAATATGCAGCGCGAAACCCAGCAGTTCCCCGTCGGTCTCTGGTGGCGGCAAACCGATCAGGTTCCTTACCCGACTCCGGTAGAAGGCAAGAACTCGTCCGATTCGGTCACCGCGTCTTTGACCCATGTGTTCAGCCCGACTATGACGAACGAATTCGTCTTCGGCTACACCTACATCGGATTCCCGAACGTATTCCAGGACCCCTCTAAGGTAGACCGCACCAAGGTTGGGTACACCTATGCCGGTCTATTCAAGAACGGCGTTTCCCAGATTCCGTCTTTCGGCGGCCTTGGCTGGACGAATCAGGAGGCGGCGGTGGTCTTTAATCCCGGCGGCTTCGAAATCGGCGGACCTTCAGCCGGCCTCTATGCGGATAAGTGGCTGCCCAGCGCCAGCGATACGGTTTCGAAGGTTTGGGGCACCCACACCACCAAGTTCGGCATTTTCTGGGAGCATATTCGCAACTCGCAGCCCGGCAACGACAACACCAATGGCCAGGCAACGGTCTGGGAGGGCAATCCCAACACAGTCGGCAACGAATACGCCGACCTGCTTTTGGGCAACCTTTACAGCTACACCGAAACGAACTTTAACCGCGTCAACGACATTTCCTATACAACATTCGAAGGCTTTGCGCAGGATTCGTGGAAAGTCAACAAGCGGGTTACCCTTGAACTCGGTATCCGCATGACCCATTTCACGCCCTGGGCGGACAACTTAGGCTTTGGCTACTCGGTATTCAATGCCGCCAACGTCAAAACCACTTGCCAGGCAATTCAGTACTGCGGCTTCGAATGGCACAAGATCGATCCGCAGGTTCCGATCGGCGGGTTCCCGACCCGCGCCTTGTTCTACCAGCCGCGACTCGGCGCCGCATGGGACATTTTCGGTGCGGGTAAAACCGTTCTGCGCGGCGGATGGGGCCGTTATTACTATCACTCAGGCCAGTTCACCAGCGGTCTCGATGTAGCGGCGGGCGTTGAAACCATCAGTCTCAGCAACAATCAGGGACTCAATGGCGGACCGCTTCTTGCGAAGCAACTTTCTCAAATCAACGTCGGTGCGCAGGCTGGTTCGCCTGCGGCCGTCGACAGCACCGATAACAAGCAGCCGTATACCGATAGCTATAGCGTGACTATTGCTCAGCGCCTGCCCTGGTCGAGTCTTCTGGAAGTCGCCTACGTAGGCAACCGGAGCCGCGATCTGGCTAACAGTACGGGGGCTGGCAGCAACGCTAATCTGGTCCCCTACGGCGCGTTGCTTTCTTCTAAGAACGGGGGCGTCGATCCCAATACTCTCACGGCGAACAATTTCCGCCCGCTGCCGGAGTACTCGGACCTCTATCTGGCGACCAATAACGCCTACGCAAACTACAATGCCATGCAGGCCACGTGGGTACGGACTAAGGGACGCTACGTCATCAACATGAACTATACTTTTGGCAAAGCGATGGGAATCGTGAATCCGGCGCTTGACCAATACAATCTGGCAAACGACTACGGTGTTCAGCCGGGTAACCGTACTCACATCTTTAACGCGGCTTACTCGATCGAGTTGCCGAATCCGACGCACAACAAAGCTCTTGGCTATGCTGTCAACGGCTGGCAGCTCTCAGGCATCACGCAACTGCAAAGCGGCGCGAACCTGACCGGAAACAGCGGCCAGAATTTTGGCATGGCTCTCAACGGGGCCATTGTACCGGGCAGCGTGAGCGCTCAGAATCCGAACGGGTACAACATCAGCAACGTGTCGCTTCTGGGCACGCCGGACATTCAGCTCAATCCGATATTGACCTGCAACCCAACCGCGAATCTGGCACCGCAGCAGTACATCAATCCGAGCTGCTTCGCCTTCCCGACGAAGATTGGCCAGAACGGACCCAGCGTCCTGCCGGCCTTCTACGGGCCGGCCTTCTTTAACTCAGATCTTGGCATTTTCAAGAATATCCAGCTGGGTGAAGGAGCCAGAAAGCTGCAGTTCCGCTTTAACGCCTACAACTTCCTCAACCATCCGTTGTGGTCGTTTAACGGCAACAACCTGAGCCTCGGCTTCAATCCCAACGGATCGATCTCCACGCCGGAGTTCGGGACTGTCACCACCAAACAGGGCCACAGAGTGGTTCAGGCCGCCGTCAAGTTCTACTTCTGACGTCTCACGGGCTTGCGCTTTAAACGAGGGGCGATCGCGTAAGCGGTCGCCCTTTTTCATTGGTACCGGGGAACGATAATGGGGAAAGTGAAAGCTCGGCTGTTCATCGTTGCCCTCGTTGCCATCGTTGCCATCGTTGCCATCGTTTCCCTTGCGGCGCAGACTCCATCGATTCCCTCAGGCGCCCGCTACTGGACCGCAACCGCCCGCTTTGCGGGCACCGCGGAGTGCGCCGCCTGTCACGCATCCGAGGCCGAAAAATACCGCGCCAGCACGATGTCCAGAGCCCTTGAGCCGGTGGCAGATTGTGCGATCCTCAAAGGCGATATCCATTACACGCTCAAGGCCGGCGGTTACACTTATTCAATCACGCGCGAAGGCGCTAAAGTCATCTACAAAGTCGCTTCCGGCGCAGCCAGTCTCTCCTTTCCGCTCGAATACGCCTTTGGACAAGGCAAGGCCGGTCAAACCTATCTATATTCGCTGGACGGCGTGTTCTATGAAAGCCGGGTCAGCTACTACGCCGCTCTGAAGAATCTTGACCTCACGGTAGGCGCCATAAATTCTCAGCCCACCGACATTACCTCCGCCGCGGGCCGCATCATGCAGGGCAGCGAACCCCGCAACTGTTTCGGCTGCCACACCACCGGAGCCCGTCTCGCCAACACTCTCCAGCTGAAAGACTACGAGGCCGGAGTTCAGTGTGAAAGCTGCCACGGCCCCGGAGGCGACCACGTGGATGCCATCCGCGCCGGCCGTACCGTTCCAGGAGCCATCAGAAGCCTGAAAAACATGGACCCCGAGCAAAGCAACGAATTCTGCGGCACCTGCCATCGGACGTGGGAAACCGTCATGATGATGGGGATTAAAGGCATCAACACCGCCCGCTTTCCTTCTTACCGAATTACCAGCAGCCCTTGTTTTTCGCTTGACGACCGCCGCATCTCCTGCACGACCTGCCACGACCCCCACGGCGGCCTGGTATCCGACGACAAGTATTACGATGCCAAATGTCTCGCTTGCCACGGCGAAGCCGGCAAAAAGACCTGCACCGTGGCAAAGCAGGCCTGCACCTCCTGCCACATGCAGCGCGTCTCTCCCGCCGAGGCCCACCACGCGTTCCCCGACCACTGGTTCCGCATAGTCAAATCCAAAGACGATTACCCCGAGTAGGCCTCAACAGCGATAGAATAACTACGTACCCACCGCCATATGTTGGCTATCATAGCCGTGCTGCTTTTCAGCCAAAACACGCTGAGTCAAAGCCCGAACGCAGCCCCGGGATTCGACGCCGTTGCCCGCCGCGCCGCGGCCGCGCGTGACGCCGGTCGTCTTGACGAAGCGTTCAATCTCTATCAGCAGGCCCTCAAACTTCATCCTCAATGGGACGAAGGTCTGTGGAACGCCGGGTCCATCGCCTACGACAAAGACAAATTCTCCGATTGCGCCCCGCTCTTCCGCCGTATGACCGCTATCAAGCCTTCGCTTGCGCCCGCCTGGATCATGTCCGGCTTATGCGAGTACGGTCTTCACCGCTACGGCGAATCGCTCAAAAGCCTCCTCACCGCTGAGGAGCTTCGCTTCGACGGTCCGCCGGAACTTTCTCGCGCCGGTCGTCTTCACCTCGCTATCGTCCTCACAAAAGCGGGCAGCTTCGAGAAAGCCATCGTGACGCTGACCGAACTGACTCGGATGGATCGTAAGAATCAGGACATCGCCATCGCCGCCGGAATTGCAGGTATCCGCGAGCCATGGACGCCGCCCGAGGTGCCCGAAGGCGAGCGCGAGCGTGTCATGAAACTGGGCGACGCCATGTCGACGGCGATGGAACTCGATGCCAGGGGCGCTATCCCGAAATTTGAAGCCGCACTGCAGGAGTTCCCCGCCGATCCGGATATTCACTTTCGCTTCGGGGCTTTTTTGCTATTACAATCGCCCGATCGCGGTTTGGCTGAACTCAAAAAAACCCTGGAACTCGATCCTGTCCACATACCCGCCCTGGTAGGTCTGGCCACCGTCTACCTGCGCAATGGCGACCCCGCCACTTCAATCACGTACGGTCTTAAGGCCGTTGAGGCGGACCCTAACGATTTCGCCACCCACGTGGCCTTTGGCCGCGCCTTACTAGAAAACGACGCGCTGGCCGACGCCGCCACCCAACTCGAAGCCGCTGTGAAGCTGGCCCCCGACAGTGCCGACGCGCACTACAGTCTCGCCACCGCTTACTCAAGACTGGGCCGCAAAGAAGACGCCCAGCGCGAGCAGGAAGAATTCAAACGCCTCCGCAAGCTGATCGACGCAACACACCTATAGAAAGAGTCCCCCTATGAAACCCGTCTGCACAATTCTTTCCGTCACAGCCCTGGCCCTGATCTCCGTGCCGGCTCGCTCGCAGCAGCCGCAAGGCCAGATCCCCACCGTGAAAGCCAACGTCGAAGAAGTGGTGCTCGACCTCGTCGTCCGGGATAAGAAAGGCAAGCCGATCACGGATCTCAAGCCGGAGGAACTGGTAGTGACCGACAATGGCGCTAAGCAGACGATCAGCAGCTTCAGGCTGGTGCGCGGTTCCGAAGCGGTGAGCCAGAACGGAGCGACCACTAAGCTCGATCCGCTCCGCCAGCTTCGGCTGGTAACTCTGGCATTCGAATATCTGGGCGATGCCCAACAGCGCAAGAGTGCGCGTGAAGCAGCTATCGATCTGATTAAAGGCGAGCAGGGAACCAATGTCTTTTATTCCGTGGTAGCGCTAAACACGCGCTTGCTCTTGCTGCAGCCGTTTACTACGGACAAAGCCTTACTGACAACCGCAATCGACAAAGCTACCTCCGGCAGCGGCGCTCCTAAGATGGTTTCGGAATCCGATGCGATTCAGGCCGAACTCAAGCGCCAGCTCAATGGCCAGACCGTGAATGGGGCCGATCAGCCTGTTAACCAGTTAGCAGTTGCCAACAACGTCGCCAGCCAGCCACTTGGGCAGGGAGTGGATCCTACCCAGGGAATCCTCGCCAGAGTCATGCTCGACATGATGCGAATGGACGCCGCCGCGGTCTCGCAGGGAACGCGATTGTCGCTGGGAGCACTGCGCGCGCTTGTCCAGGGATTAATCCCGATGCCAGGCCGCAAGTCCGTGCTCTACTTCAGCTCCGGCATGGTGGTTCCGCCTGAGCTGGACGTGATATACAACAATCTGATCAGCATGGCGAATCGGTCCAATGTGACGTTTTATTCGGTGGACACGCGCGGAGTGATGACGTCTTCACAGAATTCCGAGGCTACTAATGAGCTGAACGGGGCGGCGCGCGCAGCGGGAAACACCGTTACGCGAAATGACGGAGGGGCCACAAAGAATGAAGTTCTTGCGCTGGACAACGCGGAAAATTCCGGACGCGCCAACTCCCAGCTCCGCATTCGCGATCTTGCTGAAGCCACCGGCGGCTTTCTGATTGGCGAAAGCAACGACCTTCGCGGGCCGCTCCGCAAGGTCAACGAGGAAATCAGCAGCTACTACGAATTAACCTACAATCCGGGAATCCAGAACTACGATGGCGCTTTCCGCAAGTTAGGGGTCACGTCGACGCGCAAGGATCTGGCGATCCACGCCCGCAACGGCTACTTCGCATTGCCTCCCGAAGCCGTAGCCACCGGTCTGCAGACCTTTGAAGTCCCGCTTCTCAAAGCCATCTCAGACGGGAAAATTTCCACCGATATCGATTTCCGCGCCGGGGCCGTGCAGCTTCAGCCTAAGACCGAGGGTACCGACGTTTCGCTGGTAATCGAAGTTCCTCTGAATGCACTCACGCCTAAGACCGAGGCTGGATCGCTCAATCCCGGAGTCCACTGTTCTTTGGCTGTACTCGTGAAAGATACCAAAGGCGAAGTAGTAGACAAACTGACTCGCGATCGTTCTTACACGGTCAATGCCGACCAGCTTAAGATGGGGCGCCTGGTAGAGAAATCCACCATTTCTCTGCCTCCGGGCAAGTACATCCTTGAGAGCGCGGTAATGGACCGCGAGAGCGGGAAGATAGGTATGCAGCGCAGCGAACTGACCCTCCCTGCCAAGCCTGCCGGTGTGGCCATTTCTTCCCTCACGGGCGTCCGCTCATACACGCCTAACGCCAAAAACATGGACCCGAACGAACCATTTCAGTTCCAGGGCGGTCTGATCACACCCACGCTTAATACCTCGGTGCCGAGAGCGGAAGGTTCGGCGCTGCGCCTCTTCTTCACCGTGTATCAGGACCCCGCGATCACCGCGAAGCCGACAGTGGAAATCGAATTCCTCCAGAACGGCAAGAGCCTTACGAAAGTGCCCATGCCGCTGCCTCCAGCCGACGCCCAGGGCCGCATCCCATACGTCATGACGATCCCGGCCAGCGCCATTCCGGCCGGAGAATACGAAGTCCGTGCCGTCGCCAGGCAGGGCGACTCGACTTCGCAAACGAAGAGCCAGGTCAAAATTGAATAATGCGGTTTGTCGCAACTCTGCTCTTTTTCTCGGCTCTTGCAGCCCAGGGCCCGGACGATCAGATCCTGAAAGATGCGATCTCCGCCCATCAGGCCGGCAACATCGATGCGGCAATCGGCGGCTACGAGAAGTTTCTGAAAACGCACCCCGATACCTTGATCGCGCTATCGAACCTCGGTGCCGCCTATGCACGAGTCGGCCGCTATAACGACGCCATCGAGCAATACAAGCACGCCCTAAAGCTTCAGCCCGGCAACCCGCAAATCGAGATGAATCTGGCGCTCGCGTGGTATAAAATTGGCGAGGCCGACGAGGCCGCGCCCATTTTTGAGAAAGTCCACAAAACAGCGCTGGACCAGCTTCAGCCCGCTATGCTTCTGGCCGATTGCTGGCTTGCGATGGGCAAAAACAAACAGGTGGTGGAACTTCTCGATCCCTACGCGTTCGATCGGCCGGACGATCCAGGCATCGCTTACATGCTCGGCACCGCCCTCGTCCGCGACAATCAGGTATCGCGGGGGCAGGCCGTGATCGATAAGATTCTTCGCAATGGCGATTCGGCGGAGGCCCGCCTGCTTCTGGGAACCACCAAAATGAACGCCGGCGATTTCTCCGGCGCGCGCGACGAACTTGCCAAAGCGGTAGAACTCAATCCTAAGCTGCCCGATGTCTATTCGTTCTACGGCGTCGCGCTGCTGAGAACCGGCGATACTAAAGGTGCTGCCGAGGCCTTTCACAAAGAACTGACTTCCAATCCTAACGATTTCAATTCCAACCTTCAAATGGCGGTGTTATTCAAACAGGATGAGAAGTTCGATGACGCGATGGGTTACCTGAAGCGCGCCCTGCAGATCAGGCCAGGCGACATCGGTGTACGTTATCAGATTGCCTCTATCGATTTTGAAACCGGCAAGGTGGAAGAAGCCCGCGCCGCCCTGGAGCAAATGGTGAAGGAAGCCCCGCAGTTTACCGAAGCCCACGTTACCCTGGCCACCGTCTATTACCGCCTGAAGCGGAAAGCCGACGGAGACCGCGAGCGCGCCATTATCGCGCAGCTCAACGCCGCTGCCCAGGAGAAACAACCCGGAGTTCACGTCAAATGACGCGCAGAGAAATTCTCAGCCTTGCCGCGGCCACCGGCCTAACAGAACTCCTGAAAGCCGGCCCGCCAGTTGCTCTCTTCGAAGAAATCCCTGCCGCAGCCAGCGGCATCACATGGGTTCACGAAAACGCCATGTCCCCCGAGCGCTATCTCCCCGAGACCCTGGGACCGGGCTGCGCTTTTCTCGACTACGACAACGACGGCTGGATGGACATTTACCTCGTCAACAGCGGCCCTTCCGACTTCTACAAGCCATCCAAACCCCTCCGCAATGCTCTCTACAGGAACAATCGCGACGGCACCTTCACCGATGTAACGGAAGAAGCGGGTGTTGCCGGCGGAACCTTCGGCATGGGAGTGGCGGTCGGCGATTTCGATAATGACGGCTGGCCGGATATCTTAGTCACGTCCTATGGCAATTGCCTTCTCTACAAAAACAATCACGACGGCACTTTCACCGATGTAACCAAAAGAGCCGGTCTCGAAACTCCCGGCTGGACCACCAGCGCAGTCTGGTTCGACTACGATAACGACGGGCGCCTCGACCTTTTCCTGTGCAGCTTTGTCGATTACGGAAAAACCGAACACCTCTCCTGCGGCGACAACAAACTGGGCCGGCATTACTACTGCATTCCCCGCGTCTTCAGAGGAACCGCCAGCTATCTTTACCACAACAACGGAGACGGCACCTTTACTCAGGCGCAAAAAGGCACTGACATAGAGAAGTCTCCGGGCAAAGGCTTAGGTGTGGTAGCTACCGACATCAACAACGACGGCCTTATGGATCTTTTCGTAGCCAACGATACCGTCCAGAACTTCCTTTTCGTCAACCGAGGCAAAGATAAGAACGGAAAATGGCAATTCGAAGAAATGGCCCTTGCCGCCGAAGTAGGCTATAGCGATGGCGGCCGCGCCAGATCGGGCATGGGCGTTGACGCCGCCGACGTGTTCAATACCGGCTATCAGGATCTTTTCGTAGCCAACGTAGACCAGGAAATGTTTTCGCTCTACAAAAACCTCAAGAACGAAACTTTCCGCGACGTCTCCCACGCCAATGGAGTTGCCCAATCCACGCGCTTACTCAGCGGCTGGGGCCTCAAGTTCTTCGACTACGATAACGATGGGGCTGTAGACCTGATCCTGTCAAATGGACATCCCGACGACATGATCGAGAACTACTCGGCGCAGGTCCACTATAAGGAACCGATTCTCCTGTTCCACCAGGAAGACGGCAAGTTAAGAGACGTCAGCGCCGAAGCTGGTCCCGCCTTCTCGAAATCTTATCCCGCACGCGGTCTGGCCTCGGGTGATTTCAATAACGACGGCCTCATTGACATTCTGATTGCCACCAACGGAGGCGCTCCGGTCCTGCTGAAGAACCAATCCGCCCCGTCCAACAACTGGGTAGGACTCAAACTACAGGGCGTCACCTGCAACAGGGACGCGATTGGAGCCAAAATCCGCTGGTCGGGCGGAGGGGTGGTCCGTCAGCGTCTGAAAAACAACGGAGGCAGCTATCTCTCCTCGCACGACCCAAGAGAGGTTCTGGGCGTAGGAAAGGCCGAGAAGCTGGACTGGATAGAAATCGCCTGGCCAAAGCCCAGCGGCAGGGTTCAAAAGATAGAGAACCCGCCGCTGAACAAGTACCTGACGATAACCGAAACTACTTAGTTAACTGAATGATGTTATTAACATCCGCAACGGCCAGCGGAACAGTCAGGGCCAGGTCGATCAGGGTCATCGCGCGAACATAGCGCTCCCCGCCCCAACCTGTAAACACCGGAGCCCACTGAGCCGCCCCGAACGCCGCGACTGACAGCTTGATCCCGGTAAACCGAGGCACATCGATCTGACAAGGCGCCTTAGTCAATAAAGGATTCAGTTCGCACCCGCCGGCGCCCGGAAATGCCCCGCGCCGGGTAGTTACGTAATCGATCACATTGACGTTCTGGAGCGCCGCATCGGCAATCGCCATGAACCGCCTAGCCGACCGCACCGAATGGTACGCAGGAACAGGATGAGCCAGCGCATGAACCGGCAAAGCAACCTGCAGCCCCGCCGCCTGAACAGCCAACGGGACCAGCACCGTCAGCAACAGAGCCTTCATTGCACGGTCACCCTGTCGATCCTGATCGTCCCGATCATCGCCACCGCCAGACCCGAATGGCAGTCGTTACCGCTGCCCCGTTTGCCCAGCGTAAGCGCCGAATTGTCCTGCAGGATCTTCTGGCTGAGCGCCGCCAGATCGCGCGGATCGCCTACCGCCGGAAGCACAGCCTGCGCGATAGCCGGAGCGGCCTGCATGATTGAAATCGCAGTCGGGCTGAGCGTGCGGAACAGCGCCGTCAGCAGTGTCACGGTGCTCGCGCCGGCCGCAATGGCCTTCTGCGCCCGTGTGAACACGTCCTTCGACTGGAGTTGCGCCAGCACCGCATTCACAACATCCGAACCATAGATCGAATACTGTTCCTGAACTATGATCGCCGCCATTGCGCCCGAGACGCTCTGGTTATGGTCGCTTACCGAATCCGCGTTGCAGATATCGATCCGGATCAGCGTTGCGTTCTTCGGGCTATAGCCCGTAGTTTGTTTAATAACGTCGGTTCCCTGCGGAGATACAACAGCGGTAACCATCGGCGCCTGCTGCGCGAATGAGCTAATGGACAGCGCCATCAGCGCGATAATCGTTTTCATATAGTTTCCTCGTTAAATGGAGCCGCGCATGAACTGCGCAGCCCTTTGCGGTTTCATTGTGCA
>Ga0302319_10016327_pt1 | contig 13692 bp, 14 predicted proteins | sample Bog_T0_2_FD_203319 | JGI IMG/M metagenome (GOLD analysis project Ga0302319, IMG submission 203319) | Peat permafrost microbial communities from Stordalen Mire near Abisko, Sweden - Bog_T0_2 | ecosystem: Environmental > Terrestrial > Soil > Wetlands > Peat | place: Sweden: Abisko, Stordalen Mire...
GCTCATTGTCAGCAAACGACGTCGCGATTTCGTCGCAGCGTTCGTTTCCCGCGATGCCGACATGTCCGCCGACATAATTCCACGAGATTTTTTTGCCGACACCCGCTTCGGCGACGAACGAATCGAGAGCTTCCCATAAATCACGGTTAACGACTTCCTTTTTATCAAGCGTTCTCCAACCTTTTTTTTTCCAGCCGTGCACCCATTTCGTAATACCGTTTATTACATACGAAGAATCGCTGTTGATTACAATGTCGCCTGCAATACCGTCGGAAAAATCTGATTTTACAACATATTCCAAGCCTTTTATCGCCGCTGTCAATTCCATTCTATTATTAGTGGTATGTCCTTCATGCCCCCCGAGTTCAGTCACTGATTTTTTCGAATCTTTTTTTTCATCCCGAACAATAATAGCACCCCATCCTCCCGGACCGGGATTACCGCGCGATGAACCGTCGGTAAAAATCGTTATCATAGCGCCTATAATATCACATCAACGATACGCAAACGCAATTCAGTCTTGCCGCGAAAAATTGATTTTTCGAAGTGCGCAACAAGGGTGAACGGCTTGCCCGCGAGAATCGGTCCACCCAAACTCTCCTCCCAATCCGCCGCCGTCATAAAAAATCCGATGGCTTTCACCGGCCTTTGCAAGGAATTCATGCCGTACAAATCTTCAAAAACAATTTCGAGATGATTTTTCTCCTTGCCGAATTGCCGAACCGACGAAGGCACAACATTTTTGAACATAAAAAGCGGTTTTGGATTGGCAATGCCGAACGGCGCAAGCTTTTCAATGACGCGGTACGTATCCCACGTGACGCTGTCGAGTAATATATCGCGATCAATAAAAGTGACGTCGTTGACGATGGTTCCGGCGAGCTTTTCGCGCTGTAATTTTTGATATCCTTCATTTAATTTTTCCAGCAAAGCGTGAATGCCCTCATTTGAAATTGAAAATCCTCCGGAAAAGGCATGGCCGCCGTATTGAATAAAACCTGCATCAGCCAAACACATCAGCTCCACCAAATTTGTTTCACCTTCCGAACGACATGAGCCTTTTATAACACCATCACCGTCGCGACCCCAGATGAAAACCGGCCGAGAATATTTTTCCGCCAACGTATTCGCAACCAAACCAGCCAAAGCCGGCTTCCATTCGGGATTACCAAGAACCAGAACATGCGGCATTTTTTCACCGCTCGCACCCCATCGTTTTTCAATTGTTTTTTTGACATCTTTAACAATTGCAGCGACAGTTCCTTTTCGTTCATCATTTATTTTATTCAAATGTTTAGCAAACTGTTCGGCTTCGGTCGCGTCAGTCGTCGCAAGCAGACGAAAAGCATCCATCGGCACACCCATTCTCGACGCAGCATTAATGCGTGGGCCGATGGTGAAACCAATATCGTCCTCAGTCAAGTATCGCTGGTCAACGCCGAGCTCGCGCAACAATCGCATAATCCCCAACCTCGGCGATTTTCGCAAAACGGTCAAACCGTAGTACGCAAAAACTCGATTTTCACCTGTCAGCGGCACCATATCAGATAATGTCGCAATACCCACCATATCGAGCAACCATTTTTCTTGACCTTCTTTTATTCCAAGTCGATCCTTCTTCAAAATTCCCTGAATCAATTTAAAAACAACACCGCTTCCGCATAACATTTTTTCTGGATACTGACATCCGACTTGTTTTGGATTAATAATCGCAAACGCTGGAGGGATTTCGGCCGAATCGTTCGACGGTAGATGATGATCGGTGATAATGACGTCAATACCAGCATCCATCGCTTCCTTCACATGCGCTGTATCTGCAATCCCACAATCAATAGTGATGAGCAATCTCACTCCATCCGCGATAAATTGTTTGATCGCATCGCTGTTCAAACCAAAACCTTCATCATGCCGATGTGGAATATAATTTGTAAAATTTGTGAAGCCTGCTTTTTTAAAAAAATCATGCAAAATCACTCCGCCGGGAATTCCATCGGTATCATAATCGCTGTAAATTACAGTTTTTTCGCCAGATTTTATAGCTTTCAAAATTCGCTCGACAGCTTTATCCATGTCCTTCAATAAAAATGGATCGTGGATGTGTTTTTCATAATCGGGATTAAGAAAAAAATCTGCTTCTTGCGCAGTTTTTACACCTCGATAAAAAAGTAATTGATTGAGAAGATTTAAGCTTGGCACGGGCTCCCTCACCGAGTATTTTTTCATACAGCCAAGTATATCATGCAGAAAAAATCCCGACGCTAACGCATCGGGATTATTGAATTTCTTAAGAACTTTCCTTATTTCCCCATCGCCACCGGCAGAGAACTGAAGCTCTTAGCAACAGATGACTGCTGCACCATAGCTTGAGTTTGGACATTCTGCTGAGTAGGTGGTAACACTGTCATGTAATACGGCCACCAATTGATGACCGCCGCCATAACCTCTGTGACACTATAGTGGCGATTGCGCCCTTTTGGTGTCCCATCTGCATAAGTGTTACCGTAATCACATGGGTCATAAAGCTCGAACCAAAGTGTTCCGTCAGATTGACGGTAACCCTTGAGACAAACAAAATGTCCTGTGCCTGAGAACCCGAACCCATGAACACGTTGAAGTGAGTTCGTGGCTTGCGATAAATATGCAAGGTCAAGGCACAGAATTACCAATTGACCCTGCGCCACCGAATTTGTTATCGCCGCGACCGTTGCGGGATAATAATTCCATGGAATCCCCTGGAGATTCCAATAGTTAGCCAAATCGGTTGTTGACCACCACCCATCACCTTCTGGGTAGGTGGTACGGGCATCCAACGCTGTTACCGTGCTGTTCTGGTTAAACCAGTGACATGCCATGGCAGCTACCGCCGGTCCACAATTCACTGCTGAATCTGGACCAGTATTTGCCTGATCAACGTACCAGTCCCATGACCGGTCATTGTGTACATACGCAACCTGATTAGAGCCGAAGCCCCATATCGAAAAGTTGTTTGACTGATTGTACCAGCGCCAATCGTACCAGAACGCTGGGCCAGTCGTATCAACCAGCCGATAAAATCCCGAACTACCGTTTGTAGTCGGCAGTGACAAATCAATTTGCCCCTGCTTATTCGTGACAATAATATAATCTTGCCAGAATCGGTTGTTGGGTGCGACCGGATTGAACAAAATCCGGTGCACGTTGCCAGCTACAGCTGTGAATTTCAGGTGCACTTGAACTGCACCCGCCGACGTCGTAAACGCCAGCAAGTAGAGAGCAACGATAAGTTGCCCGAGATGAGCGAACTTTTTCATAATTTAATTAAGTTGAGATTTTGTTGTCAAAGAAAGGTGTAAAGGCAAATGCCTTTGTTTGTTTCACCTACTAGATACATTGTATCACACAAGAATATCATTTGTCAATCCCCTGTTTTCCCCTCTTTTATGTTGATTTTATTGTATAATATGACGCATATGACGGAACCTATCATTGGTTGGAATGCGCCCGAGCATTATCATTACGAAAAAACTTCGGACTGGTATTGGGCGGTCGGAATCATCGCAGCAACTGCGACGATTCTCGCTTTCATTTTCAATCAGGTCATTTTCGGTATTTTCATTATTGTCGCGACAATCGCTCTGTGTCTGCATGCCGGATTAAAACCTCGAATCATACGATACGAAATTAATGATCGTGGTATCGCGGTCAATGACACGCTCTACCCTTTTTTAACGCTCGAATCATTTTGGATCGACACTCTTCATCCTGAACCGAAAATTTTGATCAAATCAAACAAGATGTTTATGACATATATTTCAATTCCAATTGAAGAAGTTGATCCGGAAGACGTGCGTACTGTTTTGTTACGCTATATCGCCGAAACCGAACACACCGAACCGTTCTCACAAAAACTGCTCGAAATCTTGGGCTTTTAGAAAAAGTATGGTACTGTGTTCGAGCGTCGAAAATCGCTCTCGTCGTTCAATGGATAGGACACTCCCCTGCGAAGGGAGAAATGCAGGTTCGATTCCTGCCGGGAGCACAGCAAAGAAAAAACCGGAACTTATTCCGGTTTTTTCTTTGCTGTGCTCCCGAGAAACCGAAGGTTTCGTGCAGGAATCGAAAGCCGGAGCGATACGAGCATACCAGTGCGAGCCGCGAGGCGGGGTCGCGGAAATTTTTGAGCGTCGGCGAGAAAATTATCCGTGACCGATTCCTATCCAATCATAAATTACGCCGCTCCGATAATAAGCTATAATTCAATAATGGATATCCTCATTATAGGAAGCGGCGGAAGAGAACATGCTCTTGCATGGAAATTAAAAGAATCTTCAAAAATTAAAAAGATTTTTATCGCACCGGGAAACGCCGGAACTTCTCAAATCGGCTTAAACATACCTATTTCAAAAACCGAGGAAATCATTAATTGGCTCAAAAAAAATCATGTCGATCTTGTAATCGTCGGACCCGATGAACATCTCGCCGATGGGATTGTTGATGCATTGAAAACATTGGATATTCCCGTTTTCGGACCGACAAAATCCGCCGCCGAAATTGAATGGTCAAAATCTTTCGCAAAGCAGTTTATGAAGGAAGAAAACATTCCGACGGCACAATATGAAATTTTTAACGACGCGAAAAAAGCAAAATTATACGCACAAACTCAGAGCTTCCCTTTGGTTATAAAAGCAAGTGGTTTGGCACTAGGCAAAGGCGTAATAATTGCTCATTCCAAAAAAGAAGCCGACAAGGCTCTCGATGAAATCATGATTGATAAAATTTTTGGAAACGCGGGAAATGAAATAGTGATAGAGGAATATCTTCAAGGAAAAGAGATATCGATCCACGCTTTTTGCGACGGAACAAACGCCGTGTTGTTTCCCCCGTCTCAAGACCACAAAAGAATATTTGAAAATGACGATGGTCCGAACACCGGCGGAATGGGAACGATCGCTCCGGTGCCATGGGTTAGCGAAAAAGACATGAAAACGATTGAGGAAAAAATAGTAGTTCCGACAATTAATGCCTTGAAAAAACGCGGCAGGCCTTTCAGGGGAATACTGTTTCCGGGAATTATGATTACGGAAACCGGCCCGAAAGTAATCGAATTCAATGCCCGCTTTGGCGATCCGGAAACTCAGTCGTATATGCGAATTCTTGAAACAGATTTGGTTGATATTTTATTTGCCTGTATAAACGGAAAAATCAATGAACGGGAAATAAAATGGTCTCAAAAAAGCGCCTGCTGTATCGTTTGCTCCTCGGGTGGTTATCCCGGCGAATACCAAAAAGGTAAAATGATTGGGGGGTTGGACGCCGTACAAAAAGATATTGTCATTTTTTATGCCGGAACAAAATGTGAAAATGATAAAATTGTGACAAATGGCGGACGCGTTCTTGGAATTACGGCTATCGGAGACAATCTGAAAGAATCATTATCAAAAGGATACGAGATGACAAAATTAATCTCATTTGAAGGAATGTATTATAGAAAAGATATTGGGAAAAAGTCTTTCTAAGAAAAAACTCCATCCGGAGTTTTTTTGATTTCTCTACCCAATCTTCTTCAACGCCTTCATCACGCGAGATTTCGTCCGTGCCGCCGCGTTCTTCTTTATGTAGTTTTTCTTGACCGCCTTGTCGAGAGCTTGATAGATGACGGAAACGAGAGCCTGCGCTTCCTTGTGGCTTTTTGCAGCGACAAGTTTGCGGAACTTTTTAATGGGAGCGTCAAAAGCCGCGCGTGTGCGGAGGTTGACGATGCGCTTTCTGTTGCCTGCGCGGAGGGCTTTTTTTGCTGAAGATGTAATCGGCATATATTTGTTTGTGGATGCAACAGTATCATAGCCGCGCCAAAAATACAAGATTCATATATAATGTATATATGATTTCGCGTTTGACCGGAACTATCGTGCACACTGACTTGAAATATGTCGTTTTAGATGTGGGTGGCGTCGGTTACAAAGTTTTCGTGACGGCGGACACCTCCAGTCGAATCGGAATCGGTTCAGCGGCTGTCGAAAAGTCGGATAAAAATGTCACGGTCTGGACATACCTCGCAGTGCGCGACGATGCCATGGATTTGTACGGTTTCCCCACGTTGTCCGAACTTAATTTTTTCGAACTACTCATCGGCATTTCAGGCATCGGGCCGAAAACAGCTCTCGGCATTTTGAATGTCGCATCAGTCGGAGCGATCGACAATGCGATTCGAAGCGGCGATGCCAGCCATCTTGTCAAAGTCGGCGGCTTGAGTAAAAAAATGGCGGAAAAAATTGTTCTGGAATTGCGCGACAAAATGGACGACATGCCAGAGTTCGGCGAAACGACTGGTGCGGCGACTGGACAAACAAAAGAAATCCAGCGCAGCGATTCCGACACAATCGAAGCTTTAAAATCGCTCGGCTACACCCCGGCTGAAGCGCGCGACGCTTTAAAACAGCTCGACAAATCCCTCAAAAATGCCTCAACTGGCGAAAAAGTGAAAGCGGCTCTGAAAATTTTGGGAATGTAATAATTGCGAAAATAAAATATGGAAAAAATCCTTCGTTCTACGGAAAAAATGATACCAAAAAAAATATATCGGCTCGGTCAGCCTATATATCATTTCAGTCTCGCTTTTTTGAGCGCTCTTTGGTACCGATTCCCTTCATATCGAATTAAAATAATCGCAATTACCGGCACAAAAGGCAAAAGCTCGACCGGCGAATTGATCAGTGCAATTCTCGAGCAAGCCGGATACAAAACGGCGCTCTCAAATACGATTCGTTTTAAAATTGGTGAAAAATCGACTCCAAATCTTTTTAAAATGTCGATGCCGGGTCGAGGCTTCATGCAAAAATTCATCCGCGATGCGGTAAAAGCGAAATGCGATTATGCCGTTATTGAAATGACTTCACAGGGTTCGGCGCTATTCCGACATCGCTTCATCAATATTGATACATTTATTGTCACAAACATTTCTCCGGAACATATTGAATCACACGGATCATACGAAAACTATGTCGCTGCAAAAATGGCAATCGGTCATCAATTCCAACGTTCGCGAAAAAATAATAAAACATTAATCGTCAATGGCGATGACGCCGAAGCAAAAAAATTTCTCGCATTACACGCCGATAAAAAAATCACATATCGTTTGGCCGAAGCAAAGCCATACAGTCTCCTCGAAAACGGAGTAGAATTCAATTATGATTGCGTTCAAATTCAATCGCGTTTGTCGGGAATTTTCAATATCTATAATATGCTCGCAGCGATTAAAGCAACTGAAAATCGCGGCGTCGAACTTCAAAAAATTGTCACGGCTCTACGCAATTTCACGGTCATTCGCGGCCGCATGGAACATATAAATGCCGGACAGGACTTCGATATTATCATCGACTACGCACACACAGTCGATTCGCTTAAAAAAGTGTATGAAGTTTTTGCCGGCAAACGTATTATTGGAGTCCTCGGCGGCACCGGCGGAGGCCGCGATAAATGGAAGCGAAAAGAAATGGGTAAAATTGCCGCGAACAATTGTGATTATGTCGTTTTAACAAACGAAGATCCCTACGACGAGGATCCTGTGCAAATTATAAATGACGTAAAAGAAGGCGCGCCAGATGCAACAATAATTCTCGACCGCCGACTCGCAATTCGCGACGCTATTTCCCATGCTCAAAAGAGCGACATTATCGTAATCACCGGCAAAGGCACGGACCCCTTCATCATGGGTCCAAACGGAAACAATACTCCTTGGAGCGATGCAAAGGTCGCCCGCGAGGAACTGGAGAATTTTCTCAAAAAGAAGTAAGGTTGAGTTATGCCCGAACTCCCCGAAGTGCAAACAACCGTAAATGGCCTCAATTCTCGGGTCAAAAACCTGACAATTGTAGATGTCTGGACAGATTATGGAAGTGCCTTTCATAAAGGTAAGGATTCGATAAAGAATCCCGCCTTCTTCAAACAATTTAAAAAAGAAATTGTCGGTGCAAAAATCACCACTGTTACACGACGCGCCAAAAATATTTTAATCCATATCAAAAAGCCGGGTGAAAAATCCCGCAAAAAAATACTCGTCCATATGAAAATGACCGGGCATATTTTATATGCGCGATACGAGTTGGATAAAAATAAATGGACTCCAGCCACAAATGAACCAAAAGCTTTCCATGACCCCTTCAATCGCTTCATCCATTTTGTTATAACGCTTTCAAACGATCGGCAAATCGCACTTTCAGATATGCGAAAATTTGCGAAGGTAACACTCATTGATGATACTCATGATATAAATTCGGGAAAAAGCCTATCCTCGCATTTGATAAATATCGGTCCAGAACCGCTCGACAAAGATTTCAGCTTCGATATTTTTAAATCTCGTCTTGAACGAAAAATAAACGGTAGAATCAAAACGGTTTTAATAGACCAATCAATTATCGCTGGCGTTGGTAATATTTACAGCGACGAAGCTCTCTGGCGTACCGGTTTGCATCCCGAAGAACGCGTGAAAAATATTCCAGATTCGCTTCTTCAAAAATTATATACCGACGTTAAAAAAGTTCTCGAAAAAGGCATTGATTTTGGCGGCGACTCTATGTCGGACTATCGAAACATCGACGGCGAACGCGGAAAATTTCAAGAGGAGCATCAGGCATATCGAAAAACAGGTAAACCATGCACATTGCGCATAAAAAGCCAAAAAAATGGAATATGCCCAGGTATTATTTTGCGGAAAGTGGTTGGTGGACGAAGCGCACATTTTTGCAGCACACATCAAAAATTATTATAAAATCGCAAATAGAGCAATCCCGACCGCGACAGAAACATTCAAAGATTCCTTTTTACCACGCATCGGAATTTCTGCGATTACATCGGCAAGATCAAGAAGTTCACGCTCCACTCCCCCAACTTCATTCCCCGGAATTAACAAAATTTCCAAAGTACCAGAAATTTTCGTGGCAACATCATTCAATAAAACAGATCGTTTATCCTGTTCCAACACAACAACCGATCCACCAGATTTTTTAAAGTTGTTTACAAAAATTTCAACACCTGCCGCATCAATTTGTTCCCACGGCACCGTCGCCTCTGCACCAAGAGCAACTTTTGCAATATCCGCACGCATCCGACCGAAACGATCCTTGGGTGACGGTGTATAGCCCGAAATATAAATCTGCGAAATACCAAAAGCGTCGGCCGTCCTGAAAATTGAGCCGACATTATGCACACTTCGAATATTATTGAGTAAAATTGAAATTTTTAGCATATTCCTATATACTAACAATATGTTAAGCATGATTCCATCCCTACTTACTTACCAACAGGCCGGACCTATGATTATCCGCCTTGTTTTAGGTTTTACACTTTTCTATTTCGGCTGGAAGAAAATAAAAGGCACCGGCGACAGCTCCGGCAGCAACAGCCCTGTTTATGGCGGCATCGAAATGTTTATCTCGATTTTCCTTATTGTTGGGCTTTTCACGCAAATTGCCGCACTTTTGAATGTAATTATTCTCCTTATTAAGCTCGGTTTCAAGGCGAAACAGGGTAAGCTTTTAAACGACGGTATCAACTATTACATTTTGTTGCTCGTCATGGCTCTATCGCTCATGTTCACTGGTCCGGGCTTCTTCGCGTTCGACATCTTCGCCTAAACACTGAAGATTTGCAGTTTTGTGCTTTTTCGTGTTATTGTTTTTGTCTGTGTGTTTTACATTGCGCCTATAGCTGTTTTAGTAGGTAACGTGAAAAGCGATACAAATGTTGTTATGAGATAAAATAGAATATACATGCGCCTATAGCTCAGTTGGTAGAGCATCTCCCTTTTAAGGAGTGGGTCGTTGGTTCGATTCCAACTAGGCGCACAACTGAATCATCGTTATTTTTAGGTCTCGTTTGGGGTACACCCAGATTAGAATATAAATTCTAATAATAAAAACAGCTTGCACATTTTGACATGCAAGCTGTTGAGACTGATTTTTTTCAGGAGAACTTAATCTCGTTGGCAAGGAGACGCGTGACTTCCTCCACGGGATCGGTCGCACCAAGAATTTGGCGCCCCATGACAAGATACTTCGCTCCTGCTTCAATCGCACCGCGTGGCGTGCCGATACGTTTTTGATCGCCTGCGACTGAACCTTCCGAACGGACACCTGGGGTGACCAATTCCATTTTGGGGTAGAGCGATTTCAATGTGGCCGCCTCCTGCGGCGAACATACCAAACCATGCGCGCCAGCACGAAAAGCAATTTCGGCGAGTTTCTTCACCTGATCAAGCGGAATACGAGTGTAGATTTCCTCGCACGCCACCTGGTCCATGGAAGTCAAAACAGTGACCGCCAGAACTTTCGTCGGTTTTCCTTCGAACGACTTGACGACTGCCTTGATCATTTCTTCCCCGCCGGAAGCGTGAACTGTAACGGCCCACGGTGGGTTAGTAGCGAAACGACGCGTGATGTTCTCCAAGGTATTCGGAATGTCGTGGCCTTTGAGATCAACCATGACACGACCATAAACCTGAAGGTCGGAAATAAGGTTGCGATACCCTTCCCAGAAGAACAGGTCATTGACCTTGAGGATGCAACCGGTGGTTCGGAGCCGATCAACGATCGGCAAAACGTCGTCCCAATTCTTGCCATCCAATGCAACAATGATGGGATTTTTTTCTTCGGCAGCCTTGTCGCACCGCGCCATGACGCCATGTTCGATCAAATAACGGCGGACATCGTGAAGGGTCATGCCGGGCCAGACTTCGAGATCGAGACCTTCAGCCTTGAACTTCTCGTGCCAGCCCTGCTGACGATCAACCAAGACGACCAGCGGACCGAGATCCACTTGAGCCTTGATACATTCACGAGAAGGAGCAATTTTCGAGGCCCCGTCGGTAACCACATCGTCAATGATGGCAAACGGTTCGTTGCGCACGAGGCGACCGATAGCCGTCGCTTTCGAAACACGACCTTCTTTGGCCTGTTCGCGAATCGTCACATATGGAAGACCGAGGTTAATCGAGAGTGGGCCGGCAAAACAGCTTACCGCATCAGGAACCTCCCCGAAACGAGCGACGCCAAGACGGCGAAGCGGCATTGCATACACTTCCGCAAGCAAAGCGACCATTTTCGGGTCATTGCGAGCATTACGGAGGTTCATGTAAATGTCCGTCGTGCCGCCCATTTTAAGGGGCAGCCTGCGAGCATTGTCGTGCTTGATGAGTTCGGCATCAGAGTCAAGAAGAGCCCTGATCACTATATCCCGCTCCCACGGAGCGAGCCATTGCGAGTTTCCAATTTTTTTCATTGTTTGTTTTCTCCATGTTCAGTTGTTTATGTGCCAGGATCAGAAAGAGACTCCAAAGCGGAATCCGACATTTGAAAATCCTATTACCAGTTGCTAATACTACAAATCTCCTTAACAATGTCAACACCAACAGTTTTTAGTTTTCTTACCATATATAGTCCTAAAAAACTAGAAACTACGAATTACCGACCATCGTTTTAATAAACATGAGCCGATTGTGAAGCTCTTTTATATAATCTCTATCTGAGAATATGGTTATAATAATCTCCTGAAGGCGGCACAACCGTTTCATCGTTATTTTTAGCTCTCGTTTGGAGTAGACCCTGATTGGAATAGAACTTTTTTAGATTCTTGACATATAATTACGTGGGTGTAAGGTAATCTCAGTCTAATCCTATTGTCGTTATGACGTAGTCGTCAGAGCGCCTGTGGCGCGTCTGATAAGAGTGAAAAGCACGGAACACTTATTACTGTGCACAAACAGTTCGTTAAAAAGAAAGGGCGTTATGCCTATAAAACTAGAAATAAAAAGCGGGCCACCGTTTAAAAAGCTCCTGAGCTACGGATCGATACTGTCCGACACATCATGGGAACTAACATTCCAATTCCTCCATCCTGAAAAAGGATTATCTGAGAAAGCAATCGCAATCGAGGTGCTGGGTTGTCCCCGCGGCGCATTTTCGAGCGAAGATGATTACTGCTTCATCGGCTTTGGAACCGGCGGACTCGGAGACAAGTATGGTTCTGAACCGTTCTACTTCGTCGGTCAATACAGCATACGGACCCGCACCGGTAAATGCGAGATGATGACGCCGGCGGAATTCTTCGCGTCACCCGTTGCATGCCTGCTTTACTCAAATGCGAGTAGAAGGTTCAAAAAACACGAGGCCGCGAGCAAGGCTGGAACATACCGAGTGGTGAAAGTAGCGGTGAGGTGTTCGAGAACTCACGAAAGCATGTTTTTGGACATTGTTTCGCAAACTGACAAAGCCACGCTCTCGAATGTCGGCGATGCGGACATTATCGTCACCGATGAGCGGACCAGCGAACTTATGGTGCAGGCTCCGAATAAAGCCCATTTCGCCTTTTATGCAGTTAGCGTCTCACCTCTGCGCAAAAACGAAACCGTGCTCAATTCGCATCCAGAAATTGCCCAATCGGAACTTATCAGGTTAATCGAACAGGCATCGAAAATGTAATCAAAAAAACCTTCGATGCTGCAACAAGGTACGCTGACTACCTCGAATCGTCAGACAGGCGGATCACAGAATTTCTGTGGTCTTTTTTATTGGACACTCATAGCTTTAATGAAAAGTAATCTGTTATACAACCCCTGCATGTACTCTCTATCCTCGAAAATGGTTATAATAATCTCCTGAAGGCGGCACAACCGTTTGACCGTTATTTTTAGCTCTGTTTTAGAGTAGACCCTAGTTAGAATCGAACTATAAATTAGATTAGAGAAATAAAAAGGCTCCGCATCACTGCGAAGCCTTGTAAAAATACTGACTTTATTGATTAGCATGGTTTACCATCATGGCGTGACTTGATCACATCCTTCAAAGGAGATTTTTCAACCACGGTTGCAAACGTCACTATCTCATCGTCCATCCAATAAAATTTTCTTTCTTCATCGGAAGTGTTCCGAAGATTAATTTTGACAAGGACGGGACCCTTTTCTCCTAATTGAATGGCAAGAGCGAATTCAGGGTGTTTTTTAATGTCACTTGGCCCGCACGCTAGGACTGGAAATTTGATCGAGGTAAGGCGGTCTGCCACATTCCAAAGCTCCCAAAGTTTTTTACAGAGAATCTTGAGCTCGTCATCAGTCGCGAATCTTCCGAATCTTTTGACACGAGCTGTTACTTCATCGTGAAAGATGATGTCATTTTCTGAGAAACAGACCAGCGTGATCCGCTTCAACTGATGATCATCCGCACAAGAGATAGTGGTGCCATAGTGAAACGACGCAAAGTCGATCACGAAGGCTAAGAATTCTTTGTTGGTCAAGGCTTTCCATAGACCTTCAATGTTGCCGCTATATTTTCTCCCAAGCATGATCACCTGATGTATCAGACCGATTTCTTTACCGAATGTTGACTTGCTATTCATAATAGCCTGCCTTTCTTTTTTGTGGCTCGCCTCTAAATGAAGCATGCCGATTGTTTTATATTAAGGAACTAACATTGAAATTCAATCACTATTAAAGTGTTTTGTCAAATGTTCTGTGGGCACATTCAACTTCCAGTCCTATAGATGTAGTTTTCAGTTTTTCCTACCCTATATACCCAAAAAACTAGAAACTACGAATTACCGACCATCGTTTTAATAAACATGAGCCGATTGTGTAGCTCCTTTATATAATCCCTATCCTCGAAAATGGTTATAATAATCTCCTGAAGGCGGCACCGACTCAAGATTGTTATACTTAGCCATATT
>Ga0302319_10016328_pt1 | contig 13692 bp, 8 predicted proteins | sample Bog_T0_2_FD_203319 | JGI IMG/M metagenome (GOLD analysis project Ga0302319, IMG submission 203319) | Peat permafrost microbial communities from Stordalen Mire near Abisko, Sweden - Bog_T0_2 | ecosystem: Environmental > Terrestrial > Soil > Wetlands > Peat | place: Sweden: Abisko, Stordalen Mire...
GAACGCGGGAGGCGTGATCAATTTTCTCCTTTCGCGTTATATCGCCAGAGATGCAATTTCGCGCCGGCTCGCGAAGCATGAGAAGTTTCGGGTGATCGATGCCGCGGTGGGCCGGGAGGGTGGGAAGATCATCGCCCTGCTGCGCCTTTGCCCGCTTCCTTTCGGCCTGGCAAACTACTGCTACGGACTCACGGCGGTTCGATTCTGGCCGTATTTCATCTCGACCTTTTTTGCCATCATTCCGGCCAATTGCTTCTTCGTATGGCTCGGCTCCAGCACGCATGCTTTTGTCGAGGACAAGGGCGCGAAGCATCCCGGCCACATGATTCTTCTCGGCGTCGGGCTGCTGGCGGGATTTTGCGCCCTCAGCTACATTACCCGCCTGGCGAAAGCCGCGGTGGAGAAGATGGAAAAGGTGGAGAGCCCCGCGCCGGAGCCAGCGGAGGCGGAGGTCCCGTAGAGAGACCGGAGAGCGGAGAGCGGAGACCGAAAAGTACGGCGACGCAAGCCGATGCCGATGGGGAAAATGACGAAATCAGAATGACGAATGGCGATCCGGAGCTTCGGCTCCGCGCTGTGGCCGCGTCAAATGCTCCTACGCATAGACGAGGAGGTGAATCTCGTCTGGAAGGATGCGGGCGACCTGCCTGATCAGGTTGCCGCGGAGAAAATTGACGAGCGAATTCCTCTTGGGCGCGCCGAGGATGACGCGCGAAGTGCCGACGGTGGCGGCGATGTCCACGATGGTGTCGGCGACGGAATCGCTGACCGCGTAGCAGGGCAGGATGGTGTGCCCGTCCGCTCTTTCGGCGGCGTAGGTGAAGATTTCACGGGCTTCCGGATCGTCCATCCACTTGCGTTTCCGATCTTCTGGGGTGAGCGCGGGTTGCTCGCGCACAAACAGCAGGTAAAGCGGGGAGTCGCTCTTCTTGGCATCGTCGATGGCGAAATCGAGCGTAGGCCCGATGCCGCGCACCGAGCAGAGCATGGGCTCGCCGGATGCGGCGCCGGTATTGACGCCCAAGAGCTTTGCGGCGATCACGTTGACGGGGTGACCTCCGGCTTCGGTGGCGGCTTCCGCCCGCTTTTTTCGCTGGGCGCGCTCGGCGGCAAGGCCACGCAGAACGAGGCCGGTTAGAAGCAGGGCGAGGGTGAAGATTCGCGCCTTCGGCTTCTCGATAAACAGCGAGATCTCGATCGAGAGCATCAAAAGGAATGTGAAAAACATCAGGCGGCGCTCCCATTTCGTAAGCGCCAAATGTTTGTCCGTGGAACTGGCGCCGAGGTTGGTGGCGATGGCGCCGACGACGCCCACAGCGTAGAGGTCGGCGAGGCCGGACAGGTCTCCCACGCAAATGACCAACCCCACCGGAACAGCCGCGGCGAAAATCATGCCGGCGGTGGGCACGCCAAATTTATTGAGTTTCGAGAAAACGGGCGGCATTTCTCCATCGCGCGACATGAGGAAAGTCACGGAGATAATGTCCATGAGAGCGGTATTGACCGCGGAAAGCAGCAACACGCCGAAGACGATGCTGACCGCGGTTCCGGCGATGTATCCCGCGAAGGGGCTGATGGATCCGCCGACAAAGACTTGCGCCATGTAGCGCAACATATAGTCGCGAACGTTGTCGGCCCCGGGAGCGTTAACGTCGTTGTCGGCGCCCGGCACCGGCACCTGATGCAATCCGGGCAGGGCGTGCATCGCCAGACCGAGCAGCGCGGTGAAGATACAGACCTCCAGCATGACCCAAACGATGGCGGGAGTGGATGTCTTTATGACGCTGGGCTTGGCATCGCTCGATCCGGGATCGAGCTTCATCAGGCCTGTGGCATTGGCGATTGCCTCGACGCCCGAGAGAGCGAGCACGATGCTGACGAAGCTGCTCCAGTTTTGGAGGAAGCCTCCGTGGAGCGGCTGGATATTATGGACTGCGGTACTCAGGTGCGGGATGCAAAAAGCTCCCAAAAGGACCACCACGATCACGGTCGGAATCGAGACAATGAAAGCGAGGCCCGCACTGTGTTTCGCGCCAAAGAAATTCAAACCTCCAATCAGAGCGATGGCAATGGCGGCAAACCATTCGGGGTGAGGCCAGCCCAGATACAAAAACGCCGACAGGGCGCTGAGAGCCGCAGTCACGATGTAATCGGCGATCAGAAGAAATGCGCCGATGATCGAGATGATCTCCGAGCGATGCCGGACGCTCGCATACACGCCGCCGCCATCGGGGTAGTGTTTGCAGATCGTCATGTAGTTCACGCCGACGAGCGCCGTCAGCAAACACATGGCAACGATGAGCGGGAACGAACTGTAACCACCGGCGACAGCGAACGCCAGGCCTACGACGTAGGCTTTGCTCGTTCCCCAATCTCCATAAAGAATTGCGGCGGAACGGCCCACGTCAAGGTTGCGCGGCCGTTTGGTCCCTGTTGCGATCATTTTTCTAAACTGCTCTCGTCTTGCGGTGAGGAGCGAACCGTGTTTCTGGCAAGAGAGAGGGGAAGCTCCGGTCGGGAGATCCCTTGCCTTTTAATGAAGCCCACGGGGTTAGCTGTCGGGCGGGTGGCATTAAATCCACCTGGCGCGGGGTGCGCCATTGGCCCCAATCCGTCTTCTTCGGAAATGTGGTTTCCCCGCTGGCCGCGCTACTCGCGCGGTCATTAGGCAGACAATTGAAAGAACTTCCGCATGCATATTGCGGCAGCCTTGATAAAGTCAATCACGACCGGGCCGGATTCGGTGATTCCTGGGATTTAGACGTCCGCGATCCGCAGGTTTACGGGCAGCAAGCGTTGCGGATTCGCGAGGATTTCGGCCTGCCATTCGCGCTGGAGGAGGGAGTAAATGGCGTGATCCACGAAGCGCGTGTAGAGCCATTCCGCGTCGCGCGAGATTCCTTCGCGCTGAAAGCCGAGCCGCCTCGGAATGGCGCGGCTGCGGAGGTTCTCGACGGCGCAGGCGATGGCCACGCGGTTGACGTTCAGCGCCGCGAAAGCGAAGTCGATGAGCGCCTGGCAGGATCGGGTCATGATGCCGCGGCCCTGCTGCGATTCGGCAAGCCAGTATCCCATGATGGCGGAGCGGTTCGGCCAATCGACCGTGTGATATCCGGCGACTCCCGCGAACTCGCCCCCCACGCGGATCACCACGGAGAACCCGCGGTTGTCGGCGGCCAGTTTGCGAGTGGATTGAATGAAGGTGAGCTCGTCCGCGGGGCTCCGGATTTCGTCCAGCCACGGCAGCCAGTGGCGCAAATAGCCGCGGTTTGCGTCCACCACGGCGAAAAGCGCGTCGGCGTCCTCTTCCTCAAGGGTTTTCAGCGAGATGCCGTCGCCGAGCCTGCGCGAGAAAGTGAGCATGGAGGAAACGCTTAGGGCCTCTTGGGGATTGGCGCTGGCGGGGTCCGCGGTCATGGGAAGAATGGGAAGAATGCCGGCCTTTGGGCGGGAGATTCGACTTGTGGGGCGAGCTACACTTTTCTGCCAAATTTCTTTTCCAGTTCGCCGTAGCCGATCTGGATCATCGTCGGGCGTCCGTGGGGGCAGCAGTAGGGGAGGTCGCAGGCGAGGAGGTTTTCGATCAGGCGGAGGAGTTCCGGTTCCCGGAGGACGTCGTTGGCTTTGACGGCGTGGCGGCACACAGTCTTGGCGATCATGTCTTCGCCGAGCCGGAGTTTGGAAGTCTGGGCGCTGGTTTCGCGAAGGTCGTCGATGATATCGCGGAGGAGCTGGCCCGGCTCGCTGGAGGAGAGGAAGGTGGGAAGGCTGTCAATTTTGAAGGTGCCGGCGCCAAAGGGCTCGAGGCCGATGCCCGCCCGCTGGAGCAGATCCAGATGGCGCATCAGCCAGTCGCCATCCCTCGGGCCGACCTGCAAGGTCAGCGGCAGCAGCAGCCGTTGCGCCGGCACGCCCTGTTCCTCCATGCGCCGCCGCATTTCTTCAAAGAGGATGCGTTCATGCGCGGCATGCTGGTCCACGAGCACGAGACCGCCCGCGTTCTCCATGAGGACGTAAAGCTTGCCGAGCACGCCCAGAATCTTGAAATCGCTGGCCCGCGCGGGCGGCGCGGCCTCGGTTTTTGGAGCGGAAATTTCCGGCTTGGGGCTTTCGCTCGGCTTTTCGATTGGCGGTTCGACCGAAGCGGGCAGCGTTTCTCGTGGCGCAGCCATCCTGCCAGCGCCAAAAGCGGGAACCGCGGCGGGTGGAGGAGCGGAAAAGGACCCCCAGTCCTTGCGGAGGGCAGTCTGCTCGCGTTCCGGGATGAGCGGCGGGGTCGCCGACTGTGGCGATGCAAATGGCAGCGGCGGTGATGGTTCCGCAGTCGAGGGGACAGATTCGGGGCGCCCGCCCGGGCCGGCGGCGCCCGCAGGAGGTGATTCGGCCCGGAAAGCGCGCGACCATGAAGCCCGGTCGCTCTCCAGCGCGCGGCGGATCGCCTCGACCACGGCGTCGCGCACCCAGGCGGCATTCCGAAAGCGCACTTCGCGTTTGGCGGGATGCACGTTCACGTCCACCTCCGCGGGATCCATATCGATGAAAAGGAACGTCACCGGATGCTGCCCCTTCATCAGCGCGGTGTGATAGCCCTCCCGGAGCGCGAAGTTTAGCGCGCTGTTTTCGATGGCGCGGCCATTGATGAAGACAATCTGCTGGGCGCGCGAGGATCGGCTGACGCCCGCCTTGCCGATGAATCCGCGGATGGCGATGCCTTCGACCGAAAACTCGGGAACTTCCAGCAATTCCGCGGTCAACGCCGGGCCGCAGAGGTCGCGGATGCGGTCGCGAAGATGAGCGGCCGGAGGAAGCTGATACACCGTGCGTTCGTCATTCACGAAAACGAATCCGACGCCCGGATGCCCGATGGCTTGCAGATGAAGCTGCTGCTCCACGTGGCTCGATTCCGTGGCCTCGGTGCGCAGGAATTTGCGGCGCGCCGGGAGATTGTAGAAAAGGGAGCGCACCTCGATTTGCGTGCCGGGCGCCTCTCCGCAATCGCGCACGCTTTCGATCTTTCCCGCCTGGATGATCACCTCCGTGCCCGCGAGGGCGCCATGCTCGCGCGTGGCCAGCCGGAAGCGCGAGACGCTGGCGATGCTGGGCAGGGCTTCGCCGCGGAAACCCAGGGTGTGAATCGCCGCGAGGTCGTGACCCGTGCGGATCTTGCTCGTGGCGTGCCGCTCCAGGCAAAGCAGGGCGTCATCCCGATCCATCCCCGAACCGTCATCCGTCACCCGGATGCTCGAGATGCCGCCCCGGCGGATCAGGACCTCGATGCGCCCGGCGCCGGCATCCACGGAATTCTCGACCAGTTCCTTGACCACGGAAGCCGGGCGCTCCACCACTTCGCCGGCCGCGACCTGGCTGGCGACTTCTTCGGAGAGGAGAGCGATGCGCGGCACGGAGGAGTTTCGGGTGTGGAAAGGCGGGGCTGGAGAGCGGAAACGGACACCCTTCACTTGTCACTTTCCACGTGCGGTTTCCACTGCTAACTTGGATTCAAATGATTCATGTCACCGATTCGGCCTTCGGCCACCTACGAACCATCGTCACCGAGCAGGACGATCAGACCAAGGGGCTGCGCATTTCCGTGGAAAGAGGCGGCTGCGCCGGCCTGCAGTATAGCATGGGGCTGGATCACCCGAAGGAAGGCGATGAAATCGTGGAGCGCGATGGCGTGAAAGTGATTGTCGCCGGCGAGAGCGCGGATTTCCTGCGGGGTTCGACGATCGATTACGCGGATGATCTGGCCGGTTCCGGTTTCCGGATCAAAAACCCCAATGCCGTGCGAAGCTGCGGCTGCGGCACATCCTTTGAACCTGCCGAGGCGGAAACGGCGGAACACCACTGATTGATATGGCGAAGCGCCACCGCTTCACGAGCGATTCCATGGCTGACGATTTTTACGGATACGACGACGAAGAGGACGCGCCAAAAGGCCGGGACAACCTTTTTCTATGGACGGTATTCATCCTCCTGCTGATTGGCGGCGCTTTCGCCTGCTGGCTGGGCAGCTTCTACATCTTTGGGCATCCCGAAAACCCGCGCTCCTACCGGATCTTGAAAAAGATGGGGAAGATCGACGCGCCCCAGCGCTTCGAGGTGACCGCGGCGCCGCAGGGTGAGTTTCTGGACCCGCAGAAGCTCTTCGAACGCTATGCGCGGTTTACGCGGCTCGAACTCGAGAACGAAAACGGCGAATTGATCCGCAACTATCTGAGGAACTACCGGGAAACGAAACGGCTGGCCACCTATTGCACCGGGAAGTTCGTGATTCTCAAATCCTACGAACTCACGAAGGCGGATTTCTTTGAAAGCGGGGTCGTGGCGCTGGCCGAAGCGTCGGATTTTCCCCAGGTTTTGATCGAGCACGTGTATACGGCGAACGCCCGCGATGTCCCGTCCCTCATGGCGCTGCTGCAGACGGGAGCGCCCGTGAGGATGTTTCGCTCGGAAGATCTCTCGGCGGTGGTGCATGTGGAGCGCATTGGCGATGGGCGCATGCAATTCACGGTGGTGCCGCTGCTCTACGGTTCGTATGGGCTGACCTCCGGGCCCGGCCAATTCAGTCTGGAGCCTCCGGCGGAACTCAATATGGAGCCTGGCCTGCCGGTGATCCGGTCTGCGCAAGTCAAGGAAGGTCTCAAGCTTTTCGCCGCGTTTAGAAACGAGCATCCCGCGGAATCGACCGAGCCGGGCGCCGAAACCAGCAAACAAGCGCCCGCGCCCGAATTGGTTCGTGTGGATCCGCCGGCGCCGCCGCCCGAAGCGGTCGCGCCGGTGGCGAAACCGACGCCTGCATTGGCTGCCGCTCCCCATCCGATCGCCGGGAAGGCGACCCCCAAGTCTTCGCCGTCCAAGCTTGCTTCGAACAAGAATTCCCCGGCGCCTTCCGCGAGGAACGCGGCTTCCCCGACGCCTTCCTTGAGGGTTACGCTGCTCAACACACCGCGCCCGCGGACGGCCTCGACTCCATTCCCGTTGGCGCCTGCCGTTCCCGTGGCCACGCCAACGATCGCGAGCAGTGAACCGTCGAGGTTATCCCGCCCGGGAGTCACGCTGGATCCGTTCTTCAAGCCGCCACACGAACCCGGCGCCGCAGCCGCCACCCCTGTTCCTTTCATCAAGTCGCAACGCGATCCCGGTCTGGCGAACGGCGGCTCTTCCTGGCGCACCTATGCGCCCGGGCAGGCGCCGCCGGGCAGAGTTCTGGGCCTCGAGGACGTGGCGGCCCTTGCGGATCGCGGCGAGATCGGGGAGCGCCTCTACCTGCGCGGAGATTTCCGCGTGACGGCCTCCAGCCCCAACAAGGCCGTGCTCCGGGATGCAAACAAGCCGGACGACCAGTCTCCGCGCGTCCTGGTCGAATACCCTTCCGGCGCCGTGGCCCCCCAGGAACGAGACCGGCTTTCCCGCGATTCCTCTCGTCCTTACCAAATTTACAACGTGCGGCGGGGTCCCGACGGCGTGGTGACGATTTGGGTGAAGGAAATCACGCAGCAATAGCCGGCTTGAAGTCGGGAAAAACCGCGAATGCCGTCAAGGCCATGAGCTCGCCGAATGGGACGCAAATGGACGCGAATGAATGAAGCCGGATCCCAGCCTGTTTTCTGTTATTCGCGTTGATTCGTGTCCATTCGCGGTTGCCAATCCGTTAAACCGCGAATGGGACGCAAATCGGCGCGAACTGGTTTAAGGCCCTCGATGACCTGGCTGCGCGTCTTCCTTATCCTGCTCGTTTTGCGGGACCATCCGTCGGCGCAGGAAAGTGCGCGGAGCGAAGCCCGGGGACGACCGGAGGATATGGACAGCGCCTGGGCGGATTTGGATTCCCCCAATCCTGCCGCGCGCGAGGCCGCCCGAAAAAAGATCGAGGCGCAACCATTTCAAGCATGGAAGTCGCGGGCCATCGGGGAGACGCGCCCATGGGCTTCCCTGGAAGCTTTGCTGGCTCTTTGCCATGCCTGCCCGTTATCGGAAGGCCCCGCGCTCCGGCCGCATCTCTGCGAAAGCATCACCACGCTTCAAATCGAGCAGATGAGTCTCGATCAAACGCTCTCGGCAATCCGCCTGACCCGTCTTGTCTGCACCCGTTTCGGAGAGCCGACGGAGGACGAGCGCCAGCAAATGCTCGATCTTTGGTCGCGCTTCGCCCCGCCGGGATCGGCGGAAACACAGACCCCGTTCCAGCGGAAATTGGCCGGTGAATTGAAGGAATTGCTCTCGTTGCTCGGCCGCGGGCATTGAGACGTCACCGGATTCTGCTCTCTTTCCTGGGAGTTGGCCGGAAATCTCCCGCGTCTCCCCACCGCGCCCCTATGGGCATCTCCGTCCTTCATCCTTCATCCTTCATACTTCCCCCATGCCGCCCCCCCAGACCTTCCAACTTGCGTTGTCCCACCATCAAGCGGGGCGGTTGGCGGACGCGGAGGCCCTTTACCGCCAGATCCTCACGGCGCAGCCCAATCATCCCGAGGCGCTGCATTTCCTCGGTCTCATCGCGCACCAGGTGGGGCGACATGAAGTCGCGGTCGAATTGATGCGCCACGCCATTCTTCTCGATCCGAACAACGCTTTCGCGTATTCCAATCTGGGAATTGTTTGTCTCGCCCTCGGTCGCGTCGACGAGGGCTTGGCCGCGTTTCGCCGGGCGCTCGAACTCAAACCGGATTACCCGGAGGCGCACGTCAATCTGGGCGCCGCGCTCAACGACCAGGGCCGTTCGGACGAGGCCATGGCCGCGTTTCGTCGCGCGCTGGAACTCAAACCCGGCTATCCGGAGGCCCGCAACAACCTCGGCAACGCGCTGCGGGACCGCGGCCGCCTCACCGAAGCCGTCGCCGAGTATCGTCACGCGCTCGCGCTCAAACCCGGCTACCCGCAGGCGCACAACAACCTGGGCAACACTCTCCGGGAGATGGGCCAGTTTGAGGAAGCGATTGCCGCGTGCCGCCGCGCGCTCGAGCTCAAACCGGACCTGGCGGAGGCTTGCCACAATCTAGGCAACGCGTTGAGGGATCGAGGCCAACTCGACGAAGCGAACGCAGCATATCGTAAGGCGGTTGAACTCCGGCCCAATTACGCGGAGGCGCAAATCAACCTGGGTAACGTGCTTTGGGAGCAAGGCCGGCTCGACGAAGCTGCCGCCGCGTCCCGCCGCGCGCTCGAACTCAAACCCGATTCCCCGGAGGCATTCAATAATCTGGGAAATGCGCTGGGGGACAGGGGCGAACACGAAGAGGCGGTCCGCGCGTTCCGGCGCGCGCTCGAACTCAAACCGGACAGCGCGGAGATGCACAGCAATCTGCTTTACACGCTGAGCCTGCATCCTGGATCCGATGCTCAGACCATTTCCGATGTGCATCAGCGCTGGAATCGGCAGTTCAGCGAGCCGCTGAAACAATTGCTTCGGCCGCATGCCAACGAGCGCGGCCCAAATCGTCCGCTGCGTATCGGCTATGTCTCGCCGGACTTTCGCGACCATCCGGTAGGGCGCTATCTCTTGCCGCTATTCGGGCATCACGACCGGGAGTGGTTTGAGATTCTTTGCTATTCCGGCGTGAAACACCCCGACGGAGTGACGGAGCGTTTGCGCGCGTTGGCCGCCAAATGGCGATCCACAATCGGCGTCTCCGACGCCCGGCTGGCGGAAACGATCCGTGAAGATGAGGTGGATATCCTTGTGGATCTGTCCCTCCATAACGCGGGCAACCGGCTTCTCGTGTTTGCGCAGCAGCCGGCGCCCGTGCAAGTCACATGGTTGGGCTATCCCGGAAGCACTGGACTTTCTGGTATCGGCTATCGCCTCACAGACGCTTACATGGACCCGCCGGGACCAGACCCGGCGTGGTCCGCCGAAGAGCCCGTGCGCCTGCCCGACTGCTGGTGCTGCTACCAGCCGCCCCGCGAATGTCCGGAGATCAATCCGCTTCCCGCGCTCTCCGCTGGCTGCGTGACATTTGGCTCCCTCAATAAGTTCGCCAAAGTGAATGACCGCGTCCTGGCGCTCTGGGCGCGGGTCTTGGAGTCGGTAAATGCGTCACGGCTGATCATGTTCTGCCCGGAAGGGTCGGCGCGCGAACGCGTCCGGGCATTTTTCGAGGCGCATGGCATCCGCGAAGATCGCGTCGAATTGGCGGGTTTCCTGTCCTTTTCGGATTACCTGCAGCTTTACCACCGGATCGATATCGCGCTCGATCCGTTTCCTTGCAACGGCATGACCACGACCTGCGATGCGCTATGGATGGGCGTGCCAGTGGTAACCTTGCCCGGAGAACTGCCGATCTCACGGGCAGGTCTCAGCCTGCTTTCGACCATCGGGCTGCGAAAAGTGGCCGCATCCTCCGAAGACAATTACGTGTGGATCGCCAATGAACTGGCCAAAAAGCTCCCACGCCTCTCGGACCTGCGCTCCAGGCTGCGCGCCCGCATGCTCGCCTCGCCACTCATGGACGCGCCGCGCTTCGCCAAAAGCGTCGAAGCCGCCTACCTGTCGATGTGGCGGCGTTGGTGTGCCATCCACTCCCGTCGCCGCAAAAATTAGGCGCCCGCACAATTTTCCATTTTCCATTTTCCATTTCCCACCCGCCCCCCATGACCGTCCCACAAGCCTTCGATCTCGCCCTCCAGCGCCACCGCGCCGGACGACTGGCCGACGCCGAGACGCTCTACCGTCAAATCCTCGCCGTGCAGCCAAACCATGCCGGCGCGCTCCACCTCCTGGGCCGCATCGCTCACCAAGCCGGCCGCCACGATCTCGCGATCGAGTGGATTCGCCAGTCCATCGCGCTCAACCCAAACAATTCCGCCGCCCATCGTGATCTCGGCGAAACCTGCCGCGCCGCGGGACGGCCCGCCGAAGCCACTGCCGCGTATCGTGGTGCGCTGGAACTCGAACCGGACCAGGCAGAGGCCCATAACAATCTGGGCGCCGCACTGGCCGCGGAGGGCCGGCTCGATGAAGCTATTGCCGCGTGGGGTCGCGCGCTCGAACTCAAGCCCGACTTCCCGGAGCCCCACCACAATCTGGGCAACGCGCTCAAAGAGCGGGGTCAACTCGCCGAAGCCGTGGCCGCGTATCGCCGTGCGCTCGAGCTCAAACCCGACTACCCCGATACGCACGTGAATCTCGGCAACGCGCTCAGGGGCCAAGGCCAACTCGAAGAAGCCGTGGCCGCGTATCGCCGCGGGCTCCAATTCAAACCCGGCTACCCGGAGGCTCACAACAATCTCGGAGGGTCATTGGCCGCGCTGGGTCGGCAGGACGAAGCGATCGCCGCTTATCGCCGTGCGCTCGAACTCAAGCCCGATTACTCGGAGGCCCACAACAACCTGGGCGCGGCGCTGGCGATGCGGGGTCAACTCGACGAAGCGATTGCCGCATATCACCGCGCGATCCAATTCAACCCGGGGCTCGCGGAGACCCACCACAATCTGGGCGCCGCGCTCAAGGACCGGGGCCGGCTCGACGAAGCCATTGCCGCGTGCCGTCGCGCCCTCGAACTGAAACCCGACTACCCGGAAGCTTACAACAGTCTGGGCAACGCGCTCAGGGATCGAGGCTGGCTCGATGAAGCCATGGCCGCATGCCGTCGGGCGCTCGAACTGAAACCCGGCTATCCGGAAGCTCATACCAATCTGGGCAACGCGCTGAAGGAGAGAGGCCAGCTCGACGAAGCCATTGCTTTGTATCGACATGCTCTCGAACTCAAACCCGATTTCCCGAAGGCATGCAACAATCTGGGAAACGCGCTACGGGATCGCGGCGAAGTCGAAGGGGCGATTGGCGCGTTTCGTCGCGCGCTCGAACTGAAACCGGACAGCGCGGAGATGCATAGCAACCTGGTTTACACGCTGAACTTCCATCCTGGTTCCGACCTCCAGAGCATTTCCGAGGAGCACCAGCGCTGGAATCGGCAATTCAGCGAGCCGCTACAAAAGTTGCTCCAGCCGCACGCCAATGACCGCGACCCAAATCGGAAGCTGCGGGTCGGCTATGTCTCGCCGGATTTTCGCGACCATCCGGTAGGGCGCTATCTCTTGCCGCTCTTTGAGCATCACGACCGGGAGCGGTTTGATATCCTGTGCTATTCCGGCGTGGCGCGCTTCGACTGGATCACCGAGCATTTGCGCGCGCTGGCAGGATGTAGCGGCGGGGGCAGGGGATGGCGCGACACTCTTGGAATCTCGGATGCCCGATTGGCGGAAATGATTCGTGAAGACAGGGTGGATATCCTCGTGGATTTGTCCCTGCATACGGCGGGCAACCGATTGCCCATGTTTGCCCGGCAGCCGGCGCCCGTGCAAGTGACGTGGCTGGGCTACCCCGGAAGCACGGGTCTGCCCGGCATCGGCTACCGGCTCACCGACCCCCGCATGGACCCGCAGGAGGTCGGCCTCGTGTGGTCCGCCGAGGAACCCGTACGCCTGCCCGACTGCTGGTGCTGCTACCAGCCGCCAGGCGAATGTCCGGAAATCAATGCGCTTCCCGTATTATCGACCAGGCGACTGACATTTGGATCACTCAACAACTTCGCCAAGGTGAATGAGAGCGTGCTGGCGCTCTGGGCGCGGGTCCTAAAGGCGGTAAAGGGATCGCGGCTTTTGATGTTCAGTCCGGAAGGTTCGGCTCGCAAACGCGTCCGGGCCTATTTCGAGACGCAGACCATCCCCGAAGAACGCGTGGAATTGGTGGGCTTCCAACCGTCTTCGGATTACCTGCAGCTTTACCAGCGGATCGACATCGCACTGGACCCATTTCCCTGCAACGGCATGACCACCACCTGCGACGCCATGTGGATGGGCGTGCCCGTGCTGACGTTACCCGGAGACATGCCGATCTCACGGGCAGGCCTCAGCCTGCTTTCGACCATTGGCCTCGGAGATTTCGCGGCCACTTCCGAAGACGACTACGTGCGGCTCGCCGTGGAACTAGCCGGCAATCTGCCCCGCCTCGCCGACTTACGCTCCACGCTGCGCCCCCGCATCGTGGCCTCCCCGCTCATGGACGCCCCGCGCTTTGCCAGAAATGTCGAAGCCGCTTATATAAAAATGTGGGAGCATTGGCGCCTCGGAATATCGCCCGCCCGCAATGAATAGGCGCCCGTGCACTTCGCCGTCCGACCCGTCTGACCTGTCTGACAAGTCAGACCCGCCCACCGTGAATAGGCGCCAACAATGATTAGGCGCCCGCCCGATTTTCCATCTTCCATTTTCCATTCCCCATCTGTCCCCCCATGTCCCTCCCGCAAGCCTTCGATCTGGCCCTCCAACACCACCGCGCCGGCCGGCTCGCCGACGCCGAGGCGCTCTACCGCCAAATCCTTGCGGCGCAGCCAAACCATGCCGACGCGGTCCATCTCCTGGGCCTCATCGCTCACCAGGTTGGCCGCCACGACACCGCCGTGGAGTGGATTCGCCGGGCCATCACCCTCAATCCAAAGAATTTCCTCGCTCATTCCAATCTCGGCGAAACTTACCGCGCCACGGGCCGTCTCGACGAAGCGGTTGCCGCCCACGGCCGCGCCCTCCAACTCAAGCCGGACTACGCGGAAGGTTACAACAATCTGGGCATCGCGCTCCGGGACCAGGGTCAACTCGGGGAAGCTATCGCGAATTTTCATCGCGCAATTGAACTCAAATCCGACTCCCCGGAAGCCCACAACAATCTGGGCAACGCACTCCGGGAGCTAG
>Ga0302319_10016329_pt1 | contig 13691 bp, 14 predicted proteins | sample Bog_T0_2_FD_203319 | JGI IMG/M metagenome (GOLD analysis project Ga0302319, IMG submission 203319) | Peat permafrost microbial communities from Stordalen Mire near Abisko, Sweden - Bog_T0_2 | ecosystem: Environmental > Terrestrial > Soil > Wetlands > Peat | place: Sweden: Abisko, Stordalen Mire...
GCAACTTATCTACGCTACAAAGAGAAGCCGTCTTCAAGTCATAATTCAGATAATTCACCACCAATAAATCCAGCAAGCCATCATGGTTATAGTCAAACCATCCAGCAGTTACAGCCCACGCCTTCCCAATTCCCGGAACGTTCCCATTCACGCCAGCCTTTTCCGTAACATCGGTAAAGGTGCCATTACCATTGTTATGGAAAAGCTGATTGTGGTTCACGCCCGTCACATACAAATCAGCGAAGCCGTCATTGTCATAGTCTCCAGTAGCCACGCCCATCGAGTAACCAATGCCCGCTACGCCAGCCTTCTGCGTAACATCCGTAAACGTACCATCGCCATTGTTATGAAATAGGCGATTAGAAAAACTAGAGTCCGCCTTTTCCAGCGAAGGGATCGCTGCGCCATTGGAGAAAAAGATATCCAGCAGCCCATCGTTGTCGTAGTCAAAGAGCGCAACGCCGCCAGTCATCGTCTCAATCGAGTAGCGATGCGGACTCACGCTATTCTTCAGCGTGAAAGTTATCTTCGATTGCTTCAGCGCATCCTCGAAAACAATCGCCGCTGGCTTAGAGCCCTCGGCGTGCGACACCTTCGCAGCCGTCTGCCCCAACGCCGCGCCGCCGCAAAGTCCCAGCACGATCCACGCCGCGAAAGTGTTGTAAGAAAAATTCAAGGGGCAACCAAGGCCACAACCGCAGCCCAAAAGAAATGATGCATCGAGAGCATCTAATCGTATCCTACGAACAACACCCATCCTCCCTCAACGCTCAGGACGTCCGATGACTTCGCTCCCGAAAAAATCGGACACACTCAATCAGCCCGTACGAACCAAGTCCCTCTCCCGGATCCTCGGTCTCGGCTTCGGAGTGGCCGTGATCTTCGGAGGCACGGTAGGCGTCGGCATCCTGCGCCTCCCCGGCATGATCGCCGGCGAGATGCGCAGCTTCTGGCCCATCCTCTTTATCTGGATCATCGGCGGCGGCTACGCCCTGCTCGGCGCCAACGCCATCGCCGAACTCGGAACCGCGATGCCCCAGGCCGGCGGCTTCTACATCTATGCGCGCCGCGCCTTCGGTCCCGCGGCCGGCTTCGCGATGGGGTGGGCCGACTGGCTCAACAACTGCGCCGTAGTAGCGTTCGGCTCCGTCGCTGCCGCCGAATACCTAGCCGCGCTCTTCCCCCAACTCACCCACGCGCGAACGCCCGTCGCTCTCGGAATACTCCTCATCTTCTGCGCAATGCAGTGGAACAGCCTGCGCATCAGCAGTTCCGTCCAGCAGATCGCAAGCTCTGTCACCGCGATCACGTTCATCGTCCTGGCCTTAGCCTGCCTCCTACATCACAGCGCCGCATTCCCCACCGCAGCAGCCATCCCAACGCCCGCCGACAGCTTCCTCCACAGAATCGTCCCCATCGTCGCCGCACTTCGAGCCGTAGTCGTCACCTACGACGGCTGGTACGAGGCCATCTACTTCACCGAAGAAGACACCAACGCCGCCAAGCATCTACCCCGCGCCATGATCGGAGGAGTAGTCCTCGTCCTCGGCCTCTACCTCCTGATGAACATCGCCTTCCTCCACGTGCTCTCGATCCCCGCCCTCGCAGCCTCCACCCTCCCCGCAGCAGACGCCGCGCGCATCGTCTTCCCCGCAGGCAGCGCCACCTTCGTCACGGTTCTCGCGCTCCTCACGCTCCTCGGCCTCATCAACGCGGTACTTCTCGGTGCCCCGCGCATTCTCCTCGCCATCGGCCGCGACGGCCTCTTCTCCGCCCGAGTCGCAGAGGTAGCGCAAGGAGGAACGCCACGAGTCGCTCTCATCTTCTCCGCCGCCGTCGTCGCCCTCTTCATCGCCATGGGCAAGTTCGACGCCATCCTCGCCGTCGCCGCCATCCTCGTCGCCGTCATCTACTGCGTCAACTACATCGCCGTCTTCGTCCTCCGCGCGCGCGAGCCAGAGATGCCGCGCCCCTTCCGTGCCTGGGGACACCCATTCACCACAGCCATCGTCCTCGCCGCCTCGCTCGCATTCCTCATAGCTGACGCACACGACGACCCGCACGGAGCCCTGCGAGCCGCAGCCCTCTTAGCCATAGCGCTTCCCGTCTACGCTGCAACGCGATGGAGATCCCGACACAAACCCATCACGCAACTGTGAGACCATCATCGCGGGAGACAAGAAACTTGTTCAAGAACGCAATCGTGCGGCTACCCGCACATAATTTCGCCGACGGCCTCACCACCGTCGACCTCGGTATGCCGCAGTTCGACAAGGTCTTGCAGCAACACACGCTCTACTGCGAAGCCCTAAAGCAGTGCGGCCTCGAGCTCACCACCCTCCCCGCCGATCTCCGCTTTCCCGACTCCACCTTCGTCGAAGACGCCGCCGTCCTCACCGCTCACAGTGCCATCCTCACCAACCCCGGCGCCCCCACTCGCGAAGGAGAAGTAGCCACGATCGCGCCAACCCTCGCCGAGTTCTTTACCTCGATGCCCACCATCGAATCGCCCGGCACCCTCGACGGCGGCGACATCTGCGAAGCCGAAAACCATTTCTTCCTCGGCGTCTCTCATCGCACCAACGAAGAAGGAGCCCGCCAACTCGCCGCTCATCTCGCGCACGAGGGCTACACCTCATCCGTGATCGACGTGCGAGCCATGACGACCATCCTCCACCTCAAGAGCGGCATCTCCTACATCGGAGACAACACCCTCGTCGTCATGGAAGAGATGGCCGACCTACCCGAATTCGCGGCGTACAACCGCATCGTCGTACCCGTCGACGAGTCCTACGCCGCCAACTGCATTCGCGTCAACGATCGAGTCCTCTTCGCCGCAGGCTACCCGCGCACAACCGCCCAACTCATCGCCCACGGATTCAACCCACTCCTCCTCGACATGTCCGAGTTCCGAAAAATGGATGGCGGCCTAAGCTGTCTTTCGCTTCGCTTCTAGGCGCCCTCGCCGCACCAGCCACTCATCCAGCGCCGCCGCCAGCGCAATGCCCACCCAGTACGCCATAATATTCTTGAGCGAAAAGTAGCGTCCCAGCAAAAGCCGCCCAGCCAGCGTAAGCCGAAACTCGTCCATCGCTCCAACATGCCACAATCGGCTGAACTCAAGCACCGCCGCGATCACCGCTACGCTAATCGCCAGCCCCGCGCTGCGATATCTCGGAAAGCCAAGCGCGATCAGCCAATACAACGCCATGGCCCACAGCACCGACCCGCCATACTTAAACCAGAAGAACGAAAGCCCCAGCGGCAGCATCCGCCACGCCAGCCCCAGCACAATCGTAAACAGCAGCAACCCGGCATACGCCACACGACGTCTAGGCATCTTCCTCCGGCATTCCGCAGCCCCGCTAAAAATTTAATCCCAAGGGTTTACTGTGATGGTGGAGACATTCTGTCCACCCCTCGCATCGAATCGAACAGGAGAATACATTACACATGAAATCGTTTGGCTATGCCGCGCAAACCAAGACCTCGCCCCTCACCCCCTTTTCCTTTGACCGCCGCGAGCCGGGGCCCAGCGACGTCGTCGTTGCCATCGACTACTGTGGCATCTGCCACTCCGACATCCACCAGGTCCGCGACGAATGGGGCGGCTCCATCTACCCCATGGTCCCCGGGCACGAAATCGTCGGCCGCGTCACCGCCATCGGCTCATCCGTCACCAAGTTCAAAGTAGGCGACCTCGCCGGCGTAGGCGTTACCGTAGAAACGTGCATGGTCTGCGACAACTGCAAGGCCGGCGCCGAACCCTACTGCGTCAAAGGCATGGTCGGCACCTACAACGCCAAGACCTACGAAGGCGACGTCACCTACGGCGGCTACGCGGACAACATCGTCGCACCCGAGCACTACGTCCACACCATCTCTCCCAAGCTTAACCTAGCAGCCGTAGCGCCACTCCTCTGCGCAGGGATCACCACCTACTCGCCGCTGCGCCACTGGAACGTCGGCCCCAACAAAAAAGTAGGAGTCGTCGGCCTCGGCGGACTCGGTCACATGGGCCTCAAGTTCGCGCACTCCATGGGAGCGCACGTAGTCCAGTTCACCACCTCCGAAAACAAAATCGAAGACGCCAAAAAGCTAGGCGCCGACGAAGTCGTCATCAGCAAAGACGCCGCTGCCATGGCCAAGCACGCCAGCAGCTTCGACTTCATCCTGGATTGCGTCTCCGCTCCCCACGACATCAACGCCTACCTCGGCCTCTTGCGTCTCGACGGCGCCCTCTGCCTCGTCGGTCTCCCCGACCAGCCCGTAGCCACGTCGCCCTTCGCTCTCGTCACCAACCGCCGTTCGCTCTCAGGCTCCATGATCGGCGGAATGCAAGAGACCCAGGACATGCTCGACTACTGCGCCGAAAAGAACATCGTCTCCGAGATCGAACTCATCGGCTACGACCGCATCGAAGAGGCCTACGCCCGCGTAGTCAAAGGCGACGTCAAGTACCGCTTCGTCCTTGACGGCAAAACCCTCAAGGCCTAATCGTCCCCAACCCCGAAGAGCTTCGCCTCACTGCTTCAACTCAGCGTGACGCGAAGCTCTTCGTCTTTCTGCAGATACCCCTTCCGCCGAAACCAATCTTCCATCGCATCGTGCAGCCGATCCAGCGGCACCCGATTGCCAATCTCCAACAACCCATCCCCCACCGGCAGAGTGTCGTCGAAGACCGCATCGTTCGTGAAATTTCGCATCGCAAAATTATCCAGCCACTTGATGGGGCAGGGAACCACAGCCCCTTCGCCACGCCCATAATCCACGTTCACCTTGCGTTGAAACATCGCGGCCTCTAGACGAACTGAATAAACATTGGGGTATCGAGCACGAACGACTTCGGCGTCTCGCCCACCCGCCCCGTAGCCGGATCATGAGCGAACACAGTCACCGTCGACGTCCCCTGATTCGCACAAAGCAGCCATCGCCTCGATGGATCGAACGCAAAGTGACGCGTCGAACCTCCGCCCGTAAAGATCCTCTGCTGTTCCTTCAGCAACCCCGTCTTCGGATCCACGCGATACACCGCCAACGAATTCTCGCCGCGCGTATTTCCGTAAACAAATCGCCCATCCGGACTCACCACAAGCTCGCAGCCCGTACTCCCCGCCAACGTCCCATGTGGCCCCAGCGTGGACGTCACGCTATCCTTCCGCAGCACCGGCGCAGGCACCCCATCGCTCACGTTCCAGTCGTATAAATCGATCGTGCAATCAAGCTCGTGCATGCAATACAGCCAAAGACCATTCGGATGAAACGCCAAATGCCGTGGCCCCGAGCCAGCCCGCGCCGCAATTCGCACAGGAACTTCCGTCGGCTTTGCCGCCCCCGGATGAATCCGGAAGATCTCGATCGCATCTTCCCCCAGATTGCACGCCAGCACAAAACGATTGTCCGGCGAGACCGTCGCGCAATGCATATGCGCCGCCTCTTGCCGATCCTTATTCGGCCCCACCGCACCGCAAGCCACATTGTCATGGCAATCAAAGAACCCCGTGCTGCGTAGCTGCCCCTGCGCCCCCAACCCAAATGCAGCAAAGCTGCCGCCACCATAATTCGCCACAAACGCATCGTGCCCCGAAGCGTCCACCGACACGAAACAAGGCCCATTGCCGTCGCTACTCACGCGCTCCAGCGGGGTGAGCCCAGCGGTCGCCGCATCCAGCCGAAAGCTGCAAAGCGCCCCATTCCCTTTAGGCGTCTCATTCACCGCATACAAAATCGGAAGCCGCGGATGCATCGCCAGAAAGCTAGGATGCGACGTCGCGGCCGCCACTTCGAACCCACTCAGTTCGCCGCGCTCCGCATTCCACGCAGCGCGAAAAATCCCTTTGTCCGTACCCGTCCCCAGCAAAACCCATCGCGGATTCTTAGAAACCGGACTAGCCAACGCCCTCAGCGCAGCAGGAAAGGCAACCGCCGAAGCCAAAAACTGCCGCCGCGTTGTCGACATGCGCATACCCTAAGCTGACTCGGCCACAGTCTGTGGCTCGCCCGCCAGTTTGAAGTCAAACTCCCCAGGATGAGCGTCAGGCCCAACCACGGGCAGCGTCGGAAGGTTCGCCGTATGTCCCGCCTCTTCCACCACCGCAGCCACCTCGCGCAGCACCTCATCCACCGTCATCGTGTACATCTCGCGACCATTGTCATAGCCGCTCTCAATCGCCTGCTTCAAATAGCGTCCTGCGGCCTGCGCTGCCAGGTAATCTGTAATCACCTTGCCGCTCTTGCGTTTCTGTTCCACCCACGCAAGGTTCGGCATCGCAATCCACAGCGGCTTCCCATTCACGGCAAACCGAATGTCCGTAGCATCCGCATGACGAGTCGCAATGGCCACGACCGTCCCCTTCCATACGCAGTGCAGCGTCTCTGCGGTCCAACGGTCAATAGCTACGAAGTCTTCATACATGGCACCATCAGATTATCCGCAGCACGACATCGAAGCAAGCCGCCCTTGCATCAAATTTTGTCTGCCAACCTGCTAACGGTTGACCATTTACCCTAGTCCAGAACGTAGACCCGACTCCATCGCTCCCGAAAGCCCTCCAAGCTTTCCGATTTGCCGCAAAGGACTCCATCGTGCGTAGACAGCTTTCTCTACTCCTGCTCTTCTTTTTTGCCTCTACCCCGTTTGTCCTCGCTCAGGCCCCCGCCGCTGTCAAACCCGCTGTCAAACCCGCCGCCAAGCCCACCGACGTCCTCATCTTCGCCAACGGCGATCGCCTCACCGGCAAGCTCGTAAGTGTGACAGATGGAAACGTAGTCTTCAACAGCGATATGGCCGGGACGCTCACCATCTCCATCGACAAGATCAAGCAACTCAAGTCGGGCGCGCAGTTTGCCCTGCTGCGCAAAGGCGACCAGGTAGGCAAGACGCACGTAGCCGAAGGCTCAGTCGAAGTAGCCGACGACAAACTCACCCTCACTCCGCCTGCAAAGGAACCGCCCGCCGTCGTTCCGGCGAAAGACGTCAACTACCTCATCGATCAAGCAACGTTCGAGAAGCAAGCCAGCCATAAGGCACGCTTCCTCTCCGGCTGGGGAGGCACGCTCACCGGAGGAGCCAACGTCGAGCGCTCCACCACCACCGGCACCACCCTCTCCGCGGGCCTCGCTCTCGTCCGCGCCATCCCCACCGTGCCGTGGATGCTCCCGCGCAATCGCACCACCGTCAATGTCTTGGAAAGCTACGGCAAGCTCTCCACCCCCACCATTCCTCCGCCTCCCTTAACCATCCCTCCCACACCCAACACCAGCGTCGTCGTCACCAGCATCTTCCACGCAGACGCCGAGCGCGATGAGTACTTCAGCCCCCGCCTCTTCGCCCTCGCCGACCTCTCCTTCGACCACAACTACGGTCAAGGCCTCCAACTCCAGCAAGTCTATGGCGGAGGAATCGGCTTCACCGCGATCAAGAACGCAAAGCAGGAGTTGGACCTCAAGGCCGACGTCCACTTCGAACGGCAGGAGTACATCACCACGCCCGTGAATGGCAGCATCGTCACCACGACGCCCAGCGTCAACCTCATCGGCAGCACGTTCTTTGAGGGCTACCACCGCAACCTTCCTCGGAAGATCGTCTTCACCGAAAGCCTCAATGTCCTTCCGGCCTGGAACACCCCCACGGACTATTCCGCGAACCTGAACGCTTCGTTGTCTCTGCCGGTCTTCAAACGACTCAGCGCCACCGTCTCGGTCGCCGATAACTTTCTCAACGACCCGGCCCAGTACTACAGGAAGAACTCCTTTCAGTTCATCACCGGCGTCACCTACGTCCTCCCATAACCCGCCTTTTGGGCCCGTCTGCGCCGTTCGGCCGGGCCCGGGATGTTCTAATGGATAGACGTGAGCTTTACGCTCACTCGTAGAAGTTCAGGAGTTCGGATTCGATGTGTGATGTGCGGAAATTGGTAGTACGGTTTGTCCTCTCTGGAGTAGCAGTCGGTATGTTTGCAGGAGCCTTTGCCCCGGCAAATGCCCAAAGTTCTTTCAACCAGACCCAGGCCAAGAAGCGAAAGCAAGAGAATCATGCCCGCCACGAGACCAATGCCACCCGTCTCGCACGCGTCCAGCGCACTACCGAAGACACCTACTCGCACCGCTACGAGGTAATCGGCGGCGGCGGCTATTTGCGTTTTCGTAGCGGCGATTTTACGCGCAAGAACAACGAAATGAGCTGGGCCACGGCCTTCAACTACTACCTCAACCACAAGTTTGCGATCGTAGGTGATGCTCGCGGCTCCTTCGGAGACGCCCATCAGCAACTGCCGCTCCAGTTTCCCCAAATAGCAAGGCCGCAAATTAACGAGTACACCTTTATGGGTGGCGTGAGTTATCGGTTTGTCGCGAAGGAGAAATACGCCTTCAGCGTTCAGGGGCTCGGCGGCGAAGGCTGGGGTCTCTTTTCGGGTGGTGCCAAGGGCCTCACCGGAAATGACGTTGGCTTGTGGAACGACGGTTTCCGTCCCGCGTTTTCTTTCGGTGTGAGTGCGGATTACAACGTCTATCCCAATCTCGCGATCCGCTTTACGCCCACCTGGGTCGGAACCACCTTTGCCGGAACAAAGACGCAGGTCGGCACGATCATCAACGCTCCATCGACGATTCCTATTACTAGTTGCACTCCGGCAACGTGTACGATAACCCCCATCTATAACGGTGCCACCGGAAGCTCCTTCCAGAACAATCTCGGCTTCAACATCGGCGTAATTTATCGATTTGGCCGACAATAGCTTCGATTCCACCAAATAAGGCGGCTCAGCGTACAACCCGAAGCGTAAGATAGAGACATGGCTAAGGGTTGGGAATCAAAAAGCATCGAAGAACAGCAAGCGGACGCAGCGGCACCGAGACCCGCTACCTCTGAGCTCGCAATCGAGGCGAAGCGCGCCGAAGCCGATCACAAACGGCGCCTCCAGGCTTTGGAGATGCAGCGCGAACGCGTTCTCTCCGAGCGCACCTCAAATCCGCACCGCCGCAGCGCCTTGGAACTCGCTCTCGCTACCATCGAGACCGAACTCGAGCAGCTCGGCTGGTCGATCAAGCTGTAGTTCGCTCGCCTACTTCTTCCGCGTAATCACGAACGGATTTGCCTGCGCCGTTGGCGTCAGCACCACACTCTGAATACTTACATGCGCTGGCCGCGTTGCCGCCCACACAATGGCGTCCGCAACGTCCTCCGCCTGCAGCGGGTCCACGTTCTGATACGTCTTCGCCGCCCGTTCTGCGTCTCCCCGAAATCGCACCTTACTGAAGTCCGTCTCCACCATCCCCGGATCGATGGACGTCACGCGCACGGCCGTCCCGTTCAAATCAATCCGCAGGCCGTCCGAGATAAACCGCTCCGCCGCCTTGGTAGCGCAGTAAACCCCGCCATTCGCATACGCCATGTGTCCCGCAATCGAACCCAGGTTGATCACATGCCCGCGGTCTCGCGCCACCATCCCCGGAACAATCACCCGAGTCACATACAGCAGCCCCTTCACATTCGTGTCGATCATCTCTTCCCAACCCTCGACATCGTCCTCATAAAGCTTCGAAAGTCCGCGACTCAGCCCGGCATTGTTCACCAGCACATCCACCGCCTGCCACCCATGTTTCAGTTCCCCGAGCGTCAGTTCCACCGCCGGGCGATCGCGCACGTCCAACTCCAACAACAGCAGGTCTTCAGCGCCCGCATCGCGCAACTCCGCCTCCATAGCCTCCAGCCTCTCCAGCCGCCGAGCGCACAGTACCAGTTTCGCCCCAAGCCGCGCAAACTCCATCGCCGTCGCTGCGCCAATCCCACCGCTCGCCCCGGTCACAAACACGATCTTGCCCTTCATCGAAACGCTCACGTCGCCCTCGCTGTTCTCTCCGACTATTCTTGCACCAAACGCACGAAGACCGCGATCATCTCGCGGTCTTCGCATTTCAAACCTCAAAGAAACGTTACTGAGGGTTCGTAGCAGGTGGCTCGGTAATGGTGGGCTGAGAAGTCTGCACACCGATCGCGTTCCCCGAAACAACAAGGTTCACGCGCCGATTCTTCTTGCGCCCATCGGCCGTATCATTCGACGCCACCGGATCAGCCTTGCCATACCCGATAGAAGTAACATTCCCCGCCGGCACTCCATTCTTGATCAGGAAGTCGTGCACAGCGTTCGCACGGTTCTCGCTCAGCTTCTGGTTGTAATCATCTCCGCCAACCGAGTCGGTATACCCTTCCACCTGGACCTTCAGGTCAGGATAAATCGTCAAAATCGTCGACACCTTCGCCAACGCAATCTGCGCATCCGGCTTCAAGGTATACCGGCCCGTATCGAACAGCACGTCGCCAAGGTTCACAATCAAACCGCGAGCACTTTCCGTAGTCGCCAGCACCGAGTTCAACTGCGCCCGCAGCTTCTCGCGAGTAGCATCAGCCTCTTCCTTGGCACTCTGCGCCTGGTGCTGAGCCTCAGCCGCCTGTGCGCGAGCATTCGCAGCTTCCGCGTCCGCCTTCGCCTTCGCTGCTTCCGCCTGCGCCTGTGCTGCGGCTGCCGCATCCGCCTCTGCACGAGCATTACTCGCCTGCATCTGCGACTGCTGCGCATCCTGCTGAGCCTTCAGCTTCGCATCCTGAGCCTCTTGCTGGCGCTGTTCCGCCTGTTTGCGCAGCGTCACGATGCGCGCATCTTCCGAGCGCTGCACGGCTGACCGCGCATACGTAACCTCCATCTTGACGTCCCGATGCTTGCTCGACTGAATATCCTGCGCATTCCGGAGGTCAGTAGCGACCTCCGCCATAATGTCGGCTGCATACTTATCCGCGCCAATTGAAGTCGCGATACGCTGCGCGTTATAGGCCTCGTAAAGAGCCAGCGGCGTATGCTCGCGATCCGTAATAGGGAACTCGACGCTCTTCGACCCAGACGTAGGAGCGTACAGTCCCTTCGGCAGCAACTGGTAGTGCGCATTCACCTGCTGCAGAACGCCATTCGTGTTATCCGAGAAAGAATTCTGCGCAACCACCACATCGCTAGGCTGCGATACGGCGTAGTAAGGTTCAGCCGTAACGATCATGCCGAACGCTTGGAAAAACGACGTCGTATTTAAGCTGGCCTTGTTACCCGAGAGCTCAAGTTCCCCAAGATTTTGAGGACGCCCATCCGCAGAAATTGCCCAAAGCACATACGTGAGATATTCCGGTCCAAAACCGTTCGCCGGTGTCAGCCCCTCAAAGTGAGCAGAGATCTCCGTCTTGCCCGTAACCGAGTTGACCTTGGCGTCGCCTTTGACGCTTGGCAGCAGGTTCGTTCCATTGAAGTCCACATGCGTTGAGCCGCTGCGATTGAAATAGTTCACCGCATCCAACTGCCGTTCCACCACTTTCACATGGTAGATATACACGCCGTTCGGGCCCTGCGCGATCACTTCGCCGGTCTTCGCCCCCGGTGCAACCGTCGTTGGATTGGCTTCCTGCGCCAACGCGCTCAAGCCAAACCCACTCAACAATAACGCTAACGCCGGGGCTGCTACTGCCATCTTCTTCCACGTACCTGACATCGTTTCGTTCTCCTTAGGACTTGCGCCGCGAGCTGAACACGGCATTTTCTAGGTGCTTCCTATGGTCGGATGCCCTCCTTTGCGCAAAAGGTGTACTCACATAAATGTTCCTAAGAGGCAACCTATTCTTCACGTTGCGGACATCAAACCATCAAGTCGCAACTCCCATCTCATAAGCTGAACGCGGACGAATCTATCTTTGACCCAACCGGATGCGTGAGCCGGGCTAAAAATGGGTCGTTTTATCTCCATTCGCCCAGAATATCCCTATAATCAAGCTGTTGAGAGAGCCCACGTGACTGATTCGATCGTTGAAATATTAGGGCTGCGCAAGGTCTACAGCGGCAAAAACCCGGTTACGGCAATCGACGGCATCGACCTCCATGTCCCCGCCGGCCTGATCTACGGCCTGCTCGGCCCCAACGGCGCCGGCAAGACCACCACGATCTCCATTGCCACCACCCGCGCTATCCCGACCGCGGGTTCCGTCCGCATCGCCGGCATCGACGTCGTAGCGCATCCTGCGCTGGCTCGATGTTCCATCGGCGTCGTCCCGCAGTACAACACCCTCGACCGCTCCTGCACCGTCTTCGAAAACATCTACTTCCACTGCCGCTACTTCGGCATGGCAAAGGAAGCAGCAACTCAGCGCACCACCCAACTCCTCGACCAGTTCCGCCTAAGCGACCGCGCGGCAGCCTACCCGCAAGCCCTTAGCGGAGGCCTCGCCCAGCGCCTGCAAATCGCGCGAGCCATCGCCCACCATCCCAAAGTTCTCTTCCTTGACGAGCCTTCCGCTGGCCTTGATCCCCAAAGCCGCATTGCCATGTGGGAAGCCGTGCAAGGCCTGCGCGGCGAAGGCATCACTATCGTCCTCACCACGCACTACATGGAGGAGGCGGACGAACTCTGCGACCGTCTCGCCATCATCGACCACGGCAAGATCCTCATCGAAGACACCCCCGCCGCCCTCAAAGCCAGCATCGGCGGAGACATTCTTTACGACCTCCGCATGCGTGGCGACCGCGACAGCGGCCTCCTCGAAAAGGAACTCGCTGCCATCAACGGTGTCACCCGCGTAGACGTCATCGAAGGAGGCCTCCGCGTCCTCGCCCGCGTCGTCGACGGCCTACTCGCCAACGTTGTCACCACCGCCAACGCCTACGGCCTTCGCGATGTCACCACCACCGAGCCCAGCCTCGAAACCGTCTTCATCCGCCTCACTGGAAGAGACCTCCGTGCATAGCATGCTCAACGCACCAACGACGACCGCAGCGCTCTCCATCGCCAACGAGCCGAAGATCGTGATCTACACCCGCGCCTTCCTCGGCCTACTGCAGCGAGACTTCCGGGTTCTCACCCGCGAAATCGTCCCCTTCCTCATCCGAGTAGCCATGAACCCGCTACTCTTCCTCTTCGTCTTCACCTACGTCATGCCCCACATGACGGGCGGAGCCTCCATGAGTCCCGTCTCCGGAATGGCAGCCGCCGGTGGTGGAGGTTTCGGCACCGTCCTCCTCCCCGGACTCATGGCCGTGGCCATCATGTTCTCCGGCATCGCCGCCGTAGCCCTCCCTCTCGCACAGGAGTTCGGCGTCACCCGCGAAATCGACGACCGCGTCATGTGCCCACTCCCCATCGGCGCCGTAGCCATCGAAAAAATCATCTTCTCCGCCATCCAAAGCGTCTTCGCCGCCGCCGTGGTCTTCCCCCTGGCCTACTACATCCCCAGCACGCCCGTCCTCGCGCACGTCTCCAGCTGGCCATTCCTAGTCGCGGTGCTAATCCTCGCCAGCCTTCTAGCCGGAGCCCTCGGCCTCACCATCGGCACCTTCGTTCAGCCCAAGCAGATCGGCCTCATCTTCGGAGTCGTCATCATGCCCATCACTTTCCTAGGCTGCGTCTACTACCCCTGGGCCGCGCTCACGCACATCCGCTGGCTGCAGATCGGCGTCCTCGTCAACCCCATCATCTACATCAGCGAAGGCCTACGCGCTGCTCTCACGCCCACCATCGGCCACATGCCCGAAGCCACCATCCTCGCCATGCTGCTCTTCTTCTGCTGCCTTCTCACGTGGCTAGGCCTGCGAGGCTTCGCGAACCGCGTCCTCAGCTAACGCAGAACCACGGCGGCAGCACTCCCACTCTTGCTTTTCTGT
>Ga0302319_10016330_pt1 | contig 13691 bp, 9 predicted proteins | sample Bog_T0_2_FD_203319 | JGI IMG/M metagenome (GOLD analysis project Ga0302319, IMG submission 203319) | Peat permafrost microbial communities from Stordalen Mire near Abisko, Sweden - Bog_T0_2 | ecosystem: Environmental > Terrestrial > Soil > Wetlands > Peat | place: Sweden: Abisko, Stordalen Mire...
ATGATGTCGTTGGCGGAGAGGCTGATGGTGAGCAGGTCGGTGACGTTGCGCTGACCCAGCTGCTCGCCCTGGATGAGTGCCTGGGTGAAGTCGAGCTCGTAAGAGTTGGCGGCGGGAGTGCGGCCGACCAGATCGTAGAACTCGGTTGTATTGGCGGGCGCGTTGGCTTCCTGCTCAGCCTGAGCGATGCGGGCGCTGGTGTTGAACTGGGCAGCCCAGTCCGGAAGCTGCGCCATATAGAAGGTTGAAGTGACGAAGTAGCCGGAGATGGGATCGATCCAGAAGGCGCCGTTAGCGGCGGCTCCGGCGGGCAGGATGGCAGCGCGGTCTTTAAGAGATACGCCGAAGACCTTCGACTGGCCCTGGGTGGCGAGGCGGAGCTCATCGCCGACGGTGGAGGCCAGGAGATTGCGGGGGGAGCTGCCGGTGATGAATTTCGGGGCCGTGCCGGGCGCGCCGGGGAGATTGGAGGGAAGGCTGGAATCGGGAGCCCCCACGACACGGTAGTGTTCGTCTTCGACGGAGCTCACGGGACGATCCTGATTGCGCGCGAGGTCCCACCAGTCGTTGGAGGAGATGCCGTGTCCGTCGGTGTACGAGCCGGTGCCGATGGTGGCGTGGCCGGGAGCGGTCTTGGTGTTGGCGTAGTTGTAGTAGCAGTCCGGAAAGTAGGCGCCCTTCTGAAGAAACAGGTTGAAGCCGCGGTTCTTAAAGTCGGCGCGGAAGTGGTCGAGGTAGTCGCCACGAAACTGATCGATGACGAGGATGATGGCGAGCCTGGGATGGTCATTCCAGGCGCTGGGCGGCACTGGCGGGGAGGCTTCTTTGGTGCGAGCTGGCGTGCGATGGGTCGGGGCTGAGGCGGATGCGGTGGTTTGGGCAGGCGCGTGTGTTCCGGCCGGAGCGAATAGAGTGAGGAGAAAAAGTGCGGCGACTGGGGAGAGGTGTGTGGGTTTCATCACGGTCACAGTACAGGGTACAGGGAACAGGGAACAGGGAACAGGGAATGGGGAGTGGGGAATAGGGAATAGGGAATACGGTGTCGGATGGGTTTGGGGCGCGCCTCCTGGGTTGGACACCTTAAATTTTTGAGGAATGGAACCGGAGTATGTTACGTTGCGTAACAGATGGAGCGACGTCATGCCGATGAGCGCGGGCGAGGGGTCGCGCGAATTCGGGGCTCGGTCCATCGTCGCGACAGGAGACGGTAATGGATAATTTGCTGCAGAATCTCCGCTTCAGTTTCCGGATGCTGGGAAGGAACCCCGGCCTCGCTTTTACGGTATTGCTGACGCTGGCGCTGGGGATTGGCGCGAACACGGCGATCTTCACGGTGGATTATGCGACGCTGCTGGCTCCGCTGCCCTATCCAGAGCCGAATCAGCTGGTGATGGTGTGGTCAAAGATTCAGACCTATCACAATGGGGTTTCGGCGGGCGACTTTACGGACTGGAAGCAACAGAATGCTGTCTTTTCGGATTTGAACGCGTGGAGCGGGCAGAGCTTCAACATCGCCACGAAGGATCAGCCCGAGTATCTGCAGGCAAACGCGACGACACCGGGAATGCTGCAGATGGTGGGCGAGCGTCTGTTGCTGGGGCGGTATTTTCTGCCCGAAGAAGGCGTGGAGGGCAAGAATCACGTTGTGATTCTGACCCACAAACTTTGGGTGAAGCTGGGGGCGAACAAGAACATTATCGGGACGACCTTACGGCTGGATGGGCAGCCGTACACGGTGGTAGGGGTGCAGTCGCCAGGACTGTACGACCGGCAGCAGGCGCAGATGACGGTGCCGCTGGCCTTCAAGCCGGAACAGCTGAACCACGATTTTCACTGGCTGCTGGTAATGGGGCGGATGAAGCCGGGCGTGACGCTGAAACAGGCGCAGCAGAATATGGAAGCGGTCACGGCGCATATCGCGGAGGTGTATCCGAAGAGCGATAAGGGATGGGGGTCGTGGGTGGAGCCGCTGAAGAACGACTTTCTGCCGAAGGAACGGATCCAGATGCTGTGGATGCTGCTGGGTGCTGTGGGGTTCGTGCTGCTGATCGCATGCGTGAACGTGGCGAATCTGCTGCTGGCGCGGGGCATGACCCGGCAGAAAGAGATGGCGGTGCGGAGCGCTCTGGGCGCGGGGCGAAAGACGATCGTCGGGCAGCTACTGACAGAGAGCGTGCTGCTGGCGCTGGCGGGCGGGGCGCTGGGCGTGGGCGTGGGTTACGGGATGCTGCGGGGGCTGATTGCGGTGATGCCGCAGGACACGCTGCCGAGCGAGGCGGAGCTGACGCTGAATATTCCGATCCTGATGTTCACGCTTCTGGCGACTACGCTGGCGGGGTTGCTGGCCGGGAGTGCGCCGGCCTGGTACGCATCGCGGATCGATCCGGGAGAGGCGCTCAAAGAGGGTGGGCGCACCGGGACGAGCGCGGGGAAGCATCGGCTGCGGCGGGTTTTGGTAGTGGGCGAGTTCACGCTGGCACTGGTGCTGCTGGCGGGGGCGGGTTTGGCGATTCATAGCTTCTGGAATTTGACGCGCGTGGATCTGGGCGTGAAGACGGATCATGTGCTGACGTTCTTTTTGCCGGTACCGGATCAGCGCTCGAAGGATCCAGCGCAGATTAGTGCCTATTACCGTGACATATTATCGCGGATCGACGCGGTACCGGGAGTACAGCACGCGTCTGCGGAGACGGGGACACCGCTGTTTGGGGCGGGGTTCGGGATGCCGTTCACGATTGTGGGCGGCCGGACTTATAGCGATCCGTCTCAGCGGCCCGGGACGGGATTTGGGATGGTGACGCCGGATTACTTCGCGACGTTCGGAATCCATCTGGTGAAGGGGAGGGAGCTGAACGAACAGGACACGGCGTCGAGCGTGAAGGTGGCGGTGGTGAACGAGGACTTCGTGAAGAAGTGGTTGAAGGGGATGGATCCGCTGCGGACGCGGATTTCGGTAGAGCAGCTGATCCCTGGGGTGACGAAGCTGGGACCGCCGCAGGAGTGGCAGATTGTCGGCGTCTATCACAACGTGCACGCGGCCGATCAGCGGGATGAAAACCCAGAGATGATGATTCCGTTCTGGCAGATTCCGTGGCCGTCGGCGGGGTTTGGCGTGAGGACAGCGGAGAATCCGCTGACGATGCAGAGGAGCATTGCGGCTGCGGTGCATTCTGTGGATCCGGATATAGCGCTGGCGCAGCCGGAGACGCTGGATCAGATTCGCAGCGACACGATGGCGAGCGAGCGCTTCACCCTGATCCTGTTTGGGAGCTTCGCGGTGGTGGCGTTGTTTCTGGCCGTGCTCGGGATTTATGGCGTGATGGCGTTCAGCGTGGCGCAGCGCTCGCATGAGATTGCCCTGCGCATGGCGCTGGGAGCGACACGGGGGCGCGTGGTGGCGTCCGTGGTGCGGGAGGGCGCGATCATGGCGGGGATTGGGCTGGCGCTGGGGCTGGTGGGCGCTTACTTCGTGGGGCGCGCGATGCAGAGCATGCTGTTCGGGGTGCATCCGCTGGACGTGCTGGCGTTCGCGTCGGTGGGGCTGGTGCTGTTGGTTTCGGCGTTGCTGGCGTGTTATTGGCCGGCGCGGCGGGCGGCGTCAGTGGAACCGATGCGGGTGTTGCGGACGGAGTGAAGCAGGCAATAGGAACAGGGAACAGGGAATAGAAAAACCGCAGCGTTCAGAATCGCATACACTCGATTGGATCTGATCCGTTGGATCTGATCCGTCTCCCCAGCGGGCACGGTGGGGTGATGACTTTATTGAGGAGAACGAGGCTATGCCAAAATTTGTGATCGAGCGAGAGATTCCGGGAGCGGGGAAGCTGACGCCGGAGCAGCTGCAGGGAATTTCGCAGAAATCGTGCGGCGTGCTGCGAGCCATGGGGCCGCAGATCCAGTGGGTGGAGAGCTTCGTCACCGACGACAAGATTTATTGCGTGTACATTGCGCCGAATGAAGCGGCGGTGCGAGAACATGCGCAGCAGGGGGGATTTCCTGCGAATCGGGTGTCGCGGGTTCGCAGGATGATTGATCCGACAACCAGCGAACAGATCTGAGACCAGCAAGAACGAAGAGGCGCGTGGTTGGGGATTCGGGTTACGTTCTGCAACAATGCGCTGGGATTCTGTGTTCACCTGCGCCAACTCAGAAGTTGAAGAACTTTTCGCGCAGGGCGCCCTCGTAGGCCTTCTTGGCGCCTTTGGCTTTGTTGCGGGCGTCGTCCTCGGCGAAGGCGGCGTTTTCCCACGTATCGATTTCGGCCACGGTGTGGTTCACCGAGGCGAGAGCCTCCTCTATACGGATGGCAGCGATCCATTCTTCAACAGCCGCCTTGTAGTCGCTCTGCAGCTTGTCCAGTTCCGCGATTTCGATGGGCATGCGTGTAGCCTCCACCGGGCCACTCTATCCGGCTCATGTGAATGAATGATGTACGTGGCAGGCGGGCTGCGAGGGGAGGGAGTTTGCTGCTGAACCCCGGGCCTCTGGAGGAGACCCGGGCAGCGCTGATGGTTTACGCCAAAGCCATATTGAGGTTCTGGATGGCCTCGTCGATTTCGTCATTGCTTTTGTAGCCGACAGTGACGGAGTCGACTTTCGCGGTCTGAAAGGCGAAGCGCATGGCTTTCTGGCGATCCTCGTGGCCGAACCTGCCTTCGCCGGCGAGCTTCATGCTGATAACGCCCATGCCCGCGGCATGCGCGCGGTGGATGTGATCGACAACTTCCGGGACGTTGCCGAGGCCGGGACCGTCCGCAACCTCAGTATCCATGCGGGTGCCGTTGTGGTTGACGCGGATCATAGCGACCTGGAGCCAGGTGAAGTCGGGGACGCGGCGCAGCGCCGGGAGGCCGTGGACGGAGGCGCCGCGCATGATGACGGCTTGCCGCTCCTGGGCTTTGACGATGCCGTCCTGCCAGCGGGTAGTGACCTGGGGCCAGTCGGCGATATGCTGCCAGTGAAGCAGGGCGATGTCGAAGTAATCGGAGTTGATTTGCTTGCGGAGTTCGTCGATGCGGACCTGGGGATCGACTTCGTCCTCAGTCGTCACCTTGGTCATGATCTGATAGGTGTCGCGGGGAATGCCCTTGAGGGCGATGCCGAGCATGCGGTGCATGTCGTAATAGGAGTCGGAGGTTTCAAAGAAGCGAATGCCGTTGTCGTAGGCATAACGGACGAGGCGATTGAAGCCATCCTGACCGAGGTTGCGCTGGACCGCTCCGTTATTGGAGCCGGTGCCGAAGGCGAGGCGGGTGACTTTAACGTTGGATTTGCCGAGGGTGACGAGATCCGTGGCCTTGCGGGTTGCAGCGGAGAGAGGAACGTTGCCGAGGGTGGCGACGGCGCCGGCGGCGGCTCCAGCTTTGAGGAAATCGCGACGGGAGTAGCGGGACATGGAATGCCTCCGATTTCCGAAATCGTAGCATGGGAGCGCGGTTGGCTGGTAGCGGTTAGCAAAGCGGGTGAGGCGGGAGCGCCACAATCAGCGCCCCTGAAGTCGCGTTATACTTTACACATGAAACGCACAAATCTTGTGCTGGATGCGCATTTACTGGATGAAGCGACCCGCGTATTGCAGGCGAAAACCTGGTCCGCCGCGGTGAATCTTGCCCTGGCGGAGGTCCTGAGGGTGCGCCGTATTCAGCAGATTCCTTCGTTCTTCGGTGAAGGCCTGTGGGAAGGAAGTCTTGCTGAGATGCGGGAAGACAGACCGCGACAGGCCGGGCAATCGAGGCGGCGGGGGCGGGCTTGATTCTGGTCGACAGTTCGATCTGGGTTGAGATGCTCAACGGGAGGGCCGGAAAAGGAATCTCCGAGGAGCGCCTTTTCAATTTCGTCACGTGCGGGCCGGTGATTCAGGAGGTTCTGCAAGGGTTGCGCCCCGGCCGGAGGAGCGATGCGTTTCGCGATGCGTTTCTGGCGCTTCCGCTGTTGAGCGATCCTTTGCCCAGGTCCCTGTTTCTGGCAGGAGCGGAGATTTATCGACAGGGAAGGGATAAGGGACGCACGATTCGCTCCTCCACCGATTGCCTGATTGCGGCGATCGCGATCGAAAACCGCATCCTTGTTTGGCACAGGGACCGAGACTTCGACGAGATTGCCAAGTTCACACCCTTGCGTACAACGAGGCACGCGACAGGGAACAGGGAACGGGATTCCTAACTGATTTCGAAGATGTTTTCCGTTTTGGCGGCTTGTTGCAGCGCGCGGTCGGCCAGGTGGCTGGCGATGGCGTAGAACTGCGCGGCGTGGGGGGCGTCAGGTCCGGCGAGAGCGACGGGCAGGCCGGTATCGCCGCCCTGGCGGATCTCGGGCACGAGCTCGACTGAGCCGAGGAAGGGAATGTTGAACTGTTGCGCGGTGCGCTCGGCGCCTCCGCGCGAGAAGATGTCGATTTCGTGACGGCAGTGCGGGCAGGTGAAGTGGCTCATGTTCTCGACGATGCCGAGAACTTCGACGTTGACCTGATGAAACATTTCGAGGGCCTTGCGCGCGTCCTGGAGAGCGACATCGGAGGGGGTGGAGACGACGATGGCGCCGGTGAGGGGCACAGTCTGCACGAGGGAGATGACGACGTCGCCGGTGCCGGGCGGCAGGTCGACGAGGAGGATGTCGAGTTCGCCCCACTCCACCTGCTGGAGGAACTGGCGGATGATCTGGTGGAGCATGGGGCCGCGCATAACAAGCGGCTTGTCGCCGGGCGAGATGAAGCCGATGGACATGACTTTGACGCCGTGCGCGAGGTTGGGCTCGATCTGATTGTTGGCGCGGATGGTGGGCTGGCGGCTGCTGCCCATCATGAGGGGAACGTTGGGGCCATAGATATCCGCGTCGATGAGGCCGGTGCGATGGCCGAGCCGGGCGAGGGCGATGGCGAGATTGACGGCAATAGTGGTTTTGCCGACGCCGCCTTTGCCCGATCCGACAGCGACGATGGTTTTGACGCCGGGGAGCGCGGTAGGCGGCGGAGGAGTGGGGTGGTGAGCCATGAGTCCTTTCGATTGCCGAGGCTGCGCGGGGATTCTGCGACGTGCTCCATGGGCCGAAAACAGAGAGCCTTGAAGACGATTATAGGTTGTGATTTTCGGCAGCGCGGCCTCAATGCAGGTTCGGCGCGACGTGCCGCACGCCCGCGGCTTTGTCGCTGTTATTGCGGAACCGGGAGTTCGATGTGCGAGGACGCATAAATGTGCTGTTCGGCGGGCTGGTAGTCCGCGGGCTGCGCTGTCATGATGTTGGGCACGAAGGTCTGGGGATTGCGGTCGTAGAGGGGGAACCAGGTGCTCTGGACCTGGACCATGATGCGATGTCCTTTGAGGAAGACGTGGTCGGCGGCGTGCAGCGAGAACCGGTATTCCTCGGGAGTGTTGGCGGGGATGGGCTCGGGGTTTGTTCGGCTGAGGCGATAGCGGCCGCGGAAGATTTCGTCGGCGACCATGAGCTCGAAGCCGGAGGGGTCGGCCCCGGATTGGGTATCCGCAGCCAGGTCGATGCGCAGGCATGGGCCGGCGGCCTGGCATGCCGAGGACTGGGCCGTGTCGCTGGGGAAGACGTCGATGAGCTTGACCACCCAGTCGCTGTCGGTGCCGGAGGTGGAGGCGGTGAGGTCGGCGATGACGTCGCCGGTGACAGTGAGGTCGTGGTCGAGGGGTGGGGTGGAGAAGACGGCGACATCTTTGCGGCCGTCGGGGAGAGTGGCGTCGTCAGGGCGCTGATCCTCGACGAGCCAGGAGTACCACTGGGAGCCGGGGGCGTAAGTGGCCTGGATGGGGCGGCGCCGGTAGGGGACGGGGCTGGCGGGGTCCGAGGTGTACGCCTTGAAGGCATTCGTGTCGGCGGGCTTCGCGAAGGTGAGGGAGCCGTCAGCGGCGAGATACATATCCGTGATGGTTACATTCTTGGGCGGCCATTGGTCGTAGCGCATCCAGCGCTCGGAGCCGGTTTGGTACGAGGCGGTGTTGGTGAGGTCGAAGCCGGGCTGGTCTTTCAGATAGAAGGCGAAGAAGGGGGCTTCGATCTGGCGGCGGAATTCGTCGCCGGCGGCTTCGCCGAGATCGAGAGCGCCCAGGTGACGAGTGGTCTGGGCCCAGGAGCCGTGACGCCAGGGACCGAGGACGAGGAAGGCGCGGTGGGCTGGGTCGGCAGGATTGTTGTGGGGTTCGAGGGCGGCGTACTCGGCCTGGGGTCCCCAGAGGTCCTCCTGATCCCACCAGCCGCCGACTTCGAGGGTGGGAACGGCGACGGTGGTGAGGTGGTACTGCACGGCGCGGGAGCGCCAGTAGTCGTCGTAAGAGGGATGGTCGAGAAAGGCGCGCCAGGTAGGCAGGGACTCGACCGATGCGGGTTTGCCGGGTGACTTGTCAGACGGTGTGGCGGCGATCTTATCGGCGGCCTTGCCGGCAGCGGCGAAAGAGCCGGCGTTGAGGAAGAAGTTGTAAGCGTCCTCGTCGATCTTCTCGAAGGCGTTTTCTTTGCTGGACTCCATGCCGATGACGTAGTCGAAGCCATAGGTCTGGCGGAAGGCGCCGTTGTGGAAGAAGTCGTCGCCCATCCAGACGTCGGTCATGGGGGCCTGGGGCGAGATGGCGCGGACGGCGGGGTGGGGATCGATGCCGGCTTCGGCAGCAAGGAAGCCTGGATAAGAGACGCCCATGACGCCGACGCGGCCGTTGTTGCGGGGGACGTGTTTGAGGAGCCAGACGACGGTGTCGTACGTGTCCGTGCTTTCGTCGATGGCTCTCAGATCGCGATGGTCGGCGAGGGGGCGCATCATGACGAAGCTGCCCTGGGATTTGTAACGGCCACGGATATCTTCCATGACGAAGATGTAGCCGCTCCGGGAGAGTTCGGTGTAGCGGGCGTTGATGGCGTCGGAGTTGCTGGCGTCGACGCCATAAGGAGTGCGCTGCATGAGAAAGGGCAGAGGTTCGCGGGTATCGGTTGGGCGCAGGATGACGGCGTGCAGCTTGATGCCGTCGCGCATGGGAATCATGACGTCCTGGCGGGAATAGGGGCGGAAGCGGTTGGAGACGGGTTGGGACGAGATCTTGTCGAGGAGGTCGTCTTCGGGGCCGGTGAAGTGGATGCCGGTGACCTGGCCGCCGGCGCCGGTGATGAATGTATAGTGTGCATCGAAGTCGGGCTTAAACGTGGTGGCGGATTCGGGGGTCAGGTCGATGCGCGGGGTGCGCGCGCCTTCGATGAAAAGGCGGTCGCCGTCGCGAAAGACGGAGAGGACGATGTCGGGCTCGTTGTGTTGGCGGTATTGGCCGGTGTAGCTGTCGAGGAGGGCGGTGGGGACGTGGACGGGCGGCGCGGACTTTTGTGCAGAGAGGAATGGGGCGAGGCAGAGGGGGAGAAGAAGGGTTGGGCGGAGGAAAGACATCAGAGAAGGCATCGGGGATAGTATCGCCCAGCGGCACGTGGATAGGACGCGACGGTATACTCGGGTTTGCTTTGGGCTGGGTACGGAGATGCCAGGCGAGAGTCATGTCCGAAACGGCTGAAGAAGAGGCGAAGAGGCTGGCGGCAGCGAGAAATCGGCCGCTCGACATGCCGGCCATCGCGCGGGTGCTCAAAAATACGGTAGTGGTGGTGCGTCAGCGGTTGATGGTGCTACCGGAAGACGCCGCTGCCTGGCATCCTGCATCGGGCAAGTGGTGTATTCGCGAGGTGATTGGGCATCTGATCGAGAAAGACAAACAGGATTTTGTGAGCCGCATCCAGGCGATGCTGGAGGCGGAAGACCCGGCGCTGGCGGTGGATGATCAGGACGCTGTCAGGCGGGAACCGGCGGACTGCGACCGCGATGTTGGCGAGCTGCTGGATGAGTTCGACCAGGAGCGGGGCCGGAGCATTGGGTTTTTGTGGGGGCTGCGGGTGAGCGATCTGGAGCGCGGGGGAATCCACCCGAAGATCGGGCGGATTTCGATCGGTGAGTTACTGCATGAATGGATTTATCACGACCTGCAACATGTTCGGCAGATAGACGCCAATGTGCAGAGTTATCTGTGGGGTCATCTGGGCAACCTGCGAGAGTTGTATCGGACATGAGCGCGATCGGTATGAAAATTCGTTATTCGGTTTTGTGGTTCAGCATCGTTTCCGCGGTCTTAGCGGGATCCTCAATGCTGCAAGCGCAGCAAAGCGCCGGAGCGCAGAGCGGCGGGACCGCCAGCGGTGGGCAACATCAGGCGGTCTTCGATGAACAGCATCGGCCGATCACGGCGGGTGGGTTCGTCCAGAGCGGGCCGGTGGTCTTTCAGGATGTTGCAAAGGCGGCGGGGCTGACGAGCTGGCATCATACGTCGGGCACACCGGACAAGCCCTACATTGTGGAGGCGAAGGGGCCGGGTGTGTGCCTGCTCGACTATGACAACGATGGGTGGCTCGATATTTATCTCGTAAACGGGTCGACGCTCGATGCAATGAGCCACCCCGTCGAGCCAGGTGCGGGCTCGACGGGGGCCCCGGCGATGAATGGGAAGGCGGTGGCTCCGAAGGCGGCGCTGTTTCATAACAACCACGATGGCACATTTACCGACGTGACCCAGAAGGCGGGTGTTGCGAACGGGCGGTGGGGCTATGGTTGCGCGGTTGCGGACTACGACAACGATGGCTGGCCTGACTTATACGTCACTAACTATGGAAAAAATCGGCTGTACCACAACAATCACGACGGTACGTTCACGGACGTGGCGGAGAGTGCTGGGGTGGAGTTAGGGACGTGGTCGACGGGGGCAACGTTCGGCGACTATGACGGCGATGGGCGGCTGGATTTGTTTGTGGCGGGCTATGTTCATTTCGATTTTGTGCATCCGCCGGAGTCGGGGTCGAGGACGGTAAATTATGCGAACTGCCAGTTTCGCGGGGTGGCGACGATGTGCGGACCGCGGGGATTGCCAGGGGAGCGGGATCACTTATTCCATAACAACGGCAATGGGACGTTCAGCGATGTCAGTGAGAAGCTGGGCGTGGATAACAAGGCGGGATATTACGGGCTGGGCGCGTTGTTTGTGGATGTGAACGGGGACGGAAAGCCGGACCTGATTGTGGCCAACGATTCGACACCGAATTATCTGTACGTCAACAAAGGGAACGGGACGTTTGAAGACGACAGCTATCTGAGCGGGTTGGCGCTGAACGCGGACGGGCGTGAGGCGGCGAATATGGGGCTGGCGGCAGGGGACTACGAGAATAACGGACACGAGGATATCGTGAGCACGACCTTCTCCGATGACTACGACATCGTGTTCAACAACGACGGCAAAGGGAATTTCACGGACGTGAGTTATCAGTCCGGCGTGGCGGCGGAGACGATTCCATTTGTAGGGTTCGGCGCGGGGTTTCTGGATTACGACAATGATGGTTGGAAGGACTTATTCGTCGCGAACGGGCATGTGTATCCGCAGGTGGATGGACGTCCGGAATGGGGGACGAGTTACGCGGAGCGGCCGCTGCTGTTTCACAACGAGAAGAACGGGAAGTTTGCGCTGGCGCCGCCGGTGCAAGGGACAGGGCTGGCGGTGGTGGTGGTGGGGCGCGGCGCGGCGTTCGGGGATTTGTTCAACGATGGGAAGATCGATGTGGTGATGAACAACATGGACGGGGTCCCGGTGCTCGAGCGAAATGTGAGCGAGGATCATCATCACTGGGTGGAGCTGAAGTTAGTGGGTGGGGTGAAGAGCCCTCGGGATGCTGTGGGGGCGACGGTTTATCTGACGGCGGGCGGCGTTCGACAGCGCGGGGACGTGCTGAGCGGAGGGAGTTATCTGTCATCGAACGACCCGCGTGTGCATTTTGGTCTGGGGGATGCGGATCGTGTGGATGCAGTCGAGATTCGTTGGCCGGACGGGGTGGTGGAGAAAGTGACGCTGCCGGGGGTAGATCGGATCTATTCCGTTGAGGAAGGTAAAGGAGTTCAGGAAACTTCGGCTGTGGCGGTGAAAAGCGGGGCGAAGTAAGCGCGGTACGAGTAGATCAGGAAGAGCTCGAAAATCGAGACGACGATACCGGGGCCTGCGGTCGCGGGCATGAAGAGAAAACTAAAGAGCATGATATTGAGGCAGACCGGGGCGAGGAGGGTCAGGCCAAGCGGGATAAATCGACCGGATAGTAAAAGGATGCCACCGACGATCTCGAAGACGCCGACGACGGTCATCCAGTGGTGGTGGACCATGAGAAGGGACCAGGCGCCCGCGTCGCCGGGCGGCATGGTTGCGGGGATAAAAGGGTGGAGCTTGTTGAGGCCGAAGACGAGGAAGACAAGCCCGAGAAGAAGACGGCAGATCAGAGCTGCGACTTTCATGAAACCCCCCATTTTTCTAAATCTTCTTACCCTGCGATGCTCCTGGGAGAGGCGGTTCCTTTGTGAGACTCACAGGACAAGAGGCTCTTTGCTGGCGGTTCGCTGGTTGCCGCGGTGTGCGCCGGATCGGGTTTCGCCATCCCGTGACGCGGGGTGCCGCAAACGGAACACGCTTCGGCCTTCAGGCTGATTTCAGCTCCACAACATCCACAAAAAGCTGCCATCGTTTTGTCCTCCAGGGGCTCTCGTGTTTTCGATGATGTGGATGGGCGAAGGATTCGTGTTTTCAAAGAAGCTGTTTTACCACAGAGGGCACAGAGGACAGGGGGAAGGCGTTTGAGGAGTACGTTGCCTTCGACAGGCGGGTATTGTTCGCGGGCGCCGTTCAATTCCCCTGCGCGGACTTGGGCGCGCCGTTGGTAGCCGAGGTCAGTGCGCGAATGAGGTCGACTTCGTGCTGGCGGTAGGGCGTGCCGTCGGGGTGGAAGATGTCGTGGAACCAGATCATGGGCGGCTGGAGGACGTAGGGGCGCTGCCAGGAATCCCAGGGAAGGTTGGTTTGGGTTTTGCCAAGGACGAAGCCCCAGTTGATGGCGGCGACGCGATACTTTTGCGCGATGGGCAGAATGGTGTCGAAGGTGCTGCCGGCGCCGCGCGCCATGTACTCGGTGCAGAGGAGGGGGCGGTGGTACTGCTCGAGGAGGAGGACGTGATGCTCGAAGTCTTCGGGCCAGCCGTAATTGTGGAAGGAGAGGACGTCGGAGTTCTCGGCCTGGATGCGCGCGGTGGGGTTCATGGCTGCCAGGGAGGACCAGTCGCCCTGAAAGAGGCCGCTGGTGAGGGGCTGAGTGGGATGGGCTGAACGCGCCCACGCAAAGACCTGGGGCAGCAAATCCTCCACCTGGAGGCGCTTGGCCTCGGGCTCTTTGGTGGTGTCGGCGTTGACGTTGGCGGGCTCGTTCCAGAGGTCCCAGCCGAGGATGCGCGAATCGTTGGCGAATGCGCCGATGACGCCTTTCACATAGGTTTCGAGGCGGGGGTACTGGGCGGGATCGGCGAGCGCCGCCGTACCGGGGCTCTGCACCCAGCCGGAATTATGGACGCCGGGGATGGGCGGATGCTGGGGGCCGAGCTTCGGGTTGGGTTCCCAGCAGGAATCGAAGAGGACGAAAAGAGGGCGGATGTGATGTTTGGCCGCGATGTTGAGGAAGATGTCGATGCGGTGGCGGAAACCCGCGGGGTCCTGCTGCCAGAGGAGGTCGTGGAGGAAGACGCGCATGGTGTTCATGCCCAGGCCTTCGGCCCAGCCGAGCTCGAGGTCGATGCGTTGGGGGTCGAAGGTGTCGGCCTGCCACATTTCGAGCTGGTTGATGGCATTGGAGGG
>Ga0302319_10016331_pt1 | contig 13691 bp, 15 predicted proteins | sample Bog_T0_2_FD_203319 | JGI IMG/M metagenome (GOLD analysis project Ga0302319, IMG submission 203319) | Peat permafrost microbial communities from Stordalen Mire near Abisko, Sweden - Bog_T0_2 | ecosystem: Environmental > Terrestrial > Soil > Wetlands > Peat | place: Sweden: Abisko, Stordalen Mire...
CCATTCCCCACCCATGCCGATACCGAAGAGCGCGCGCAACACCAGGAATGCCGTGAAGTTGGGCGCGAAACCGGTGGCGACTTCCACGATGGAATAGAAAACGAGGTCAATCATCATCGGAAGGCGGCGGCCATAACGGTCCGCCAGAAGGCCGAAAAAAAATGCGCCTACGGGGCGGAAACCCAGTGTCAGGGTGAGCGAAAAGGCGATCTCTTTGTCGGTTTTGTGAAATTCCGAACCGATGGCGGTGAGGCAAAGGACAACCAGGAAGAAGTCGAAAGCGTCCAGCGACCAGCCCAGAAAACTGGCGGTCAGAGCGGGCCAATGGTCGTTAGCGGAACCGGCGGCTGGTTTTTCGGACATTTCGAGCCACTATAAACCATCAACGAATTCGGGAACTGCAACGTCTTAGTCTACGTAGTACAAAAGTATGATGGACTGGCTCCCTTGGGCTCCGCTTGGCGCGGCCTGTTGTCACATCTTTGAAGAGTTTGTCTGGCCGGGGGGATTTGCGGCTTGGTATCGCAAATACCGGCCCAACGGGTCGCGCATCACTACCCGAATGCTGGTGCTTGTGAATGCGGCATTGTTGGCAGCCTGTCTGAATTATGCCCTGATGGCGGATACCAGACTGGGGGCCGCCGCGCTTTTGGGTCTGAGCGCTTTGCTTTGCTCAAATGGCTTGTGGCACGCCTGGGCGAGCGTCAAATCGCATAGCGTTTCGCCCGGCGTGGTCACGGGCATGTTGCTGTACGTACCGCTGGTGATTTTGGAGTTCGAAGTGTTTCTGCGGTCGGGGCGAGTGTCTCTTTGGGCGGCCTTGCTGGCGGCTTTGGCCGGCAGTTCCTATCACGTTTTTTCGGCGCTGTATCATCGCGTCGGCGGGGCTGGGAGAGTGAGCGTTTAGCGATTTTCGGCTGAGCCGCTGGCGGAAGCGTTCGGCGACCAAAGCGTTTCAGGAGCACCCAAAGCGTGGTTCGCCCAGCGGCTCCAGACAAAGAGAGCATCGCTGAGGCGGTTCAGATAGCGGACGGCTTCTTCGGGCACGCTCTCGGTACGCGCTAAGGCAACCAGCAAACGTTCGGCGCGCCGGCAAACGGTGCGGCAAATGTGCAGATCGGCATCCAGGCGGCTGCCGCCCGGCAGCACGAACGAGCGCAGGGGCGTGAGTGCCGCATTAGCTTCGTCGATTTCCCGTTCAAGCTGTGCAATCTCGGCGCCGGTCACACGCGGCTGCTTTGGGTGGACATCTTGCGGTAGCGTGGCGAGGATGGAACCGAGATTAAAGAGTTCGTGCTGCACCCGCTTGAGAATAACGGCCAGTCCGGCGACAGCGGGTATAGATTCCGCCGTCACGCGAGCCGCGCCCAGGAACGAGTTCAGTTCGTCGACCGTGCCGTATGCTTCTATGCGGAGGTTGTCTTTTTCCACGCGCTGGCCGCCCACCAGAGCGGTTTGGCCGGAATCGCCGGTGCGGGTATAGATGCGGTTGAGGGCAACGCGCGGTTCGTTGAATGTGGGTTCGCTCACTATGGTCCTAACTTGAGTTTAGATGGCGGGCGCTGAGGTTCGTGGTTCGGGTGAATTACGGACGGGATTGCCGGGCGGCGCGGAATTCAGAGAACTCTTTGGCGAAGACGCTGTTGGCCCATGCGGGGACGACGTTGCGGAGCGTGGCCAGCCTACCTTCATGGAATCGAGCGATCAGGCGGTGCGGACGGAAAGGATTGCTGTTGTCGAACAGCAGGACCTGATCCGCAATCCGCACCGCTTCAGGCAAGCTGCTGAGCGAGCGCGCGTAGCGAGCAACAATCGCGTCTTCCGGGACGGAGTGCCCACCTTGCAGCACGCGGAAAGAAACGCGAGCTACGTTTAGGTCGGGCGACTTAACGCAGATGAAAATGACTCGGGTATAGTAACCACGATCCTTTGCCTCCTCGAGCATTCTTGGATCGGGCCGGATTCCCTCTGTCACGAAAGGCACTCCCTCCGCCAGAAGTTTGCCTCGCTCTTCGTCGGCTATTCTCGCGGCACGAAGGGCGGCTCCGGACGGATCAAGAGGAGCGATTTGCTTGGCGATGATATCGGGATTGACAAACGGCAGATCCCACTTGGCAAGGCGACGGTCAAAAAAGGTAGATTTGCCTGAGCCATTCGGCCCGGCGAGAACAACGAGTTCGGGGGCCCTTCCGCGGCTCATTCGCTAAGCTGCACCCCGGACAACCTCTTCGATCCGGACTAGCCCCTTCCCCTTTTGATATTTGACGATGTAGCGTCGTTCGTCGGGAGCAGTTTCAACGGTAGCTTGGAGATCCTCGTCCCAGCGATAAGTAGTGCCATCGGGGAATCGGTCGTCGATGGGCGTGGAGTCGCCCTCCATCAGCAAATCCGGAAGCTCATCCAAATAACGATGGAGTTCTTCATTGGTCGGTGTTTTCAACTCGCGCATGGCGGCAACCTCCGTAAATTTCAGTATATCGTCACAAGTATCCTTTCACGTCATCGGTTGCGGCTCTGCTGCCGGACCCGCCAGGATCTCCTACCTCTCGATTTGCATCGGCGTTTACGCTTGAGGTTCCAGTACCATCAATCACCATCGACTCCACCCATCCAAGAGGCGTCGGCCCGCCTTCCGGGCGGAAACTTTTTCAATTTGTTTCTAAACGTACCCCTTCTTTCTGACGTTATCTGGTCATTCGACGGCGGGGGGTCATGCGTCTTCGGACGCAGACTCGGCAGGCAGTGGCTTCCGTCGTTTGGTGGTCCGCTTGCTCACTCTAGATTATGGCGAGTAGCTCCTTGTAACTCGGTCCACTAAGGAAATAGGTAACTGTCCATGGCAAAAGCAATTGGAATTGATCTAGGGACTACGAATTCAGTAGTCGCCGTTATGGAAGGCGGCAAGCCAGTAGTAATTATCAACGGCGAGGGGAACCGTTTGACGCCTTCCGTCGTCGGCTTCACCAGCAGCGGCGAGCGCCTGGTGGGTCAATTGGCAAAGCGCCAAGCGGTGCTCAATCCCGAAAATACGATTTCCTCGGCCAAGCGATTCATCGGGCGGCGCTTTTCCGAAGTGCAGTCGGAGATCAAGAATGTGCCGTACAAGGTGATGGGTGGTCCCGATGACGCTGTCCGCTTCTTGGTCATGGGCAAACAGTATCCGCCCGAGGAGGTTTCGGCGGTCGTGCTCCGCAGGTTAGTGGAAGACGCGGCCAAGTATCTGGGTGAAAAGATCACCGACGCTGTCATTACCGTCCCCGCTTACTTCAATGACGCGCAACGTCAGGCGACCCAGGACGCGGGCAAGATCGCCGGCCTGAACGTCCTGCGGATTATCAATGAACCTACCGCGGCGGCACTCGCCTATGGCCTGGATAAGAAAGGCAACGAGACCATTCTGGTTTTCGACCTTGGCGGCGGAACGTTTGACGTATCCGTCCTCGATTTGGGCGATGGAATATTCGAAGTTCATTCCACCGCCGGAGACACTCACCTGGGCGGCGACGATTTTGACAAACGCCTTGTCGATTGGATTGCCGAAGAGTTTCTGCGCGATCACGGCATTGATTTGAGAAAAGACCGCCAATCGTTGCAGCGGCTTTCCGAAGCCGCCGAAAAGGCCAAGATCGAACTTTCCGGTGCGCTGGAAACGACCATCAATCTGCCGTTTGTAACCGCCAACGCTACCGGGCCCAAACACCTGGAGATGAAGCTTTCGAGGGCTAAGTTCGACCAGTTGACGGCCGACTTAGTGGAACGCTGCAAAGGACCCGTGGAGCGTGCGCTCGCCGACGCTAAGATTCAAGTCGCGCAATTGGATGAAGTGATCCTGGTTGGCGGCTCAACCCGCATCCCGGCCGTACAGACCCTGGTACGGCGCTTGACCGGCGGTAAGGAGCCGAATCAGTCGGTGAACCCGGACGAAGTGGTTGCCATAGGCGCCGCCATCCAAGCGGGTGTGTTGGCGGGTGAAGTGAAGGGCGTTGTGCTGCTGGACGTCACGCCTCTCTCTCTCGGACTGGAAACGCTGGGTGGCGTGATGACGAAGCTGATCGAACGGAACACCACCATACCAGCGCGAAAAACGGAAGCATTCTCTACCGCTGAAGACAACCAGACAGCCGTCGAAGTCCATGCGCTGCAGGGAGAGCGTGAATTCGCCAGGGACAACCGCACACTCGGTCATTTCCGGCTGGAAGGCATCCAGCCCGCTCCGCGCGGCGCGCCTCAAGTGGAAGTTACTTTCGACATCGACGCCAACGGTGTCTTGACTGTCACTGCCAAGGACAAACAGACGGGCAAGGAGCAAAAGATTACCGTTGCCGGCTCTACTCAGTTATCGAAAGATGAGATCGAGCGGATGGTAAAAGACGCGCAAGCACACGTCCAAGACGACAAGCGGCGGCGGGAGGAAGTATCTGCCCGCAATGGCGCCGACGCCATCGCCTATGAAGTGGAGCGGCAGATCCGGGACCTGGGCGGCAGCGTGCCGGCAAACGAGAAGTCCCGAGCCGAGCTGCTGATCGCGCAGATTCGCGAACTCGTGAAAAACGAGTCCACCGATGTACCGCGCATGCGTCGGTCGACCAGCGATCTTCAGCAACTAGCCCACGCTTTGGCGGCAGCCGCCCCCAGTCAAAGCTCGGCCTCAGCCGCTCATGCTGCTGGCTCGAACGGCGCGCCAAAAGCAGGCGTGGAAGAGGTCATCGACGCCGAGTTCAAACAAACCAAGTGAGGGATTGTCCGCGGGCGACCCAAAGCCGCCCGCGTGTTGCAAACTAACTAACTAGCCATGAGTTCAAGCGATATCAACGGAAAAATAGCGGTCGATGTTCAGCAGCCTGAAATCGAAATCGTTCGCGCACAGTTACGCAGCGAACATGAGATGTACTTGCGCTCGCTCGCCGATTTTGATAACTACCGGCGTCGCGTGGAAAGAGACGTTGCTGGAGCTGTCGAAAGGGGGAAACGCAGCCTCATTCTCGCTTTTCTGGAAGTCGTCGATTCCTTTGACCGAGCGCTGCTGCAAGTAGGCAATGCCTCAGCCCCTCTAGTGGAAGGATTGGAGGCGGTTCACAGAAAGACTCTGGCGTTACTTCAGGCGCAAGGCGTGACCCCTTATAACAGCGTTGGCGAGACTTTCAATCCGGCTCTCCATGAAGCTGTGGCCTCGGTAATCGGCACTCAGTACCCGCCCGGAGTCGTCGCGGATGAGTTACAGCGTGGCTATAAAGCCGGTGACGCTGTGTTGAGGCCCGCTCAGGTCCGAGTTTCGCAAAACTCCTGAGATTGGTTTGCACATCATGGCCATTGCTTTCAAAGACTATTACCAGATTCTTGGAGTTCCAAAGACCGCCACGGAGGACGAGATTCGCAAGGAATATCGAAGCCTGGCGCGAAAACATCATCCGGATTTGAATCCGGGGAAACAGTCGGCTGAAGATAAGTTCAAAGAGATTAATGAAGCTTATGAGGTTCTCTCCGATCCCGAAAAGCGCCTGAAGTACGATCAACTCGGATCAACTTCGCCGGCGGAAGGGGGTTTCAGACAACCAAATGGCTGGGCGAACGGGAGAGCGGACTCTCACAATGGCAACAATGGTTTCGGTCAGGAACACGGAGCCGAGGGTTTCAGCGATTTCTTCGAGGGGCTATTTGGCGGCCGTGGCGCCGCGCGGGGTGGCGCCACTTTCCGGATGGCAGGCCAGGACGTCAACGCAACGATATCGTTGATATTGGAGGAAGCGCACTCAGGCGTTCTACGCACGATCAAGTTGGAGGATGCGGACGCAAAGGTCAAATCGCTCGAAGTAACCATCCCGCCCGGAGTTCGCGATAGCTCCGTGATCCGGCTCGCCGGGCAGGGTGATGCTGGAACCGGCGGATCCCCAGCCGGCGATCTTTATCTTCATGTGAATCTGGAGCCTCATCCTCTCTTTCAGGTTCTCGGCGACGATACTCAAGTGGAGTTGCCCGTCACTCCGTGGGAGGCCGTGCTGGGCGCCAAGGTCAACGTGCCCACCCTTGATCATCGGGTAGAGATGACAATTCCGGCCGGTTCGCAAACCGGCCAAAGACTGCGGCTTCGCCGGCAAGGGCTGAAAAAGCGTGGCGGCGGACGCGGCGATGAATACGTGAAACTGAAAATCGTAGTGCCGTCTTCGCCCACCGGCCGCGAGAAGGAATTATTCGAACATCTGGCAGCCGAATCGCGATTCAACCCGCGGGAGCCGCTGGCGGGGAGGGATTAACTTTAATGCAGCGCTACGACCTGGTTCACTCCATTGAGTCCAACGAAGTGACGCTAGACGCTCTGGCCGCGCTTGCCGGAATGCACCCAGCACTCGTCGAGCGATTCGTCGAATTTGGACTCATCCAGCCGGCAGCCACTGGCGGCACGGTAATTCTATTCGATTCCTCAAAAAGCAGCCGGCTGCGCTCAATCATGCGGCTCCGCAATGATCTGGGAATCAACCTGCAAGGGGTTGCCGTCGTCCTCGATCTGGTCGAACGGTTGCGGGTTCTTGAGCGCGAGAACGCTTCGATGCGTGCCAAGCTTTAAAGCTTAACCCAGTATTCCATATTGTTTCAGGACTTGCCGCATGATCGGTCTCTCTGCCCTGGGTCGAAGTGCCGCCGCGCTCACTCCTGTGAGCCCGATGCAAACCGGATATACTACTGTGCAGCCTAAACGGAAACATTATGAAAAGTAACAGACGCCAGTTCGTACAGACACTCGGGACCAGTTCCGCCGGAATCGCCCTGGGCGCTACCCTTGCCGCAGACCCGCAAAAGGCCACGGCGGAAGGCCAGGATGGCCAGCTTCTGTTTGTCGGGGACGACATTGCCGTCACGCAAACGGAATACGGGAAAGTCAGAGGATACATGCTCCGCGGCATTTATCATTTCCTCGGCATGCCCTATGGGGCCGATACCTCCGGCGCGAACCGCTTCATGCCACCGCAGAAACCCAAGCCCTGGACCAACGTCTATCCGGCGCTCTGGTGGGGTAATTCGGCGCCGCAGAACATGGAGAACCGCTATGAGAACAAATTCGCCTCCTTCCGGGACCATTGGAACTATGACGACGTGAGCGAGGATTGTCTGCGCATCAACGTCTTTACGCCCAGTGTGAACGACGGCAAAAAAAGACCGGTCCTCTTCTGGATCCACGGCGGCGGGTTCGTGAACGGCAACGGCATCGAACAAGACGGATACAACGGAGAGAACTTCGCGCGTTTGGGAGATGTCGTCTTTTGCTCCATCAATCACCGCTTAGGCCCGCTGGGGTTCTGCAATCTGGCGGGCGTGGGCGGGGAAAAGTTCGCCGCCTCGGGGAATGTGGGCATGCTGGATATTGTCGCCGCGCTCCAGTGGGTTCGGGACAACATCGCCAATTTCGGCGGTGATCCGGCGAATGTCACAATCATGGGCCAATCCGGCGGCGGCGCGAAAGTCTGCATCCTGACAGCCATGCCTTCGGCGAAAGGGCTGTTCCAGAAAGCCGTCGTGCTGAGCGGCGCGTCGCGCAAGGCCGGAGACAAAAGTTCTTCCGAAAAGTTGGGGGCCGCTGTGGTCAAAGAAGCTGGCCTTACGCAGGACGATTTGCCTCGCTTGCAAGCCATGCCTTGGAAAGATTTCTATGCCGTCGCCACACGGGCGCAGCAGGCTTTGGCTAAGGCCGCGGGCCCTGGTGGAGGAATGGCGCGTGGTTTCAGCCCCGTGGTGGATGGCAGCATTCTGCCGCAGCATCCTTACGATCCGGTAGGGGCACCCACAGCGGCGGATGTGCCAATGATTATCAGTTCGGTGCAGAACGAGCAATCGCCGAGTTGGACCGATTCCACTTTGGAGTCGATTACGCTTGAACAGGTGGTGGAAAAGGTCAAGGAAAGAGCGGGCTTCGGCGCGGGCTTTGGAGACAGAGCAAGGGACGTGGTGGATTCTTACGTGAAGGCGTTTCCCGGCAGGAAGCCGGTCGAAATCTGGTCGCTGGTCAGCAGCAACCGCGAAAGCGTGGTGGAATTGGCGGACGTGAAATCGAAACAGCCCGCCCCGGTGTTTGTTAATTGGTTCACCTGGCAACCGCCTTTGTTCGATAAGCGCATGCGCGCTTTTCACTGCGTCGATATCAGTTTCTGGTTCTACAACACGGACTTGATGCTGACTCACACCGGCGGCGGCCCACGGCCCAGAGCGCTTTCGGCGAAGATGTCCGGCGCCTTGCTGCAGTTCATGAAAACCGGCGATCCTAACGGAGCGAATCTGCCCGCATGGCCGAAGTACTCGGCGGCCCACGGGCAAACCATGATCTTCGACGACACTTGCGAAGCGAAGAATGACCCGGACAGAGAGGCGAGGAAAGCGCTGCGCGCCTCGGCCTAACGGACGAAATGACGACGCCCTGCTTGGCCCTCCTAATCCGCGATTCCAGGATTCGGCGGGTCTATCCCCAGGGCCGTCGCCAGCGCACACAAATGGTCTTGCTCTTGGACCAGAATTTCCCGTAAACTTTCCGCAATCGCAAATTCATTCAACTCGTCCGCTTGTTTGACGCGCCGCCGGTACTGGCGAATCGTCTCTTTCTCGTTCTCCAGGTCGAATCGCAGCATGTCCTCGGCCTTCTCCGACGTCTTCACGGGCTTCGGCGTCACCGCCGGCATTTCCCCCAAGTAATCGATGTGGTTCGCAATGGTGAGCGCATGCGCCAGTTCCTCTTTTGCATGAACGGCAAGCTCGTCCGCAATATTCATATAGGCCGCGCCTTTGAGGACCTGCGAATAGTTCACGTACGCAATGATGGCCTGATATTCGCGTGACAGGTCTTCATTCAGAGCCTCGGCAAACTGCTTTCGGGTCATCTCTTTCTTCGAGACTTTGTTTTTGGGCATAAACTGTAGGACTACGTGGCAGCGCAATTCATTTCAACGCTTTCCAGCCTTTCTTCGCTCTTTCTTTGTTTTTTTGGCGATGTCCGTTTTAGGGGTTGTCCACGCTACCCGTTCAATTTGGCTCGACGATAGGACTATTAACCTTGCTGTAGCTCGGTCAGACAACCGTGGCGTAATCCAGAGGAGCGCGGCCTTTTGGTGGGCAACTCAGGAAGAGCGGCGAATTTCCGCCGATCGGCTAGCGCGAAGCAACGCACTAAACCGCCAAGAACTGGTACCTTTCCCCGCCTTTACGCGACAGCGACAACAATATCGGCTTTGCTGTCCCTATTTTCGTTCCGTCCGCGCTTATATTGAGTGAATGATCCACTTGATTTGCACTCTGGAACCCGTTCGCATCCCCTTTCTGTTCCAATTCATCGAACATTACAAACGATTGGGTGTGGAGAAATTCCATTTTTCGGTTCAAGCTGAACCAAGGACCTCAACGGCCGATTTGGAAAACCATCGGCGAGCCGCTCGACGGGAATTGAGTCCGTTGGGTATCGAACTTTCAGCTTTGTTGGTGCAGCCCTTTAACGCACGGGTTCTAAGATCGCATCATGACGAATTACAATCGCGCCAGTGTCGAGCTGGCGACTGGATTGTGTGGGCCGACATTGATGAATTCCAGGTATACCCCGGACAGTTTCTATCCCTGTTGAACTTCGCCGACGCTTACGGTGTTGATTACTTTGAGGGCCATCTAATAGACCGCGTATCCCAAGACGGCAACTTGAGGGAGTTTGACCCTGTCCAGTCCATTTGGCAACAATATCCGCGCGTAGTGAAACCGCCGTCGCCAATCTCTCCCCGATCCACCCACAAGGTTGTCTGTGCCAGATCGGACGTGCGGCTGACACCGGGCAACCACTATGCCGCCGGTGAGCGGCCCCTTCGCTACTACGCGGAATCCGCGGAAATTCATCATTTCAAGTGGGACTCATCCGTTGTGAAGCGCTTGTCTCGGCGTTTACAACCAGACTTTCAAGCGACGTCTCCCTGGTGGGTCGAGTCGAAGGCAATACTGGATTTAATCGAAACGCATGCAGGGGGACTCGGTGAGCTCTAGACGCATCGCTTGGCCGCCCCAGCATGCAATCTCCTGCAAGGGCGCTATCATAGGCGTTTCAAACACTGCAATTAAGAGAACAGGACTGACATGAGCGCATCAGCCGGCGGCCCATCTAGCGATGTAACCATCCTTTTGCACGAGATCGTTCGTGGCAACCCTGAAGCCCTTAGCGAGTTGGTTACACTCCTCTACCCGGATCTTAAGCGGATGGCTGAGCACCGGATGCACGGCGAAAGGCCGGACCACACAATTCAACCTTCCGCATTAGTGAGCGAGTTCTACCTCCAAGTGGCGAATTGCCGGGGAGTGGATTGGCGGAACAAATCGCATTTCTTGGCGGTCGCATCCCAAATCATGCGGCGCTTCTTAATTGACTACGCTCGCACACACAACGCTCAAAAGCGAGGCGGGGGGGTAGCGTTATTCGAAATCAGCGAACTCGGACTTCATTCGGGCCGGCCGAATGAAGTTTTGATCGTCAATGATCTTCTGGATCGCTTGTTTTTGGAGGAACCGCGAATGGCGCAAGTAGTGGAGATGCGCTGCTTCGGTGGACTCACGCACTCTGAAATTGGCGAGGTGCTCGGAATCGACGAAAGGACTGCGAAACGCGACTGGCAGGTTGGCCGAGCTTGGCTGAAGACCCATTTCGAGAAAGGAACCAGGCTAGAGTGACAGAGGCGGATTGGGAACACGTCAAGTGTATCTTTGCAGCCGCCCTAGAGCTTCCGCTGGGTGAACGGGAAGCTTTCGTGCATCGCCAATGCGGTAATCGGCTCGATCAAAGGGATTTGCTATTGGATCTATTGGCGAATCATAGTTCGGATTCCAATTCATCTCACCGAAGTACCTGCGATTGGCAACCAGTTCTCAAGGTAGGGGAACTGGTAACTGGGCGCTTTCGGATCAGCAGATTGATTGCCGCCGGCGGGATGGGAGAGGTTTATGAGGCCTGGGACGAATGGCTCCGTTTGCGCGTGGCGCTTAAGACAGTGCGGCCCGAACTGCTTTCCGATCCTGGCGCTCTCGACCGCTTTAAGCGCGAACTGCTTGTCGCTCGCAGAGTCTCTCATGAAAATGTCTGCCGCGTCTTCGACTTCGTTGAGCACCGTACTGAAAAGGGGCAACAGTCGGAGGCTACGCCCTGTTTTACTATGGAGCTCCTTGAGGGGGAAACACTGGCTCATATTCTGGAGCGCTCACGTCCGCTCGCCTGTGCGGATGCCCTGGCCATACTGAAGCAAGTTGCCAGCGGTCTCCGCGTCCTTCACAACCATGGCATTGTGCATCGTGATCTTAAGCCTTCCAACATTATCGTGGTGCCGCAGCCTGCCCGGCCGGACCGTGTCGTTGTAGCTGACTTCGGTCTTGCGAAGTCGGAACCAGGCGAAGTGGACTGGTTTCAATCTGCGACCGAATTTAGAGGAGGCGCCCCTTATTTCACAGCGCCCGAAGTCTTCAGCAAATCGCGGCCTGGCATCCCGTCGGACGTGTACAGTTTCGGTCTGCTAATTGACGAAATGGTCACCACCTCGCGTGCGTTCTCGTCGACCTCGCCGCAGGCGCTGGTGTGGGAGAAGCTCTGGAAAAAACCGCTGCCGCCATCTAGTCGCTCAGCCGAACTCCCACCACATTGGGAGGTCACGATCCTGCGCTGCCTTGAACCAGAACCATCTGCGCGATTCGCTTCCATCGAGGATGCGGTACGCTCGCTCGAATTGCCCCCAAATGCCTCTAGTACCGAAAGGACTGAAGGACAGCCTCCGCGACGGATCAAGCGGAGACTCGTCCTCGGCGTTATCATCGCGGCGCCGGTTGCCGGGGCTACTGCGTTTACTGCACTCGCTTTGCAGCCTGTGTCCACATCAATTGAGGTCTACGACATTCGCAACACAACCGGGCTGGGCGAATACGATTACTTCTGTAGAGGGACCACGGCGGAACTCACTCGGCAATTGTTGCAGTTGCAACGGCTGCGGGTATTCTCTCCACGAATTTCGCGCACCAGCGCAAGGGCCGCCACGCCGGCGAGATTTTCCATCGACGGCATGCTTCAGGCAAATAATGGTCAGATTCGACTTACGGTGCAACTGTCCGACAATCAGCAAAGCGGAACGGTGCTCTGGTCGGACAACTTCGATCGAAACGGAATCAACGATCCCTTAGCGCTGCAGTCGGACATCTCGCGCAATACCGCCACCGCCGTCGAGCGCCAGTTGATGCTGGGAGCCAAAGGACCAGATCAGGCCAACGCACTGGCAAGGGCGGCATACGGGCTGCGGCGATGGTTCGGCCGCCAAAGCACGGGTTACTTTTCAGGGCCGCCGACCACTAGCAATATCGCATTTGATTTCTACATGAGGGGACACCATCTGTTAGAGGAACTCTCGCCACAGTCGGCCGGGGCGGCTATCGATTACTTTAAGCGAGCCATCGAAAATGACGAACAGTTCGCGCTCGCTTATGCCGGCGTAGCGGACGCCTATATGGCGTTGATGAACTATAATTATGCGCCTCATCCCGAGCTTGCCCAGAACGCCCGCTATTACGCCGAACGAGCGGTAGAACTAGGTCGAGATTTGGCGGAAGCTCATGCCGCCCTCGCCGCCGTGCGCCAGATGGACTGGGACCATATCGGCGCCGAGGACAGCTACCATGAGGCTTTGCGCCTAAAGCCGAACTACGCAAAAGCAAGACGTTGGTATGCGGGATTTGTTCTGCAATTCGGCAGAACGGAAGAAGCGATCCGCGAGAGTCGGCATGCCCTCGAGCTCGATCCTTATGACCCTTCGGCGGCGCCCGCCGTAGGGCTTTATCTGTTTTTTTCTGGGAAATACCCGGAAGCTATTGATCTGCTCCAGCGCTCTCTTCAAAAAAGCGAAATGCTAATGACGCGCCATAATCTTGGACAAGTGTACGCTTGGCTCGGCAATATTCTCCTCGCTAATCAGGCGGAACACTTTTTTGGACTGGCGCTGGAACAAGCCCGCGCGATCGAAAACACAGAGCGCGCCACGTCTCCCGACGGGAAAACGTCGTTTTCAGACCAGTTATTCGCTCTCGCGTACGCTCTCCATGGTCGCGAGTTGGAGACCGAGCCATATCTTACACGGCTGGAAGCCGACATGCTCACTGGCGGAACCTCCCCGGTCACCGTGGGCTGGATCTACGCGATATTGCGACAGCAAGACAAAGCTTGCGACTACCTCGAAAAAGCTGCGTCGTGGCGTGATCGGCGGCTCCTATACACTAAGATCATCCCATTTTTGACGAACCTCCATGGAACTCCCAGGTTTCAAGCATTACTAACACTCATGCATTTAGCATAAACACTTAAGGAAAGGAGACTAACCAGATGAGCAAACAACAGACATACCTCAAGTTTTCGGCCAAGACCTTGAACGAAGTTGACTCCAACCACCTCAAGCTTCGCTTCGCCGACACACCGGTCGCTGCCACAGGAGAGATCGGACCACCTACGGGGTCCGCAGTCACATTTGACCAACCGATGGAGGTTAAAAGAGTTCAGGTCCTCCAAGACAAGGATGGAAGCCTGTATATCGGCCTCGATTGAGATCGGAACATGATCACTGCCGATCCCGAAGCTCCATTGGAGATCTTGTCGCAAAAGACGGGGGACTCTGCAAATTTGCGTCTCTTGGCGCTTGAAGCCACGGAACGCCAAG
>Ga0302319_10016334_pt1 | contig 13690 bp, 13 predicted proteins | sample Bog_T0_2_FD_203319 | JGI IMG/M metagenome (GOLD analysis project Ga0302319, IMG submission 203319) | Peat permafrost microbial communities from Stordalen Mire near Abisko, Sweden - Bog_T0_2 | ecosystem: Environmental > Terrestrial > Soil > Wetlands > Peat | place: Sweden: Abisko, Stordalen Mire...
TTCCTTGTGCGCGGCGTTGATCGAGGTCAGCCGGCGGGTGATGGTTGCCGCCTTGCGCGGTTTTTCCCCTTCTCCGGGTTTTGCCAGCGAAGTCAAATAGAGGGCGACGGTCGAGGGAGTCGCCGGCAAGGAAGATAAACCGTTCCGATCGCACCATTGGGCGAAATGGCGCCAGTCGCTGGAATAGGCCCGGCGGGTGGCCTTGGCCTTGGCCTCGTCCATGTATCGATGGGCGGCCTGGGCGGTTTCGTAGAGCGGATCGTCCGGAGGGAGCTCCGGAAGGCGGTGGGCCAGCCCTTCCCCGGCCGCAGTCAGGGACAGAGCCAGCCGAGCCGGGTCCGGGGGCAGGATCTCGGGTTCTTTTTTTTCTGGAGGCGTGTCTGGCATTGGTGGTACCATTCTCCTGGTTGAAGTTTCAAAACCTCGGCTCGTGTGCATGGCCGAGGCCCGGGTCACCTCGGGAAACCACCCCGGCGGACCTCCAGCCGCCTTCCTCAGGCGGCAAAGAACGCCGCAAGTCTTACGCCAAACAATCCCCGAAAAAACAACTGTTTTGTCATCATACGCGTATAACGCCCGAGAAGTATATATTATCAGGCGTTAGAAAAGAAATTCCTATTGCGCGGACGCGCATTAACGCGTGTGCGGTGCTATGCTTCGACTATGCCAGCAAAGCCCCGGTGGCACGCCGATCTGAACAAAATCCGCGCCGCGGCCGCGGAGATGAAAGCACCCTTCCTCGATCGCCGGGCCATCGAGCGCCTCTTCTCGGTCAAAGCCCGCCAGGCCAACAACCTCATGCGCGGCCTGGGGGGCTACCGGATCGGCCAGGCGGATCTGGTCAGCCGCGAGGATCTGCTAGCCAGGCTCGACGGGCTGGCCGGCCCCGCCGGCTATCAGGGGCAAATTGCCCGCAGGGCGCGGGTGCTCGAGGCGCTGGACGAAGTCCGCGGCCAGGCCCGCCCGCGCCGCGTCTCCGCTCCCCCTCCCCGCCGGCCGGATGCGGCGCTGCCCGAGGGCACGCGCCTCTCGGCTCTCGGCGAGTTGACCATCTCCTTTACCTCGGCCGAAGACCTGCTGGGCCGGGTCATGGGCTTGGCGCAGGCGGCTTCTGAGAACTTCGCCGCCTTCGAAGCTGAGCTGGTTCCCTTCCCTGCCGCCGAAGCCCCGGATCCGGCTTCCCTGCCCGGGGACCTCCGATGAGCGAGGAAAACACCCAGCTCGCTATCTCGGTTCTCCGCTACGACGGGCCGTTTGATCTTCTCCTGGCTCTCATCCGGCGCCAGGAGTATCCGATCGACGATCTGCCGGTTCTCGAGATCACGAGCCAGTTTTTGGCCTACGTCCGGTCGGCCGAGGATCTGGATTCCGAACTTGGCGGCGAGTTCGTCGAGGTGGCCTCCTGGCTCGTGCTGCTCAAGTCGCGCAGCCTGCTGCCGCGCGAGAAAGACGAGGGCCCGACGCCCCAGGAGGAGCTGCGCCGCGCCGTGCTCGACCACCAGACTCTGCTCGCTACCTCGGAATTCCTGCGCGAACGCAGCGGGAAATCGCGCCCCGGCAGTGCCGGCGCGCCGGGGGCGCGCGGGGATCTCGTGCTCGAGCTCTCGGACGAAGACAATCCCACGGTTCAGGACGTGCTCGAGGCTGCCCGGCGGGCTCTTGAATCGGCTCGGGCCGCCCGGTCGCTCGAAAATACGGAGACCGGAAACGCGACCGTCGAGGACCTGGCGCGGTGGATCGGCGCCCGCCTGGCTTCGGTTCCCCTCTCGACCGCGGTGTCGACCGGGGATTGGTTCAGGGAACTGGGCGCCGGTCAGGCTCGGGCCGCGCTGCTGCTGGCGTTACTGGAGCTGGCCCGGAAGGGGATCCTCCTCCTCTATCAGGGGGAGGACTATGCCCCGATCCGCGTGAAATCCCTCGAGGCGGTTCCTCCGGACCTTCCACTCGATGCTTACTCGTACGGTGACGCGCCTGCAGCTGGCTGAGCAGAGGGCTTCGGCGATTCAGTGCGAAGTGGTGTTTGGGGCGCTCGGTGTTCGTGCCGCGTCGAGGGGGGGAAGCAACCGGGGCGCGCCAGCTCCGGCATGCGGGGCGACCGGCACGCCTGCATGCAGCACTCTTCAGGATGGTGGACGAGTCTAAGTCTGGACGACGAGGTTGGGCGCCGGGGGCTGGGTGAAAGCGGCCTGCTCGAACTGTTGGTAGAGGGCAGCCCGCTGAAGCTCCCGGTGGCGTAGTGTGCGTTCAAGATGGACAGTTCCCTCCCCCACCGCCGCGGCCTGGGCATATTCGCGGAGGTCGGCCGCTTGTGCCTGCATCAGCGCGATCAGCTCGTCGGCCAAACCCTCGATGCGGGCGGTATGCGAGGCATTACTCATGGGAACTCCTTCCGGACGTGAGAGAGGTTCGGCTTGAATCTACCTGGACTCCGATTTGGTTTACTGCTTGAAGTATAGGCGGCCCGGTGCCAGCGGCCGGGTTTTGCCTGGTTGTAATTGCCGACAGAGTGCCGAGGCGGTGTAATCGGGAGTTCCATAAGAGCTCTATTGGGGCCCGTTTCCGGCAAACGACCGCGTTTTTCGGGGCTAGAAAATGTCCGCGAAAGGTCTGGTTTTCTGCAGATCTCTGTGCAGCTAATCCTGAGCTTGCGGTTAAGCCCTTTATTAATAATAGGATGCGAAGACGCATAAACGTGATGCTCTGTCAACGTTAAAGCGTTACACGTTTATGCGTTATCACGGTGACACTGTGAGAGCGAATAAGCTCTGTAACGTTTCAACGATGCGACGTGACACTGTTACACGGTGTCAGCCTATAACGTTTTGGCGTTTGTGCTGTGTTCCGGTTTTAGCGTTATACGTTCCTACGTCTATAGCGCTTCACGTTGACACGGTTCCACCGTGCTAGCTTGATTCGTTGTCACCGCATCACCGCTAGACGTTATTGGCGTTTTGCGTTATCAACGCAGTGCGTTATAACCTCTTCACGCCGCCACCCCGTCACCGCATAAACGTTTTACTCTTTTGAGTCGTTACGTTGATGCTTTGATGACGTGGCACGTTTATACCCTTATGATTCATATTGAAACAGCGCGGCATCTCCGCGAGGAGCAACCATGAACATTTGCGTAATCGCCCGCAAGGGGGGCGTAGGAAAGAGCACCGCCTCCCTGTTGATTGCCGAAGCCCTGCGTCAAACTGGCAAACGCGTGGCCATACATGATTGGGACGACCAAGGGACCAGCTCTCGAAGTTCAAAGATTGCTGGCAGGGAACTGGCCGAAACCAACAAAGAATACGACTTCATCCTCTATGACACGCCGCCTAACCTCGATCATCTGAGTACGGCCACCGCAGTTCGACATGCCAACGTAGTACTCGTACTGACGACCCCAAACGCGGCCGATCTCTGGGAAGCTAAGGATGCAGCCGACTTCGCAATGCAAGCCAACTCAAAAGCCATCATCCGAGTTCTCATAAACAAGGTGAAAAAAGGCACTCTCGTTGCGCGCTCGCTTGAGGATGCGTTCAAACTTCTTCACATCCCAGTACCAGCACTTACCAACCAAATCCAGGACCGGCAGGTCTTCGCTCATTTCCTTACCGGTGGATGGGCCTGCCTCGACGTGCCCGCACAACTACAGGTCGCAAATCTTGTATCGGAGATCCTCACTCTCGGCTATCAACCGACCACCAGCCCCCTAAACCAACTTCAGGAATACGCAGAGGTATAACGTGGCCGCCGTTCGCAAATTCGACCCACTTCAAGGGCTCAAGGACCAGGTTGCAACTGTTTCCCAAACACCGACTCCATCGCCGGCGGAGCTAGTTGTCCCAAAAGCTCCAACGGCCGACCAACCGATGCTGCCGGTTTCTTCAACTTCCAGCGAGCGCACAGAAAGCAGCACCGTTGCAACTCCCCCGACCCCTATCTCGCAACGGGTCACCGCCCCGCCTGCACCGGCTAGGCCTTCCAAAACCGCCGTAAGGGCAAGGAAAATCAATGTTTACATTGATCCAGCTGAACAGGAGAAACTCAGCGAACTTGACATCTTTCTGCGCACGCAACATGCCATCCGCCCAAGCGAAAGTCACATCATGCGGGCCGCATTGGTTCTTCTCAAGTCGAATTCCGACTTCGTAGATGTCATCAAGACACTCCGCGAGCAAGATCCAAGACGTAACCGCTAGTATCGCTATGAAACTGGGAGCACGCAATGCCATCCGCGTGCCCGCCCCAACTGAGAAGTAGCCGATGCCACTTGTAGCGCGGAGCACGGCTAATTCTCCGTAGCGAAGGGAAGGGGAACGCCTGTCAAACTCCGAATCTCATCCATGCTGGCCTCCGCACCTCACAATGGGTCCAACGCGCTAAAGTGATCGAACCTGCGTTGTACGGCCGATCATATCCTTTTGATTCCACAGCATTTCTCGTCCCTTACAACTGGAGTTCGATATCTTGCTCGCTGGCAGCCTCTAGGGATCGAACCTGCGTTGTACACCCCTGGATACCCCACTGATTCCACATGGTTTAATAAGACCCTTACAACTGAGGTTCGACCTTTGCCCCAGTTCTTCTCCCTCCATATCGAACCCGTGTTGTACGAGCACCACTATTTTGCTCATTCCATTGATCTTCTCTATATCTGTACAACTGGAGTTCGATATTAACTGCCGATCCTGTGGCCCATATCGAACCTGTGTTGTACGTTACTAGTCATGTAGCTGATTACACAAACGATAGGCGTATCTTCTACTGCTTTTTGTTACATCGCAGCGTCCGCCGACGGGGATTCTTGGACAAATCGGGATCCGAAGCGCTACAAGATTGATTCTAGAACCTTTGTTCCGTTACTCCACTTCACAGCCAAAAATGGCGATACAGCTCGCCATGCTACACACCCTGGGAAATAATTAGCTCGAAGCCGTTTCCTTCACAAAGGAAATATAGTAGCCCTTGCGAAGCACTATCCGACTGGCCGCATCGACTGGGCCTATTTACCCAGCTCCTTTTCACAGACTCGTATTGAGCTAACTCCTTTTGAAGATATGCCTTCCAAACACGCAATTCCACTTCTAACATACTTATTATGTGCCATATACGACTCTCAAGTCTTCACCTGTTCCCCGCGGCGTCCACTCACCTCGAACCTGCGTTGTACGAAAGTCGAACTCCGGTTGTAAAGACATAGAATCCGCGTTGTATCGACTACGAACCCCTGTTGTAATCGTTTTGAACCCACGTTGTACCGGTATCGAACCTCCGTTGTAAAAACGTCGAACCTCCGTTGTAAAAAACCGCATCTATCTCCTTCATTTACAGTCGGTTGCAGCACGCTATATGCTTTTAATTTGTTTTACCCTTGTCTCTATTTATTCCTTCCTTCATCATCATCAACAGGCACATCATGTCAAGCTCACCACCTCTACTAGCCTCACAATCCGACGTTCTCCCGTTTGCTGATGTTGATTCCATTCGTTTCGAGCGAAATCTTCTCCAAATCGGGTTTTTCGCAGCTGACGAGAAGCGCAAAGGTACTCCCCAAACCAAGCGCCGCATCGAGACCACCATCAATCGCGACGGAAAACGCATCGTTGCCGCCATTGAGTATGAGGGAACACGCGGATTACCTTCCACCGCTGATCGCGACAAGTTCATGGCATTTTTGAAAATAGCCGATGAACAACGAGCTCGTTACGGCTGCATTACCAATCCGATTCGGTTCACCGCATACCGCCTGCTCAAGGAACTCGGCATTGCAACTGCTGGCTCGAATTACGAAGACATCAAAGAGTGGGGCGAGCGCATGGCGGTCACTACGATCACGTCGAGGCAGGTAATCTTCTTCGCTCGGACCAAACGATACGCCGACAAAGTCATCCACGTGTTCGAAACATTTCAACGCGTCGGCAAGCAATCGGGCACTGGCCGTTCTGACGAATATGAAGTTACGCTCGCAAGCTGGTTGCTCGACAATCTGAACGCAACTTACGTCTACGTCGAAGACTTTGCGCCTTACAAGAAGTTGAGGAGGCCCATAGCCAAGGCAATATTTGGACTTTTACATTGGTGGTTTCAATCAAGCAATGGCCACGCCGTCGAGAAGGATTATCAACAACTCTGCGTCCTCCTCGGGATTCAGGCTTATAGGCAACCTTCGAGGATAAAGCTATCCATCGGGAGGGCTCTTGATGAACTCATTTCGGTTAGGTACTTGTCTCGTTGGGACGTCCAGCTGATGTCCTCGAAGATTGGCTACAAGGTCATGCTTTGGCCGGGAGAGGACATACTTCGCAGTCTCTCCCTGACAACACCAAGGCTGCAGCCCCCAACCAAGGAACCGCAGGCTATAGCCGGCCCCACCACGCCAACAGCCGATATAGCCTCAGACAACGTCCTCACCATGGAGGCAGAACAGGCGCTGGCCGAACTGCTAACGTTTGGCATTGCTCCAAATAAAGCAGAACAACTCGTCAAGCAATACGAAGCCGGCGACATCCTCGACGTTGTGGAGTATGTGTCCTCTCAGGCAACAGCCGACAAGAACGGTCGCATCCAGAACCCCGCCGGGCTGCTTATCTACTACCTTCGAGACGACGTGCCTATACCTGCAGATTTCGTTACTTCCAGGAAACGGCGCATCATCGAAGCAGCTCGCCGTCGAGACGCCGAACAGCGACAGCACCTTGTCGATCTCGAACTCGAGTTTGACTCGTGGCGAGCACAGAGAGTAGACGACGAATTAAGCGTACGTTATCCCGGCCCCGAGCTAGGCCGGAAGATCGCCGAAGTTGTTGAGCAAAGGTCCAAGAGTGACAAGTACTTCATTCGGATTACTGCCGCGCAGCGCCCTGTCGTAGCGAGGCAGGTCCTGGCAAAAGAGGTTCGCGAACAGTTGGCATTACCAACCTTTGAGGACTGGTGCAAGACACACGCGCAGCGCGATCTATTCGGGAAATAGACTGCCAATTATGCGAAGGCGTTGGCTTTGTGAGGGCAACTCTGCCCGGCGGCGCATCCGCCACCAAACCTTGCCAATGCCAGATCGACCAACGCATTGCATTTGCGTTGCGCCGCGCTGGCATATCTGGAGTACAGGGACCGAGGTGGCGTTCACTCGCACGCGGGGTCAGGGCGCTCCGGCCAGTCAGGCCTTCTCACGATTTAGTGAGAACATTGGCACGCCTTCGATTCCTCTGAACCGTTGCCTCTCGGATTACCCGCCAGCCATTGCGAGCCCGCGCGGCATTCAATACCAACGCGGCAATCTCATCCACCTGGTTGCGGGGGAACGAGAAAGCATTCTGGCACATGCTCTCGGCAAATGCGATCCGTGATTTGCGGTCGCCCAGACGCGCCAGTCGGCAGTAGGCCTCGCAGGAAAAGGCGAACAGCTCGCGATGCGCGAACTCGACGTCAACAAACCTCTCCTGGCCTCTCCGCACTTGGAGGCCGTAGTGTCCAGGCTTGAGATAGTGAAGCAGATGCGCCGCTTCGTGGACGACAACATCGCTGTAAGGATCCTTGCTCTGGTAGGAAGACCACCGTATGTGTGCGAAGCTTTGCGCAGTGCCATCGTATGGGGTCTCGATCTCCTCTGGTTTGAGGCCATGATCGTCAAACAGCATCCAGAGGATCTGCCATGATGCACCACCGAAACAGGTCGACAGTTCAGCCTCCAGGGCCTCTTGGCCGCCCTGAAAGTTCAGTACGAACGTCCGTGCAATGAGTTCAGTAAGCGCGACCTGCTGCCAGTCGTCCTGCAGGAGTCCCTTCACCATGGGCTCAAGACGGCGTCGAATCTCCTCCGAAGCCACCTTGGGTTTCAGTCGCACTCTTGTTGGAAGCAGGTCACCCAGCTGACGAAACAGAGTCCGCAGCGCGGTTTTTACACCGCGGCTGTAAGCCTCATCCTCGTTGAACTGGGCGAGCGTGAAACGGCCGGAACCTGCACCATCCCAGGTCTTCTCGCCAGTGAGCAGAAATCTCTCAACCACCGGCGCGGATAAGCCGCTCTCCGCCGTCTGGTGGGCTGCTTCCCGAATGCACCGACGAACGGCCTGGAGTTTATCGTGGTTTATTGTCGGGGCAGACATAGGCTCCATGTCAGCCTACCAACAACGGCGTACAAAATCATAGACTGCTGGTAGCTTGGACTGTTTGCCGAAGGAGGCGTAAGTGGCTGGCCAACAAATTGACCGGGACAAGCTCCGGGCGGCGATTCGCCGAGAAGGAAGCGACTGCATTTTCCAGATGCTGGATATCGCGATAGAGCTTCTGCCCCAGCCCAAACTGCGCAAGCTCATAGCCGGGTACTTCAAACCAGCCGAGTTCTACGCGGATGGCGAAGGAAAGCCGGATCTGGTGGCGGCAGTCCAGGCATTTCACAAGGCGAGCCTGGCAGGGAAGTATTATGAGGCATTTGCCGTCAATTCCAAAAACTACACCGATACTTCGAGCGGCACGCTGGCCTGGATCGCCGATTGCCACCGCATTCTCGAGCGGTGCGTAAGTTGCGCGAAGAATGGAGACCCGGCGACCGTATGCCAGGCTTTCGAGCTTATCTTCAACCTGGTAGACCGGATCGACGCAGGCGAAGACGAAATTCTTTTCTTCGCCGACGAAGGCGGTTCATGGGCTCTCGGAATCGATTGGGAGAAGGTGTTGCCAGCCTGGTTCAGGGTTCTTTCCGCGACGGCAGATCCCGGCGAGTACGCGCAGCGAATTGACTCTATTCTGAAGAAACACTTCGCCAATGATCCGACGAAGATCGTCTCCGTTGCGAGCAGAGTCGCGACGCCGGCGCAACGCAGCGCGCCGGCCAAATTGTGACGCAGGTAACGAGCGTGCACGCTCTGAAATTCAGCGGAGACCAAACGCACATGGCAATGCAAACAATCCTCTCAAACTCGTACACATCGAGGTTGCAGAGCGCTGATGCAACTTATGGGAGGCAATCCATATTCCTCAGCGAAAGGGCCACTTTGAGCAATGCAGTTCCGGAAGCGCGGCGATTTTGGATCAGACATTGCCTGGATTCCAGGCGTACCTGTGAATACTCGGCAGCGAGCTCGGATCTTGCATGGGGAGCTCGTACTCGAAGCGGTAGAAGTGTTTTCTATCCAGGATGTCGATGGTCAGAGTGCCGGTGAGCCCGGTCAGTTGATCGCTCCCAGAGTCCGGCACCACGGTGATAGCCATTTTGGTTTGTCCGCGAGCCATGGAGCAGCAGTGCTGCAGGGAGAACGAGCCTAGCCGGTCGTGCAGCATTCCGGTCACGGTCTCGATCGCCACATAACCGGCCGAGCCCTTGACCGCGGTACCTGCGCTTAACATCTGCCCCAGGCTTACGGCGGTCAGGTCGCCGTAGAACTGCTTGTCGATTCTCGACCGGCCGAGTGCCGGGTCCATGCCCTCGATGAGCTGGGGGCTTAGCTTTACGTCGAAACTTCCGCTGGCGACTCTTGTCGACTTCATCTCCATGGTGGGAGGCATGGCAGGCTCCTTGGGTTGTAGGTTGCGATTGGAAGCGGATTCCTATTGCATCTCGTCGGCGGATGGGCCGTAAAGCGCGGGGACGGAGGCCTCGTTGAGGCGCAGATAGACGGTGAGCTGGCCGCGGTGGTGGGCCAGATGGCTGAAGACGGCATCGGTGATCATGATGTAGCGTGGCTTCTCAGCCACAATCCGGCCGCCGTTGATGAAGCGCCAACTGGTGAGCAGATGCTCCTCATTGGTGGCCGCGAGTGCCCGGCGGGCGCCGGCAATGCCGTCGTCGAGCATCTGGATCAGCTCTGCCTTGGTGGTGGCTTGCTTGTTCTTGAATATCTCGCTGGACGGGTCGTCGAGGTTCAGTTCGTCGCGCTCCACCATGAGCGGAATCCAGCCCAACATGCTGGCCACCAGCGCGGCCAGATGGCCGAGGGCCATAGACCGCTCGTGGGGTTTGAAGTCGTTGTGCCCGTCGGGGACGCGGTCAATGGCTTTGCGGGTCAGGGTGGCTTCCTGCTCCACCTGTTCGAGTAAAAGCTGCTTCAGGTCCATGAGGTGATCTCCTTGTCGGTCCGGCGTCCTTGCCCGACTTTTTTAGGATGGCGCCCGATATATGACATCTGTTGTCATAATTGATTTGAGATTGTTAAAAAAGTTCGAAGAAGGCGGAATTGGGGGGTGGGATTCGATGCGGGCTGACCGGTTGCTTTCGGCTCTGCTTTTGCTGCAAGCCAAGGGGCGCATGACGGGCAGGGAACTCGCGGAGCGGCTTGAGGTCTCCGAGCGCACCGTTCACCGGGATATGGAGGCGCTCAGCGCGGCGCGGATTCCCATTAGCGCGGTGCGAGGGGCGCAGGGAGGCTGGCAGATCGAAAAAGGCTGGCGCACGCAGGTTCCAGGGTTGGATGAGGGTGAGATGCGGGCGCTGCTAATGGCGCAGCCCAGAGTCGTGGGTCACCCGCGCCTGATAGCGGCAGCCGAAAGTGCGTTGAACAAGCTGATGGCGTCGCTTCCAGGGCCGTTGCAGGCGCGGGCGGCTGCAATGCGCGAGCGGCTGCACGTGGACCCAACGGGCTGGCGAGCAACTGGAGAGGACCTTTCCATGTTGAGCGCCGTGCAGGAGGCCGTTGCGGGCGAAAGGAAGTTGGCATTCGATTACACTCGCGCCGACGGGCAGAAAGGCCCGCGGACGGTGGACCCGCTGGGGCTGGTGGCCAAGGGGGAGAGCTGGTATCTTGTGGCCCGGGCGCCCAGCGGGATGCGCACCTATAGGGTTTCACGGATGGAAGCGGTGACACCGCTAGCCAGCGCCTTCGAGCGGCCCGCAAACTTCGATCTGGCGACACATTGGAAGGCGTCGACAGCCGAGTTCGAGAAGCAGAGATGGCGGTATCCGGCGATTTTGTCGCTCACCGGCGAAGTAGCGCGCAAGCTATCCGCTTGGTACGGCGCAACATCGCTGGCTGGGCCGGATGGTGCGGCCGATCTGCCGGAGGGCTGGGTGACGATAAAGGTGACCTTCGAGAACGAGGAGCAGGCGCTCTTTATGGTGCTCGGGTTTGGAAGCCGTGTGCGGGTGGTGGAGCCCCAGGGTTTGCGGCAGCGGGTTTTTGCGGAAGCGGTGGCAATCCACAACCAAGGTGCGGAACTCTCCTGAATTCCGTCGACCATTAGTTCGCCGGCGACAATCGGGCGGGTTCGGGGGAAGTCGCTGCGAAGCGCCGCCAGCCCCATCAGCAGAGTGCCGGTATAGACGATCAGCTTGATCGCGCCCCAGCCCTGGTGTGGGCGAGACCCCGTGTCAACCTGGAGCGCGTGGACGGTGGAGAAATCATATGGGGAACGGCGGACTTGAACTGGGGAACGTCCGTTTCCGATCAGAATGGGGAAGTCATATCGTCGATCGAAACCACGTCTCCTAGCGACAGCCAGGATATAGATGCAATCGCGACGGCCATCAAGGGCCCGTCCATTCTCGCCGGCGTTGGCTCCTGGTCAAAACAATAGCCGCAAATACCCTATGCCGTAGAGCGACGGGTTATGAATCCGGTGGTATCTCGCGATTTCCGCGGGGAAGCGCGGTTTTGAGAAGCTGAGTGTACTGCTTGTCGGTCAGGTCCAGGAATATGCCGCCGCGGCCGCTGGCGATCGCCAGATCAAGCGTCTGTCGGCTGGCCAAGTGCAGGAGGCCGGCGCCACGCTGAACCAGCTCGATGACCTTGTCAGCGGTTGCGAAGGAGAGAGTGCAGGGCAGGGAAGTCTGCAAATCCGCCTCCAGGAATCTATGTGCTACGCTGAATTCGTGCAAAAAAGCCTCCAGCTCCCCTCCGGCTACCCGGAACTTCTACAGGAGCTGAAAACCCGCATCCGGGCCGCCCAGGTACAGGCCGCCCTAGCCGTGAACCGCGAGCTCATCCTCCTCTATTGGTCGATCGGCCGGGACCTGAGCCAGCGGTTTGCGACTGAGAAGTGGGGCGGCAAAATTATCGACCTGCTCGCTCGGGATCTGCAGACTGAATTCCCTGGAGTCGAAGGGTTCAGCCCTCGGAACCTCCGTTACATGCGTTCTCTGGCCGAGGCTTGGCCTGACGAGGAGATTTTGCAACAGCTCGTTGCAAAATTACCCTGGAGCCACAATGTCCGGGTTTTGGACCGGATCAAGGACCGCTCCACGCGAGAGTGGTACCTGCGCGCCGCCCTCGAATACGGCTGGAGTCGCGACGTCCTGGTCCTGCAGATCAAGAGCGGTTTGCATGAAAGGGAAGGGAAGGCTCTCACCAACTTCCCGCGCGCTTTGCCTCCCCCTGACTCTGATATGGCGGAACAGATCCTCAAGGACCCCTACAATTTCGACTTCCTCACCGTGACGGCCACGGCCAAGGAGCGAGAGATCGAACGGGGGCTGCTGACCCATTTGCGCGACCTCCTCCTGGAGCTTGGCCGCGGCTTCTCCTTCGTCGGTAGTCAGGTACCCGTGACCGTGGACGAGCAGACCTTCTACGTCGACCTGCTTTTCTACCATGTCCGCCTGCACCGATATTTTGTTTTCGAGCTAAAGGTGGGGGCGTTCCAGCCAGAACATGCCGGCAAGCTAGGCTTTTATTTGACGGCAGTGAACCGCACGATGCGAACCCCGATCGAAGGCCCGAGCATCGGAGTTCTCCTGTGCGAGAGCCGGAGCGGTCCTCTGGTGGAATTTGCCCTGGAGAACACCAATCAGCCGATCGGCGTGTCCACGTATCAAGTAACTCGCGAGCTGCCGGCGCCCATGCAAGAGGAGCTGCCGAGCGTCGAGGATTTACAGGAGGTGTTCAACAAGCTCCGTTCGGAGATGGAGACGTTGCGGAAGGAGCCAAGCGATGAGGATTAGAGCCTTCCGTGTCACCGGGAAACGGGAGATCGTCCGGTTCGCCCAATTTTGCAACGGCCCGTTGCAAAATTGGACCTTGAACACTCTCCGGGAAGAGTTGCCGCAGCAAGAAATGAACAGTGACAATTCCACTCACGCTCTGCGGACCGAAAGGCCAATCATCCGCGAGGAGATCGATCTCACGGGCGGACAACAGCAGCGGCGATTTCGCCAGAAGCGCTTGGCGTCGGTGAAGATTTGCGGTAAGGGATGAAAGGTCCTTGTCAATGCAGATATCCACACGCTGCGGACGCTGCAAACCGGTGCCGCGCAAGACGTAAGTCGGCCAACACGAACGGCCTCGTCTCGCAAACAAGCGGATCCGCAGCTAACCGCTTCGAACTTCAGTGCCAGCACCCGCGGATGAGTACGCCGGCGAAGACGGCGACCAGAACCAGCAAAGCCCCAATAACGGCCCCTTGAAGCCGATAACGATTAACCTTGTCTCCGAAACTAGCTTGGACCGCCCTCTCCACCGCTCTCTCAGCTGCGAGATTCACTGTCTCAACCTCAGACCTCAGATCGGCCCGAAACCGCTGGGCCAGCTCGCTTGTCGCCTCACCAAGCTCTTTCTCGAACGCATCGAGCCGAGCAGCCGTATCCGTAAGGACGGAGTGCGAGAAGGACTGGCGCTCTGTGCTCAGGTCTTCATGGAATTCGACCAAGACACGGCGCAGAACCGCCGCGACCAGGATCACCGGATCATCTTCACGCAATTTCACTCCGGCCTCAGCAAATGCATCTAGCGTGATGCGCTTGGCAAAACTATGCGAGGACTCGTTCGGCACC
>Ga0302319_10016335_pt1 | contig 13689 bp, 10 predicted proteins | sample Bog_T0_2_FD_203319 | JGI IMG/M metagenome (GOLD analysis project Ga0302319, IMG submission 203319) | Peat permafrost microbial communities from Stordalen Mire near Abisko, Sweden - Bog_T0_2 | ecosystem: Environmental > Terrestrial > Soil > Wetlands > Peat | place: Sweden: Abisko, Stordalen Mire...
CTGCGCTACTGCTAACGCGCGACGGCCATTTTGCCGAGAGCTCACAGCTTCTTTACGAATTGAAGGACGGGGACGATGGACGGGTTCGCGTCAATGTGCCTTTGGAAGTGCCGATGGGGCTGAACGCGCTTGGCTATGCCATGCTGCCCGAGGAGGTGCCGGCAGACCTCGTGCCGCTTGCGCGTCAGGCTGGCGTGGCGACCTTTGCACGCTTTGAGGGACGGCCCGGCGAGGCCAAGAACATCTTTGAGCAGCTGCTGAAACAATATCCAAACGAGCAAGGGTTGCATTTTCAGTTGGGCTATCTGCTTCTGCTAGAGCACTCCGCCGATGGCGTCGGAGAGATGCAGAAAGCCATAGCGCTGGCGCCCTACGATTTCGAACCTCTGTTGTCGCTTGCCGACTACTATAACGATACGGGAAAGTACGACGAGGCGCTTGTGGATGTCGATAAGGCTCTGGCGCTTGACTCTACCGTCGTCTCCGCGCACGTAACAAGAGGGCGGATTCTGAACGCCAAGGGAGACACCGCTGGCGCAATTGCCGAGTTTGAGACGGCCAGGAAAGCGGGTACGTCCGACAATCGAGTTCTTTGGGAGCTGGCTCGCGCTTACCGCAAGGCTGGCCGCCAGGAAGAGGCCGCGCAGGTGATGAAAGAATTGCAGCAGCAAAATGCGCTGCCCCAAACCCCCAAGCAGTAGCAACGGCCGTGCGGAAGGGAGGAAAGCGGTGAAGATGCGCATGCAACTGCCGAGAGCTTTTAGCTGCCGGCGAACCCGAACGTGCGTTGCTTTGTTCGTGGCATTCTTGTCCCTTTCCGCCTCGCTATCGGCGCAGCAGTCCTCTCCCGAGGAGATCGTTCGGCAGGCCGAAGCCGCGAATAAAGCGGGAGACCTCCCTCGCGCCATCGATCTTTACACCAAGCTTGTGAACCGGTTCCCAAACGTGGCCGCGGGGCACGCGAACCTGGGCGTTGTGCTGGCCCATGCAGGAAGGTTCGACGAGGCGGCCGCTCAATATCAGCAGGCTCTCAAGCTCGATCCAAAGAACTCCGCTGTCTCAGTCGATCTGGCGATTCTCCGTTACAGGCAGGCCCACTACGATGAGGCGGCGCGCATTCTCGACCCCGTGGTCAAAGCGCATCCTGAAAAAGGGCAGCCGCTGCTCTTGCTCGCCGACTGCTACATGCGTCTGGGAAGATACCACGAAGAGATTGCGCTGCTCGATCCCATTTATGCGCAGGACCCCACCGACAAGACCGTGAGCTATCTCCTCGGCCGCGCACTGCTCTCGGCTGGCGATGCGCAGAGAGGATCGGCCGTCATCGATCCAATCCTGCGCGACGGAACTTCAGCAGATGCGGACTTGCTGATTGGCGCGCGGCTTTATGCGGCGAATGATTATCATTCAGCCGCACTGTCGCTGCAGAAAGCCATGGATCGCAACCCCAACCTGCCCGGCGGCTGGTCTCTGCTGGGGCGCGCGCTGCTTGACGATGAAGACTTCACGGGAGCCAAAGCGGCCTTCCATCGCGCTCTTCAGGCTGACCCCAACGATTTCGATGCGAACCTGTACCTCGGCGGCACGCTGCGTCACGACGGCCAACTCGACGAGGCATCGCCCTATTTGGCGAGGGCATACAAACTGCGGCCGGATTCACCGGAGGCGGCCTACCAGATGGCTACGCTGGCAGCTTCGCGCGGCGAACTGGAGCAGGCGCTCAAGTATCTGCAGCCGGTCGAGGAGAAATATCCTGACTTCCAGCAGGCTCACGTAGAACTAGCCACCATCTACCAAAAGTTGCACCGGATTGACGACAGCCGCCGCGAACGGCAGATTGTCGCTGCACTTGATGAGAAGGAACGCGACGACAAGAGTCAGGCGCCAACCCCAGCTAAGTGATCGCGCCGACATTTCTCAAGGCGCCAGTTCGCCGACGGCGTTGAGTCTTAAGGTAAATTCCAGAGGCGTGCTGCAGTATCAGGCAGAAGGATTCACATCCACTGCTCGATCCGCACCCGCCAACCACGCGTCGAACGCGGCAAGCGAACGTTCGCACTGGATGCGATGCCGCTCCTTCTTGTCGCGAACCTTTTTGCGCATCTCCTCTTCAAGCGGCTCCAACAGGTCAAAGGTGATATTGGCCGGCTGAAAGCCCTTTGCATCTGCATGCGTAATGTAGTGGACCAGCGAACCCAGCGCAGTAGCGCGCGGAATCGGCGGGGGCTCTTGGCCTCGAGCAATCCGGGCGGCGTACATGCCGGCAAGCAGTCCCGTGGCAATCGATTCCGTGTAGCCCTCCACGCCCGATAGCTGTCCCGCCACGAAAAGATGCGGATGCTGCTTCAAGCGCAAATGCTCATCCAGCAGCGCCGGCGCGCAGATATACGTGTTGCGGTGAATCTGGCCGTAGCGCACAAAGCGCGCGTTCTCAAGCCCAGGTATCAGGCGCAGCACGCGGGCCTGTTCACCGAACTTCAAATGATTTTGAAACCCCACCAGGTTGTAGCTGTCGGCGCGCAGGTTCTCCTTGCGAAGTTGCACCACGGCCCACGGCGTCTTTCCCGTTCGCGGATCGCGCAGGCCCACCGGCTTCATCGGGCCAAAGCGCAGAGTGTCGCGGCCTCGGCGGGCAAGAATCTCAATGGGTAGGCAGCTCTCAAAGTAGTCGAGCTTCTCCCACTCTCTGGCCTCGGCAGGCTCAGCGGCCAGTAGCGCATCCAGAAAGCGGTCGAACTCTTCGCGGTCCATCGGGCAGTTAATGTAGTCCGCCGTGCCCTTGTCCCAGCGCGCGGCCATGTACACGCGATCCATGTCGATGGATTCGGCATCGACGATGGGTGAAATTGAATCGTAAAACGCCAGTTGGCCCGAGCCCGTCAGCCGTTCCAGTTCTCCGCTCAGTGCGTCGCTGGTCAACGGTCCCGTGGCAAGAATCGTCAGCAAGTCCACCGGGCCCGGTTCGAGCGTTGTTACCTCTTCGCGAATCACGCGGATGTTTGGTTCGGCCTCAATCTCAGCGGTGATCAGGCGGGAGAATTCCACGCGATCTACAGCCAGCGCGTGGCCCGCGGGCACGGCTGTCTGGTCGGCAATGCGCAGCAGCGGCGAGCCGGCGCGACGCATCTCCTGCTTCAGCAGCCAGGGCGCGGTATTGGGCGACTCGCTTTTCAGCGAGTTGGAGCACACCAGTTCGCCGAAGTCGGCAGTCTGGTGGGCAGGTGTCAGCCGCGGTTTACCGTCAACCACAGCCCGCATCTCGTAGAGATCCACCTGGCAGCCAAGCCGGGCCGCAGTAAGCGCCGCTTCGGGTCCGGCCAGGCCCCCGCCAATCACACGAATCCTCATCGGCAAGTCTTTGCCTGCTCGCTGACCACGGTCACAACCTGCGCCAGGCGCTCAAGAGCTTCGCCGTCAACCCGCACATTGCGCCACTCGTCCAGAAATTCGGCGCCCATGGCCCGATAAAAGTCGATGGCCGGAGTGTTCCAGTCCAGCACCTCCCACTGCAGCCGTTTGCAGCCATTCTGGACGGCGATCGACGCCAGTTGCTGCAGCAGGGACTTGCCTATCCCGCGGCCGCGGAACTGGGGAGAAACAAACAGGTCCTCAAGGAAGATTCCCGGCCTGCCCACCCATGTGGAGTAATTGAAGAAGTAAAGGGCTATGCCCGCCGGCTGCCCGTCGTATTCCGCCATCAGGCAGCGATAAAAGGGGTTCGGCCCAAACCCGTCGCGAAGAAGGCTTTCCTCAGTCGCTTGAACGGCGTCCGGCTCGCGCTCGTAAACGGCCAAATCGCGGACAAAGGCCAGAATTTGAGGCACGTCCGCCTTGGTTGCGGTTCGTATCGTGGTTCCCATAAGACCATTCTATCCATTGCCCGGTTGGCGTCAGCCTCGGCACGCTGTTCCGTCTTTGCTGTGTGATACAGGCCACACTTACCGCAACGCAGCTGCCCTACCATGTATTCTTGCGCCGTATGAGGGTGGCTTGACCGCCGGAATGTGTTATCCCTCTTGTGCCGGGTCAGCGATTGGATTTAACGTTGGTTCTGCCAAGAGTTGCGAACTCAAGCGGGAAGGACTGCTCTTGCAAGGCCGTCCGTCGCCGGAGCAAGCGGATTCGGGCAATGCAGTGAAGCGGGTGGCCCGCGCCGCGAGGCTCTCATTTGCGCGGTTTAACAGCCGGATGTTGAGCGACCTGGCTCCGGACGGGTGGTTTATGGATAGGATATTTCTTGAGCGGGTGGGCTCCAGGTTCCGCATCGCTCCGAAGGAGAAGAAGATGAAGCGCAATCTCTTACTTTGGCTTGGCCTTTCGGCCTTTGCTGTAATGCCCGTGTTTGCTCTGGATCCGGTTGGGGCTTCGGGGAAGATTCATGGCCATGTAACCAACCCCACCGGCGCACCGCAGAACGGTGGCACGGTAAGTTTGTCTACGGTAAGTTTGACTGAAGGTGAACATGCGCCGGCGGCGATCACCTTTACGGTTGGCCAGGATGGCGACTACTCCGGCCAAGCGCCCCAAGGCTATTACGACGTGTCTTACCGCGACGTAAATACGCCTGCCGGAAAGATAGTTGACCTTATCAGGGGCGTCAAGATTACGGCCGGCCAGGATGTTGTTGCGGATATCGATATGTCGCGCGCAGCGTTCATCGCCAAGCTGCCGGCCGATCAGAGAAAGGCTCTGGAAGATCTGAAGAAGCAGAACTCCTCGGCGATCGAGGCCAACAAGACGATCGGTTCGATCAATGCCGATTTGAAGGTCGCCACGCAAGACATCAAGGATGCCGAAGCAGCCCGCACTCAGGCAGCCACCGAACTTGGTGCATCGGCAAGCATCGACGCGATCAATGCAAAGGTGGAGGAGATTAAGACCGCCAAGTACACCGAGATCGTGACCCTGATGACAAAAGACACCGCCGCTATGTCCGACCAATCCATTCTGTGGACTGACCTGGGGCGCGGTGAACTTGGCTTGAAGAACTACGACGATGCCGAGACCCACTTCAAGAAGGCAGTGACCGTCGAGACCGCTTCAAAGAAGCCCAAGCAGGACCTGATCGCCGTGTCCGATGCAGGGCTGGGCGAGGTGTACGCGCGTCAGGGAAAGATTCCTGAGGCTACCGCCGCCTATGACGATGCGGTCAAGGCCGATCCGTCGCGTGCCGGTCTCAACCTCCGCAATGAAGCCATCATCTACTTCCAACTGGGCAACGCCGCCGCGCAGATTGCGGCTGCCGACAAAGCGATTGCAGTCGATCCAACTGCCCCCATTCCCTATTACATCAAGGGACAAGGGCTGATTCAGAGTGCAACTGTAGATGCAAAGACGCAGCGCATCGTTCTGCCTCCGGGCTGCGAGGAAGCATACAAGAAATACCTCGAGCTGGCGCCCAAGGGACAGTATGCCGCCGAGGTGCAGAGCATCCTTGACCAGGCCGCAAAGCCGATCAGCGTCAACAAGCGGGGCAGGTAGCAAGCAACCAGGTTAGTTATTCATCGAAGGGCGCGTCCGCATACCGGGCGCGTCCTTCGTTTTTTAGATTTGATTGCCACATGCGCTACCTGGGGCCCGGTCTGCCCCTGGAGCTTCTACAATCCATTGCATGGACTCTACTCTCCCCGGGTACGAGCAAGCTGCCGCGCTGGTGGCCGCCTATGCCGCCGATCTTGGACACAGGAGGCATGCGCAAGAGCGCGTGCCGCTCAGCCGTGCGTCGGGCCGGGTGCTTGCATCGCCCTTGCGCGCAGACAGCGATCAGCCTGCCTTTGCCCGCTCAACGCGCGACGGCTTTGCCTGCCGGGCAAAAGAGCTATCGACGGGCAAGGCGCTGACGGTGGCGGGGTCAACACGTGCAGGCGAGTCCCCTGCAGACAAACTGCCCAAGGGCGCGGCATGGGAGATCATGACCGGCGGAGCAGTTCCTCCAGGCGCGGACTGCGTGGTGATGATCGAGCACGTTGACGCGGCAGACGGCCAAGTCAAGCTGGCGCACGGCCGCACCATTGCAGCGGGCGCGAACATTGTGGCTCGCGGAGACCACGCCCGCAAGGGCGATCGGCTGCTGGAGCCAGGCGTGGCAATCGGCGCGGCGCAGGTGGCGTTGTCTGCGGTGTGCGGCCAGAGCGCTCTCGATGTGTATACACGACCGCGCGTGGCCATTCTGACCACCGGAGACGAGATTCTCACCATCGAGCAGATGCCTGGCCCTGGCCAGATTCGCAACTCAAATGGGCCCATGCTGGCGGCGCTGGTGGCAGCCGCGGGCGCAGAACCGTGGGTTCTGCCGATTGCGCGGGACGAGGCGCGCAGCCTGGACAAGGCGCTTGCGCGCGCGTTCGCCGCGGACATGCTGGTGGTGACCGGAGGCGTTTCCGCAGGCAAGTTCGATCTGGTGGAACCGGCCCTGGAGCGTCTGGGTGCGAAGTTCCACTTTACCGGCGTGCACATTCAGCCGGGCAAGCCGGTGGTTTTTGGAGACGTTCCCCGGCCGCGCGGCAAGGCGGCGAAGGCGCATCCACTCACGGTGGCGACAAAGCAGATGCCGTTCTTCGGTCTGCCCGGCAATCCGGTCTCTTCCGCCGTTACGTTTCTGATTTTTGCTGCTCCGGTGATTGCCGCGCTTGCTGGAAGCGTCGCACCGATTCCGCGATTTGTGTTGGCGCGGCTGGCGCGCGCGGCCAAGAGAGGGCCCAAGTCCGGCCTGACGCGCTTTCTGCCCGCGCACTGCAGCTATGGCGCCAAGGGAGATATGCCCGCAGTGGAACTGGTCGAGTGGAAAGGCTCCGGCGACATTGCTGCAATGGCGCGCGGCAACTGCTTTCTGGTTCTGCCCGAAGACAGCAACCATCCCGAACCGGACGAGATCGTCCGCGTACTGCTTTACTGAGCCGACTTATGCCAAAAAACAAGCTTTCTCACTACGATTCCTCGGGTCAGGCCACGATGGTGGATGTAAGCGCCAAGCCGGCCACGCGCCGCACCGCCTCGGCTTCAGCCTTTGTGGAGCTGTCGGCTGCCGTCCTTAAAGCGCTGCCCGCCAATCCCAAGGGCGATCCGCTGGCGGTGGCGCGCATTGCGGGCATTCAGGCGGCCAAGCGTACCGCAGAGCTGATTCCCATGTGCCATCCGCTGTCGCTCACGCACGTCGACGTTGAGACGGAGCTTGCGCAGGACGGCGTGCGCATTACGGCTACGGCGGCGACCACAGGGCCAACCGGCGTTGAAATGGAGGCGCTGACCGCGGTAGCCGTTGCCGCGCTCACCGTCTACGACATGACCAAGGCGCTGGACAAGGCAATCGTGATTCGCGCGGTGCGCCTGGAGTCAAAGACTGGCGGCAAGAGCGGTGACTACACGCGCAGCTCCGATTGAAGGCATCAGACGGCGCAGTGCAGTTTGAGTGGAAATGCGGGACGAGCGCTATTTCTCCGCCTTTTCCTCGTGGTACTCCGCCTCTGTGTTGATGGCCCAGATATTGTCTTTTGTAGCGACTCCATTGACAATGTTTTCGACGGCCGTCATCGCGGTCAGCATGGAATGATCCTGGTTGTTGTATTTGTGCATGCCGTTGCGGCCGACCAGGAAGAGGTTCTCAAAACCATCGGTAAACTCGCGAATGGTATCGAACCGGTCGTAGCTGCCAAAGTACGCAGGATAAGTTTTGGGAACATGGACCACATGGGAGTCCTCGACATCTTCGGCCTTGAGGATGCCTATCTTGGAAATCTCCGCGATTGCGAACTTCGCCATCTCATCATCGGAGAGTTTCCATAGCGGGTCGCTCTCGTTGCAGAAATACTCAAGACCTATCCAGACCTTTTCCTGACTCTTCACCAGCCAGGGGCTCCAGTTGTTGAAGATCTGCAGGCGCCCCACAGTCACATCGGGCTCTTGAATGTATATCCAGTTATCTTTGAGCTGAGCGCCATCCTTCTCAAAAATATTAAGCTTGCTCGCCAGCAGTCCCACGGTGATGAAGTCGCGGTACATCAGCCCCTCGCTGACCTCTTTCACCTCTGCCGGCACTTCGCAATTGAAAGCTCGAACCAGATCGCGCACCGGCATGGTCGAGAAGAAATAGTCTCCCGCGAAGGTGCAACGCTCGCCGGCCTCATTGACTCCCTCGACCGACACCACCTTGTTCCCATCCACATTGATGCGATCGATCCGGATACCGAACAGGATCTCGCCGCCGCCCTGGCGAATCTTGTCCGCCACATGTTCCCAAAGCTGGCCCGGACCGTATTTAGGGTAAAGAAACTTTTCGATAAGTGAGGTTTCAGTTTGCTTTTGCGTAATGCCGCTCTTCTTTTGCAGTCCAAAGGTCTTTTTCAGAAAATGCAGAATGACGCCTTTCAGCGAAAGACCCTTGATACGCTGCGCACCCCACTCGGCGCTGATCTCCTGACAAGGCACACCCCACACCTTTTCGGTGTACGACTTGAAAAAGGTGAGGTAAAGCTGCTTGCCAAAGCGGTTGATAATGAAATCTTCGAGAGAACGCTCCTCGCGCTGTGGCAGCAACGCGGACCGCATGTAACTGAGACCGCAACGAAGGGTGCGAGCGACACCCAGATTCATAAACGTTGCGGCTGTGAGACTGATGGGATAGTCAAAAAAACGGCGCAGAAAATAGATGCGGCTCTTGCGCTGGCGAACCAGCATCACCAGATCTTCGGTGCGGGGATCGGGCGCGGAAGATGCCGCGGGCACATCGCGTTGCTGGCCCTTATAGCGCAATTGGCCTTCCTCGCCAGAGCCAGCCTCGACCGGCATCTGCTCAAGCCACCAGCGCATAACACGGTCGGACTTGGAGAAGAACCGATGGCCGCCAATGTCCATGCGATTGCCCTTGTAGCGAATGGTCCTCGATATGCCGCCTATCTCATGGCTAGTCTCGATGAGAATGGGCTTAATGTCCGAACTTCGCTCGAGTTCAAGCGCCGCCGTAAGCCCAGCGGGTCCAGATCCGATGATGATTGCCGTGCCTTGTTTCATGCAGATGCCTTGTCCTCTAATTGTATGGGACACCTTTCAAGAGCAATCGCTTGCCCGCCACACCGATTGAGCGATGTCCAGATGGTTGCTTGTATCGTAAGGTGAAGAATCTCCGTCAGGCTTCAGGGATATTCTTATCACGGCAGGCGATCCAAGGGGCAGTTGTCTAACTCGATTCCAGTCAGTAAAAAACAACTCGCGAGTGCCTTCAGGGAACTGGCAGGTGCATCGCTGTTCGCATGTGGGCAGAGTTGCACGCGGCTGGAAGCGACGAGGTGGATTGGCTTGAGGCCGAGCTGTGGCAGGCGATGCGCGAAGATTCACTCGCGACGATTGGCGTGAACGCTATTTGTTGTTGCGCAGGTAGAGATCGCAACCGTATCCCCACTGGCCCTTCAATATCCTGTGCCCCTTCAGGCTTATCCACAAGTGCTGGGGATCGGGTTGGATCATATGGAACTGAGACGCGACCAGAACCGGCGGTAACGGAGCTACATTTCGGGGGCCGTCGAGAAGTCCACCGTAGCAGTTCGCAATTGCAGCCACCTTGGATAGATCATGAATATCCCTGGCGTTATCCAACTCTATGAGATGACGAAACTGCGGTTTATACAGGTCGTAACTGCCCCCCTCAACCGCAACGATCGCATCGGGCGAAGGCAGATTGTCGCGGAGAAATAACGGCTGCATCTGCGCCGCCTGGAAAGAACTGCGCTCCTCGACTCTTTCAGCCACACTGACCCCGATGAGGGGAAGATGAGCGCAGACAATAAACAACAGCAATGCCAATGCGGGAGTGGCGAGTTGTTTGCGGGCGCATCCAACCACTAACAAACCAACCGGAAGAGCGAAGGCCAAAAAGTAAAGATAGTTCATCTGCGTAGGAAACAGAATGAAGGCAATTGCCTCGCAGCTAAGCGCTGCCGCGATTGCAAGGTATTCTGCAGCGCCCAACTGCTTGCGCTTTGCCACAGCCCACACAGCGATGGCGACGGCGGGCACCAGGGAGAGGAAGTACATCTCGACCGAGAACGAGCCTCCGGCCAAAACGGCTCTATGAACCTTCTGCAGGAAGCTGGCATGAGATCCGGAAGAAAGAGCGACTCCCAATCCACTGTTGTAACCGAGCGCGTGCTTTGCAAATCGGGCCAGAGAATCGGGGTCGAGGAAGTGGTAAAGCAGAGCCACGGGAATGAGCACCACAATGGCCGTCACGCCCATCACGGCAATCTGCCAGAAAGAGGTAAGCCATCGCCGGGCAAGATTCCAGTTGTTTGCCAGGGCCAGCGACGATGCCCAGACCGCCGCAGTGGCCGCAACAAAGGGATGCGCCAGAAAAGTGAGCGCGAGAAACAATCCAACCAGCACGGGCCGCGGATTTGGCCGGGCGGCGAAGGCAATGGTGCAGGTGAAAAAGACCAGTGCAAGTGCCTCAGGCCGGTCGTAGGTGACGAATGCTACCGGCAAAACCGCAATGGCTAAAACCGCAAAAGTGCGCAACCGGGTCCGCGGCTGGCGCAGTGTCCAGTAGAGCGCAACTGAGGCGGCCAATATCCCAAGCAACTCATTGAAGATTGTGCCCGCATACGCATTGCGCGGAAAGATTGAGGCAAAGCCCGCGAACAGCAAAGGCATCGCCGGTGTGTAGTGCGAATAGAACCTGGGAACCAAATCCTGCATGTAGATGAGGCCCGCGGACTCGAAGGAACCCCGCGCGGCAAGATTCCAGCCCGCATCGCGGAAGATAAATACGTCAGTGCCGTTCATGGAAGGGGCGATCGTCAGAGAGAGGATCAGCCATCCCAAAGAGCAGACTGCAAATAGAATCCAAGAGCGGGAGGATGTCACATTTACTCCTTGCATCGAGAGCATGGATCGTTAACAGGATAGAGCATATTGTATGAATGCCGTTGTCGCCAGTGGCATGGCATTCCCGATTTAAACGCACATGAGTGAAGGTTGCAGCGGTCGGTAGCATCCCGCGCACTCTTGTGTGAGCACCAAGATTCCCAAAAAATCAGGATGAGCTGCCCGCCATTCGGAATGGGTCGGAATCAGCAACGGAAACGCAAATCCATGGTTTCTTCCACTCGGCGCAGCCAATCGGCGCGTTGCTGGGGCGTGCTGGTGACCACGATGCCGAAAGTCTCCCGGTAAATATTCTTGACGCCGCAAAATTCGAGGACGCACTTCTTCCAGAGCCGGTCGAGCGGGTCGCCAAACTCCCTCATCTCGCGCTCTGGCGGAGTATTCGAGGTATTGAAGATGACCGCCGTCTGCGCGCGCAGCAGGCCGATTGGCACGCCCTCGCCGTTATCGCCTTCTTGAAACCGATAGGCCACGCCGGCACGGAAGACCCGATCGATCCATCCCTTCATGACAGCCGGGGGCTGTCCCCACCAATTGGGATGAACGATGACCAATCCATCTGCGCGCTGTAGCTCATCGCAGTAACTGACCAGAGCAGGGGGTGGCTGCCCCTTCGTATCTAACTCGGCAGCGGGCAGCATGGGATCGAAGCCCTCCGCATAGAGATCGTGAAAGCAGACGGTATGCCCATTGCGCTGAAGCGCGCTGCAGGCAGAATGGGCGATGGCATGATTGAAGCTTTGGCTGCTGGGATGCGCAAGAATGACGGAGATTTCCATAGACAACTGACAGCATAACAGCGCGGATTGAAACCATCCGGCCCATCGCCTACGGATATTACCCGCGGGCGAGCGAAGGCTACAGCGATTTGTGGAAATAGATTAGGGAACGCGACGCAGCCGGCGAGGAGCACAGAAAGCTATTGTTGCAAGAGCGGCTCAAGGCCGCGGCCCGGCGATTGGGAGCTTTGCCTGAATCATTCTTAACTGCCGGAATCCCGGCAGCCAGTCTACCCACAGCCAGTGGAAGAGGCAACAACAGAGCGCTGATGCCTTGACCGTCCATACGCCCCACCGGCACGGCAGCCATCGCGCGTCATAGCCTCTCGCAATGCGGGATTTGGAGATTGGGATTTATCTTCAGCTCAACTGCTCAAGAATGAGCAGAAATACAAGCTGTATTTGTCGAATTTCGCTGAAAATGATCGTCAATTTGCAGGAATTACCCGTGAACTTGAGCGTCGTTGTGAAAATGTATTTATCTTTTGAATGGGGCGATTTCTCAGTCAAAGGAATGAGTGGAAACATGAACTATGTGCCGAAGACAAGACACTTTACATGCATTACAGTTAGCAATGAAATACAGGCACGTCGTGTTCGCCGCACGCACTGAGATTGAAACCAATTTGCAGTTTTTCAGGCAGATGCCGAGGCTGGGCGAAAAGATTTCCACCTGAGATTCTGTGAAAATTCAGTAATTTCTTGCGTGCGTTTATGAAATGTAAGGTTGTCGAGTTGAAAGCCAGAATCAGTCTGGGCAGACGGATGTGTCTAGGTCCGATCTCCTAAACCAACAGAAGCAGCTTGGTGAGAGCCTGAGCCGCGCGCCGATTGCGTTGCTCGCAATTGCTCCAGGGCTGCAAAGCCTTTGGTGAGATGGATTGCAGGCATGCGACTCGATAATGACAACCGGCTATTACTCAATAGCTAAGTGCAGTTTGCGAATAGATTTCAGCAACTACTGTAGCGGCCAGTGCGCAGTGCGGCCGCATGCAATCCCGTAAGTCGCGGCCGAACCGCGCGCCGGAACCCTGAGTGGCGCGCGTATACGGGTCTGTGCGCAAGATCTCAGGAATAACCACGAGACTTTTCTTAACGTCTTTGATGCCCGTAGCTTCTTCTATTCCAGAGAGCGGGCTCTGAATGGCCGTTCGGGCGCGATTCATGCGCCGTTACGCGTCTGTATCACTTCAACAGGCGAAGTGCACGCCTAACTATACCCGACATGCAGAGGAACAAATGTCAAATGAAAGAAACCAAGGCCGGCGAACAAAACAGACCGGTCCGATATTTGCAATTGCGCTACTTCTTATCGTGACAACCGGAGTGCTGACTTCACTGCGCGCGCAGCAGGTAAGTAACTCCTCAAGCCTGGAATTGGGAATGATTGTTACAGCAACCGCTGAGCAGGCCGAGAAGGTCATCAAGGAATTCAAGGCAGGCACTGACTTTGGCGTGCTGGCAAAGGAGAATTCCATTGATATTACGGCGGACGACGGCGGGTACCTTGGACGGATGAACCTCGTCCAGTTAGAGCCGGACGTGCGGAGTGCGGTGAGTGCAATTCATGCCGGACAGATCACCGGCGTGATTCACACGTCAGATGGATACGCCGTTCTCACTATCTTTCCCGCGGCCCCGCATGCGCAACATCTGATAAGTCAGAGAGAGATTTCCTCTCTTGTTTCCACGGGTGTGGTACGGTCCAGTCTTGACGTTGGCGGACTTGGAGTAGCGGACCAGGTCTTTACCGCCTTTCAGAAGCCGGAGGGCTGGGACCGCGATCTGCATCAGATATGTAAGATCCGCAAGCAATCGCATGCGGAAGCGATTGTCCAGTTGCAGCACGCACTCGCAACCGCAGAGGCAGAAGGCACCGATCAAAGCCAACCAGACAAGATGATTGCGGCTCACATGAGCCTGGCACAGCTGTACGCCTTTGACGGGGAAATGGAGAAAGAGATCCAACAGCAGAAACTTGCTTTGGCAATTGCCCAGAAATATCTTCCCGAGGGTGCGCCGCCTATCTACCAGG
>Ga0302319_10016336_pt1 | contig 13689 bp, 16 predicted proteins | sample Bog_T0_2_FD_203319 | JGI IMG/M metagenome (GOLD analysis project Ga0302319, IMG submission 203319) | Peat permafrost microbial communities from Stordalen Mire near Abisko, Sweden - Bog_T0_2 | ecosystem: Environmental > Terrestrial > Soil > Wetlands > Peat | place: Sweden: Abisko, Stordalen Mire...
CGGCTGATACAGAAAATGCTTCAGCAGCCAGACCAGTATCAGGAAATTGAGCGCCTGGGCACCGACGGTGAACCAGTCGATGAGCATCGCTCACTTTCCTCCGCCCTGAGCTATCGCGGCCGTCCAGAACGGGTTGGCGAAGATCAGGATCATGGATACTACGAAGCAGTAAATCGCCAGCGATTCGATCATGGCGAGCCCTACGAAGAGTGTCCGGGTGATTGTTGAGGAAGCGTCCGGCTGTTGGGCCAGTGAAGTGAGTGCCGTGGCGACCGCGCGGCCCTCGCCGAGCGCCGGACACATCGAGCCAAGGGCGATTGTAAGACCCGAGGTTGCGATTGAGAAAATTGCGACGAGAGTTTTGCTGTCCATAGGGGTTCTGTCTTTCTAGGTCTTAGCGGGCGCGGGTTTGGGTTGGTTGGCCAAGGTGGCTGCCGCGATATAGACCCCGGCAAGAATACTGAAAATGTAGGCCTGAACCATACCCGTCAGAAGTCCCAGCGACGTCATCATGATGGGGAACAGGAAAGGCGTGATTGTCAGCAGAATGCCCACGATCATCACCCCGCTCATCATGTTGCCGAACAGACGCACGGCCAGCGCCAGCGTGCGCGAGAGCTCGCTGATGATGTTGAAAGGAAGCATGATTATAGTTGGCTCCGTATAAGTTCTCAGGTAGCCGCCGAACCCCTGTTTGGCGATACCGAAGAAAGGCACGGCGACGAACACGCACAAGGCCAGCGCCGCTGTAGTCGAAAGCGAACCGGTGGGCGGCCTGAAGCCGGGGATTACCGTACACAGCGCGGCGACGGCCACAAACAGAAACAGGGTTCCCAGAAAGGAAAGATATTTGGCCGGTTCCTTTAACCCAACGTCTTCAATCTGACGGTCAATGGATGTGATCACAATCTCCAGCAGTCCCTGCCAGCGGGTAATGGCGCCTTCGGTCACGAGTTTGCGCGTCACCAGCCTGGAACCCAGGGCCATGGCGATCATCATTGCCCAGGTGGTGGCAATTGTGCCGTTGAGTTTGATAAACCCGTGCTGCCAGAAAATCTGTTGATCGGAAGTAAGATCCACGCTAGGTACCTTCTTTCATGCTTGTGAAGCGGACCACGCCGTAGCGTGCAAAGATAAAACCCGCGGTGCAGGCGGCCATGCGCCGCCAGTCGCCCCGCGCGGCCCACCAGAATCCCGTGACTACGATTGCCGTTCGCAGCAGAAAGCTGGCCAGGAACCAGAGTCCCGCCTGGCTTGAAGACAAACCTCTGCGGACGGTCCACCATAGTCCCGCGAAGAAGACTGTCCCGAGTATGAGACCGGCAAGCAGCGCAAGGGTCAGGCCTGGCATTTCATTCATCGCGCATCGCCTTGTCCTGTTGTGCTACCCAGTGCCAGGCGTTGGCACAGCCCAGCATCAATCCCGCAACCAGCAGCGCCAGCGTCCAGGAGAAGGAAGCCGGATGGCGCCGGTCCAGCCAGACGCCGAGCAGCACGCCGGCAAGGGTAGGTGTCGCGACTGACCATCCGATGAGTCCCGACATGCCGAGCCCGAACCAGACGCCCTGTGAGCTGTCTTGCTGAACGCGGAGCTTGCGCGCCGCCTCCGAGGCAACCTTGCGGCCGAATAAGGTGTCTTTGTTATCGCTCATGCTGCAACTCTGCGAAGCGCCCTACAAAGCCGCTTTCCATTTTGGCCACCATGTCCCGCACCGTTCGCTCCTCCTGGTCGAGTTTCAAAAATCGTCGTTTGACTTCATCGTGCAACTGGCTCAGATCGGTTCCGCCGATAGCGTGGCGAACGGATATAAGCACGTCCGAGCCCGTCTTGACTAAGACGCCCTCATCCACGGCAAGGTAGACCGGGCCGGCTTCCGTCGTATAGGTAAGGAGTCCGGGCGCGAGCGCAGCTACGCAGTCGAGCCTGTGCTCAAGGAGTCCCAACGACCCGACATTGGTTTCAGCTACTATGCTGCTGACGTCCTGCCGATCGGCGAAGACCTCGGCAGGCAGAAGAATCTTAAGATGCATGGGCTGCCTCGGCGGCTTTGGGCTGGGGCTTGACCGCTTCGCCTATCGCGCCAATCATGTACAAGGCGCTTTCGGGATAATCCTTGAATTCGTCTTTCAGGATTCGCTCGCAGCCATCCAGGGAATCTTTCAGACTTACCATCTGTCCCTTAAGTCCGCTGAACTTCTCGGTTGCGAAGAACGGCTGCGTCAGGAAGCGTTCGAGGCGCCGCGCCCTGCCCACCACCTTGCGATCCTCCGGCGAAAGCTGCTCCATACCGAGCATCGCCACAATGTCCTTCAGGTCTTCGTACTGCGCCAGAGTTTTGCGGATCTCCTGAGCCAGTTCATAATGCTTCTCGCCTACAATCCCGGGAGTTGCCATCTTCGAGCTCGATTGCAGCAGATCTATGGCGGGATAAAGCCCCTGACTGGCGCGCTTTCGTGAAAGCACAATGGACGCGGAAAGGTGGGAGAACACATGTACGGCCGCAGGGTCCGTCAGGTCGTCCGCCGGCACATACACGGCCTGGATAGAAGTGATAGCGCCCGCTTTGGTGTTAGCGATGCGCTCCTCCAGTCCCGATAACTCCGTGGCCATGGTCGGCTGATAGCCAAGACGAGAGGGCATCTGTCCCATCAGGCCGGACACCTCCATTCCCGCCTGAATGAAGCGGAAGATATTGTCGATGAGCAACAGCACTTCGCGATGTTCGTCGTCGCGGAAATACTCGGCCATGGTGAGCGCGCCCGCGGCGACGCGGAGGCGGTTGCCCGGCGGCTCGTTCATCTGGCCATACATCATGACCATGTCCTTCAGGACATCGGCTTCCTTCATGCCGGCGTAGAGTTCTTCACCTTCGCGACAGCGCTCGCCGATACCGCAGAAGATACTCACGCCCTTTTGGTGGCCGAGCATGTTGTGAATCATCTCCGTGAGCAGGACGGTCTTGCCGACCCCGGCCCCTCCGAACATGCCGCCCTTTCCGCCGCGTTCGAGCGGGATGAGAACGTCAATCGCCTTGATGCCGGTTTCGAAGACTTCCGACTTTGTGGAGCGTTCTTCGAGCGGAGGTGGATCGTTGTGGACGTTGCGCCACTGCACATTGCCAGGTTCGGGCCCGCTGTCGATGGCACGCCCGAACACATCGAACATGCGTGAGACAATTCCTTTGCCCACCGGCACCTGCAGAGGCTTTCCGGTGTCTTCCACGCTCATTCCCCGGGCCAGTCCCTGGGTGGCTGTCAGCGCGATGCCTCGCACTCTCCGCGCGTCGAGTTGCTCCAGTACCTCCATGACGATGCTGCCGTCGGCGCCTGCGCGCAACACCTGATAGACCGGCGGAAGAAGATGGTCGAAGCGAACGTCCACCACGCCGCCGCGAATGGAAATTACCGACCCCAAATTAGCCGGCATGTTTATACCTTCCCGTGGGGCGAATCGGCGCAACCGCCCTCCGGCAAAACTTCCGGCATATCGAGCCGAGCAGCCCCTATCCTGCAATCGGCCATTCCGTAGTAGATATCGAAACGATTCGGCAGGCCGAGATCGTCGCGGCGATCGATGCCGGTGGGGAACACTACGTTGGCTACCGTTCCATCGCGTTCCTGTGGCAGAGTCGGCGTAAGTACCGGGTCCACGGAACGGTATCGAATGATTTGCGGATGCTCCTGCGAAAGCACCATCACGCCGGCCGAATAGCAGAGCGGATGGTGGCCGGCAGCTGCCCCCGGCATCTCACTTACACCGTGGTAAACGATGAGCCAGCCATGCCGCGTGAGAACCGGCGGCGTTCCTCCCCCGATCTTCAATCGCTCCCACGGTTCGACCGGTGTTGCCAGCCGATGATGAGACGTGAACAGCGCCGGCCTGGAATCCGGGGCGCAGTAGGAGATCCACATGCTTTCGCGGTCGGGGTCCACTGTGCGCGGTCCTATGTGACAGGCGGTCTCGCGAGGACGCGTACCATCGAACAGGGGACGGTGGATGAGGGCCATATCGAGGCGCCCGGACGGGTTGGGTATGGCAACAGGGAACAGGCTGGCGTCCTTATCGTCGACGCCGTCGAATTCAATGCCCTCACAAGGGCCGAATTTTGCCAGGCCAAGACGCTTCCAGTGGAAAAGGTCTGTTGAGACAGCCAGAGCTATGCGGGGCCCCTTCGCTGAATAGGCTGCATAGGCCATTACATAGTGCCGGAGCGGCTCGATGAAGGTGATTCGAGGATCTTCGCAACCGCCTCCGCCGTTGGGCCGGAGTTCGTAGTCGGCCTCGGGCTCCATTGCAATGCCCAGTCGCTCTGCGCCGGTTGGATCGCCTTTATGGTTGAACAGCACCCGCGCAATGCCGATCCGCGAATAATTACCTTTTGCGACGAGCCGGGGGAAAAGATATAATTTGCCGTCGGGTCCGCGCACAGCAGCGGGATTAAGTATCCCTTCCACTTCATTCGCATTGCCCGGCTGCGGCTCCATTACGATGCCCAGCCGCTCCAGTGTCAGGCAACTCACGCCAGACACCCGATAACCGCTTCCACCACCCGCTTGGTTTCATGCGGTCCGCGCACGCAGACGGACACGACGCCTGTTTGCTCCGCGGGATAATCGTTACCACCGGGAAAGATGGCATCGCCCACGAACATCATTTCCCTGAGCGTGATTTCAAGAACATCTCTTAGCTTGCCGATCCCATAGGCTTTATCGATTCCCGGCTTAGTTACGTCGATTGAAGTGGCTCCACCCATGCGCACGGAAAACTCAGGGATCAGCTTGTCCGTCAGCGCCTTGATCTTTTTGCGCTTAGCATAGTCCGGATCCCATTTCGATTTCTCTTCGAGCGGGGCCTGTTGACCCAGCGCCGAGTAAGTAATCTGGCTTCCCCGATCCTCAATCGCCTCGCCCCACAGCTTGTCGATTTTGACGCCCGACTCCGCTAAAGCCTTATTCAGCGAAGCTATGATCTTCGTTTTCTCCGGGGGTGTGAAGTCCTCTGAATAGATCTTTGTCCAGCCGGTCGAATATTTATAGAACTTCGTCCCGCACGTCGGTAGCAGCGATAGATTCTTAAGCACCGCGTCGTGGGGAAGCGGGGCCAGCACTTGTTTTTCGAACTGCGGCCAGCCGCCGCCCGAAATCACAGCTACCTTAACAATGCTCAGCAACTTCCCGAGCAAGCCCGCCATTTCGTTATCGACCGTACTCTTACTCTCCGCCAGTGTGCCGTCCAGGTCGAAGACGATCAGTTTCTTCATTCCGGTATCGCAATTTCCAGTACGGTAATTGCCGAGCTGTCCGGAAGACACGTGCAGGTACCTATCGACGCCGGCATGAGAAACACATTGCCTTGTCTTACCGGATAGCTGTCGCTGTCATATTCGATTTGCCCGGCGCCCGCGATGCAGACGAGCACGGTCGGCACACCGGATGCGCCCACAAGGAACGGCGAATCTCCACGCAATCGATTGAGCCTGAAATAGTCGCAGTCGAATAGCTTCTCGCGATCGAGCGGCGCGGCATCCTCTTCAACCGGCCTCACAAGTCCTCCGTCGCACCCCGTATAGTCGATGGCCCCCAGTGCAAGGTCTGTTTGAAGCGGCCGGTGCTTGCCGGTTCTGGGATCTATATGGCCCCAGTCGTACAACCTATAGGTCACATCGTTATTCTGCTGAATTTCAAACACCGTAACGTTGCCGCCGAGGCAATGAACCGTGCCTCCAGGGATGAAGACCGCATCGCCTGCCGAGGGATGGAAGGAAGCCAAATGCTCCGGAACCTTATCGTCGTCCATTGCGCCGCGCAGAACGTCCTCCGTTGTGCCGTCTGTAAGACCCGCGTAGACGCGACTCTTCGCGCCGGATTCCAGAACGACCCACGCTTCCGTCTTCCCGTCCTTGCCATCGGGGTGCACCTGTACGGAAAGCGTTTCCTTTGCGTCCAGAAACTTCAACAACAAAGGAAACCGCTTGAAGCGACCGGAGAGGCTGCCCAACATATCTTCGGGAAACCGTTCAATGAGCTGTTCGATGGTGCGGCCCCTGAATTCGCCCGAGGCAACATGACTGGTGTGGTCGTCACGATCGCTCAGCATCCAGGCCTCACCCACGGGACCTTCGGGCAAGTCCGCCGAAAGCAGATTTGCCAGCCGCCTGCCGCCCCACAGCCTGTATTGAAAGATCGGATCGAACTGAAGCGGATACATTATTCCCTCATCTCCTGACGAACGCCAGGTCGTCGCTCATCACGTACATCCCAATGGCCGCGAACATCATGAACATCGCGAACCAGAACTTCCAGTCGTGGTGCGCGCGCCTCCAATACGCCGTGTGGGGAGCGGTCATACCGGCCATTTCCAGTTGCGGATTTCCGGCATGTCCTGGCCGTGTTTATCGATGTAATGTTTGTGTTCGATCAGCTTGTCCTGCATGGTCTGTTTGAGATAGACGCCTCTCGATCCGAGATTCTCCAGCCGGTCCACCACATCCTGGACCAAATGAAAACGGTCAAGGTCGTTCTGGACTCGCATGTCGAAGGGCGTCGTGATGGTGCCTTCTTCTTTGTAGCCGCGCACGTGGAGGTTTCGGTTTGCGCGTTTGTAAGTCAGGCGGTGAATGAGCCAGGGATAGCCATGAAACCCGAAGACGATGTGCTTGTCTTTGGTGAACAGCGAATCGTAGTCGGCTTCACTGAGTCCGTGGGGATGTTCGGAACAGGATTCCAGTTTCATCAGATCCACCACATTGATGACTCGAATCTTCAGATCCGGCAGATGCGCCCGAAGGATGGACACCGCTGCCAGGATTTCGAGCGTAGGCGTATCTCCGCAACACGCCATAACCACGTCAGGCTCGGAGCCCTGATCGTTACTGGCCCACTGCCAGATCCCGATGCCTTCGGTGCAGTGAATTACTGCCGCTTCGATGGTGAGCCACTGCGGCAAAGCATGCTTCCCGGCCACTACAACATTTACGTAGCTGCGGGAACGCAGGCAATGGTCGAACACCGAGAGCAGGCAATTCGCATCCGGAGGCAGATAACACCGCACAATGTCCGCCTTCTTGTTAATCACATGATCGAGAAAGCCGGGATCCTGATGCGTGAATCCGTTGTGATCCTGCTGCCACACGTGCGATGCCAGCAGATAATTCAAGGACGAAATCTTCCGCCGCCACGGCAGCTCGTTGGTAACTTTCAGCCATTTGGCATGCTGGCTGAACATAGAATCGATAATGCGGATGAAGGCTTCATAGCTGTTGAAGAGCCCGTGCCGGCCGGTTAACAAATAGCCTTCGAGCCAGCCCTCGCACTGATGCTCGCTGAGCATGGAATCGAGTACGCGGCCGGAAGGCGCCAGGAAGTCGTCCATCGGCAACTCGGGCGCATCCCACTGACGGTCGGTAACCTCGAAGACCGCGCCCAGCAGGTTAGAGAGCGTTTCATCGGGCCCGAAGATGCGGAAGTTGCGCTGCTGGGAATTGGCCGTAACCACATCGCGCAGGAACTTGCCGAGGACGAGGGTGTCCTGTCCGTCGACTGCGCCGGGCGAAGGCACGGTAACGGCATGATCCCGGAAATCCGGCATGCAAAGATCCCGCAGCAGAATCCCGCCGTTGGTATGGGGATTGGCGCCCATCCTCCGGTCACCTTTGGGAGCCAGTTCCGCCAGTTCGGGAATCAGAGTGCCGTTGCTGTCGAACAACTCCTCGGCCTTGTAGCTCTTCATCCAGCTTTCCAGAAGCGCGACATGCTCCGGATGCGCGGGGTCCACCAGCAGGGGCACCTGATGGGCTCTGGATGTCCCTTCGATCTGTAGCCCATCCACTACCCTGGGCCCGGTCCAGCCCTTCGGCGAACGCAGCACAATCATGGGCCAGCGCGGCCGCGTGTTGTTGTCTTTGCTGCGCGCGTTTTCCTGAATGTGGCGTATCTGTTCGACAGCCTGATCCACGGCCGCGGCCATGAGCTGATGCATCGTCGAAGGATCGTCGCCTTCCACAAATAAAGGTGACCATCCGCAGCCGCGCATGAACTGTTCCAGTTCTTCATGCTCAATGCGTGCCAGAACCGTTGGGTTATTAATTTTGAACCCGTTGAGATGAAGGATTGGCAGTACGGCGCCGTCTGTAATTGGATTCAGCAGTTTATTCGACTGCCAGGCCGTCGCCAGCGGACCTGTTTCCGCCTCGCCATCTCCAATGATGCACGCGACGATGAGTCCCGGATTATCGAACGCGGCGCCGAACGCGTGGCTTAAAGAATATCCGAGTTCGCCGCCCTCATGAATAGAGCCTGGAGTGGTAGGAGCTACATGGCTCGATATGCCGCCTGGGAATGAAAACTGAGTGAACAGCTTCTTCATCCCGGCCTCATCCTGGCTGATGTTCGGATAGATCTCGGTGTAACTGCCTTCGAGGTATGTGTTGCCTACCAGGGCGGGCCCGCCATGCCCCGGGCCTGCGATATAGAACATATCGAGGTCATACTTGTTGATTGCGCGGTTCAGATGAACATAGATGAAGTTCTGGCCCGGCGTTGTGCCCCAGTGCCCCACTACCAGAGGCTTTACATGAGCCAGCACAAGCGGTTCCTTCAGAAGCGGATTGTCATAGAGATAAATCTGCCCTACCGATAAGTAATTCGCGGCCCGCCAGTAGGCATTCATTCGCTCCAGCAGTTCGCCGGAAAGAGTTGCGGCGGCCTCGCTCGGGTAAATCGCTTTGACTACCATCGTCTACGCTCCTGCGCGGGCCGGAACGGGCCGCGACTTGCTCTCGATGCAACGCATCAGGTCTTTCCAGGATTCGACGAACCCGTCGGCGCCCTCGCGCTGCAGATGGTCGGCCAGTCTGTGCGCGTGGATGCCGGCATGGGCGAAGCGCTTCAGCACTTCTTCAGAATCGCCGCCATCCGCTGCGAGGCCGCCGGTGAGCTTACCGTGATCCGCGAAGGCATGCAAGGTAGCTTCGGGCATGGTGTTCACGGTGTCCGGAGCCGCCAGCGCACTCACATATAAGATGTCCGATGCCGCTGGGTCTTTCGTGCCCGTGCTTGCCCAAAGAAGCCGCTGGGGCACAGCGCCTTTCGCGGCCAGTTCGCGCCACTCGGGCGAAACCAGCAGTTCGCGATAAGCACGATAGGCCTGCCCGGCAATCGCAATCCCCAGCCGGTCCTTAAGTCCCTCGGGCTCGCGGCCGGTAACAGACTTGTCCCAGCGGCTGATGAAGATCGACGCAACCGAATGAACGGCCGGCTCGAGATCCGCATCGATACGCCGCCGCACGCCACGCATGTAGGCGTGAGCCGCCTCCAGATACTGGTCTGCCGAAAAGAGCAGCGTGACGTTGACGGGAATCCCGTCGAAAATTGCATTCTCGATTGCCGTGAGACCGTGCGAGGTTCCTGGAATCTTAATAAACAGATTCAGGCGCTTCGCGGAGTCGGTCAACTCCCGAGCGGCGGCAAGCGTTCTGGCAGGGTCGTAGGCGAGCAACGGGGACACTTCCAGAGAAACCCAGCCGTCGGTACCGTTGGTGGCCTCATAGATCGGCAGAAAAAGGTCGGCGGCTCTCGACAGGTCTTCTATAGCGAGTTCGAAGAACAGTTTCTCTGCGTCGCCGGGACGACCGCGAATCGCATCGTCATAAAAAGTTGTGTCGCGAATCGCGTGATCGAAGATGCTCGGATTCGAAGTCAATCCGGTTACAGAGAAGTCGGCGATATAGTGCGCGAGCGTCCCGCTGTCGAGCAGCCCGCGAGTAATGTTGTCGAGCCAAAGGCTCTGGCCAAGGTTATGCAGTTGTTCGGTGGCTTTCATGCTTGCTTCCACACATTGCAAGCGGAGTGCCGCGTCCGAGTTGCAGGAAACACGGCATAGCACCACTTAAACCTTGACCGTATTCCGCCACTTGACCGCAAGGTGCCACTCCCTGGCGCAGCAACCCCTGCATTTGCCGAGCCTGTGAAGGGTGCTGCGCGTGCACTCCCTTCGGTTGGTCATCATTCATCATGAAAATTCCGTTTCTGTCATCGTTCGCTGCCGGCCTAACGTTTTGCGCGACACTCTTTTCACAGCAACCGCAGCCGCCCCCGCCCCCTGGCGCGTCTCTCGCCGCTAACCAACTCGACGATCTGGTGGCGCCGATCGCGCTCTATCCCGATCCTTTACTCAGCCAGATTCTGGTTGCGTCGACCTATCCGCTCGAAGTTGTGGAAGCCCTCCAGTGGATGCAGCGCAATCCCGGTTTACAGGGTGCCGCGCTTAACCAGGCAGCCCAGCAACAGCAATGGGACCCCAGCATTCAGGCGCTCGTGGTGTTCCCCGGTCTGGTGAAGCAACTGAATCAGGACATTACCTGGACCACGAATCTGGGCAACGCGTTTTTGAATCAGCAGGGCGACGTGATGGACGCGGTTCAACGGATGCGCGCCCGGGCTCAGCAGGCAGGGAAGCTGTCATCGACGAGCCAGCAAACAGTTAGTACGTCGAACGCAGACGGTCAGCCGACCATCATTATCGAACCTGCAAACCCTCAGGTGATCTATATACCTGAATACGATCCGTTCAGCATTTGGGGGACAGCTCTTTACTATCCGTACGCAGGTTGGGGCTATCCGCGCTATGGCGCCGGCATCTATTTTGGATTCAGTCCGATGATTCCGATCGGGCTTTGGTTCGGCGGCGGCTGGGGTGGTTGGGGCGGCTGGGGCTGGCATCCCGGCTGGGGCGGCCGGCAGATCATCGTCAACAACAATTTCATTCATCGCTATAACTACAACGCGGGCGGCAACGGCAGCCTGAACGGCAGAAGTAACTGGTCGCACGATGCCGCGCATCGGGGCGGCGTGCCTTACTCGACACCGGCACTGGCGAGCCATTACGGAGGCGCCGCGCGTCAGAACCTGCAGGCGCGAGCGGCGACGGAACAGCGCCAGACACAAAATGCCCGTCCACAGCAGACAGCGGCTCAGCGACCGGCGGCCCAACAGCAAAGCGCTCAGCGGCAAAACACGGAACGGATGGGTAATCGCCAGGTCCCGGCGAACAATGCCGCCGCGAATCGGAGCGCGTTCGGCGGGGTCAGGGAAGGAAGCGCGGTCCGGGCGCAGAGCGACCACGGATTCTCCAGTATGGGATCGCGCGGCGGCGGTGGCGGCGGTGGCGCGCCCCATGGCGGCGGTGGCGGCGGACATGCCGGCGGCGGAAGACGATAGAGACCAATCATGCAAACTAAATCGATCCACAAATATGCGGCGGCCGCTCTGCTGGCCCTGACTCCGTTCGCGCTTTATGCCGGACAGCGGACCTTCGCAACACCGGAAGAAGCCATTCAGGCGACGATCGAAGCGGCTTCGAACAATGACTCTGCGGCGCTGCTGCAGATCTTTGGGCCTTCGGGAAAGGACATTGTTCAATCCGGCGATCCCGCGGAAGACAAGGCCGCCCGCGCCGAGTTCGCGGAAGCCGCTCATCAAAAGCTGGATCTGGAGCGCGACCCTTTGACACCGGACCGAATATCCTTCACCGTTGGCACCGACGCATGGCCTTTTCCGGTACCGGTGATTCGCCGTGACGGAAAATGGCAGCTCGATTCCCTCTCGGGCCGCATGGAGATTCTGGCGCGCCGCATCGGCCGCAACGAACTCAATGCGATGGAGGTCTGCCGCGGGTATGCGGAGGCGCAGATGGAATACGCCGCCACGCCCCACGATGACGACCGCGTGCTCAGGTATGCCGAAAAAGTTGTCAGCACCACGGGCCACAACGACGGTCTCGACAGCCTGGTTTCTCCGGGATTTGCCGCGGCTTCGGGTGGATCGAAGAAGCCCGAGGCATACCACGGATACTATTTCCGTCTGCTTACTTCACAGGGGCCGGACTCGCCGGGCGGGGCGTTCGATTATGTGGTGAAAGGGAAGATGATCGGCGGCTTCGCGCTGGTCGCGTGGCCCGCCGAATACGGCGTATCCGGCATTCGAACCCTGATCATCAATCACAATGGGGTGGTTTTTGAGAAAGATCTGGGAGCGGCGACTGCTACCCAGGTCCGCCTGCTCACACGCTTCAATCCGGACAAAACGTGGCGTCCCGTGGAACTTGAGTAGTTCGTTTCTGAATTCTGTTGGAACTGGCCGGAGGGCCTTAGATTATGCCGAAAACGGTTGTTGCACTATTTGAAAACGAAGCGCGCGCGGACGATGCAGTCCGGGATATGGAGGCTCAGGGTATCCCAAGGAAAGATCTTCAGACCCTGCAGGAGCCTGCGGCTTTCAACGTGACCGGGGTGATGAGTTTTCCCCGTCTCGATTTTGAAACGGACGTGAGCCGCGAACTCACACGAATCGGGGCCACGGTACCCGAGGCGCGATCCTATTTAGAAGGATTGCGACGAGGGGGCGCTCTGTGTTTCGCCACCGGCTCCGACGAAGACATAGAGGCCGCCGGGCAGATTATGAACCGTCACGGCGCCAGCGAAATCGAACAGGTCAATGGCGCCGAACCGCGCTTGCCCGTAGTCGCTCATCGAAGCATGACGCCGATGCATGATGGCGGAGTTCTCGCCGGGCGGGTGCGACAGCCAGGCGGCGGCGCCTGTGTTTTCGTCTGGTAGAAGTCACGGGCCGCTGCATGTTCAGCCTGAAGACGATTCTCGTTCCGGTATTCGACTCCGAAACCTTCACGGATTCGCGGCGGTTGCCGGAACAGCTTGCCTGGCTGGCGCGCCGCTTTCAATCGGAGATCGTGCTGCTGCATGCGGTCAGCACCTTCGACTATCCCGCGGGTCTTCTTGAGAGCGGTAGCGAGATCACGGAACGGGACTTGAATGCTTATGCCATCCAGCATGCTGAGAGCGGACTGGCGGAGCTTCGGTTGCCGGAACTGGACGGAGTTCAGGTCACGCGCCTGCTGCTCAGGGGAGACCCGGCTCGACAAATTCTGCAAACGGCCCTGGACCGGAATGCGAGTCTGATCGCCATGCCGGCCGGACGCGACAAAGCCTTTTACGAATTTCTGTCGAGTTCCGTCACTTTGAAGGTTTTGGCCGAGAGTGCCTGCCCGGTCTGGACCGGCTCACATCTCGACGAAAGCTCCGCGCGCGAGTTTTCGATTCGCCAAATTCTTTGCTCAATCGATCTGACGCCGCACAACCGCCACACGGCGGCGCTGGCGGCCGAGATAGCCACCGCCGCGGGAGCGAAGCTCACTCTCATCCACATCACGGCGGGAGTGGAAGCCTGGGGTCCCGGAGGCACGCACGTCGACCCCGAGTGGAAGAAGACGCTCACCGGCATCGCGACTAAAGAGATTGCGGAACTACAGCGGGAACTGGGTACCCATGCCGATGTCATCATCGACAGTGGCGACGTCCCGGAATTGCTGAACCGCGCGGCCGAGAGCCTGAATGCCGATGTCCTTGTTATCGGACGAATTCCGGGGCGAAGTCATCTTGGAGACAATGGCCACGGTTATTCACTGGTGCGACATTCCTCGATACCTGTTCTGAGCGTTTGATTACGGGAAGCGTAATCCGAACCGGTAGAGTAGGAGGGGACCTTCACCCCTCCCCTCGTCGAACCGGACGTGCGGATTTCCCGCATCCGGCTCTCCGGAAGAATCTCGCCTCAGGCATGCACAGGCCGCTTACCGGGCAGTTTGTTAAGCAGTTTCAGGCCGAAGCTCTGAAT
>Ga0302319_10016337_pt1 | contig 13689 bp, 13 predicted proteins | sample Bog_T0_2_FD_203319 | JGI IMG/M metagenome (GOLD analysis project Ga0302319, IMG submission 203319) | Peat permafrost microbial communities from Stordalen Mire near Abisko, Sweden - Bog_T0_2 | ecosystem: Environmental > Terrestrial > Soil > Wetlands > Peat | place: Sweden: Abisko, Stordalen Mire...
TCGCGCAGCAGCCGGTCATACGTAGGTTTGCGAGCCAGCGCAATGGCGTTGGCCTTGGTCTCGGCGCGATATCCCCACCCATCAAGGATGATAAGAACAAGTGGCTTCGGTCTAGCCATAATCGATGCGATCTCCACGCGAAAGATTGGTGCGATCACCGCCCAACGTCAACAGTAGCAGAATCTAGAGATAAGATTACCGGTCTTACGCGAGCCACTTCGATCGCATTTATACTCGACCCAGGAGACGATCATGCCCATCAGTGACCTACTGCTGCCCGAACTTGACGAAGAGCTAAAAAAGACTCGCACGACCTTGGAGAGAATTCCTGTCGACAAAAAAGACTTCGCTCCGCATCCCAAATCCATGCCCCTGGGCAAGCTGGCGCCTCACGTAGCCCAGCTCACAAGCTTCGGGGTAACGATCCTCACGACTCCTGAGCTCGACTTCGCCAAAGGCAGTGTCAAATCTTTGCCCCTGGAGTCTTCGGCCCAGCTTCTTCAGGCGTTCGACGACGGCGCCGTCAAAGTTCGCGCCGCCTTGGAAGCCACGCCCGATGAAGCCTGGAAAGATGATTGGAAGCTAAGTTTTCAGGGCCACAAGATATTCGAGGGATCGCGATTTCTGGCATATCGCGAAATGTTTTTGAACCACCTGGTACATCACCGTGCCCAGCTGGGAATCTATCTTCGCCTGAACGACCAGCCCGTGCCGGCCATTTATGGCCCGTCAGCCGATGACAGAATGGGATTTTAAACGAGACCCTCTGATCAGGATCACGCGAAGGAAATGCCGGAAGCTTCGCTGAGGAGCCACCGGCAAAACCGTTGCGTCTCACTTCTTCGCGAACTTCTTCGGCAACGGATTACCCGGCCGCTCGCTATCCCACAAGATCGAGAGCACCCACCAGCGCTTCCCGTCGTTCAATAGCTGAATGCTATTGATGCCCCGTTCGAAAGCCTTCTCGGCGGGTCCGCGCCGCGAAGCATAACTGCTGAACGCTTGCGTAACGTTCCCGAAACTCTCAGTTCGATTCACGATCGCTTTTTCATAAAACGGATCTTTAGCAAAAACCACGCTCGCGTCGCGCACAAACTCGTCCACATTCCAGGTAAGAACGACCTTCGATCCATCCGGAGCCGTGCTGACCTGCGTGAACCGTGCCTGCGGAAGAAACAAGGATCGAAACCGGCTCCAGTCGCGATCCCCCGCCGGACCAGAAATCGCTTCATAGATCGCACGCAAAATCGCATCGACCGACCCCACGTCTTCCGCCTTGGGAGCCGGCACCTTGGCCGCCAATTCTGCAGCCGTGAACATCGGAACATCCGGCGGCAATTCGATCGCCGGAGACGTGGACGGCGCTGCCTTCTGGCCCTCAACGGCCACCACTGCGACGAATAAAAACAACGGCAGAAAACAATTCCGACTCACGCTTCCTCCTGATGGCCCACAACCTATTCCGCCTGCTTCGTAATATTCAGCAGCACTCCGACGCACGCCAGCGTCACCAGCAGCGACGTCCCTCCATAGGAAACCAGCGGCAAGGGAATGCCTTTCGTTGGCATCATTCCCAACACCACACTCATATTGATAAAAGCTTGCAGAACCACCATGCTGGTGATTCCTACCGCCAGATAGCGGCCGAATAAATTGTCCGTCCGCCACGAAGCCCGCATGCCGCGCCACAGAAAAATCGCGAACAACGCGATCACAAACATCGCGCCCAACAATCCCAGTTCCTCCGCGGTGACCGCAAAAATAAAATCGGTGTGCGGCTCCGGCAGATAAAACAGTTTCTGTTTGCCTTCCATCAGGCCCGTGCCCGTCACCCCGCCCGTGCCCACGGCAATCAACGATTGAATCAAATGAAATCCCGCCTTCTGCCGCTCGGCATAAGGATTCATGAACGCCAGTATGCGGTCGCGCCGGAAGCTCACATGAAAAATCAGAAAATAAAGCGGCAGCAGCGCCGCCCCAAATGCATATCCGAAAAACCGCAGCCGCATGCCCGCCACATACAAAATGCATGCCGCGATTCCCGCGCACGCGATCCCCGTACCCAAATCCGGTTGCAGTACGATCAATCCCAGAAGCATCAGCACCGGTGCGGCCGCCGGCAGCAACGTATTGCGCCAGTCATCCATCGCCTTCGCGCGTCCTTCCAGAAAATAAGCGAGAAACAAAATCAGAACCGGCTTCGCCAACTCCGATGGCTGCAAAGAAAACCCGCCCGCGTGAATCCAGCGATGCGTGTTGTGCGAACGGTCAAGAAAGAAAACCGAGATCAGCAGAAGCGTAGTGATCCCCAGCAGCGAAAACACCAGCGCTGGATGCCTATAGCGCCGGTAATCCACCCGCATCGCCACCACCATCGCCACCAGCCCGACCGCCGCGCACATCAGTTGCTTCGACAAAAACGCGTAAGGAGACCCAAACCGCTCCCGCGCCATCACCGCCGACGCCGAAAAAACCATCACCAGCCCCACAAACACCAGCAGCATGGTGACTGTGAACAGCCACCGATCCACACTCACACGCTTTGCCATGGGCTTTCATTTCACCACGGAGCAGCGAAGCTACTGCGAAAGAAATTGTGGTTTGTTGAGTTTCCAATGTTGATTGTTTTGGTTCTGGGCGACCCACTTATCTCAGTTTTGTCACCCTGAGCGGAGTAAGTGCTTCGCAACAGCGAAGCACTTGCGGAGTCGAAGGATCCCTACCGAGCTTGTACTGACGCCGGCCTCAAAAGGAGTTTCTACCTATGGGCGTAACATCGTAGAACTTGACGCTGTAGCCACTCAGATTCCACGGCCCTAAGAGCGGTTCCAGTCTCACCCCAACCCCCTTACTATCTCCTTAAACGCTTTCCCCCGCTGCTCATAATTCTTGAACTGATCAAAGCTCGCGCAAGCCGGAGCCAGCAACACCACATCCCCCGGCTCCGCAGCTGCGTTGGCCTTGTGAAGCGCATGTTCCAAAGTCTCCGCGTGCACCACTTCCACATTCTTAATCTGCGATTCAATCTTCGCCGCCGCCGCCCCGATCGTGTACACCCGCTTCACCCGCTTGCGCAGCAGATCATTGAGCACCGTGTAATCGCTGCCCTTATCCTTTCCTCCAAGAATCAAGTGGATGTTCCCCGGAAAGGCTTCCAGCGCCTTGATCGTCGCATCAATATTCGTGGCCTTCGAATCGTTGTAGTAATCGACGCCGCGAATCGTAGCCACATATTCCAGTCGGTGCTCAACCGCTTTGAACTCCCGCACCGCCTGCCGAATCCGATCCGGAGCACATCCCATCAGCGATCCCGCACAAACCGCAGCCAGCACATTTTCGAGATTGTGCGCGCCTTTCAGCGGAATCTCCGAAGTCAGCATAATTTCTCGCTGTCCCCGGTCGTCGCGGAATAAGATGCGGCCCTCGTGCGCCCACGCCCCCCTCTGCACTTCCTTACGTCTGCTAAACCAGAAGACGTGCGCCCGCGTCCGCGCCGCCATTGCCACGCAAGTCGGATCATCCGCGTTCAGCACGGCAAAGTCATTGTCCGTCTGATTTTCAAGAATCCGCGCCTTCGCACCCGCATAAGCCTCAAATGTGCGATGCCGATCCAGATGATCCGGCGTCACATTCAAAACCACAGCGATCTTCGGATGAAACTTCTCAATCGTCTCCAGCTGAAAACTCGAAACCTCCAGCACAATCACGCTCTCGGGTGTCGCCCGCTCTGCCAGCGAAATCGCGGGCGTACCAATGTTCCCACCGACCAGAGTAGGCCTACCACCAGCCGTCAGAATCTCCCCCACCAACGCAGTCGTCGTAGTCTTCCCATTCGATCCGGTAATCGCGACGATCGGCCCCGGCAGGAACCGCGAAGCCAACTCAATCTCCCCGATCACCGTCTCGCCCAACGCGCGCGCTTGCACCAGCGGCGGCGCATCCACGGGCACGCCCGGGCTCACCACAATCAAATCCTGCCCGTGGAACGTACGCTCCCCATGCCCGCCCGTCTCCACCGTAATCCCCTGATCGAGCAACGCCGGAATCTCATCGCGCAACTCGTCGCCGCTCTTGGTATCGGAGACCGTAACCCGCGCCCCGCGCTCCTTCAAGAACAAAGCCGAAGCCACCCCCGATTTGCCGAGGCCAACCACCAGCACGCGTTTATCTTTGAGTTCCATGATTTAAAAGAAGTGGTCAGTGGCGAGTGGTCAGTGATTGGTAAATCCCCCGAAAAGTACCGACCGAAGGCCCGCACTAACCACTACCCACTGATCACTACCCACTGCACTTTCACCTCAACTTCAAAGTCGTCAGCGCAAACAACGCAAATATCAGGGACGCAATCCAAAACCGCACGATAATCTTTGACTCCGACCACCCCATCAACTCGAAATGATGATGCAGCGGCGCCATCTTGAAGATCCGCTTCTTGCGCAATTTATAAGAACCAACCTGCAAAATTACCGACAGCGCCTCGATCACAAACACCCCGCCAATAAACGGCAGCAGCAACTCCTGTTTGATGATGACCGCGACCGTCCCAATCGCCCCGCCCAGCGCCAGCGATCCCACGTCTCCCATGAACACCTCCGCGGGATGCGCGTTGTACCACAAAAAACCGATCGACGATCCCATCATCGCGCCGCAAAAAATCGTCAGCTCTCCCACTTGCGGCATCTTCGGAATTTCCAGATAAGTGGCAAAGGTCGCATGTCCGCTCACATATGTCAGCACCGTCAGCGCGCCCGCCGCAATCACCGTGCAACCGATTGCCAATCCATCCAGCCCGTCGGTCAGGTTCACGGCATTGCTCGATCCCACGATAACCAGCGCCACGAAAGCGATAAATGGCAAAAATGCCAGCGGCCAAAGATGCGGAAACCGTTCCAGATTCTCCACCACCAGGTCGGGATGAAACTGCTTAAGGAACGGCACAATCAGCTTGGTCGAGTACATCCCGTAAGTCTGCATCGCAATCAGCATCACCGCGATCACGATGCTGGTCGCAATCTGCAACCCCAACTTGGCGCGACTGGTCAGGCCTAAATTTCGCTTGTGCGCCACCTTGGTGTAATCGTCCGTAAAGCCAATCGCCGCAAACGCGCACGTGGCAAACACCGCGATCCATACGAAACGATTGCTCAGATCGGCCCACAGCAGCGTCGGCACCACAATCGCGATCGCGATCAGCAGTCCGCCCATGGTGGGCGTGCCCGCTTTTTTCTGATGCGCCTTCGGACCTTCTTCCCGAATGTATTGCCCGATCTGAAATTCGCGCAGCCGGTTGATCACCAGCGGACCCACGATGAGCGCCGTAAACAGCGCGGTCAGGCTGGCGAACGCCGTGCGGAACGTCAGATAACGAAAGATGCGGAACGGCGGGAAATAATGTTGCAGCTTTACGAACAACAGCCAGTAGAGCAATCAGCCTCCGTCCCGCGATAATCTCAACTCGCGCTGCCAGCCCGCGCCTTCCAAGTCTCCAGCGCTTTTTCCAACTTCACGCCTCGCGAAGCCTTCAGCAAAATCACGTCGCCATCGCGAGCTTCACGCACCAGCCACTCCCCCGCTTCTTCAGAAGACGCTATAAACTCCGCCTGGATTCCCCTCTGCTTCGCGGCCTCAACCATAGCCCCCGTCAGTCCGCGCACTCCCACCAACACATCGATCTTTTTTTCAGCGATATGCTGCCCCGCCTGCCGGTGCATCTCTTCCCCCGCCGGACCAAGTTCCAGCATCTCACCGGCCACCACGACGCGCCTCTTTCCTGGCATCGCTGCCAACGCGTCCACCATCGCTTCCAGCGCTTTTGGATTCGAATTGTAACAATCGTCGATCATCGTGATGTTGCCGAAGTGAAGAACCTCCCCGCGTTTCTTCGCCGCTTCCATCGTAGACAGCACAGCCACCGCCGCCGCGAACTCCAACCCGCACTCCAACCCCACGGCCACAGCCGCCGCCGCGTTTAAAATATTATGTTCACCCACCAAAGGAGAAATCGCGTGCTCGCGCTTGCCCGCGACCACCAGATCAAACTCAGCTCCCTCCATACCTTTCGGCTGAATATTCTCGACTCTTACGGCAGCCGTCTCACGCCTGCCATAGGTCACCACCTTGCCCTTAAAGCCGCGCCCGAACTGCGACACATATTCATCGTCGGCATTCAGCACCGCCGTTCCATTCGCCGGCAGCGACTCAATCAGCTCATACTTCGCCCGCGCAATCCCGGCGATTGAACTGAAGAATTCCAGATGCACCGCCGCGACATTCGTAACCACGCCAATGTCAGGCTCAGCAATCTTCGCCAGCGCCCGAATCTCCCCCGCATGCGACATTCCCATTTCGATCACAGCCAGATCATGGTCCGGCTCCAGCTTCAGGAGAGTCAGCGGCAAACCGAAATGGTTATTGAAATTCCCTTCCGTCTTCAGCACCCGAAAACGAGATCCCAGCACATGCGCAATCGCTTCCTTGGTCGTAGTCTTGCCCGCCGACCCCGTCACCCCAATCAGCCGCTTGCCCCACAAGTTCCGCACCGCCGTTGCCAGAGATTGCAACGCGACGAGTGTATCGTCGACGGCCAGCAAAGATTTCCTAACCGAATAGCGCCCCACCTGATCCTTGCGCACCACCGCTCCCACCGCTCCCTTGCCCAGCGCCTGCTCGACATAGTCGTGCCCATCCAGACTCTCGCCCTTCACCGCGAAAAAAAGCTGCCCCGTCCCCACCGTCCGCGAATCGATCGAGTATCCACATGCCAAGTCCTCTCGCGAAAACTCGCCCTCCGCAGAAATAAACCCGGCAATTTTTCCCAGCGTAAGCTTCATCCCTTGGCTCCCGCCGTCGCAACTGCGCAGTCGTATCCCGCAGCCCGCAGCGCTGCACGTGCCACTTCCATATCGTCGAAAGGAACCGTGCCTTCCCGCGTCACTTGCACCTTCTCGTGCCCCTTGCCCGCCAACAGAACAATGTCTCCCGGACGCGCCTCCGCAATCGCCAGCGCAATCGCTTTGCGCCGGTCCACTTCCACGCTGTACTTCACGCCAGCTTTCTGCAATCCCACCACCGCATCGTTCATAATTGCCAACGGATCCTCGCTGCGCGGATTGTCCGAAGTCAACACCACGAAATCGCTTCCCCGCCCCGCCGCCTCGCCCATCAGCGGACGCTTCTTTCTGTCCCGATCTCCTCCGCATCCGAACATCGTCAACACTCTTCCCTTCGCGCTCGTAACCAATTCCCGCGCCAACGCAGTAAGATTCCGCAACGCATCGTCCGTGTGTGCATAGTCCACAACTACTGTGAATGGTTGCCCGCAATCCACCCGCTCGAATCTTCCCGGAACGCAAGCCAGCCCGTCGATCCCGGCCGCAATCGACTTAGCATCGCAACCCCGCGCATAGCAAGCTCCCGCCGCCGCCAGAATGTTGTACACATTCACCCGGCCAATCAGCGCCGAAAATACAGCAACCTTCGCCTCTGGCATCACCACATCGAATCGCGTTCCGCGCGTCGTGATCTCCACATTTTCCGAGTGCAGGTCGCCGCGCTCCCAGCCGTACGTCAACACTTCTGAACTTCGTTTGCGGCTGAACTCGGCGACCTTGACGCCATATTCGTCGTCTAGATTCGTGACCACCGCGCGCGGAGCGTCCGTCCCAGAGCCCTCGAACAGCCGGCGCTTGGCCGCAAAGTATTCGTCCATCGTCTGGTGATAATCGAGGTGGTCTCGCGTAAGATTTGTGAACACTGCCACATCGAACGGCACGCCATAAACCCGCTCCTGCGCCAGGGCATGCGAGGAAACTTCCATGACCGCATCCGTCGCGCCCTGCCCCAACGCCTCGCTGAGAATGCGATTCAGTTCCAGGGCCTCCGGCGTGGTATGCGGCGCCGGCAAAACTTTTCCCGCAACGTGATATTCAATCGTCCCAATCAGCGCGCTCTTTTTTCCCGCCGCGGTCAGAATCGATTCCACCAGAAACGCCGTCGTGCTCTTGCCATTGGTTCCTGTAATTCCGGTGATCGCAATCCGCTCCGCCGGCTTTCGATAGAAATTTGCGCTGATCCTGGCCAGCGCCCGCCGCCCGCGCGGAACCAGCGCCCAGCCCACATCCGGACGCGGCTTCTCCGCCGCCGAATCCGTTACCACAGCGACTGCTCCTTGCAGAATTGCCTGATCGATGAAGCGGTTGCCGTCACTCGATTCCCCACGCATGGCCACAAAAACGCACCCCGGCTTCACCCGGCGCGAGTCGTATTCCACACCGCTCACCCCCGGATTCCCGCTCTGCGCGAGCACTTCCGCTCCATCCAGCAATTGTTCGAAGGTCATTGCCCAGAATTATAGGCCAGCGGTCCCGAAAGCGATTGCTGATTGTTGATTGCTGATTGTTGATTATTGATTGAACTTCGGAGGTGATTCGGTGATTCGGCCTTGGGCCTTCCAATCGGCAATCAAAAATCAACAATCAGCAATTAATCACCGTTACCTTCGGCACGTACCCCACCGCGCCGCCCGGCGCTACATTATTTCCATGTCCACCGGAACCGGCCACGCCAAATTCCGCTGCGCCCAATGCGAAATGCCGGAGACCAGTTGCCAATGCGATAAATTCTGTTGCCTCTGCCAGACCACAATCGACGTCCGAATCTGTGACGACGGCCTCATGTATTGCGAACCCTGCCGCAACGCCTGCGACTATAAGACTTCCGACTAGTCGCCAATACTCGGACGCGGAATCGTCGCAAAGAGAATCGCGAAAAGGCGGTCAGGTTGAGGAAACGGTATCCAGCCGTCTGCGTCCTCGAGTTTCGTCCAGCCTCGCCAGTGGCGTGCAATCGTCATTCAAATCACCTTCTGCAAGTTGAGGTTTGCTGCCAGAAGAATATAATTCTACCGAGGAAGCACATGGCCATTGTTAGTAATGCACCGCCCATCGACGTAAAAGCGGCCGTCAAAATCGCGACCACCTACTTCGACCAAATCTTGCAACACCCATATTCGGACCTCGCCGTGGAAGAGGTCGAGCGCAGCGACGACGGCCGCTACTGGCAGGTTACGCTGGGTTACGCTTTGACCGATCCCAGCTTCCCCACTTACATGACCAACAAGTCCCGCGACTTCAAGATGATCACCATCGATGCTAGCAGCGGAGAGCCCACCTCGATGAAAGTCAAGAAGCTTTGAATCCATACACCGAGCGCCTGCTGTTTAAACACAAAGGCGGTCGCGTTCTTCTCGACTCAAATCTGATGCTCTTGTGGTTCATTGGTCTGTTTCAACGTGCATTGATCGGGAACCTTAAAAGGGTAGATATGTTCTCCCCGGAAGACTTCGATTTGCTAGCGAGAATCCTGAAAAACTTCAGAGCCGTCGTCACGACGCCGAACATACTCACCGAAGTCAGCAACCTGTCAGGACCCCTGAAGGATCAACTGAGGTCCAACTATTTCACCGGCTTTGCGCATACTGTGGAGTTGCTCCAGGAAGAGTATGTCCCAAGCAACCGTGCGGCAATCAGTCCGCTCTTCGGGAGGCTTGGTCTGACTGACGCCGTTATCGCCATAGTCGCATCGCGCCCAATTCTCGTCTTCACTATCGACTTCGAACTCTACTACCGCCTGCAGGCGCTTGGCGTTGACGCGGTGAACTTCAATCACGAGCGTCTTCCGCTTCGCAGAAACCCAGCAGGAAGAAAAAACTAGATCACCACCGCTTCCCTGTACTCTCCAAACACCCGCCGCATGGCATCGGAAATCTCACCCACGGTCGCGTAAGCTTCCACCGCCGCAAGTATTCGCGGCATCACATTCGCTCCCGACCGCGCCGCATCTTCCACTCCTTGCAACGAGCTTTTCCATAACGCCGCATCCCGCCGCGCCCGTAGCGCCCGCACCCGCTCAATTTGTTTTGGCTCCAGCGCGGGATCGATGCGCTGAATCGGAATTGGCTTTTCTTCTTCTACTTCAAACCGATTGACGCCCACCACGATCGCCTCTTCCCGATCGACCGCTTGCTGATATTCATACGCCGCGTTCTGAATTTCCTGCTGCACAAATCCGCGCTCGATCGCCTTCAGCATTCCTCCCATCACTTCAATCTTTCCCAGATATTCTGCGGCGCGCTTTTCAATTTCATTGGTCAGCGCTTCGATGTAATACGATCCCGCCAGCGGATCGACCGTCTGCGCCACGCCCGATTCATAGGCGATCACCTGCTGCGTGCGCAGCGCGATTCGCGCCGCCTGCTCGGTCGGCAACGCCAGCGCTTCATCGTAGGAATTCGTGTGCAGGGACTGCGTTCCACCCAGCACCGCCGCCAGTCCTTGGATCGCCGTCCGCACAATATTGTTTTCCGGCTGCTGCGCCGTCAGCGTGGAGCCGGCGGTTTGGGTATGAAAACGCAGCATCCACGACTTCGGATTCCTGGCCTTGAAATGCTCGCGCATGATGCGCGCCCACATGCGGCGCGCGGCGCGGTACTTCGCGACTTCCTCGAGAAAATTGCTGTGCGCGTTGAAGAAGAAAGAAAGGCGCGGCGCGAAGCGGTCTAAATCAAGTCCCGCTCTGATCGCCGCTTCCACATAGGCCATGCCGTTGCCCAGCGTGAAGGCCACTTCCTGCACTGCCGTCGACCCGGCCTCGCGCATGTGGTAGCCGGAGATGGAAATCGTATTCCACTCCGGCACGTTCTCCTCCGCCCACGCGAACATATCTGTGATCACGCGAATGGCCTGCTGGGGCGGATAAATGTACGTGCCGCGCGCAATATATTCCTTGAGCACATCGTTCTGCACCGTGCCCGAAAGCTTGCGGATGTCTGCGCCCTGCCGCCGCGCTACCGCCACATATAACGCCAGCAGGATCGATCCGGTTGCATTGATGGTCATCGATGTTGAAATCTTTGTGAGATCGATGCCCGCAAACAGACGCTCCATATCCTCGATCGAATCGACGGCCACACCCACCTTGCCCACTTCGCCCGCGGCCAGCGCGTGGTCGGAGTCCATCCCGATCTGCGTCGGCAAGTCGAACGCCACCGAAAGTCCCGTGGTCCCGTTCGCCAAAAGATATTTGTAGCGCTTGTTCGATTCCTCGGCGTCGCCCATGCCGGCATACTGCCGCATGGTCCACAACCGCCCGCGGTACATGGTGGGCTGCACGCCGCGCGTAAACGGATACTCGCCAGGATAACCAACCTCGCTCTCGTAATCGGTGCCCTTGAGATCCGCCGGCGTGTAGAGCGCCTTGACCGGAATGTGCGAAGACGTCTCCACCTCCGCCGCCACTCCACGATTCGCAGCCTTCGTTGAATTCGTCATGATTGCCGTTCTTTGTTGAAGCCTGTGTGCGCGTCAAAATCCTTGTCATTCCGAACCGGTTTCAGCCGGTGAGAGCCTGCTTTCGGTTGCCGTTGAGCAGTACCAGTCTCCTACTTCTTCTTCCTGACCCGCAAAAACGAACTCACGCCAAACCACGCAAACGCTACTGTGCAACAAATTGCAGCCGCGAAGCGACCTGCTCCCGCCTGCCCGGCATGGTATTTGCCGTATTCTTTTACCGACGCGCCTGCGAAACTGAGGGCCATGAGAAAAAAAATCACGCCTATGACTTCCAGCCAGAGCTGGTGCAGCACCCGGCCAAATGCACGCCCGGTCGCCGACGCCGCCTGACCGGCGGCTCGAAGCGTACGGCTGCGTCTGGCCTGCTGGCTGGCTACCCGAGCCGCCACGCCCAACTTTCGTGCTGCAGAAACCTTGCTCACGCTCTCGATTTTAACAGCCGGGGGCGATACAATGACCCAGCCCTTGCTGTCGGCCAAACCGTTCGTGGCCGATAGCATCTAAAGGACCAGCTTGTGCAGAGCGATGGCACAAGCAGCGCACGCGAAGATCGGGGGACTACGTGGATCAACAATTGAAGGACCTGATGAAAGAGCTGGGCGAGGCCATCAACGAATCTCTCTCCGATTCCGAACAAATTGCCGAGGTCGTTTCGCGTATCAAAGAAGGCGGGTACGACATCTTCCTGGTCCTCGAAGCTACTATTGGCGTGAGCAAGCAGGGGGAGAAGACCTCCGATAAGACTTCGCTGGTGACGACTCTTTCGACCAATCCTGAATTCAAAGTCAACGATCAGGATCTCAAGTTCCTGAAGTCTCTTCGCATAAAAATCGAGGAAGAAAAGTAGGCGCCTCGGGATCGTCTTCCGCATGAGTGACAGCATTCCCGGCAACTCTCCCGCCTGTGCTACCATCTACTGTTTTCCGTGATCCAAGACAGCTCGGCCCGTTCTCTTCGGGATACAGTAATTTAGAGGCGTTCCGATGAAAGACACACTCGGAGTCCTTCTTGCCGGCGGCGCTGGAGAGCGCCTTTATCCTCTGACGCGTGATCGAGCCAAGCCTGCGGTCACGTTCGGCGGCATGTACCGCATCATCGACATCACCCTTTCCAACTGCCTCAATTCCGATCTGCGGCGGGTCTACATTCTCACGCAATATAAAGCCCTGTCGCTGAACCGGCATATCCGTGAAGGCTGGAACGTGCTGGGGCGAGAGGTGGGAGAGTTCATCGAAGTGCTTCCGCCCATGAAGCGGGTGAGCGATCAGTGGTATCAGGGAACGGCGGACGCCGTGTACCAAAACATCTATTCCATCGGCTCCGAGCAGCCGCGCTATGTTCTGATTCTTTCGGGCGATCACATCTACAAGATGGATTACGGGAAGATGCTGAAGCAGCATCAGGATTCGGCCGCGGATATTACGCTGGCGACCATTCAGATCGATCTGGAGGAGACCAGCCGGTTTGGGGTGGTCGATGTGGACAAAGACGGGCGCATCAACGGATTCGAGGAGAAGCCGAAGGAGACCAAGCTGCGCTCGCCATGGAATGAGGAGAAAGTTGCGGGATCGATGGGCGTCTATCTATTCAACGCCGATGTTCTGATACCCGTGCTGCTCAAGGATTCGGAGGACGCTTCGTCCAGCCACGATTTCGGCAAAGACATTCTGCCCAAGATGGTCGACGACTATCGCGTGTTTGCCTATGACTTCCTCGATGAGAACAAGAAGGAAGCGCTTTACTGGCGCGATGTGGGGACCCTGGAGGCGTACTACGAAGCCAACATGGACATTGTGTCGGTCTCGCCGATCTTCAATTTATATGATCAGGACTGGCCGATCCGCACGCATCAACGGCAGTATCCGCCGGCCAAGTTTGTGTTTGCGGAGAAAGAGCGCATGGGGACGGCGCTCGATTCCATCGTTTCGAATGGGTGCATTGTGTCCGGGGGCGTGGTTAAGAACTCGATTCTCTCGCCTGACGTGCGGGTGAATTCTTATTCTGAAGTCGACGCATGCATACTGTTCTCGCATGTGGCGGTGGGGCGGCACTGCCGCATCCGGCGGTGCATTATCGATCGGAATGTCCATCTGCCGGAAGGGACCACCATTGGGTATGACACTGAGGCTGACCGGTCGCGCTACTTTGTGACCGACAGCGGGATCACTGTCGTGACTCGGGATTACTCGTTGTTTGAGAATCCGGTGACGGTGGATTATTTTACTAGTGAGTAGGGCAGTGGGTAGTGTTTAGTGGGTAGTGTTTAGTGGGTAGTGTTTAGTGGGTAGTGTTTAGTGGGTAGTGTTTAGTGGGTAGTGTTTAGTGGGTAGTGTTTAGTGGG